>Ga0157370_10008123_pt1 | contig 11358 bp, 10 predicted proteins | sample C35metaG_FD_113463 | JGI IMG/M metagenome (GOLD analysis project Ga0157370, IMG submission 113463) | Corn rhizosphere microbial communities from Kellogg Biological Station, Michigan, USA - C3-5 metaG | ecosystem: Host-associated > Plants > Roots > Rhizosphere > Soil | place: USA: Michigan... | reverse complement strand
TGGTGGCAGCTCGACTACGAGTTTCCCGGCATGAACCGCCGCTTCCGCACCGCCAACGAGATTCACATCCCGGCCGGGCGCCCCGTGCGGCTGTTGCTCACTTCGGGCGACGTGATCCACAGCTTTTGGGTTCCCCAACTGCAGGGCAAGCTCGATCTGATTCCGGGCGACACCAACGATCTTCGGCTCACGGCGAGACGGCCGGGCACATACGCCGGCGCCTGCGCCGAGTTCTGTGGGGCACAGCACGCGCACATGGGCATCACCGTCGTCGCCGAAGATACGACGGCGTTCAAGCAGTGGGCGGCCAGGCAGCTCGCCGATGCTGTGCCACCATCCGACTCCATCACGCAGGTCGGGCAACGCGTGTTCGTCAGCGGCCTGTGCGCGACGTGCCACACGGTGCGGGGAACTCCCGCCAACGGACAGGTTGCGCCCGACCTCACGCACGTCGGCAGCCGGTTGACGATCGCCGCCGGCACATTGCCCAATTCGCCGGGCAATCTGGAAGGATGGATTGGCAACCCGCAGTCGCTCAAGCCGGGAACGAAGATGCCGACCCTCACGACGCTCACGGGCGCCGAATTGCGGGCGGTGGCGACATACGTCGCCAGCCTCAAGTAGGAGGGCACTCGGTGGCGTCAGAGCATCGACGGCCGCTAGCTTTCATCGTCGTCATCTCATCCACCCGTCGCGCAATGTCTCTCCCTGTCGCCGACGCGATCTTCTGGGTCGCGGCCGCGTGCTGTCTTCTCGCCCAATTGGCGATCGTGCAATCCGTCGTCATCTCGCCGGCCCGCGCCGCTGACCGCGAGCCGGCCTCGGCGATGCGACGCGTCGCCGAGATCGCCTGGGCCGTCTTGCCGGGCGTCGCACTCGCCTTCGTGTTCGTGTTTACCTGGCGCGCCATTCATGCGGCGCATCTCGTCGCGCCGCTCGCCGCCGGGTTGCCGCGATGAACGCCGTGCGCCGGCTCTCCATCGCCGCGCTCGTCGTGGCGTGTCTACACCTCGTCTTCGGCGCCATCGTGCGCATCTCGGGCTCCGGCATGGGCTGCGGTGACAATTGGCCCAAGTGCTATGGCTACTGGTTCCCCCCGTTCAGCCGTCCCGATCTCGTCGTCGAAGTCAGCCATCGCTACCTCGCGTCGATTCTCGTGATCACGGTGACCTCGATGGCGCTCGTCGCGTTCAGACATCGCGCCGAGCCTGGCGTCGGTGGTCGCGGCGGCGTCCTTCGCTCAGCGGTGGGATCGGTCGGCGCCGTGTTGTTCGCGGCCGTTCTTGGCGGCGTCACGGTGAAGATGGGCAACGCGCCGTGGGCAACCGTGGCGCATTGGCTCGTGGCGATGACGCTCCTCGCCCTCGTCGCCATGACGGCGATCCGTGCGGGCGCACTCGGCGGATCGGGCGCGGCCGCTCAACGCGGCACGGCGCGCGCGATGCGATCGGGCCGTGCGGCTGCCGGACTCGCCATTCTCGCCGTCGCACTCGGCGGGCTCACCGCGAAAGTGTCGGGGGCCGCCGTCGCTTGCACGACGGTGCCGGCCTGCGGGCGCAACCCAAGCGTGGATTCGTTGGGCGTCTTCATCCAGATCACACACCGAACGCTGGCGGTGCTGCTCGTGCTGCACCTGTTCGGCGTCGTCATGATGGTGCGGAAGCGGCGCGCCGAGGAGGCGCCCGTCGTCGTGCGCGCGGCAATGATTGCATTCGGCATGGTGATCTTGCAGCTCGTCGTTGCGTCGTCGATGATCCTGCTTCATCTGCCGCCCGTGCTTCGCTCGCTGCACGAGGCCACGGGCGTCGGAATCTGGCTGAGCTGCTTCGTGCTGGCGTATTTGGCGCGTCGCGTCGCTCCACAGTCGGCCGGGCACGCTCGTGACGTCGCGGCTTCCGTGGCGCGGGCGACGAATGGCGCGCCACCCGTGATCGCCGCACGCGGAGCCGAGCTGTGAGCCAGGCCGCCGTCGTCGAAACGCAGCCTCGCTCGCTGGCGCGCGATCTCCTGGCGCTCACCAAGCCGCGCATCATCTCACTGCTGCTCGTCACGACCATCGCCCCGATGTTCGTGGCCGGGCACCCCAGCTGGACGCTCGTGCTCGCGGTGTTCGTCGGGGGGTATTTGATGGCCGGCGGCGCCAACGCGGTGAACATGTACATCGATCGCGACATCGACGACCGCATGTCGCGCACGCGCCTGCGTCCCATTCCGAGCGGACGCATGCAGCCGCGCGAGGTTCTGGCGTTCGGCGTGCTCCTGTCGACGGCCGCGACATGGTTGTTGGCCCACACTGCCAACGTGCTGACCGCGGCGCTCGCGCTGGCCGGATTCTACTTCTACGTGTTCGTCTACACACGCTGGCTCAAGCGCAGCACGCCGCAGAACATCGTCATCGGCGGTGCGGCGGGAGCGTTTCCTCCGCTCGTCGGCTGGGCGGCAGTCACCAACCGCGTCGACCTGTTCGCGATCTACCTCTTCCTCATCGTCTTCTACTGGACGCCGCCGCACTTCTGGGCGCTCGCGCTGCTCAAGCAGAAAGACTACGGCCGCGCCGGCGTTCCGATGGCGCCACTCGTCTGGGGCGAGCGTGAGACGAAGCGACAGATGCTCTGGTACACGTTGATTCTCATACCGCTCACGCTGCTCCCCTACACCTTCGGCGTGCTCGGACTGATCTATCTCGCCTCAGCCGCGGCGCTCGGCGCGCTCCTCCTCGCCGACGTCGTCCGTGTGATGCGCGCGGCGGCGTGGAACAAGCCGGCGTGGCGGCTCTACAAATTCTCTCTCCTGTACCTCGCGCTGCTCTTCGCCGCGATGGTGGTGGACCGCTGGATTCTCGCGTGACGCCGCCCGCCGCCGAGCGCTCGCGGCGCCTCCGCTCGCCAAAACCGCTTGGCCGGCTGCTCCCGCTCATACGACCGTATCGTGGACGGTTGGTCGTCGCGGCCGTCTGCCTCGTCGTCGCCGCGGCGGTGGGGCTGGCGTTTCCGCAGGTCGTACGCACACTGCTCGACGCGGCCTTCCAGCGTCACGACCGTCCCCTGCTCGACCGCGTTGCCCTCGGGCTGCTCGGTTTGTTCGCGCTGCAGGGCGTGATGAACTTCGTTCAGGTGTACTTGCTCACGTCGACCACCGAACGCGTGGTGGCGCAGCTGCGCGAAGACGTGTTCTCGCACCTCGTGCGCTTATCGCCGGGATTCTTCACCGACCGCCGTACGGGCGAGCTCACGAGCCGCTTGTCGGCCGATCTGGCCGTGCTGCAATCGTTGTTGAGCACATGGATCTCGGAGATGTCGCGTCAGTCGTTGTTTCTGGTCGGCGGCATCGTGCTGCTCACGCTGACGCATCCCCGGCTCACGACGACGACGCTCGCCGTCGTCCCCATCGTCGTGACCGTCGCATTCGTGTTTGGGCGCCGCCTGCGGCGCGCCAGCACCGGTGTGCAGGATCGCATTGCCGAAGCCATGGCGGGCGCCGATGAAGCGTTCTCGCAGATCCGCACGGTACAGAGCTTCCACCGCGAGGCCGAGGAGACGCGGCGGTACGGCGCGCAGCTCGCCGGCGTCGTCACCGCGGCGATCGCGCGCGCCAAAACGCGCGCGCTGTTCTTCGGCGTCGTCGGGTTCGTCGCCTTCGGCGGCGTGGTGGCCGTGCTGTGGGAGGGCGGGCAACTGGTGCTCGAGGGATCGCTCACTCCCGGCGCCCTCGTGTCGTTCCTCCTCTACGCCATCACGGTCGCCGCCGCCGTCGGGTCGCTGGCGTCGCTGTTCGGCAGCTACCAGGAGGCGCTCGGCGCGGCCACGCGCGTGTTCGAGCTGCTCGACGTTCACCCGACGGTCGCCGAGCCGGCGCATCCGCGGCCGTTGAAGCGCCCGGTGCGCGGCGAGGTCGCGTTCGAGAACGTGAGCTTTCGCTACGGCGCGTCCATGCCCGACGCCGTGACCGAGATCGACCTGCGCATCGGCTCGGGCGAGGTCGTGGCGCTGGTCGGGCCGTCGGGCGCCGGAAAGACCACGATCGCGTCGCTCCTGCCGCGCTTCTGGGACGTCACGGCCGGCCGCATCGTCATCGACGGAATCGACATTCGAGATCTGTCATTCGCGGACCTGCGCGGCGCGATCGGCATGGTGCCCCAGGAGCCGGCGCTCTTCAGCGGAACGATTCGCGAGAACATCGCCTACGCGCGGCCGGGCGAGGTCGGCCCCGCACCGAGCGAAGCCGAAATCGTCGCCGCGGCCGCCGGCGCGCACGCCATGGAGTTCATCGAGCGGCTGCCGCTCGGCTTCGACACGCCCGTCGGCGAGCGCGGCGTCAAGCTGTCGGGCGGACAGCGGCAGCGCCTCGCCATCGCGCGCGTCTTTCTCAAGAATCCGGCAATCGTCGTGCTGGACGAGGCGACGTCGAGCCTCGACACCGAGAGCGAGCGGGCGGTCGAGGCGGCCATGGAGGATTTGCTGCGCGGGCGCTCGACGCTGATCATCGCGCATCGGTTGAGCACCGTGCGTCGCGCCGACCGCGTGATCGTGCTCGACCGCGGGCGGATCGTCGAGGAAGGGACGCACGGCGAGCTGCTCGATCGGTCGGGACTCTACGCGCGACTCTACACGATCACCGCCCAACCTGTATAGTCAGATCGACCTTGGCCGTGCCGTTCGGGGCGATCTGGATGTGTTGGGCAATCGGGCTGGTCATACCCTCGTGCCAGACCATCATCGTGTATGGTCCGGGCGGGAGCGAGTCGATGCTGAAGCGACCGTTGGCGTCGGTCACAGCGAAGTACGGATGACCGAACACAGCGATGTAGCCGCGCATCCAGGGATGCACCGCGCACCGGACCTCGACGATCCCGGGCTTCGTGGCGACCCGCTCGCTCGGTACCACTTGACCGCTGTTGAAGAACGGCATCTTGGTCAGTGTGTCGTGCGCGCCTCGAATGAAGACGAGCTTGTGGATCAGCCGATCCTCGTTGAAGACGTTCACCGCCGTGCCGACGACGACCGCCTGGACGCGCGGATCGAGCGCGCACTTCTCGCTCGAGAGCTCGGTGCGCTTCTCGACCGGCAGATCTTTGCCCGTCTTGACGCCGGCGATCCACACGATCGCGTTCGACACTCCGTTCTTCGTCGTCGCGATCGAGGGCTCCGGCGTGGTGCCGCACACCGGCTGATCGACCGCGATCGTCGCCGTGTCCGGCGGCGCCGGCCCGTCGAGCTTGACGTTGCCGGCGACCGATCCCGCGGCTGAGAGGGCGGCGGGACGATAGACGGCGCTCCCGAGGTCGACGGCACGCGCCGAGGAGCGTTCGACTTTGGTCGTCGTGCTGCTGGTAGTCGGAGCGCGCTTGGGGGGTGCGGCGTCCGTCGAGCAAGCAAGCGCGAATGTCGCGGCGAGCAGAGCAGTATCGAGCCGATGGATCGAGCGTCGAATCACGATTTCATGGAAGTTCAGAATGCAAGGACCCGTTGATGCATGGGGGCAAACGACGCGCCATGCGCCGTGGCCCTTCCCGTCCAGAGCCGGCGGGGTGATCGTTCGCGCTACCGTGACACTCCATCTCAATCGACGCCGCCAGGCACACTTCACTGTCGCGATGTGCTGCGTCGCTGCCGCGGCGTGCGCTCCGGCGACCGTTGCTCCCGGGCCCACGCCCACGCCGACTCCCGGACCTGTTGCCGCCCACGCGCCACCCTCCGTGTGGGGCTTCACGGCGCCATGGGACACGCGCAGCGATTCCAGCCTGCGCGCGAACGCGTCGCGTCTCGACGTGAGCGTCACCGGGTGGATTCAGCTCGACAGTATCACGGGTCAACCGTCGCTCCTCTACCGGGACGACCCAAACCAGGCGTCGCCAAACACGACTCGATTGGCCCTCGTCACAACCTATCACGGGCAGACCTTTCACCCCGAGGCGATTCGCGCAATGGCCGCCGACGAGGGCGCCCTGGCAAGGTCCGCGCGCCGGCTTGCCGAGATCGTTGCGCAGGGAAAGTATCGCGGCGTCGTGCTCGATTTCGAGGGGCACGCGCCAGCCGACACGTCCCTCGTGGTCCGCGTGGCGCGCGCGTTCGGCGACAGCGCGCGCGTCCGCGGCGCGTCGCTCGTCGCCATGGCGATTCCCGCGGCCGATACGGCGGCGTACCCGACGCGAACGATGTTATCGGCCGCGGATCTGCTGATCGTGATGCTCTACGATGAACACTGGTCGACGTCCGTACCAGGCCCCATCGCGACGCCGGAATGGGTCCGCCGCATGCTCGGCCAGCGCGTCGCCGACGCCGGCGCGAACCGGCTCGTCGCCGCGCTTCCCGTGTACGGCTACCAGTGGCGCGCCTCGCAGCCGGCCACGCCGCTCAGCTTCGACGACGCCCGCCGCGCCGCCGCGCAAGCCAGCGTCGAGCTCCTCCGAGATCCATCGTCGCGATCACTCCACGCCATCCAGCCCGGTGCCTGGGAGCTCTGGCAGAGCGACGCCGATCTCCTGGCCGCGCTCGTCGCCGAGGTGACATCGCTCGGCGTGACCAAGATCGCCCTCTGGCGACTGGGGCTCGAAGATCCTGGCGTCTGGGGTGTGCTGGGGAAATGAGAACGGGGCTCGACGGGGAACCGGGGAACGAACGGCCAAGAGCAGCTAGCGCGGAGTCACATCGAGCGACGAGCACTGTGGCTGTGTTGTGCAGCTCGATGATGCAGTACCATTCGCGCGTTCTCGTGCCGTTTTCGCGGGTTTGCATGTTCTCTCATGTTCCAAGCGGATTCGCGCCGAATCGGGTTGGAACAAAATGGAATAGAAGAACGCGCAAGAACGTGGATTTCCGCGGCAACGCTTCTCCCCGAACGAGGAGCCCGTCCAGCGCAGCCTCGTCCCGAAGCTTCAAACGATCGCGATCTCGTGCTGGTACTCGCGCGGCGTGACGACGGCCTCGCCAGGGGTCATGTAGACATTGACCTCCGACCGCATGCCGATGCGGCCGGCGATGTAGATCCCGGGCTCGATCGAGAAGGCGATCCCGGGGACGAGGAGACGCTCTTCACGACTCTCGAGGTTGTCGAGGTGCGGGCCCGAGCCGTGCAGGTCGCGCGGGTCGATCGAGTGGCCGGTGCGGTGCGTGAAGTACTCGCCGAAGCCTCGCGAGTCGATCACATGGCGAGCGGCATCGTCGGCGTCGGCGCCGGAGATCGCGTCGCCGGCTTTGGCGCGATCGCGCACCAGCGCGATGGCCGCGTCGCGCGCATCGCGCACGGCGTTCCAGATCTCTAAATCGCCTTTGCTCGGCGCGCCGATCGACGACATCCACGTCTGGTCGGCGTAGACGCCGTCCGGCTCCTTGGCCCAGAGATCGATCAGGAGGATGTCGCCCGGCCTGATCACCCGCGGCGCGTCGGCTGAAGGCTCGTAATGCGGATTCGCCGCGTTCGCGCCTGCGGAAACATTGGGGCCGTGGTCGGTCACGAGCTTCGCGCGATCGAATCGGTGGCGAATCCACGCCATCAGCTCGTGCTCGGCCAACGGCTCGGGTCCCCGCGCCCGCTCGCCGGCGAGCTCCATCGCCTCGCGCGCGATCGTCGCGATCAGCTCGGCCGCACGTACGTGCGACGCGATGTGCTCGGCATTCCACGACGCGTAGAAGCGGCTCACCAGCTCGCCCGACGACACCACCGTCGCGCCGGCCTCGCGCACCATCTCGAGCACGCCGGCCGGCACGCGGTCGAGATACGGAACCGCGTCGCCCGCCGAATACTCCATCGCGACGCGCTTCCCGCCGACGTGTTTGGCGAGCAGCGACTCGAGGCTCCGCCACGACGAGTAGATCTCCCTGGACCACGACGCGGGCCAGTGGACCCATGGCGTTTGCTCGATCGCGTGCGTGATCGCGACGGGCGTCCCGCGCGCCGGCACGAACGCGAAGACGCGCCGTGTCGTCATGCCCTCGAGCCGCATCATGCCATCGGCGACCGGGTTCAGTCCGCGAAAGTTGTACAGCAGCCAACCGTCGACGCGCGCGTCGGCGAGGGCGCGCTGCACGTCGGGCAAGGTGTCAGGAGTGAGCATGGTCGATCAGGTGAGTCCCGCGGTTCGGTCGAACGAGCGCCAATCGGCGCGCCACTCGCACGTGCCCTCGCCGCGTCCATTGCAGCGCACGTGCTCCACCGCGCCGATGCTGCCGATCAGGAGCAGCAGCAGCTCGCGCAGCGAGGATTCGTAATATGTACACCCGACCACCCCCGGCGCCGTGCCAATCGTGATGGAGCGTGGCACGTCGAGCAAGAGGAAGCTGCCGACGCGACGCACGTTGCCGTTCAGGTACCGTCTCGCGATCTTCCGCGCGCGGCGGTACGCCAGGGGTCGGGTCATGGCCGACGGCAGCAATCGCAACATCTTTCGAGTCACGGGCGAGATCGTCCGGTAGGACTGAAGCGCCATGTATCGACCCGCCGCGCGAAAGATGGCCTCGGCGTCGGGACGCCGGCCGATCAGCTTGGCAAGGGCGATCGACTCGTCCTGGCTGGTCCGGTGGCCCCGTCTCGCCGCTTCGCTGTGCCGTTTGATCTGTGCATAGACCGTATCACTCAACCCGAGCCGCTTGTTTCGAAGCTCGTCGACATATTCGGCATCGGTTTGATCGCTGGGCGTGTCGACATTCCGAACCGCTTCGAGGAGACTGAGTGGGAGGAGCGCATCAACGGTGGCAAGCATGTGGGCCGTGAACGGGACAGGGAGCGAAGGTAGCCGCCGGCGACGTCCCCTTCAAGCCGCGACGCGATGATTGGCCGCACATTGGCGGGCCTCGCGCTCGCCGCGGTCATCGCCATCGCCGCCCGGCGAGCACGGTCGCTCACGACGAGCGGTGCCATCGCGGCGATGGTGATCGGAACGCTCGCCGTCGCCGCCGGCTGGAGCTGGGGCACACTCCTCATCGTCTATTTCGCTACGTCGACCGCGTTGTCGCATCTGGGCAAGGCGTCCAAGGAGCGGTGGACCGCGTCGATCGTCGTCAAGAGCGGCGCGCGCGACGGCACGCAGGTCCTGGCGAACGGCGCGATCTTCGCCGCCGCCGCGCTGGCCGCCGCGATTGGGCCGGACGTTCGCTGGATTGCCTTGGGCGCCGGCTCGCTCGCGGCGTCGGCGGCCGACACTTGGGCGACCGAGATCGGGACGTTGTATGGAGGCAGCCCGCGCTCGATCCTGACCTGGCGCAGCGTCCCCGTGGGAACTTCCGGTGGCGTCTCGGCGATTGGCACTCTCGCGGCCGTCGCGGGCGCGGTATTCGTTGCGCTGGTCGCCAGCGCGCTCGGCGGAACGTGGATCGTGGCGCGCAACGTGGTAGTCGGTGGGATCGCGGGCGCCGTCTTGGACTCGCTGGCCGGCGCGACGGTGCAAGCGCGCCGCTGGTGCGACGCATGCGAGCGTGAGACGGAGCGAACGGTGCACGACTGCGGAGCACGGACGCGGAGGGTGCGCGGCACGGCGTGGATGGACAACGACATGGTGAACTTTCTGAGCAACGCGGCGGGCGGGCTGATCGCCGCGATTCTGACGCGATAGAGTGAGCGGATGACCGATGCGGACGTGCTCGTCGTCGGCGGTGGACCGGCGGGATCTTCGGTGGCGACCTTTCTCGCCCGCGCGGGCGTCGACGTGCACGTCGTCGACCGCGCCCACTTCCCACGACCGAAGCCCTGCGCCGAGTATCTGAGTCCGCAGGCGTCGCGGCTGTTGGAGGCAATGGGCGCGCTCGAGCGCGTCGAGCAGTCGGGCGCGGCGCAGCTCACGGGCATCAGCGTTCGCGCGCCGAGCGGTGCCATGATCACGGGCGACTTCATCGCGTCGCATGGGTTCCGCGGCTTTCGCGACCGCGGCCTCTCGGTTCGTCGCGAGGTGCTGGACGCAATCCTGCTCGATTGCGCGCGCGAGGCGGGTGCGGGCGTGTGCGAAGGCGTCCGCGTCACCGACGTCGTGCGCGACGCGTCGCACCGGGTGGTCGGCGTTCGCACTCTGGTCGACGGCCGGCCGGGTGAGATTCGCGCACGATTGGTGGTCGCGGCCGACGGACTGCGCTCGGTGATCGCGCGCCGGCTCGAGCTCGCGCATGCATTGCGCTGGCCTCGGCGCCTGGCGCTCGTCACGCACTATGCCGGCGTCGGCGACATCGGCGAGCATGGCGAGATGCACGTGGAGCGCGACGGCTACGTGGGCATCGCCGATGTCGGCAATGGGATCACCACGGTGGCGTTGGTCGTCCCCGCGCGCCATGCCGCTGAGCTGTCGCACGACCGCGCCGCGTTCCTCCATCGATGGCTGCTCGGCCACCCCCATCTCGCGCCGCGCTTCGCCCGCGCCGAGCGAGTGTCGCCGGTCGTGGCGACGGGGCCGTTCGCGTCGCACGCGCGGCGGGCGTGGTCGCCGGGCGCGGCACTCGTCGGCGACGCGGCGGATTTCTTCGATCCGTTTACCGGGGAGGGGATCTACGCGGCGCTGCGCGGCGGCGAGATCTTGGCCGGAGCGGTACGCGAGTCGTTGGCGGCGACATCGCCGCGCGCGAGCGACGCGCCGCTCGCCGAATATGACGCAGCGCGACGACGGGAGTTCGGCGGCAAGTGGCTCGTCGAGCGGGTGATCGGCGCGGTGGTTGGATCGGGTCCGTTGATCAATCGTGCGGCGCGGAATCTGTCCGCGCGAAAGGATCTGGCGGATTTGTTGATTGGAGTGACGGGGGATTTCGTGCCGGCGGGCGAGGTGATTCGGCTGGGGTACGTGTGGCGCGTGTTCGGGTCGCTGAGTCGGAGGCGTGCGGATCGCACGCAATGACCGGCGGCATGACGTTTCGGGTGTCTCGGATTGTCGCGTTGCGCGCCGCTTCAGCGCGACCGCGTCACGCGCTTCATCAGCTTTCAGTCTTCTGACTCCACTGGCCTTCGCCTCGTCTCGCTCGGGATGAATGCGAGAGGAGCGCACCAGTCATGCTGATGACCACGGTGGCGCCAAACAGGGACGACGCGGTGAGACCGGGTCGGTCAATATGTTCTCTGGTGCTGCCGCGCCGTGATGGCGCTGGCAATACCTCTTCGCCGCCATGCGAGTCGTGCGCGACGACTCCGGCATGCGGCGGCGGCACCACCTGCATGAGACAGTCGTCCAGCGCACATTCAAGGCGGCGTCGGACGCAGCGGACATCGCCAGGCGCGCGACCTGTCATTCCCTGCGCCATTCCTTTGCGACGCATCTCCTGGAGTCCGGCGCGGACATCCGAACCGTGCAGGAGCTTCTTGGGCACAGCGATTTGCGGACGACGATGTTCTACACGCACGTGCTCAACAGGGGCGGCCTTGGCGTCCGAAGTCCGGCGGACAACATTT
>Ga0157370_10008121_pt1 | contig 11359 bp, 16 predicted proteins | sample C35metaG_FD_113463 | JGI IMG/M metagenome (GOLD analysis project Ga0157370, IMG submission 113463) | Corn rhizosphere microbial communities from Kellogg Biological Station, Michigan, USA - C3-5 metaG | ecosystem: Host-associated > Plants > Roots > Rhizosphere > Soil | place: USA: Michigan... | reverse complement strand
GAGCTGAGCCCCGTGTCCTGCCTCCCCTATGCGCGCCAATAAGGGTATAGTAGGGAGGGTAGCTCCGGACCTCGGCGGCTGCACCCGTGATACCGGCGGGGCAGCGCCAGGACCGGAGCTTTTTTAGTCGTACACGGGCCGGTGCCGGCAAGACGCCACGGCCGAAGGACGGTGAGAACTCCCGGGAGAACATCTTCTCCCAGCTGCGATCTACCCAGCATGACCGACCGCCGCGTACGTCATGGTTACTGACTTAAGGAGTCGGTCATGGGCATCATCGCATGGATCGTTCTCGGACTGGGCGCAGGCCTGCTCGCCAATATGCTGATCCCCGGCAAAAGATCACAGGGCCTCATCCTGACCTGCGTGATCGGCGTCGCCGGGGCGCTGGCCGGCGGCTGGGCCGCCACCCGCCTGTTCCACGTCCACACCCTCAACGGGTTCTTCAACCTGTCCACCTGGCTCACCGCCATCGCCGGCGCAGCCGTCCTGCTGCTCATCTTCCACCTGATCAGCGCCCGGTCCGGTGGTTCCCGCCGGTTCGCGCACCGCTGAGCACCGCAAGCACGGTACTCCCGCACACGGCACGGACGTGCCGGCGCCCCTCAGTAACTCAGATCCCCGGAGTACGTCATGATCATCATTATCGGGCTCGTCATCCTGATCGCGGCAGTGGTCGCCGGCGTGGCCGGCGTCCTGTCCAATAGCGGCAGCGGGCACGCGCTCACTCACCCCTTCGCGGTGTTCGGCTACCACGTGACCGGCTCCACCGGCACGCTGTTCCTGTACGGCATCGTGGTCGGGGCACTGGCCCTGCTCGGGCTGAGCCTGCTGCTGGCCGGCGCGCGCCGCACCTCCCGCCGCGGCCGCGAGGCCCGCCGCGGGCTCACCCAGTCCCGCCGCGAGACCGCCGACGTCAGCCAGGACCGCGACGACCTGCTCGACCAGCGCGAGACCGCCCGCGCCTACACCGCCAGCACGCTCGGCAACCGCCCGGTCGCCAGCGGCCGCGGTCCCGGCAGGGATGCCGGCGGCGGCCAGCACGGCAGGTGGCACCTGTTCGGGTCCCGGTCCGCCTCTCCGCAGGCCGCCGCCCCGTCCGTGCAAGCGGCAAACCGGCCTGCCCCCGATGTCCCCGCCAGCCCGTCCGCCGCCCCGGACCAGCCCGCGGAAAGGTAGGCCACCGTGAGCATCATCCAGAAGAACATCCGGATACTTCCCTGCCCCCGTCCCGGACGGGGGCTACCAGCTGCTAGGGGCCTCCCGTGATCATTCTCGGCGTCATTCTCCTCATCATCGGCTTCGCCGCCAAGATCGCCGTTATCTGGACGATCGGCATCGTCATCGTCGTGACCGGCGCGATCCTGGCCCTGCTCGGGATGGCCGGCCGCGCGGTCGGCGGTCGCAGGCACTACTTCTAGCCCCCTGAGCGGGACCCTGCCCGGCCGGTCAGGAAGTAGCCGTCAGGTACACCGCTCTTGCGGAACGTAAGTTTCCGGAGGTAGCAATGCAAATCGGAACGGCGCTGCCCGAGCTCGCTGGCCGTGTTGTAGCAGTTCCAGAGCCGGACGCGCCGGTTTGTGGTCCGGTTCACCGAGGCGCTAGCCTACGAGCGCTGCTCAAGGGCATGGCCGACCTCGCCGAGGTCGCCGGCTGCACACTGGACGCCACGGACCGAGCACACGTCCTGGTTGGCGTGCCTCGCTATGGCGTTGCCAGCCGTCGGGGAGCGGACCTCGGGCCTTGACCATGGCGACCCCTGGGAATCACGCCGCCGACCGAGCGGACAGCTATGCCCCGCTTCGCGAATACGCGGCGATCGGCGACGGGCGGACCATCGCCCTAGTCGCCTTGGACGGATCGATCGACTGGCTGTGCCTCCCGGACCTGGACTCACCGGCTGCGCTCGGCGCCCTCCTCGACGCCGGATCGGGGGGAGGGTTCGCGCTTTGCCCTGTCTCACCGTTTGTGGCCGAGCGGCGCTATCTGCCGGGGACGAATGTGCTCGAGACGACGTTTCGGACGAGCAGCGGCGTCGCACGGGTCTTCGACGCCATGACCTTGCCCGGCAGGGACCTGAGCCCTCAACGGGAGGTCGTACGCGCCGTCGAGGCGGTGGCCGGGTCGGTCTCGATGCGCTGGTGCCTGACGCCGCGGTTCGGCTTCGGTTCCAGGCCCACCCGCATAGGCAGGCGGGCTGGGGCGCCAGTGGCCACGCAAGGTGCCGATGCCGTGGCGCTGTGTTCGTGGGGCGCTGGTGAGCCGGAGCTGACGGCGGGATCGATCGGGGGGCGGTTCGTTGCCACCGCCGGGGTGCGGGCTCTGTTCGCGCTGAGCGCTGCTCACCAGGAACCGCTCGTGATTCCCAGCCGACGCGACGTCGAGCGCAGACTGGCGGCGACGGGATCGGTGTGGCGGCACTGGTCAGAAAGCCTGCGACCTGGGACTGAGTGGCGAGATGCCGTCGTGCGCAGCGCCCTGGCACTGAAGCTCCTCGTCCATGCCCCCTCGGGAGCGATCGCTGCGGCGGCCACGACCTCGCTCCCCGAGGTGGTCGGCGGCGAGCGCAACTGGGACTACCGCTTCTGCTGGGTACGGGACGCTGCCTTCATGCTGGGCGCCCTGCTCCGCCTCGGGCGCGTCGACGAGGCAGATGCCTTCTTCTGGTGGCTCATGCAGGCATCCCAGCTGACCCACCCGCGCCTGCGGGTGCTCTACCGGCTTGACGGCGGTCCCCAGGCCCGTGAACGGACGCTGCCGCTCGCTGGTTACCTGGGCTCGGTCCCCGTCCGGATCGGGAACGGAGCGGCCGGGCAGCTCCAGCTCGACGTCTACGGCGATCTCTTCCAGGCCGCCTGGCTCTACGCCGAGGCCGGCAGGCCGATCGACCCCGATATCGGCCGTCGGCTGGCGGAGATCGCTGACCTGGTCTGCCGCATCTGGCCCGAGCGCGATGCCGGACTCTGGGAGGTGCGCAGCGGGCCCCAGCATTTCACCCAGTCCAAGATGATGTGTTTCGTCGCCCTGGACCGGGCGCTGCGCCTGGCGCGAGCCGGCCGGATCCCGTCACGGCATGCCACCCGATGGCAGGAAGAGGCAAATGCCATTCGTGACTTCGTCGAAGAGCATTGCTGGTCCGAGACCATGGAGTCCTACGTACGCCACGCGGATACCGGCGAACTCGACGCGAGCCTGCTCCTCGGCGTGCTCTTCCGGTACGCCGAGCCCGGTGACCCAAGACTGCTCGGCACCGTCGAGGCTGTCCGCCGGGAGCTGTCACACGGCCCGTTCGTCTACCGTTACTCGGACGAGGACGGCCTGGCGGGGAAAGAGGGCGCGTTCCTGACGTGCTCGTTCTGGCTCGCCGAGGCCCTGGCGGTCCAGGGCCGGCGCACCGAGGCGACGGATCTGATGGAACAGCTCGTCGGCCTGGCCAACGACGTCGGCCTGTTCGCTGAGGAGGTGGACCCGTCGACCGGGGCATTCCTCGGGAACCTGCCCCAGGGCCTGACCCACCTGGCCCTCATCCATGCCGCTCTCGCCTTCAGCGGGGCGGATGGACGGTGAGCATCTGGGGAGCGCTAGCAGGAGGCTTTGCCGGGACCCTGGTGCTGACGACCGTGCTGCGGACTGCCAGCGAGGCTCGCCTCACCCGCATGGACCTGCCGTTCCTCCTCGGCACGGCCGTCACCGCCGACCGCGGGCGGGCCAAGGGCGTCGGCTACCTGGCACACTTCGGCTTCGGCTTCGGCTTTGCCCTCGTCTATTACGGGCTGTTCACGGCGATCGGCCGCAGCGGCTGGGCACTCGGCGCCATCTTCGGGCTGGTCCACGGAGCGTTCTCGGCGACCGCACTGGTGAACATCCTGCTACCAGTGCTGCACCCCCGCATGGGCACGCCGTTCACCGCCGCTGGCTCCTCCCCGCTCATCGAGGCGCCCGGCTTCCTGATGCGCAACTACGGACGCTCCACCCCCCTGGTGAGCCTCGCAGCCCACGTCCTGTACGGCACGATCGTCGGCGGCTTCGTGGCACTCGCCCACTGACCGAAGAATGGGAGTAGGGGCCCGCGAGCGGACAGATCGAGCAGCTACGGTTCACAGCCGCCGGTATCTGTCGACCCCAAGTCGCCGCCCGCTACGCCTGCGTCTGGGCGAGAGCCGCCACCACCGACATGGGCTCGCCTCTGAGGAGGGCGAGCACGACGCTCAGCCGAGGCCAGACCTCACTGTCGAAGCCAGTACGGGATGAGGGCCGGTGGCCTGATCCAGCCTGATCAGGCCCAACGTCTCTTCTCTGTGCCATGGCGCAGCCACGCGATCCGCGTAGCGCAGCCGTCGGCTCCCCGCACGGCAGGCGTATTCGGCACGTGGCTCTTGCTGTCTCCGCAATGGGTCAAGCCGGTCGCGTCTCAAGATTCCGGGGCTCCGTTGACGGCCGTCACCAGCGCAGGCTTGTCATCGTTAGGCGGCACGGGGGCGGCAGCGGAGGCGTTCTCGCGGGCGAGGAGCCGAGCTCTTCAATGGTCCTCATCATCGGGGTGGGGACACGACGGTGGTGTTCTTGTCGACGCCGATCTCGGCCAGGCTCTGCAGGTTGCGCAGCTGCAACGCAGGGGGTGGGCCATCATGATGATGGGAGGCATCCCCGAGCGCGGCGGCCAGGGACGCTCCCTCAGCGTTGATGATCTTCGCCCGCTTCTCTCCCTCGGCCTCGGCCTAGCGGGCCGTGGCGCGCGCTTCATGCGTGGTCTGCGCGATCTGGGTGATCGCGTCGCCGACGTTCTCGATCGCCACGACCGATTTCACCGCGGCGGCCACCCGGAAGTAGGCGACGCCGACACGCAAACGCGGAACTGTCAGGAAGATGGCTCTATCCCATTTTCGGTTTGCGCCGTGAGGCGCTGTTGGTCCGAGTGGAGGCGAGAAACCTTCGCCTGCGGCCTGTCGCAGCAGGCCGCTGTAGCCGAGGGCAGCCTGATCCGCGTGGTGGCGGGGAGGGCGGGAGCAGCCCTGACAAAGCCGGGACGTGCCAGTACTGCCAGATGGCGCGGGTCCGGCGAGCGTGGCGGAAAGGAGTACGCGAGGAACCGGCGCTTTACGTCCTTTATCTGGGACACCGGCTCGAACCTGGTGGATATGGGCCGGGCGCAGTGCGCACCGCTGCCCTTGGGGCGGCGGGAACTTCCGGGAGGTATACGAAAGCCGTACCGGGAGGCCACGGGGAAAGCCTGCGGCGTACTCATGGCGATGCTGCCGGGACACAGCCGGGCTCCTCATCCGCTGAGCGGGTCGCAGTGAACACGGGAACCGCCTGTTGCTGGTTCCCGGCGGCGGGCATCCGGCCCGCTGGCCGGGATAGGCGCGCCGACTGCCGAACGGCCGGGCGGGGCGGAGCCGCCGTAGTACTCCGAGCCGGGGAGAACCCGGCGCATGGGGAAGGGCGGCAGCGGTTTCGGGGAGGGAAGGAGGCTGCAATGCCGCAAGACGCGCCGCTGAACAGCAGCGCTCCAGGCCCGGCCCCGGAGGGGCCGTGGTCGCGGGTAGCGGGGATGCAGGCCAAGCTTCACCGCTGGGCGGCGGCTGATCCCGGCCGCCGGTTTGATGACCTGTTCAATTTCGTGCACGACCCGGCGACGCTGAGCGTGGCGTTCTGCCGGGTCGCGGGCAACAGTCACACAAATCCAGCCCTCACAGCCAGTCTTTGTGTTTGAAGGTGAGGTAGAGCAGCGTGGACAGGGCGACGATGGCCGCGGTGGAGAAGATGAAGCCCGATTCCTTGCCGAAGCCTGGGTAGGGCAGGTTCTGCCCGTAGAAGCCGGTGATCGCGGTGGGCACTGCGATGATCGCCGCCCAGCTGGTCACCTTCTTCATGATCAGGTTCATGCGGTTGCCCTGGATGGTGATGTTGGTCTCCAAGATGGTGGTCACCAGGTCGCGCAGCGATTCGGTCCATTCGGTAACCCGCAGCACATGGTCGTAGACGTCCTGGTAGTAGGGGGCCATCGGCTCGCTGATGACGTTCAGGTCACGGCGCATCAGGGAATTGATGACCTCTCGCATGGGTAGCACGGTACGCCGGAGTACCACGAGGTCCTTGCGCACCTGGAAGGTGCTGCGCTGCACGGCGTGGATCTGCTTGCGGTTTTCGCTGAAGAGCAGGTCCTGGAGTCCCTCGATCGAGTCGTCGAGTTGCTGCACGGTGGCGAAGTGCCCATCGACGAGGACATCCAGGAGGCCGTACAGCAGGAATCCGATGCCGTGGCTGGCCAGGTCTGGTGAGGCGTCCCAGCGGGCGGTCACCTGGCCGATGTCAAATCCGGTGTCCTTGCGGACGGTGATCAGCGCCTGGCCGGTGACGAACACTGCGATCTCGCGTGCCGTCAGCTCGCCAGCTGCGGCGTTCAGGTCGACCGTGTAGGCGCTGATGAACAGGTGATGGGGGTAGCGGTCGAGCTTGGGGCGCTGGCGTTCGTGCAGCGCGTCCTCGATGGCCAGCTCGTGCAGCCCGAACTCGGCGTTGATCATGGTGAAGTCCGCAGCCGTGGGCGCGCACATGTCCAGCCACACGACCGACCCGGGTGTGGCCAGGTACTCGGAGATGTCCTCCGCGGGGAAGTTCTCAAGCGCCAGCATCCCGTTGCGGTACAACCGCGTGCGGGTCGGCGTGCGGGCCGCGGCAGCCGCGGTGGCGGGCGATGCGTCCGGTGCCTTACTCATACCGGTGGCCACCTCCTCAGGCCTTCGGATACCTCATCGGGTGCGCAAGTCACCATGCTCCTGCGCATTCAGTCCTCCTCCCACAAGAGCCGCACGGCCTCTGCCTCCGCGAGGCCCTCCTTGGTGCTGCCGAGCCGGGCCAGCACGTCCGCGGCCGCTAGCGAGCCGGCTACTGCCATACCCCGTGGCGCCAGGCCAGCCACGCTTCCCTCACGGGCGACAGAGGGGCAACCGCCACCAGCACCTCTTTTCTGCCGATGCTCTCGATGCTTGCCCCCGATGCGCTGCCCCCACCAGGGCCTAAGGTAATTAAGCTCCGGCTTAGGAGGCGCCGGGGACGGGGTCCCGCGCCTCGGCGGTCCCGTCGGGCATCTAGTGTTAAGGGCATGACTTCGCACGCACGCTTTCCCCTCGACGAGGCGCGTGCCGCGGGTGAGCGGATCGGCGTCGACTGGGACGCTTCGCGGTCCGGGCTCGAGCACGGCTCGCGCGATCCGGAAACGAACGTGACCGGCGATGACGTCATCATGACGGCGAAGATCGCGCGGGCCCACCTCAACGAGTTCCCGGACTACTACACCCGCCTTGCCAAGATGGAGGCCGAGGCGGAGGCGGACGGGGCCGACCAGGGCGAGTGAGCGCGCGGACATCGTGGCCGCCGGGCCGTGTAGCCTGCGTGCCCGGCCACCAGCGCGGCAATCATCGCCTCATCGGGCGAGGCTTCTCCCGGCTGGCCGGGAGCCATAGCGTGGTCCAGCCGGGGACATCCGCAGGATCGAGGCCCCGGGCTGCCGCGTTCCTCCCTGCTAGGCCGGTTGTCATGGGTACTGGCCGGTCGCCGCACCCTCTGTCTTCGACACCTGCACCGATACCACGTTGGCCAGGTTGATGATCACGCCGTTCTCGTCGGCCTCGCGGTGATACTTCGCACGGGTCAAGACCAGACTGCGCCGCTCGTCGAGCGCACGGGCCACCGCCTCAAGCGCCTCGCGTTCCCCGGCAAAATCCTCGCATATCACCGATATGTCTTCACCGCTCACCGGGTGAAATCGCATGATCAGCACGATGTTGTCAGGCACAGTCGGTCCCTCCCTTCCCGCCACAGCCCAGAAGAACGCCCGCCCGGTGCCGGACACTGTGCCTAGGGGCGCTCTTCCGGCTGGGCCGCTGTGGATCCGGGCACTTTCAATTGTGCCTCGCCTGCGGTCCGGCCGCCCCCAACAGAGCGGCGCCGAAGGTCGCGAGCCCGCATCGGGCGGGCAGGTACTAAGCCGCGCGTACTTGGCCATAAGGGTCCTTCCTGTTGGCGCCGCCGGGACGCGTGCCGCGTCGCGGCGGCGCGTCTTGCGGTCAAACGAGTTCATGGCCTTGACGTGCCGGACAATGCGAACCTGCGTACGCCGCCGGCATCGCCGAGCGAGGACGGGCTGGAGAGGAACCACCGTTCGTTCGGAATAAGGGTTTCCCGAACGCGGCGACCCGGAGGCTACGCGCCCGGCCCGCCACATACCGCCCTCGAGTAGCGCCGTTCCGGGCATTCGCCAGCACGCTGGTTCCGCAGGATCCCCGGTCGCGCGATCCGCGGTCAGGCAGTGGCCGGTGTCTTCGGCGTGGCGTTGAGGGGCGCGTTGTGGGCGGGACCGGCCGCAAGGCTGGGCGGCACCGCGAGGACTGGCACTTCCGGCGCGGGCGCTTCGAGCGCTTCTGGCGGGGCATCCTCGGTGCCGGCGGCCGCGGGCCGGGCTTGCCCGGTCGCCTGGGCGGCACGGTCGAAGAAACGCAGCAGCTCCACGGGGACGGGCATGACCAGGGTGCTGTTCTTCTCGGCGGCGACCTCGACGACGGTCTGCAGCAGCCGCAGCTGCAGCGCGGCCGGGTCGGCTGCCATCACGGTGGCGGCCTGGGCGAGCTTCTTGGACGCCTGGTATTCGCCGTCGGCGGAGATGACCCGCGCCCGGCGCTCCCGTTCGGCCTCGGCCTGCCGCGACATCGACCGCTTCATCGACTCCGGCAGGGAGACGTCCTTGATCTCGACCCGTTCCACCCGGATCCCCCACGGCTGCTCGGTAGGCGCGTCGATGACATCCTTGAGATGGGCGTTGACCTTGTCCCGCTCGGACAGCAGCTGGTCCATGTCGCTCTGGCCGATCACCGACCGCAGCGACGTCTGGGCCACCTGGGACACGGCGAAGGCGTAGTTCTGCACGTTGATGATCGCCTTGACCGGGTCCACGACCCGGTAGTAGACCACCGCGTCGACCTTGAGCGTGACATTGTCCCGGGTGATGGCCTCCTGGGCGGGCACCGCCGCCACGACGATCTGCATATTCACCTTCCGCAGCCGGTCAGTGAACGGGTTAACCCAGTTCAGCCCCGGCCCGCGGACGCCGGGCAGTGCCCTGCCCCAGCGGAAGACGATGCCTTGCTCGAACTGAGTGATGATCTTGAAGCCGAGCATGTCGGCCATCCCAACCCCGGCACGTGGCGTGCCGGGTAACCGGGACCGAAGACGACGCCGGCCAGACCGCCGGCGTCCGAAAAGCCCTCAGGCCCAGCTTCCATTATCGCCCCCCGACCCGAATTAAGCAAAACGAAGGCAGCTGGCTTGGGTACGCAAATCATGGCTCATCTCCGGGAGCAGCCGCCTACCGGAAAATTGCATAACAGAACACTGAAGTGAGATTCCCAGAGATCTTAAGACTCCTGGTCAGGAGGCCGTTAACGGGGAAATTCAGCTATCAGCCGCGCTTACGCCGACGCATTACCGCCAGGACGCGAAGGAACGGGAGGAAATCCCGCGCCACGGGAAATCCTGCTGCCTAACTTAAACTCGCTGGCCGACGGTGTTGCCCGGCCGCGGCCAGGGGATCGCCGGGGCCGGGGCTGGCCTTGCGGGCTCGTCCAGTTCGGGGGCGAGCGCGCTGGAGAGGTCCGGGTAGATGGTGAAGCTGCGGTCCAGGCCGGTCGCGCGCATGACCTTCGTGACCGGGAGGCTGGGGGCGGCCAGGCGCACCATGGTGCCGAGCAGCCTGGCACGGCGTTGCGTGCCGATCAGCACGGCCAGCAGCGACGCATCGCAAGACAGGACGTGGGACAGGTCGAGAACCAGCAGGCCCGTGCCGCGATGGAGCGCGTCGGTCAGCCGTTCCCGCAGCGCCGGGGCGGCGTCGATGTCGAGGGCGCCGCGCAGTCTGACGATCGTGCGGCCGCTGGGCGGAGCTGCTCGCGGGCGGCGGAAGGTGCCGTCGGCGCTGATCACGATGATCCCGGTCCAGCTGCGAGCAGGGGGCTGGCTGCTGCGCGGAGCGCGGCCAGGATGGCGGGGGCGTGATCTCGGTTCCCGGCCTGGACCGCCTGTCCCATGGCCGCCCGGGCATCCCGTTCGCTGGTGTGCGCGGGGATGGTGACCAGATCGGTTCGCTCGTCGCGGGCGGAGATAGCGGTGAGCAGGCCGACGGGCATGGTGGCGAACCAGCCGAGCCGCACGACGCGGCTGCCCGCCGGGCCGTCGACCCGCAGTCGGCGGGGCCGGCTGGCATCCCAGCCTGCCGTGCCCAGCAGGACCCGGGTGATGCGGCCGTGCCGTTCATCCAGGGCGAGGATCAGCCCGGGCAGTTCCGCGGCCGGGTCAGCCGACCTGGGCCACCAGCCGCCGTCGAGCAGGGCAGGGCCGGGGCGATCGGGCTGCAGGAGCAGCCGCGGCCTGGCGGGCGGCGACGGGCTGATCGCCGCCTCACGTTCGGTGGTACTCGGCATGGTCTACCGCTCCTGGCCGTCACGCCCAGGCGCCAGGACGGCGTTCCCCTGCCTGACCCGTACCCGGATGAGCGCGGCTTGTGCTTCCGCTGCCTTGGGGACCAGGATCTCCAGCACTCCGTCTCGCACTGAGGCTTCGGTCTCGTCCGCCTCCACATGGCTGCTGGGAAGCGCGAGCGACCGGAGGAAGACGCCGTAGCCGCGTTCGGACCGGTGTACTTTCTCCCCAGCCGCCTCGCGGGCGGCATGCCGCTCGCCCTGGATCGTCAGCAGGCCGTCCGCCATGGTGATCTCCACCTCGCCGGCCTTGATGCCGGGAATCTCGACCGTCACCCGGTATGCGTCCACACCTTCGGATATGTCGACTGCCGGCCTCCAGGCCGTGCCCTCGCGCTTCCTACCGGCCAGCCAGCCGCGCCCCCCGACCACTCGCGAAACTTCGTCCCGCCCGGTGCGCCGGTTCCCGGGCAGTCCCCGGCTCGTCGTCGCAGTCATGTCGTTCTCCCTAGTATCTGGCCGCGCCATCGGCCCGGCGACCCGGAAGAACACCGCCCAGGTGAACACCATTCATTTCCGAGCTACACTGTTCACATTACAGTGAACATCGTTCACCGTCAACGTCGGCCGACAGGGAGCAGGCATGGGCGGACAGCGGCCATCGGGTGCGGGCACGCCCGCGCTGTGGTTCAACCCGCCCGACGAGGGGCCAGGCGGCCGCCGCGCGCTTACCAGGGAGCGGGTCGTCGCCGAAGCCCTCGCGATTATCGCCGCGGACGGCGCGCAGTCCCTCAGCATGCGCGCACTCGCCGCCCGCCTCGGCGTGGTACCCGGCGCGCTGTACCGTCACGTCCGCGGCAAGGAGCAGCTCTACGCCCTTATCCTCG
>Ga0157370_10008120_pt1 | contig 11360 bp, 15 predicted proteins | sample C35metaG_FD_113463 | JGI IMG/M metagenome (GOLD analysis project Ga0157370, IMG submission 113463) | Corn rhizosphere microbial communities from Kellogg Biological Station, Michigan, USA - C3-5 metaG | ecosystem: Host-associated > Plants > Roots > Rhizosphere > Soil | place: USA: Michigan... | reverse complement strand
TGGCGCATCTCGATCCGGCACGAGGCACTCCGCAGCGGCCCGACGGTCGCGGTCACGGGCGGCTCGCTCCTGATCGGCCTGCGTGACGGCACGGCGCTCCGCTCGCCGGTGACGGGCGGCTCGGTCTCGGTCACGAGCCGGGGCTCGCACTGCACGACCCAGGTCTATGCCGTCCACGTCGAGCTCGCCGATGGGACGTTCGACGGCACGCTGCAGCACCACCGGCGCTCGCTGTTCGGCCGCTGCCTGATCTACGCGGCGACCATCAGCGGCCACGCCGTCCTGCAAGCCGGCTAGCGCCGAGTTCGCACAATCGGCGGCACCGACCGGAACCCGCAGTTACGCCTATGACGGGTTGACTTCGTGTTGAAGAATCGGCCGGCTACCGAGAGGAGGGCGACTGATGGCCTGGAGCCTGAAGGGCAGCTACGTCGAGACGTGCTCGTGCGATCTCATCTGCCCCTGCAACGCGACCTTCGACCACGGCGCGACGTACGACTACTGCCGCGTGGTGCTCGTGTTCTCGATCAAGGACGGTGAGGTCGACGGCACGGACGTGTCCGGCCTCCACGTCGCCGCGATCGCGGACACGCCCAAGGTCATGACCGACGGGAACTGGAAGCTCGGAGTGTTCGTCGACGAGCGCGCGTCCGACGACCAGATGAACAAGCTCGTCGGTGTCTTCGGCGGCCAGAGGGGCGGCCCGATGGCGGGCCTCGCCCCGCTCGTCGGCGAGATGCTCGGCGTCGAGCGTGCGCCGATCGAGGTTGTCGACGACGGCGTGCTTCACAGCGTCCGCGTGGGCAACGTGATCGACTTCGAGATCAAGGACATCGTCCCGTTCGGAGTCGAGACCGGACAGCCGGTCCGCTTCGACGGCATGTTCCATCCGGTCGCATCCAACCTGACGATCGCGGAGGCCACACGCTCCAAGATCGACGCGTTCGGCATCTCCTACGAAGGGAAGACGGGGCTCTCGACCGCCGAGTTCTCCTGGGCTGCATGACGTCGGTCGCCGCCGAACCGAAGCGATCCGTCTGGCCGATCACCGCGGTCCGCATGCGGCTCGGCCTCGTCGCGCTGCTCGTAGCGCTCGCGATCGTCGCGTGGTGGTGGACGGCCCGCGAGATGCGCAACATGGACGGTGGTCCGTGGACGAGCCTCGGCGGGCTCGGCTGGTTCGTCGGCGTCTGGGTGGTGATGATGGCCGCGATGATGTTCCCGTCGGTCGCGCCGACGGTGGCGCTGTACTCGCGCATGACGCAGAAGAGCTCGCCGATCCCGGGCCTCGTGTTCGTCGGCGGCTACCTGATCCCGTGGGCGGTCGCGGGCCTCGCCGCCTACGGCGTCGCGGCCGCCGGCGGGAGCTTCGCGGGCGGCGTGCTCCACTGGGACCGCGCCGGCCGCTGGGTCGCCGGCGCGACCCTGCTCGTGGCTGCGGCCTACGAGCTGACGCCGCTCAAGGACTACTGCCTCGGCAAGTGCAGAAGCCCGCTCGGCCAGCTCCTCGGCTCGTGGCGCGGCGGCGTCCGCGGCGCGGTGTCGATGGGCGCCCGGAACGGCGCCTACTGCGTCGGCTGCTGCTGGGCGCTGATGGCCGCGCTGTTCGCGCTCGGCGTGATGAGCCTCGTGTGGATGGCGTTCGTCGCCGCGCTGATCGCCGTCGAGAAGCTGTTGCCGTGGCGACGTGTCGCCACGTTCGGGATCGCGACGCTCCTGCTCGTGCTCGCGATCCTCATGTTCGCCGCGCCGCATGCGCTGCCGGGGCTCACCATCCCGAGCGGCGGCATGTCGGGCACCATGACCATGTAGTGCGGAAACGAATCGGCTTTCTCTCGTTCGGCCACTGGCAGCGCGCCGAGTGGTCGCAGACCCGTACCGCGCAGGACGCCCTTGCGCAGACGGTCGAGCTCGCGGTCGCCGCGGAAGAGCTCGGCGTCGACGGGGCGTTCGTGCGCGTCCATCACTTCGCACGACAGCTGTCGGCGCCGTTCCCGCTGCTCGCGGCGATCGGCGTGCGCACGAGCCGCATCGAGATCGGCACCGGCGTCATCGACCTCCGCTACGAGAACCCGCTGTACATGGCCGAGGATGCGGCGGTCGCGGACCTGCTCGGCGGCGGCCGCTTGCAGCTCGGTGTGAGCCGCGGCTCGCCCGAGCCGGCGTACCGCGGTTTCGACGCGTTCGGCTACGCGGCGCCGGACGGCCTCGACGACGCGGGCTTCGCGCGCGCGAAGCTCGAGATCTTCATGGCGGCGATCTCGGGAGCCGGTGTCGTGCACGCGGACGTGGGCGGGCTGCCCGGAGCGGCGATGCTCCCGGTCCAGCCGCAGTCGCCGGGGCTCGCCGAACGCATCTGGTGGGGCTCCGGTTCGCGCGACACCGCGAAATGGGTCGGCGAGATCGGGCTGAACATGATGAGCTCGACGCTCCTGCTCGAGGATACGAAGGTCCCGTTCGACGAGCTGCAGGCCGAGCAGATCGGGATCTTCCGCGACGCGTGGCGCGACGCCGGGCACGAACGCGAGCCGCGGGTCTCGGTGAGCAGGAGCGTCATCCCGATCACCACCGATCTCGACCGTCAGCTCTTCGGCCGCGACGCGAACGAGGACCAGGTCGGCTGGCTCGACGGCGCGATCTCGCGCTTCGGCCGCACGTACAGCGGCGAGCCCGACCGGATCGCGGCCGAGCTCGCGCAGGACGCCGCGGTCGCCGCAGCCGACACGCTCCTCCTCACGGTCCCGAACCAGCTCGGCGTCGACTACAACGCGCGCCTCCTCGGCACGATCGTCGCGCACGTCGCGCCGGCGATCGGCTGGAGCCCTACTCCGCCGGTGCCTGCAGGCGCCTGAGCGCCGCGATGAGCTCGGCGGTCAGGTCGCGGCCGGCCAGCTCCTCGATCGCGTCGATCCGCTCCTCGTCGCTTGCGCCAGCGAGCGCGTCTTCGATCCGCGTCCAGCCCTCCTCGGGCGGGAGGTTCGGGAAGAGCAGGCGCCGTACCTGATCGAGTTCCGGCGTGCGCCGTGGCGAGTTCGGGGTCACAGTCGGACTTTCCTACCGCCGTCCGGCCCGGACATCGGACCTTCGCCCCACCGGAGCAGGACGTCGGTCCGGTCCCTCAGCGATAGTTGACACGTGCGTCCTGACCGGCTGATCGCCTTCACCGACGGCGTGGTCGCGATCCTGATCACGATCCTCGTCCTCGAGCTGCGCCCGCCGGCCGGCGAGCGCTTCGGCGACATCCTCGACGAGAAGGGTCGGCTGCTCGCCTACCTGCTCACGTTCGTCTTCGTGGCGATCTACTGGGTCAATCACCATCATCTCCTCCAGGTCGCCCAGCGGATCGACGGGCGTGCGCTGTGGGCGAACATCGGGCTCCTGTTCTGCCTCTCGCTGACGCCGGTCGCGACCGACTGGCTCGGCGCGACCGGGGTGAAGAACGGGCCCGCTGCGGCGTATGCGCTCGTGCTGGTCGGCTGCGCCGTCGCGTACACCCTGCTCACGCTCGCGCTGCTTGCGCTGCACGAGTCGGAGTCGCAGCTCCATCGCGCGATCGGCGACGACCGAAAAGGGAAGCTGTCACTCGCGCTCTACCTGCTCGCGTTCGGCCTCGCCTGGCTCGTCCCGTGGCTCTCGGTCGGGATCTTCGTCGTGGTCGCGCTGGTCTGGATCATCCCCGACCGGCGCATCACCCGGACGTTCGACGCGTTGTAGTCGGTTCCGGTGTTTCTCGCCGGCGGGTCCGGTGGAGATGAGAGAGAAAATCGTGAAACCACAGGAGGTGGGGTCGTGAAGGATTCGCTGGAACAGGCGACCGACTCGCTCGTCGAGCTCGCGTCGCAGGTCAAGAAGACGGTCGCGCGTGTCGACAGGCGGCGCAGTCACAGGATTCGGAACACGCTGTTCGTGGTCGGTGGCGCGGCGGTCGCCGCGGCCGCCGCGCTCGCAACGCGCAGGCTGCGCAGGCCCGCGACGCCGAGCGTCCCGCAGTCGACGAGTGTCGACGCAGAGGTCGAGGTCGCGGTGCCCGTCGCCGTCGCCTACAACCAATGGACGCAGTTCGAGGAGTTCCCCCGGTTCATGGAGGGAGTCGACGAGGTCACGCAACTGGACGACACGCTGCTCCACTGGGCGGCGACCGTCGCCGGCCGGCACGCCGAGTGGGACGCGAAGATCCTCGAGCAGGAGCCCGACCGGCGGATCACGTGGGAGTCGGTGGACGGGAAGCGCACACGCGGCACCGTCACGTTCGAGACGAAGGGGCCGGAACGGAGCCGCGTCCGTCTGCACATGAGCTACCAGCCGGACGGCACCGCCGAGAAGGTCGGCTCTGCGATGGGTCTCGACAGCCGGCGGATCCACGGCGACCTCGCGCGCTTCCGTGAGCTCGTCGAGGGAGGTCAGTCGGCGACCGGGGCCTGGCGCGGCGAGGTCCACGACGGGAAGACGACGAAGGCGTAACCGATCGGGGCCGTTCTCCGTTCCCTGGACGTTGTTGCGAAAGGAGAAAACGTGCCTCTGCTCTGGATCATCGTCCTGGTGTTGATCATCCTCGCGGTCGGTGGCGGCGTCGCAGTGAGCAACTTGCTGTGGCTGCTGCTGATCGTGGCGCTCGTCGTCGCGGTGTTCGCGATGATGTCCGGTAGGCGAGCGCTCTAGGTATTGCGGCGGGCGGGGCTTAAGCCCCGCCCGCCGCTCCCCCGTCAGGCAGTCGCTGCCGCGACGGCGCGCCGCCGCACACGCGGTGCCGAGCCGACCAGCACGCCGGTGCCGAGCAGCCACAGCGGCGTCCCGAAGATCAGCCCCGCCCAGCCGATCGGGCCGATCACCAGGACGACGGCGAGCAGCACCGAGAATGCCGCCCACCACTTGGGCAGGACGCCCGTCCGGAATGCGACCACCGCGACGCCGGCGAAGAACGGGATCAACGACAGCTCCGCTCCGATGAAGAACATGTCGGAGAGGTGGTGCAACGTGCCTGCGGTCGCCGCGCTGATGCTGTCGTGGCCGAGCGCCGCGTCGAAGTCGCCCATCTGCATCAAGACACCGAACACCGTGGCAGCGCACGCCCCGGCGAAGGCCAGCACCGTGTAGGTGTGCGAGCCGCCTTCGGCCTCTGCGAGGCGCGGCCGAAGCAGTGCCGCGAACCAGAGGAACGAGAGACAGCCGATCGCCCAGAGCCAGCCGCCCGACATGATCGGGTTCTGGTTCCCCTGCACCCAGGTCAGGAGCTGTGCGTCGGTCGGATGGTGCGGGATCTTGTCGCTGAACGAGTTGAGGACGACGAGGCCAAAGATCCAGAGACCGATGGCGAGGACGGCGGGAATGAGAAGTGGACGGCTTTTCATCGGTTCGACTCCTTTGCGTGGGTCAGCTGACTGCGGGGCGGAGCCGGCGCCCGGCGCCCATCAGGGCGCCGAGGCCGGCCAGGACGAGCAGGGCGAGGACGAGCGCGGCGAAGAGCAGACGCCTCTTCATGCCGTGACGGGCTCGCCGCCCGCGGGCGTGTAGACGGCGCCGTAGCCGAGCAGCCGGCCGAGCGGGGCCCCGAGGACGAGACCCAGCTTCTGCATGGCCGCGGGCGGGAACGGGAGCCGTACCGTGTCGAAGTGGTGGTTCGCGATCACCGCGAGCCGGAGCGGGTTCGGCATGCCCTTGCGGTTCGTCTTGCCGTCTGCGGCGAGCGCGAACATCGTCTCGATCAGCGACTCGAACTGCAGTGCGGGCCGCACCTCGCACACGAACTGCGCCGTCTCGTCGCCGGCGTTCCAGAACTTGTGCGGCGTGCCGGCGGGGACGGTGACGCGCGTCCCGGGGCCGGCGAGCTGCTTCTTGCCGCCGATCTTGAAGCCGACGGTGCCGCGGAGGACCTGGAACCGCTCTTCCTGCGACGGGTGGACGTGCGCCGCTGCGACGAAGCCGTGCGGCTCGACGTAGGTCTCGATCACGACGGCCTCGCCGTTCGTGTCGGCCGAGGTCTGGCGGAAGACGATCCGCTCGCCGGTGACCGGGTTATGGATGCTGTCGCCTGCGCGAATCATGTGGTGCTCCTTTCGGGTGACGGGCGTGACGGTGGTCACCATCGAGGGAGCCGCTTAAGATCCGCTTGAGGCTCGCTGAGCGAGGGAGGGGGCGGGGTGGAATTTCGGCTGTTGGGGCCGGTCGAGGTGGTCGGCGATGGCGGCGCGGTCGCGCTGGGCGGCCCGAAGCAGCGTGCGCTCCTGGCGGAGCTCCTGCTGCGGCGCGGCTCGGCGGTGCCGCGCGAGCGGCTCGTCGACGCGCTCTGGGGCGACCAGCCCCCGGCGAGCGCCATCAGTTCGCTGCAGGTGTACGTGCACGGGCTGCGGCGCGCAGTCGGTGCCGACAGGTTCGAGACGCGCGGCAATGCCTATCGGGTGTGCGTCGAGCCCGAGGAGCTCGACGTCGCGCGCTTCGAGCGGCTGCTCGCCGAGGCGCGTGATGCGCCTCCGGCACACGCTGAAGAGCTGCTCGCGAGCGCGCTCGCCCTGTGGCGCGGCGATGCGCTCGCGGATCTCGGCGACAGCCCGGTGCGCTCCGCGGCGGCCGGGCTCGAAGACCTACGGTTGCAAGCGCTGGAGCTGCGCACCGAGGCTCGGCTCGCGCTCGGCGAGCACCGCGAGCTCCTGGCGGAGCTCGAGGAGCTCGTCGCGGCCGAGCCGTACCGGGAGAAGTTCCGCGAGCAACTCGTGCTCGCGCTGTACCGCTCGGGCCGCCAGCAGGACGCGCTCGACGCCTACCAGGACGCGCGCCGCGCGCTCGACGAGCTCGGCGTCGAGCCGGGGCCGGCGTTGCGCGAGCTCGAGCGCGCGGTGCTGCGACACGATCCGGCGCTCGCACCGAACGCGGCGCCGGAGTCGCCGCGGCTTCGGCTGCCGACTGCGCCGACTGCGCTCGTCGGCCGCCGGCTCGAGCTGACTGCCGTCGAGGCGATCCTGCGTCGCGAGGACGTCCGCCTCGTCACGCTCACCGGTCCGGGCGGGACCGGCAAGACACGGCTCGCGCTCGCCGTCGCCGAGCACCTCGCGCCGGAGATCCGCGGCGGGGCGGCGTTCGTCGACCTGTCGAGCATCCGCGATGCGGAGCTGATCGTCCCGACGATCGGGCAGGCGATCGGTGTCGCCGACGTGCACGAGGTCGAGGCGCGTCTCGCGTCGACGTCGCTGCTGCTCGTGCTCGACAATCTCGAGCAGATCGCCGCCGATGCGGCGCCGCTGCTCGCGCGCGTGCTCGCGAACGCGCCGAGGCTCCGCGTTCTCGCGACGTCGCGCGTCCCGCTCCGGATCGGCGCCGAGCAGGAGTACTCGGTGCCGCCGCTTCCCCTCGCGGAGTCGGTTGCGCTCTTCGCCGCGCGGGCGCGCGCGATCGATCCGGCATTCGAGCTCGACGAGGAGACGACGGTGACGGTCGAGCGGATCTGCGCGCGTCTCGACGGGCTGCCGCTCGCGATCGAGCTCGCGGCCGCCCGTGTGCGCACCCTGCCGTTGACGACGCTCGAGCATCGCCTCGACCGGGCGCTCGACGTGCTCGTCGGGGGCGCGCGCGACCTGCCGACACGCCAGCAGACCCTGCGCGCGACGCTCGACTGGAGCTTCGCGCTCCTCGACGCCGACGCGCAGACGTTGCTGACGCAGCTCTCGGTGTTCGCGGGCGGCTTCGGCCTGGCAGACGTCGAGGCGGTCACGGGGCACGATCCGATCGAGCCGCTTTCCGCCCTCGTCGAGGCCGGGATCGTTCGCCGCCGCGACGACCGGTTCACCTTGCTCGAGACGGTCCGCGAGTACGCGCTCGACCACCTCGAGGAAGGCGACGACGTACGGCTTCGTCACCTGGCGCACTACCTCGAGGTCGCCGAGACGGCATGGGAGAAGATCCTCGCCGGCGGACAGCCGGAGCGAGACGGGATGTTCGTCCAGGTCCGCGAGGCCGACAACTTCCGCGCCGCCTTCGGCTTCGCGGCGTCGCGCGGCGACGGGAGAACCGTGGCGCGGCTCGCGTGTGCGCAGCGCTGGACCTGGCTCATGCGCGGTCAGTTCTCCGAGGGGCGTGCGGCGTTCGAGGCGGCGGTCGGAGCCGACGTCGAGCCGCTCCTCCATGCCGCGGTGCTGAACGGCCTCGCCACCTTCGCGCTGCACCAGGGCGACACGCACATGGCCGACGACCTGTGGACCAAGGCGCTCGCCATCAACCGCGAGCACGGCGACCACGGCGAAGCCGCACGCTGTCTCGCCGAGCTCGGCGCCGTCGCCGTCGCCCAGCGAGATTTCGCCCTCGCCCAGGCGCGCTACGAGGAGACGGCGGTGCTCTTCCACGAGCTCGGGAACCCCATGCGTGAAGGGATCGCCGTGTCGAACCTGGCTGCGATCGCGGCCAACCGGGACGATCTCGATGCGGCGGTCGTGCACGGCGAGCGTGCGATCGCACTGCAGCGCGAGATCGATGACCCGGTGGATCTCGCCGTCTCGCTCGCGAACCTCTCGCCGACGGTGCTTCGGCTCGGTGACGTCGAGCGTTCCCGCGTCCTTCTGCGCGAGGCGGTGGAGATCGCCCAGGAGTACGGGCACACGCTGCTGCTTGCCCACACACTCGCGGTCGCCGCCGAGATCGCCGCGGTCGACGGTGACGGTGCGCTCGCGATGAAGCTTGTGGGTGCGACCGAGGCGGCTTTCGCGGCGATCGCGGGCGAGCTGCCCGAAGGAGAACGACTGGCGTTCGAGCGGATCTACGCGCGTGTCGGCGAGTCGGATCCGGCGTGGCGGGAGGCGGGGCGAGAGTGGCCGCTCGACGCGGCGCTCGACGCCGCCCGACCGCTCTTTACTGCGCCAGCAGGCGCCTGATCGCGCGCCGCCCACGCTCGAGCGTGGCCGGATCGTTCGTCAGCACGAACAGGTTGTTCGCGAGCATCATCGCGGCCTCGAGCTCGTACGCGAGCTGGGTGGGATCCTCCAGGGGCGAGATCGACCCCTCCTTCTGCGCCGCCAGGATCAGGTCGTGCAGCTTGTCGATCCAGCTGAGCATGAACTCCGAGATGCGGTCACGGACTCGACCCTTGTGCGTGTCGACCTCGGCCGACGCCGCGGCGAAGAAGCAGCCGCCGGGAAAGACGCGACGCTCGACGTGCGAGAAGAACCGCTCGCACAGCGCCTCGAGCGTCCCGCGCGCCGTCTGCTCGCCTTCGGTCGGGCGGACGACCTCTTCCTCGAAGATCTCGCCGGCCGCCTCGATCGTGGCGAGCTGCAGCTCCTCCTTCGAGCGGAAGTGGGCATAGAGCCCGCTCTTCGAGATCCCGACGTGGTCGGCGAGGCGCGCGATCGAGAGGCCGTGGAGGCCGTCGATCGTGGCGAGCTCCGCAGCTGCCCGGACGATCGCCTGATAGGTGCGCTCCCCGTCGGAGCGCCGCTGCCGCTTCTCTGCCGTGGCCACTCACGCTCAAGTTAGCACTATCGGTCGGTTTTTCCTCGTCGTGAAGGGAAGATTTCATCCCCGCGGACGATCTAGTTCCATATAGAGTAAGAACGACCGATCGTGTTATCTAGACAAGAAGGGGACGCCATGAAGCTCTATGCGATTCGCCGGCCGATGGGGTGGAAGACCCCGGAGGACCTGGCCGAGGCGGCGAAGGTCTCGGCCCGGGTGGGCGACGAGGAGATGTCGGACGACATCCGCTGGATTCGCTCGTACGTCGTGATCGAGGCGGACGGCTCGCTGGGAACGATCTGTATCTACGAGGCGTCGAGCCCGGAGAAGGTCCGCGAGCACGCCGAGCGCGCGGGGCTCCCGGCGACGGAGATCTGGGAGGTCGCCGACACGGTGATCGTCCGCCAGGACCCCGTCACTGCGGCCGCCTGACGCTCCGGCACGGTGCCGGGCGGTCGCGCCCGGCACCGTGCCACATCTAATGAGCGGTGCTCGAGATCCCGCCGTCCACGACCAGCACGGAGCCGGTGACGTAGCTCGAGTCGGGTGAGGCGAGGAACGACGCGGCCGCAGCGATCTCGGCCGGCCGGGCAAGACGCTTGAGCGGGATCGTGTCCGTCGGCGGACTCTCCCCGTAGATGCTGCGCAGCCGCTCGGTGTCGGTCCGGCCGGGCGCGATCGTGTTGATCGTCACGCCGGACTCCGCCACCTCGTTCGCGAGCGTCTTCGCCCAGCCGAGGATGCCGGGGCGCACGAGGTTCGACAGCGCGAGCTCGGGGATCGGCTCGAACGCCGACGTCGACTGGATGTTGATGACGCGGCCGGCGCCGGCCGCGGTCAAGTGCGGCAGGCAGAGCGACGTGAGGTGCAGCGGGGCGACCACGACGAGCTCGAACGCCTCACGCGCCGCTGCCGGGGTGATCTCGGCCGCCCGTCCGGCCGGCGGGCCACCTCCGTTGTTGACGAGGACGTCGATGCGGCCGAAACGACCGAGCGTCTCGTCGACGAGGCGCGTGCGATCCGCCGGGTCGAGCAGGTCGCCGGGAACGACGAGAGTGTCGGGATTCCCGGCCTCCTCGGAGAGCAGCTCGCGACGCCGTGCGAACAGCACGACGTTCAGGCCGTCGTCGCGCAGACGCACCGCGATCGCGCGGCCGATTCCGCTCGAGCTGCCGCAGACGATCGCCGTTCTCTTCTCGGTCATCTGCGCACCTTGCCTTGCGCGAGGGGGAGCGGAGATGAAAACGTGTCGGCATGAAGTTCGCCCATGTCGGAGTTTGCGCACTGGATACGCGCAGGCTTGCCGAGTGGTACGTCCGGGTCCTCGCGTTCCAACAGGTCTCCGAGAGCAGCACCGAGCCGCCGACGATCTTCGTCGCAAGCCCCGACGGCACCCAGCTCGAGGTCTACGCCGCGCAGACGGAGGGAACGCGCACCGACAACAAGGTGCAGGGCCTGCGCCATCTCGGCTTCAGCACGGACGAGATCGAGGCGTGGCGGGAGCGGCTGGCCGCCCACGAGGTCGAGATCGTCGACGACCTGCGGACGCATCCGAACGGCGCGACCACGCTGTTCTTCCGGGACGGTGAAGGAAATCTGCTCCATTTCGTCCAGCGCTAGCCTCAAGGCAGCAAATAACGTATTATATATCGAATGAGTTCTGAGGTCGTGCGCACGACGACCACGCGTGAGCTGATCAACCGCCTGCGCCAGGAGATCTACGGCGGGACGTACCCGCCGGGCGCGCGCCTTCGCCAGGGGGCGCTCGCGACGCGCTTCGGCGTCAGCACCACGCCGGTTCGCGAGGCGCTCTCGGCCCTGCAGGCGGAGGGCCTCGTCACCGTCGACCCGCACCGCGGCGCGGTCGTGGTGAAGCCGCCGCCCGCCGCCGTCCGGGGGTCGTTCGCGACCCGCGGGGTGTTGGA
>Ga0157370_10008119_pt1 | contig 11361 bp, 12 predicted proteins | sample C35metaG_FD_113463 | JGI IMG/M metagenome (GOLD analysis project Ga0157370, IMG submission 113463) | Corn rhizosphere microbial communities from Kellogg Biological Station, Michigan, USA - C3-5 metaG | ecosystem: Host-associated > Plants > Roots > Rhizosphere > Soil | place: USA: Michigan... | reverse complement strand
GGCGGACGCGCTTACGGCCGGAGGCGAGGCGCGGGTTCTTTTTCTTGGGCTTGGCGGATGCCATGATTTAGTTCCTTAGGTGTCTGAGGATGATGCAGCAAAGCCCTCCATTATAGGCCGGGTCGGCTTTTCCTCCGAATCGGCTCATTTCGGGCGCTTTCGGGGCCCTACACTCGCCTCCGTGTCCCTGCTCAAATCCGCCTCCACCGTCTCCCTCCTGACCCTCGCCTCGCGCATCACGGGCCTCGTGCGCGACGTGCTTTTTGCCTCGGTGTTCGGCGTCAGCGCACTCACCGACGCCTTCAACGTCGCCTTCCGCATCCCCAACCTGTTCCGGCGGGTGTTCGGCGAAGGCGCCTTCAGCCAGGCCTTCGTGCCTGTGCTGGCCGCGCGCAAGACCGAAGGCGGCGAGGAGGGCGCCAAGGAACTGATCGACCACGTCGCCACGCTCCTGACCTGGACCCTCCTGGTGCTGTGCGTGGCCGGCGTGGTCGGCGCGCCGCTGCTGGTCTGGGCCATGGCCAGCGGCTTGAAGGGATTCGACGCAGCCATCGTCATGACGCGCTGGATGTTCCCCTACATCGGCTTCATGTCGCTGGTGGCGCTGGCGGGCGGCATCCTCAATACATGGCGCAAGTTCGCGGTGCCGGCGGCGTCGCCGGTGCTGTTGAACCTGGCATTGATCTTTTCCATCGTGATCGGCGCGCCATTGTTCCGGCGCTATGGCATCGAGCCGATCTATGCGCAGTGCGTGGGCGTGCTGGTCGGCGGCGTGCTGCAACTGGCGCTGCAGATTCCCGCGCTGCGCGCCCTCAACCTGATGCCGCGCGTCGGGGCGAGCTTCAAGGCGCTGCGTGCCGCCTGGACCGACCCGACCACCCGCAAGGTGATGAAGCTGATGCTTCCCGCCCTGCTGGGCGTGAGCGTCGCGCAGATCTCGCTGCTCATCAACACGCAGATCGCCTCGCACCTGGCGACCGGCAGCGTGACCTGGGTGGTCAATGCCGACCGGCTGATGGAATTCCCCACCGCGATGCTCGGCGTGGCGCTCGGCGTGGTGCTGATGCCGCAGCTCTCCAGCGCTCGCGCCGCCAAGGACGACGCCCGCTATTCGGCCCTGCTCGACTGGGGCCTGCGCCTCGTGGTGCTGCTCTCGGCGCCGTGCGCCATCGCGCTGCTGCTCTTCGCGCAGCCGCTGGTCGCCGTGCTCTTCCACAACGGCGCCTTCGGCGACGAGGACGTCAAGCGCACCACCCTGGCCCTGATGGGCTACGGCGTGGGCCTCATCGGCATCGTGGCCATCAAGATCCTCGCGCCCGGCTACTACGCCAAGCAGGACACGCGCACGCCGATGCTGATCGCCGTGGGCGTGCTCGTCTTCACCCAAGTGCTCAATTTCTTCCTGGTGCCGGTGCTGCAGCACGCGGCGCTCACGCTCACCATCGCCATCGGCGCGCTGGTCAATGCAACCTGGCTGCTGGTGGGGCTCGTGCGCCGTGGCAGCTACAAGCCGGAACCCGGCTGGGGCAAGTTCGTGCTGCAGGTGCTGGCCGGCACGCTGGTGCTGGCGGCTTTCCTGGTGTGGGGCGCGCACGGGTTCGACTGGATCGGCCTGCGCGCGCAGCCCCTGCATCGCATCGGCCTGCTGGCCGCGCTCGTCGCGGGCGCCGCGGTGATCTATTTCGCCATCCTGACGGCGGTCGGGGTGCGGCTGCGCAGTTTCATGCGTCGTTGAGCCCTCGCGATACCTTTGCAATACGCGTGTGTCCCGCCTTGACGCTCCCCGGATGCTCCTCTACAAAGACACATGACGTTCACATTTCAGGTCCCAACCGCTCTGGAATATTTCGAATCGCTCGTTGGCAGCGATGACCATTTCCCTCTGCTCGAGGCCGCCGCCAGCCTGGCGCAGGACGAATACCCCGAACTCGACGTCCAGCAGGTCCTCGGCGATGTCGACCAGCTCCTCGCCCGCCTGAAGCGACGCCTGCCGGCCGATGCAGCACCGCTCGCCCGGCTTCGCGCGCTCAACCAGTTCTTCTTCAACGACCTGAACTTCGGCGGCAACGTCAACGACTACTACGACCCCGACAACAGCTACCTGAACGCCGTGCTGCGCACCCGCCGCGGCATTCCGATCTCGCTGGCGGTGCTGTGGATGGAGCTGGCGCAGGGCCTGGGCCTGCAGGCGCGCGGCATCGGTTTTCCGGGCCATTTCATGCTCAAGGTCACGCTCCCCAAGGGGCAGGTGGTGATCGATCCTTTCACCGGCAAGTCGCTCTCGCGCGAGGAACTGGGCGAGCGGCTGGAGCCCTACAAGCGCAGCAACGGTCTGGTCGGCGACTTCGACGTGCCGCTCGGCCTCTACCTGCAGCCGGCCAGTTCGCGCGAGATCATCGGCCGCATGCTGCGCAACCTGAAGGAAGTGCACCGCGCGCAGGAAGACTGGCAACGCGCCATCGCCGTGCAGGATCGCCTCATCGCGCTCCTGCCCAGCGCCTGGGGCGAGTACCGCGACCGGGGCATCGCGCATGCGGAGCAGGGCAACACCGCGCTGGCGGTACGTGACCTCGAGGTCTACCTGACCCATGCCGAGGACGCCCTGGACATCGACGCCATCGCCGAGCGCGTGGCCGCCTTGCGTCGAACGGCCAACGGATGACCGCCAAGGCCGGCCTGAGCGGCGTGGGCGGCGTGGGCGGCGCGGCGCCCGACCTGGGCACCCTGCACGAATTCCATGGCGTGCAGCCGGTCTTGCCCGTATCGGATGTGTCCCGCGCCGCGCGCTGGTTTCGCGACGTGCTGGGCTTCGAGCTCGACTTCGTCGCCGGCGAGCCGCCCAGCTATGCGCGGGTGAAGAAGGGCGATGGCAGCCACGGCGACCCCGTCTACCTGCGCCTTTGGCAATGCAACACCCGGGGCACCCCGCCCTGGCGCGGCGAAATCGTCATCCATGTGGGCAAGGACATCGACGGCCTGCACGACGCCTATGTGAAGCGCGGCGTGACCGTGATCGAGCCGCCCGTCTCCCAGCCCTGGGGCCTGCGCGAATTCGCGATCCGCGAACCCGATGGCCACGTCCTGCGCTTTTGCGGCTATCTGCCCTGATTTTCTGAAACTCAAGATTACAGATGAACCTGCGCCACCGTGTCGATCCGGCTTCCGCTCGTCCGACGTGAGTACAGGAGCACGCAAGTTCAGCGGCTCCCGACTTCATCAACCTTCAGGAGAAACGACATGCGATTCATGATTCTGGTCAAGGCGAACAAGGATTCCGAAGCGGGCGTGATGCCCAGCACCGAAATCCTCACGGAGATGGGCAAGTTCAACGAGGAGCTGGTCAAGGCCGGCGTGCTGCTGGCGGGCGAGGGCCTGCACCCGAGTTCCAAGGGCGCGCGCGTGCGCTGCGAGGGGCTGAAGCGGACCGTCATCGACGGCCCCTTCGCCGAAACCAAGGAACTGCTCGCCGGCTTCTGGCTGCTGCAAGTCAAGTCGAAGGAGGAGGCCATCGAGTGGATCAAGCGCAGCCCCTTCCAGGAAGGCGAGATCGAGATCCGCCAGGTGTTCGAAGCCACCGACTTCGGCGACTCGATGACGCCCGAGCTGCTGGCACAAGAAGACCGCCTGCGGGCGGAATCCGCCAGGCGCACCGGCGCTGCGGGCTGAGCTCATCGAATCCCAAGGAGACACACCATGCGATTCATGATGCTGATGATTCCCCACGGCTACGAGACGGCCGCCCCCGGCACGATGCCCGAGGACCGCGAGGCGATGGCCGCGATGATGGCCTACAACGAATCCCTGCAGAAAGCCGGCGTGCTGATCAGCTGCGACGGCCTGCATCCGCCCTCGATGGGCGCGCGCGTGAGCTTTCCGGGGCGCAAGCCCAAGGTGGTCGACGGCCCCTTCGCCGAGGTCAAGGAAGTGCTCGGCGGCTACTGGATCATCGAGGTCGCCTCGCGCGCCGAGGCCATCGAATGGGCCACGCGCTGCCCGGGCGGCGAGAACGAGGTCATCGAGGTGCGGCAGATCCAGGAACTGGAGGATTTCTCGCCCGACCTGCAGGCCGTGGCCGAGAGCTTCCCGTCGATGCAGACGGTGAAGAAGTAGGGCTTCCCGCCTTCCTGCTCTTGCCTAGTCTTCCCGGACCAGCCGGATGCCCACGAGCGTGTAGCGCGTGTCCGGCGCGTTCCAGTTGCGATAGGAAGACCGGGCGTAGAAAGGCCAGGTATGCCAGGAGCCGCCGCGGCGCACCCGCACCGTGCCCTCGGCCGGGCCCTGCGGGTCGTCGGCCGGGGAGCCCGCGTAGTATTCGTCGCCATGCCAATCGGCCACCCACTCCCAGGCATTGCCGTGCATGTCGTAGAGGCCCCAGGCGTTCGGCGCGAAGCTGCCGACCGGGGCGGTGAATGCGTAGCCGTCGTCGCCCTCGAGCGCCATCGGCGCCCAGCGCGGCCAGTATTGGGCGGTACGCGCATCGAACACATTGGCCGCGCGGCCCAGCGATTGCGGATCGTCGCCCGCGCTGTAGCGGGTGCGGGTGCCTGCGCGGCAGGCGTATTCCCACTCGGCCTCGGTCGGCAGCCGGTAGCGCTTGCCCTCGGACTTGCTCAGCCACGCGGCCAGCGCCTGTGCGTCGTTCCAGGTCACGTTGACGACCGGGTGGTCGTCGCCCTGCGCAAAGCCCGGATTGCGCCAGGAATAGCGCGGGTCGCGTCCCTCGAAGGCGTCGCCGCGCCGGGTCTTGGCCGGGTCGTAGTCGGCGCGCCAGCCGTAGCCGCCGGTGCCATCGGCGATCGACTCCGGCACATAGCCCGAGGCTTCGATGAAGCGGCGGAACTGGCCGACCGTCACCTCGTGCTGGCCCATCCAGAACGACCGCGTGATGCGCACGCGATGCGCGGGACCTTCGTCGCGCAGCTCGGTGAAACGCGCCTTCGGCAGCTCGGGGTAGGCGGCGGCCAGCGCTTCGGGCGCCTCGTCGCTGCCCATCATGAATTCGCCGGCCGGCAATTTGACGAAGGCCATGCCGAGGCTGTTGCGTTCGAGCTCGACCTCGGCGGCGGCCTGGCCGCAGCCCGCGACGAGGCACAGGATCAGGATGCATCGTTTCATGGCCGCATGCTAGCGAGCGCGAAAGGAGCGGTCGAGTGAGCACCGGCGACGAAACCGCCATCCACCGCGCCATCGACGCCGTCTGGCGCATGGAGTCGGCCAAGATCATCGCCACCGTCGCACGCATGGTGCGCGACGTGGGCCTGGCAGAAGAACTGGCGCAGGACGCGCTGGTCGCCGCCCTCGAGCAATGGCCCGACGCCGGCGTGCCCGACAACCCCGCCGCCTGGCTCACGCAGGTGGCCAAGCACCGTGCCCTCGACCGCCTGCGGCACGGCCAGCTGGCCGAGCGCAAGGCGCCCGAGATCGGCCGCGAAATCGATGCGCAGCACGAGATGGCGCAGGCCGATTTCGCCGAGGCGGTCGATGCCGCCATCGACGACGACATCGGCGACGACCTGCTGCGCCTCGTCTTCACCGCCTGCCACCCGGTGCTCTCGACCGAGGCGCGGGTGGCGCTCACGCTGCGCCTGATGGGCGGCCTCACGACCGACGAGATCGCCCGCGCCTTCCTCGTGCCCGAGGCCACGGTGGCGCAGCGCATCGTGCGCGCCAAGCGCACGCTGCTCGAAGCCCACGTGCCTTTCGAAGTGCCGCGCCGGCACGAGCTCGAAGGCCGCCTGGCCTCGGTGCTCGAGGTGCTCTATCTCATCTTCAACGAGGGCTATTCCGCCACCGCCGGCGACGACTGGATGCGCCCTGCGCTCTGCGACGAGGCGATGCGCCTCGGCCGCATCGTGGCCGAACTGGTGCCCGATGCATCGGAGGTGCACGGCCTCGTGGCGCTGATGGAAATCCAGGCCTCCCGCACGGCCGCGCGCGTCGGCGCCTCGGGCGAGCCGGTGCTGCTGCTCGAGCAGAACCGCGCGCGCTGGGACCAGATGCTCATCCGCCGCGGCCTCGCCGGGCTTGCACGCGCCGAGGCGCTCGGTGCGCTCGGCCCCTACGCCTTGCAAGCCGCCATCGCCGCCTGCCACGGCCGCGCGCGCACCGCCGACGAAACCGACTGGCCGCGCATCGCCGCGCTCTACGACGCGCTGGCCGAACTGGCGCCATCGCCCATCGTCGAGCTCAACCGCGCAGTCGCGCTGTCGATGGCCTTCGGGCCGGCGGCGGGGCTCGAGGTGGTCGATGCGCTCATGGACGAGCCGGCGCTCAAGGGCTACCACCTGCTGCCGACGGTGCGCGGCGATCTGCTCTTCAAGCTCGGCCGGCGCGACGAGGCACGCAAGGAGTTCGACCGCGCTGCCTCGCTCACGCGCAACACGCGCGAGCAGGCGTTGCTGCGCGCGCGTGCGCGGGCCTGCACGGGCTGACCGCTAACTTCTCTGTGGGGTGTTCGCTTCCGACGGCGAGCCCGGCAACCCGAACTGATGCCACGCCCGCCGCAGTTGCGTATCGGAGCCGAAACCCGACAGCTCCGCCGCCCGCGTGACGCTCGCGCCCGACGACAGAGCCAGTTGAGCCGCCGCGAGCCGCAGCCGCCGCAGATACGCCAGCGGCGCCACGCCTGCATGCTCCACGAAGAGCCGCGTGAGGTGCCGCGCCGAGGTGTGGGCCACGTCCGCCATGCGCGGCACGCTCCAGTCGGCCTGCGGCTGTTCGCTCACGGCGTCCTGCACGCGGTGCAGCGCGGCGTGCAGGTGATTGCGGTAGGCCAGGAACGGAGAGAGCTCCGGATCGTGCGGGCCGCGCCGCAGCGCCACCACCATCGTCTGCGCCACCTGGGCTGCGAGCGCTTCGCCGCAGGTCTCGGCGATGCGGTGCAGCACGAGGTCGATGCCGGTCGTGACGCCCGCGCTGCTGTAGAGCGGCGGATCGATCACGAACACGCGGTTGCTCACCACGTCGCAGCGCGGCTCCGCCGCGCGCAGTTCGTCCAGGTGATGGTGGTGCGTGGTGGCGCGCCGTCCGGCGAGCGCACCGGCATGCGCCGCCAGCACCGCGCCCGCGCAGACCGTGACCAGTTCGACGCGGCCGCGCTCGAAGCGCTGGCCGCGCAGCCAGTGCAGCAGGTCCTGCGTCTCGGGGGTGTCGATGGCGATGGTGTCGCCCGGCAGGCCGACGAGCACGACCCAGGCGGGGCCATCCCATTGCGTGGGCAGGGGCGAGAGCCCGGCGAGCGCGACGCCGACCGAGGCCATGGACGTCGGCCGCGGGCTCGCGAACTCGATGGCGAAACGCTCGGGCCGGCCCGACGCCAGCAGCCGCTGGTTCGCGATGCGCAGCGCCTCGGCCGGCCCGGCCCAGTCGAGCACGAGGCTGCCCGGGAGCAGCACGAAGACTACGCGGATGGGTGGCTGCTGTTGTGCGTCCATGCGTAGTCCATCTGGCGCGCGGTGCGCTCGGCCAACGCGCGTCCGGCGAGGCGTTCGACCAGATGCAGGCTCATGTCGATGCCCGCGCTGATGCCGGCGGAACTGACGATGCGGCCGGTGTCCACCCAGCGCACGTCGTCTCGCACGTCGAGTTTCGGGAACTGCGCGCGCAGGTCGGCGATGTCCTCCCAGTGCGTGGTGACGGCCTCCTGCGTGACCACACCGCTCTTCGCGAGCAGGAAGACGCCGGTGCAGACCGAGGCGACCACCTGCGCACCGGCCGCGCATGCGGCGATCCACCGCAGCGTTTCGGGGCTCGCCATCGGCGCATCGACCACGCCGCCGGGAACGATCAGCACATCGGTGGCCGGGTTGCTTGCGAGGGTGTGGTCGGCGAGCAGCTGCAGGCCGGCGCGCGCCTGCACGGACTGGCCGGGCGGTGCAAGCGCGACCGAAGCGACGTCGAACGGCGCCGCCGTGCCCGGCTGCATGCGCTGGCTGACCCGGCTCGCGGTGGTGAACACCTCGAAGGGGCCGGCGAAATCCAGCGCCTCGACGCCGTCGTAGGCCAGGATCCGCACGCGCAAGGCGGTCATGCGGACGTGCCCGCGCGTTCCAGCGCCTGGGGCACGCTGCAGATCGTCGCGAAGCGCCCGGCCAGCACGGCGGCCGTGCGCGACTTGATGTCGGCGGCAAGCAGCGGCCGGCCGTCAGGTTGAACCATGTCGAAGGTCAGCGTGGCGTCGGTCACGTAGTCGACTTCCCAGCCCAGGTCCGAGGCGTGGCGGGTGGTGGTTTCGCAGCACTGCTCCGTGCGGATGCCGCTCACGATCAGCCGTCGGATGCCGTTCGCGGTGAGCCAGACATCGAGCCCGCTGTTGACCAGCGCGCTGTGGCGGTGCTTGGTGAAGGTGGCGGCGGCGTCGAACGCCACGACCCCGTCGATGGGGTGGACGTGGCCCGATTCCACGGCGAACGGGTTGCTCGCGTTGCTGGGCTCGTCGACGTGAAAGATGCGAACGATCGGCAGGCCCGCTGCGGCGGCACCTTCGATCAGCGCGTTCTGGGCTGCGAAGTAGGGCGCTGCGACGCCTTCGTTCCAGTACCCGCGATGGCGGAACGATTGCTGGGCGTCGATCACAATCAGACAGGTTTTCATGGCGGTGGCTGGCTCGCAGCGGCGGAGTGGATGATGCCGCGTATTCTTCTGCGTTGCCAGCGCCCGGTCCGCGCCGAAGCGGACCAGAACCGATCAGATCAGGACATCGCAGCTGTCCTGAGGAGCCATCAGACCAGTGATGCGGCCTGCAGCTCTTTCTTCAGGTAGGCGTAGTACAGCGGCGCCGCCACCAGCCCGGCCGGCCCGAACACCGCCTCGGCCACGAACATCACCGCCAGCAGCTCCCACACGCTCATCTGCGTGCGGGCGCCCACCACCTTGGCGTTGATCACGTACTCGGCCTTGTGGATCACGATCAGAAAGATCAGGCAGGCTGCCGCCGTGACCGGCGACACCGACAGGCCCACCAGCGTGATCACCGAATTGCAGACCAGGTTGCCCACGATCGGCACCAGCCCGGCCAGGAAAGTGAGGGTGATGAGCGCCGGCGTGTAGGGCAGGTGCGCGCCCCACAGCGGCATCAGGAACAGTAGGAAGATGGCGGTCAGCAGCGTGTTGAAGGCGGCGATCCAGAACTGGGCCGCGACGATCTGGGCGAAGGCTTCGCCGAAGGTCTCCACGCGCTGGTGCAGCTGTTCGGCCAGGGGCTTGCGCCGCAGCGGCACGGCCGCCACCGCGGCCAGGCTGCCGACGATCAGCCCGACGTAGGAAAAGAGCAGCCCGTGCAGCCATGCACGCCCCGCCATCGCGAGCGAGCCGGCCTGCGCGCGCAGGTAATTGGCGATCACGCGCTGGATCTCGGCCGCGCCTTCGGGCAGGTAGGTCGCGATGTCGGGCGGCAGTTTGGAGCGCAGCTCGAGCACCGTGCGGGCGGTGTAGTCGAGCAGTTCGCGGTACTGGTCGGGCGCATCGACGATGTACTCGCGCGCCTGCGACAGCCCCAGTGTGACCAGCGCAGCCGGCGCCAGCAGCACCACGATCACCGCCAGCACCCCGGCCCAGCCGGCGGCGCTGGAACGCATGGCCGGAATGCGCAGGAAGCCCTTTTCGAGCAGGCGGGCGAACCGGCGCGTGACCAGGAAGCCGATGCACACGCAGATGAGGCCGGGCAGCAGGTGCTCCCACATCACCAGCATCAGCGCGCCCAGCATCAGCAGGTAGCTGGCGAGCATCACGCCGCGCGAGGCCGTGGGCCGGACGATGGGCGCCGTGGGTGCGGCGGCGGTGAGGGTGGGTTGCGGCTTCTTGGCCATCCGGGGTTCGGGTGCGCTGCTCGGTGTGGTTGTGGCAGGAGCCTGGGGCGATCAGCCCACGACCACCGCGGCGCCTTCGCCGCGCTCGGCGATGACGCCGATCTCGTGCACCTTTTCGCCCGAGGCGCGCAGCGTGGCGGCGCAGGCGGCAGCTTCGGCCGCATCGATGACCACAACCATGCCGATGCCGTTGTTGAAGGTGCGGTTCATCTCGATGTCGTCGATGCCGGCAACTTTTTGCAGCCAGGCGAAGAGCTCGGTCTGCGGCCAGCTGCCCTTCTTGAGGTGGGCGGCGGTGCCTTCGGGCAGCACGCGCGGAATGTTCTCGAGCAGGCCGCCGCCGGTGATGTGGGCGAGGGCCTTGATCGGGTGTTTGGCGAGCGCCTCGAGCACCGGCTTCACATAGAGGTGGGTGGGCTCCATCACGGCTTCGCGGAAGGGCTTGCCGTCGAGCGTGGCGGGCAGATCGGCGCCCGCGCGCTCGATCACCTTGCGCACCAGGCTGAACCCGTTGGAATGCACGCCGGCCGAGGCCAGGCCGAGCACCACGTCGCCGGGCTTCACGTTCTGGCCGGTGAGGATTTTCGATTTTTCGACCGCGCCGACCGCGAAGCCCGCCAGGTCGTACTCGCCGGCCGGGTACATGCCGGGCATTTCGGCGGTTTCGCCGCCGATGAGCGCGCAGCCCGAGAGCTCGCAGCCGCGGGCGATGCCGCCGACGACCGCTGCCGCGGTGTCAACGTCCAGCTTGCCGCAGGCGAAGTAGTCCAGGAAGAAGAGCGGCTCGGCACCCTGCACCAGCACGTCGTTGACGCTCATGGCCACCAGGTCGATGCCGACGGTGTCGTGCATGTTCCATTCGAAAGCCAGCTTGAGCTTGGTGCCCACGCCGTCGGTGCCGCTCACCAGAACCGGCTCCTTGTAGCGCTTGGGCACTTCAAACAGGGCGCCGAAGCCGCCGATGCCGGCCAGCACGCCTTCGCGCATGGTCTTCTTGGCCAGGGGCTTGATGCGGTCGACCAGCGCGTCGCCGGCATCGATATCGACACCGGCATCCTTGTAGCTGAGCGGGGTGGGCGTAGGGGAGGTCATGGGTGTGCGAAAGCGAACAAGAGAGCCCACAAGAGGCGGGGTGGTAGAGGCGCCGGCGACCGAAGCGGCCGGGCCGATAGAATTCCTGTTGATTTTAAGGGCCCCAGCGGCCCCCTCCATGAACCTTCCCGGGATGAAACAGCTCGCGCTCGATATCGGCATTGCGACGGGCCCCAGCTTCGACGCCTTTTTCGCCGGCCCCAACGAGGCGGCACTGCGCCACCTGCAAGTGTGGGTGGGCAGCGCCGGCAGCCCCGCGCTGCACTCGCCGGTGCCCACCTATCTGTGGGGCGAAGGCGGCAGTGGCAAGACCCATCTGCTCGAATCGGTGCGTGTCGCACTGCGCGAGCAGGGCGCGAGCGTGGGCTGGCTGCACGCCGGCCTGCTGGAGCCGCCCGAGTTCGACGAGCGCTGGGGCGCCGTGCTGCTCGACGACGTGCACCTCTATACCGCCGTGCAGCAG
>Ga0157370_10008116_pt1 | contig 11361 bp, 6 predicted proteins | sample C35metaG_FD_113463 | JGI IMG/M metagenome (GOLD analysis project Ga0157370, IMG submission 113463) | Corn rhizosphere microbial communities from Kellogg Biological Station, Michigan, USA - C3-5 metaG | ecosystem: Host-associated > Plants > Roots > Rhizosphere > Soil | place: USA: Michigan... | reverse complement strand
GAATCAAGCGCAGCCTTCTCTGCGCGCCTGGCATGGTCGATTCGTTCCTGACCTGGCAGGGAGTAAACATCCGAAGAATAAAGATCGAGTTCACCGGGAATCGATCCCAACTGCTCCTGTTCCGGAATCCCGGCAAACGGGTCCTCGGAGGTGATCTTTGCCAGCTCCACCGCGGAGCTGAGCATGCGGTCCAGCCCGGCGCGGGAAAAGTCGCTCGAATGAGTGTTGGCGGAGCGCTTTCCGAAAAATACCCGCACGCCAATGGCTTTCGATCCGGATTCCTTCAGAGTTTCGACCTGGCCGAGACGCACCAGGGTGGAGAATTCGTCGCCTTCGCGAATGACGCACTCCGCAGCCGTGGCGCCGTTTTGCATGGCGCGAGTGACCATCTCCTTGGCCAGGGACTTCAAGTCAGTTTCAGTTTGCGGTTCGAGAGTTGTTTGGGACATAAAAACCTGTTTTCAGCATAGAGACACAATGGGGCAGAGAGAACAAGCCAGCCAGGCAACGGGTGCAGAGCATGCGATGTTCGATCGTCTAAGCCGTTCACGCCTCTCTGTCTCGCCGTCGAAAGCGCTCCTCTACTGCATGAAGCCGCCAGGGTCTTTCCTGGCGGTACCGCCAACTGTCATGCGGTCCAGCTTCGTTGTGGGCATCCCGACGCCAACCGGAACGGCTTGTCCGTCCTTCCCGCAGGTGCCGATGCCTTCGTCGAGCCGGAGGTCGTTTCCAACCATCGAAACGTGCTTCAGCGCCTCGGGGCCATTGCCGATCAAGGTCGCGCCCCGGATCGGAGCCGTGACCCTGCCGTCTTCGATCAGATAGGCCTCGGACGCGGAGAAGACGAACTTGCCGTTCGTGATATCCACCTGGCCGCCGCCGAAGTTCACGGCGTAAATGCCATTCTTCACCGAGCGAATGATGTCCTCTGGCGCATCGTCGCCGGCCAGCATGTAGGTATTCGTCATGCGCGGCATGGGAATGTGCTCGTAGCTTTCGCGGCGGCCATTGCCGGTATTCTTCATGCCCATCAACTTGGCTGAGAGCTTGTCGCTCAAATAGCCCTTCAGAATTCCCTTTTCGATGAGGACGTTTTCCTGCGTTGCATTGCCTTCGTCGTCCACGTTGAGCGAGCCGCGCCGCCACGGCATGGTGCCGTTATCGACCACTGTGACCTTTTCGCTGGCTACCGGCTTCCCAATCAAGCCGGCAAATGCGGAAGTCTGCTTGCGATTGAAGTCCGCTTCGAGCCCGTGACCGACAGCTTCGTGCAACAGCACTCCGGGCCAGCCGGGCCCGAGCACCACTTCCATCTCTCCCGCGGGAGCTTCGCGGGCGTCGAGCTGCAGAATCGCCTGACGCGCGGCTTCCTTAGCGAAGAACTCAGGGGTCTTCTCGCCAAAGAAGAAGTCAAGGGCAACGCGACCGCCGCCACCGGCACTGCCGCGAGCGGAATTGCTGTCAGTTTTGGCGATGCACGAGACATTCAGTCGCGCCAAGGGCTGAGAGTCTTCTGCGTAAGTTCCATCCGAGCCGACCACGAGAATGTTGCGGAGTTCATCTGCATAGCTGGCGCGAACTTCCTTGATCTGCGGATTGTAGGCGCGGGCGGCGCTGTCGGCGCGCATCACGAGTTCCACCTTGGCGGTGATCTCGGCATCAACCGACGGCAAGGTTACCGGATAAAGACTGCGCGCAGCTTTCTGTTGAAATCCCGCGCTCGGGGTCTTGGCTGGCCCGCTGGCTATCAGGGCTGCAGTTCGGGCCGCATGCAGAATTCGCTGCGGCGAAAGATCGTCGGTGTAAGCATAGCCGGTACGCTCGCCGGAGATCACTCTCACTCCACAGCCCGCCGAAATCCCCTGCGAGGCGGATTTCACCATGGATTCATCCACAGAAAGAGCGGTCGAAGACAGGTATTCGAAGTAGAGGTCGGCGTAATCACCACCCGCTGAAAGGGCTGCGGCGAGGTAGCGTTCCAAGTCGCGGTCGGTCAGGCCATATTGCTGAAAGAAAAAGGGCTTATTGTCCACAGGTATTAGATGGCCTCCGGCCGGCGTAGGACTCGCGTACTGCAGTCATTATCCCACAGCGGATTGAATCATCGGGGGATTGAGTCATTGAGAGTGGGCAGTACGGGACGTAGTAGGCATTGATTCAATGATCCGATGAGTCAATGATTCAATTCCTATGTTCATCCGTCACAGACACTGGCCCGCCGCTTCTGCAAAACTCCGACCATGACCTCGCAAACTCTGTCTAGTGCGCTGGAGGGTTTCCTCGGAGGAAGCAGTGCTGCTGTCGTGATGGAAGACGGGGCAGTAGTCTTCGATCTCGAGCGCGCCAAGTACTCAGTTTCGGGAGAAAACAATAAATGCCTTTTGCATTTGTGGTCTGAGGAGCGTAATGCCGTTCGGCGGGTCCTCGATGTTGAGACCAAGGGAGAAACCCTTCGCTTGATGGTGCAGAAGTTCGGACAGGCACGTGCGACAAGGCTGGAAATCCATCGCGAACGCGATCCGCGAAGTGCCTCGGCCAAGCGTATGGCCCGTGCAAGCTATCAGCGCGTTCTGGAACGAGCGCTCAAAAAGCATTTTGCTGATTGGACACTGCTGCAACTGAACACGGCGATGGATCTGGAGCGCTCGTTTGGGCCAATCTACGCGCGCGGAATGATGAAGCGCGGCCTGTCTGCATTTGCGGTGCTCGGAGTCAATCGCCAGGAACTCCAGTCTTCCATCGACGCTTCGCTTACATTTGGAATTCTGTGGCTGGATTCCTGCCGGTCGGCTCATACAGGCAAGTTGGTGATTGAGGGTTTGAAGTTGTTCATCCCGCGGGGATGTGCTGCGCTGGTTCGCGAGCGGGCGGCGCATCTCGATCAGTCAGCCGCCAAGTGGGAATTGTACGAACTTGACGAGCGGACCGACGAGTGCATCGGACTGGATGTTCTGGACTGCGGGAATGTGAACACGCGCCTGGTGCGATGTCCTGAAGAGACAGAAATTCAGGAGCGTTTTGCCGAGCCCATCGCGTTGGTTCGAGGGCTGATGTCGGAGGCTGAGATTGCCGCGGTTTCGCCCGCAGAAGTGTCGTTTCGATGCCATGGACTGGAATTCGCACGGGCGCGGTTGACGGCTGCTCCTGGGCAGCCTTGGGGAGTGCCAGAAATCGTGTTTGGAGCGGGTCCGGAAGAGCGAGTGCTCGATGGCCGAACCATGCCCGAGTTTCAAACTCTCATTCGCAGCGTCGGCGAAGTGCGGCATGCGGAGGGACCGCACGAATGCCGCTGGTGGCGCCTTCATCCGGAGCGCTGGCTGGAATCGCTTGTCGTGAGGAATGTCACGGCCTTGGAAAACCAATTTGATCCGCGATTTGTGTATTCGCAGGTGCCGGCGTTCTACGCATCGGATCGCGGCATGATTGACGTACTCACGGTAACCCGCGAAGGACGACTCGCTGTAATCGAATTAAAGGCGGACGAGGACATTCACCTGCCTCTGCAGGGAATTGATTACTGGTCGCGCGTGGTGTGGCACCAGGAGCGCGATGAGTTCCACAAATCCGGATACTTCGCCGGGCGGGAGATATCGGGCGACTCGCCTCTGCTGGTAATGGTCGCGCCTGCGCTGCATGTGCATCCGGCAACGGACATCCTGCTGCGATATACTTCGCCGCGAATCGAGTGGACGCTTCTAGGCATTGATGAGCGATGGAGGAAAGAGTTGCGAGTGGTATTCAGGAAGCGGCCTTAAGAATCTACAATTCAGCAACTTCTCTTCCGCGGACGAACGCGGATCAACACGGATTTGACCCGAATTGATTTCGAATCCGTGTTTATCCGCGTAAATCCGTGGAGAAGAATTTGGTCTTGTCCGTATCTCCGCGGTGCATCAGGGTCGCCGCGGGCAACAGCGTCGAATTCACGGGCAGGAGTGCCGGCGCCACAAGAGCTTTGGCGGACACGAATGTCCGCCCCCCACAAGAAAACGGGCGGCCGTTAATGCCGCCCAATCTTTTACTGGCATTTGCTACTAGTAAGTAGCAACTTCTACGCCGGGGCCGGATGCTCGCCGCCCTTGGCGATCCCCGGACGCCCGGGTTCCGGCTTCAGCACCTGCTGCATGCCACCGTCATCGCCCTTTGAAGGAGGTGTCATCTTCGGCAATTCTTTCCCGTCGATGAGCATCTTGATCTCGTTGGCGTCAAGGACTTCGCGCTCCAGCAGGGCCAGCGCAATTCGTACCAGCGTGTCGTGGTTGGAAGCGAGAATGCCTTTTGCGGTTTCGTAACCCTTACCTACGAGCCGCTTCACTTCCTCATCGATCTTGATTGCTGTGGCTTCGCTGTAGTCGCGGTGCTGGGCGATTTCGCGGCCTAAGAAGATCTGCTCTTCCTTCTTGCCGAAGGTGAGTGGCCCAAGATCGCTCATGCCGAACTCGCAAACCATCTTGCGTGCCATTTCGGTTGCACGCTCGATGTCGTTGCCAGCGCCGGTGCTCATCTGGCTCAGGAAAATCTCTTCCGCCAAGCGCCCACCCATCATGATGGCGATCATGGTCTCAAGATAATCCTTGGTGTAGTTGTGCTTGTCATCGATCGGCAACTGCATGGTGACGCCCAGCGCCATGCCGCGAGGAATGATCGTGACCTTGTGCAATGGATCGGAGTTGGGCAGCTTTGCCGCGACCAGCGCATGGCCAGCCTCGTGATAAGCGGTGACTTTCTTCTCTTCGTCGGAGAGAAGAAGCGACTTGCGCTCCACGCCCATCAGGACTTTGTCCTTGGCGAGTTCAAAATCGTACTGAAGAACCGCCTTGCGATTCTGACGTGCCGCAGCCAGCGCGGCTTCGTTCACCATGTTGGCCAGGTCGGCGCCAGAGAAGCCCGGAGTGCCGCGAGCCAAAACGGACAAATCAACATCGTCGGACAATGGAATCTTACGGGTGTGTACCCGGAGAATCTCTTCGCGGCCGCGAACATCCGGACGGTTTACCACTACGCGACGGTCGAAACGACCCGGGCGAAGCAGCGCCGGATCGAGCACGTCCGGGCGGTTGGTCGCCGCCATCAGGATGACGCCTTCGTTTGACTCGAAGCCGTCCATCTCGACCAGCAGTTGGTTCAGGGTCTGCTCGCGCTCGTCGTGTCCCCCGCCGAGGCCTGCGCCACGGTGACGTCCAACCGCATCGATTTCGTCGATGAAGATGATGCAAGGCGCATTCTTCTTGCCCTGCTCAAATAGGTCACGCACGCGGCTCGCGCCCACGCCAACAAACATTTCCACGAAATCGGAACCCGATATCGAGAAGAAGGGAACGTTGGCCTCGCCGGCGACAGCGCGGGCCAGCAAGGTCTTACCCGTTCCTGGAGGTCCCACCAACAGCACGCCTTTAGGAATACGTCCGCCAAGTTTCTGGAACTTCTGCGCCTCGCGCAGGAACTCAATGATCTCGCGCAGCTCTTCTTTGGCTTCATCCACGCCGGCGACGTCTTTGAACGTCACTTTCTTCTGCTGCATGGAGAGCAGGCGCGCGCGGCTCTTGCCAAATGAGAGCGCCTTGTTTCCGCCGGTCTGCATCTGGCGGATCATGAAATACCAGAGTGCGGCCAGAAGGCCCAATGGGAGCAACTGGATGATCCAGCCCCAACTGCCGCTGCTGACGTCCTGGAAAGTTGCTTGGACGCCCTTGTCTCTGAGGGTCTTGATCATTTCTGGCGTGAAGTAGGTGGCGCTGGGGGCGATCAGATGGAACGCCGAATTGTCGGTCTTCTTTCCTTTGACCTCGGCCCCATTGACGTTGATTTCCTTAATCGCGCCTTGGTCAACGTCGGTCATGAACTGGGTTATGTTCATCTCCTGCACTTTTTGGCCGGACTGGGCCTGCTTGACGAAAACCCAGAGCACGACGGCCGAAAAAGCGATGACCACCCAAAAAATGATCGTTTTAACGGTTGAATTCACTGAAAGGCTCCTCAGGAGGACGCCCTGTCCTCTCCCCCGTCGGCCCCAACCTTGGCTGGCCATTACGGGAAACCGGCAAGCCCAGCATCGCACAGCTGAGACTCCCGCATCTCTCCCCTGGAGATTAGATGCCGGTGCCGGAATTTAGATCGACAAAATGCGGCCTATGTCATTCTACCGCCGTCTTCACCAAAATTGCGGTTCCTACTGAAATAACTTGAGTCTCAGAAGGACGTGCTGCCCTCCGAAATCGTCGGTTTCGCTGCTCAAAATTCCCGCAACTGGCGAACCGTCTCGATCACCCGCCCAGCGGCATAGTCAACTTCGGGTTCGGTCGTGAAGCGGCCCAGGCCAAAACGGATCGAAGCTTGCGCCAGATCATCGCTCAAGCCCAAAGCTTTCAGCACATACGATGGTTCAACGTGATCGGAGGTACAGGCGGCGCCGCTGGAAACTGCGATGTCGTCGAGCGCAGTGAGCAGGTCTTCTCCTTGGACTCCGGCGAAGCTTACATTGAGATTTCCCGGCACCCGGTGCTCGATTGACCCATTGATAGTGACACCGTCGAGTTCCGACATGATCCGCTCGTGCAGGCGGTTTCGCAGGCCCGCAATGCGACAGGCCTCTTCAGGCAGCTCGTTTTTTGCAATCTCACAGGCTTTCCCCAGCCCAACGATCCCGGGGGCATTCAGGGTTCCTGAGCGGAGACCGTGTTCGTGTCCTCCGCCATGGATCTGCGGGGCCACAGTCACGGCTGAGCTCTTGCGCACGTACAGAACCCCGACTCCTTTCGGGCCATAAAGCTTGTGTCCCGAAATGGAAAGCAGGTCGACGTTCTGCGCGGCCACATTGATCGGAACCTTGCCGACAGCTTGGGCAGCATCCGTATGGAACGCGATGCGACGCTCTCGGCAGATCGCCCCGATTTCGGCGATGGGCTGCAGAACTCCGGTCTCATTGTTCGCAGCCATGACCGTGACCAGAATTGTTTCGGGCCGTAGTGCGCGGCCAAATGCGTCGAGATCGACACGACCGTCGTTTTGAACCGGCAAGTACGTCACTTCGAAGCCGCAGTGTTCCAGGTGTTTGCACGAATCGAGAACTGCCTTATGTTCGGTATGAACGGTGATGATGTGCCGCCCGCGGTCGCAATCGGATTCTGCGACCCCTTTGATCGCGAGGTTGTCAGACTCGGTGGCGCCGGAGGTAAAGATGATCTCTTCGGGCGCCGCCCCGATAAGATGCGCTACTTGTTGCCGCGCAAGATCAACCGCCTTGCTGGCTTCCCATCCGAAGGAGTGGCTGCGGCTGGCTGGATTTCCGAACTTACCCTGCAAAAAGGGCAACATCGACTCAAGCACGCGGGGATCGAGCGGAGTAGTCGCGTGATTGTCGAGGTAAATCGGTAACGTAACTCCCACTGCGGCGCGAGGCTGGGTCGAATTGGGAGGCGCTTCGGTCCTCATGTAACTAGTATCCATTTTCCCGCTTGACAATTCCACGGGGACAGCTAAAAATACCGCCAATTCCGGCGAAGAACCGCCCGGTGGCGCAACGCCGGGCGCTCGCCAGTTAACCGGAATCTATGAGCCCATCCAGTTCGCCTCAGCCCCCTCAGAAGATCGATGTCACCCAGTGCAAACACCCGCGCGTGAAGATCGTCGCCCGCGAAGAAGACTCCGAGTTTGTGGAATGCGTGGAGTGCGGAGAAGTCTTCGAGTCCAGCGAATTCAAAGACATGAACATTGAAGAGACCAAGCTGAAGGAAGGATAGGCGTCAGCTGTCAGTTCTCGGTCGGCAGGCCCGCGTCAACCATGCGTCCGTTTAAGGAACAACCCTTGAACGCTTTGATTGCAGATTTTCACTTGCAGCTTGCAGTTGGGGACGAATCCGGGCAACGGAGCTTTTCCTGACGGCTGATGGCTGACGACTGACGCCTACTTCTTCAGCTTCTTCGAGATTTCTCTCATTAGCTTGGGCTTGAGTTCTGCCAGAACTGTGTCCACGATGCTGGCGAGGTCGCCATCGAGTTCGGAAGGTTGCTCATCTTGCGCAGACGCTGCTTCTGCAGACAAGGTTTGTACAGGAGATTCAGGTTGCGATGCAGCAGCGACCCCTTCCGCGGATGCTGTGGCTTTTGCGGCTTGGGCCACGCTTTCCGCCAGAGCATCCGTGCTGTGCGCGTTCATGACCGTCTCGCGGATCTGCTGCCAGTTTTCCCAAGCTGCCGCAGCTGCGGAACCGGCCGTAGGCTCGGCTTCATCCGTGGGACTAGCGACCGCACTGGTTACGGACCCGCTGCCTGAAGCTCCTGCAGCCGCCGCAAAAACCGCGCCTTGAGTGTCGGTAGAGGCTGCTTCGGGCTGCTTAGCATCGGCTGCAATTGCCGGAGGAGCCGGGGTGGTCTGGGCAGCTTCGGCCGCCCGCATCTCCTGCTCAAGTTCGAGAGCAGCTTCCTCGGGAGACAACGCAACGTTTTCCGCAACCCAGCGCGGGGCCGAAGGTGCTGTCTTGTTCTCGTCGTTGAGGGAGACTCTCGTTTCTTTTTCAACTACGGTCTGTTTGTCTGCTGGAGCTTCCGCAGCAACTTTTGACGCTGCTGGTTCTTGGGGTTTCTCGTCCGCAGCGGCCGTCTGAGCGATCGCAGTACTTTGATCATCACTTGTGCCCGAATCCGGCACAACCGGAAGTTCGCCGGTGGCTTCGTGAACCAGCGGGAATGCGCCAATTTTTGGACTTGCTGCTGGGGCGGGCTCTTCTGCAACCGGCTCAGGCGCAATTTCTTCCGCCGAGGAACTGCTCTTTCGTTCCTTAACGTGTGCGAGATATTCGGCGTTGTCCGACCACTCTCGCGAAGCTTTCGAATCGTCGTCGTGCCAAAAAGAAGGTTTTTTGGATTTGCGACCCCGCGATGTTTCTTGCGGAACGATTCGGTCTTCAAGCTTCGCTAATGCCGCCAGCAATTCACTGGCTTCGAATGGCTTCACGATGTGGGCATCAGCCCGAACGCGTTTGGCCTCATCGGCCTTGAAAGGCTCCATCTTCCCGACGGTGAGGAGTACCGGAATTTTCGAGGTGTCCCCGGACTCCTTTAACCGCTGGCATACTTCCAGCCCACCGTAACCTGGCATGTAAACGTCGAGCACGATGAGATCGGGGCGGACCTCGTGGATTTTCTTGAGTGCCGCGGATCCATTGTTGACCGTAATGACTTCATAGCCCGCATCGGTAAGGATGCGGCGGCCCATGTTTTGGGCGGTAACGCTGTCGTCGGCTAGCAGGACCGTGCGCGGCAAAAGGTTCCCTCGTTATCCAATAGGAGAGATACTTCGAAGGTAACGTGACGGTATGCCTAAGTCAATGAAAGTAATCGGCTAGATAGGTTACGAGGGGACAGCACATTTGGTGTACTTCCCCTCTCAGAAAGCTACTTTCCCGGAATGATTTTATCCAGAATGCCCTTTTTCTTCTTGTGTTTGCTGGATGCGATCTGTTCGTCGGTGGCCAGGTCCTGGCTGGAGCCCTGAGAACTGCCAGAGCTAGCCGTGGCGCCGCCGCCATTCGTTCCACCCTGCGCGATTTCGTTGACCGCAGCAGGGGCTTGGGCGGGTTGGGCATCCTTCGCAACTGTCAGTTCATTGGGGTCGGGCGCCGTAGGTTGCGAATTCTGGTTGCTGGCGACCGGAAGTTCACTGGGATCAGGCTGGCTGCCCTCAGCAGCGTTGGTGTTACTGGAAGGTTGAGGATTCGGATTATCGGAGGTAGGCGCCTTCTGGTTCTCGGCGGGAGCAACGTTCACCTTACCGATCATGACTTTGTTGTCAGCCGTCTGGCCGCTGATCACTCGAGTTTGAGCGGCCAGAAGATCTCTGGCGCTCACAAGATCCTGCGTCTGGAGGCTGGGGTCCCCAACTCGCGCCGCAGCGCTAACGTCCGGATGACGGCTGAATGCACCCATAACCGAGCCCATAGTTGTCTGCTCTCGGCGAGAAGCTTCTTCGGCTTTGTTTTGCGCGAGCATGGCCTTGGTCGGACGGGGCACGGGCTGTTTGAGCGCCACCAGCCGCGCGCGCGCGTCATCGGCGCGCTGCATCACAGGGTAGCGAGTCAGAATCTTGTCGTAAGCTGCGCTGGCCTTCTGGACGGCATCGTTGATGTAACGTTCGCGTGCCAGTTCATCCGCCTTGCGCTGAGCTTCGGAAAGGTGTTTCTCCCTCTCCTCGATTTGCTTGGAACGCGTAAGCCCGACCTGACTCTCATACGACTGGCCGATCAGATAAAGCGCGTCGTCTGCTTTGCTGTAGAGCGGGTAGCGGTCGACCAAAGACTCTAAGCGGGCGATTGCGGCCGGATAGCTTTCGCGCAAATAGTAGAAACGGCCTACCCGGTACTCGCGCTCGGCAATCACCTCTTGCACCTGCATCAGCTTCTGCTTAGCTTCGGCGGCAATCTTTTGGTTGTCGGGGTATTGCAGAATGGTTTCGCGGTATTCCTGTTCGGCGCGCACGGCGTGAGCAAAATCGCGATCCGGCTTTTCCATCTCTGAGAAATGAATGTTCGCAATCTTCAGCTGCGCTTCAGCTGCTTCAGGAAGGTTGGGGAAGAACGTGATGAAGTCCTTGTACTCCTGCTCTGCCTGGGCCATGCCTGCGGTGCCACCTTCCGCGTACCAGGAATCGGCGAGCGCCAGTTTCGCGCGGGCGATGAACTCCGAATCCGGATAGGTCGCGATCAGCGTTTGCATGGTCATGCGGGCGACGTCAAAGCGGTTATGCTTCATCGCGTCCATGCCGCGATCAAAAAGCACCTTGTCGGGCTGCTTGGAATCCACTTTGGCCAGCGGGTTGTTGACCTTCTTGTTGGTACAGGCAGTGGTCAGCGCCAGCATCGCGGCCAGCGCAATCACGGGAGTTCGCAAGGACATGAAAAACCTCAAAAGGCTGTTTCAGTTTCAGGTTTCTAGTTTCGTGTGCGCGACCTGGTCTTGAAACTTGAAACTCGCAACTTGAAACTGGGTCTACACTTTCTGCATTGTGGCTTCCAATGCAGCCTTCAGCAAATTTTCGGCATTAATCTTAGGATCGCCGTGGCTGAATACCGCGTTGCCTGCCACCAAAATTTCTGCTCCGGCCCGAACTATTTGGGCCACTGTCTCAAGGACCACTCCGCCATCGACTTCGATGCGGTAGTTCAGACGTCTCTGCTCGCGTAAGCTCCTGAGTTTGCTGAGCTTATGCAGCGAGTTAGGGATAAACGGCTGCGCTCCGAAACCCGGGTTCACCGACATCACCAGCACGTAATCTACAATATCGAGTACTTCGGAAAGCATCTCCACCGGAGTTGCCGGATTGATCACAACTCCCGCCTGGCAACCGTGGTTTTTGACCAGGTTCAG
>Ga0157370_10008114_pt1 | contig 11362 bp, 8 predicted proteins | sample C35metaG_FD_113463 | JGI IMG/M metagenome (GOLD analysis project Ga0157370, IMG submission 113463) | Corn rhizosphere microbial communities from Kellogg Biological Station, Michigan, USA - C3-5 metaG | ecosystem: Host-associated > Plants > Roots > Rhizosphere > Soil | place: USA: Michigan... | reverse complement strand
CCAGACGAGGGTCGGGTCGCCGAGCTTGGGAATGATCGGCCCGGTTTCGCAGCCGGGGCCAACCTTATACTCCTGGCCGTCGCCGAGCGGCAGCGACGGGACGATCACCGTCGTATTGTCCTGCTGTGCGCCATAGAGCCGGTAAGGGAACTGGTCGTCGACCGCGACCTGGTAGATCTCGGCGGTCGGCTGGTTCGCCTGCGTGCTCCACGTCTTGCCGCCGTCGAGCGAGATATTGGCGCCGCCATCGTTCGACTGGATCAGATAGTTGGAATTGCGCGGATTGATCCAGATGTCGTGATTGTCGCCGTGAGGGGTGCGCTCCGTCTTGAACGTCTTGCCGCCGTCGACCGACTTGAACCAGTCCTCGTCACCGACGAACAGCACGTCCGCATTGTTCGGGTCGACACCGAGCGTGTTGTAATAGAAGGGCCGCGTCGTCAGCTTCGGATCGCCGTTGACGAGTGTCCAGTGCGCGCCGGCATCGTCGGAGCGGTAGAGTCCCTGCCCCGGCTTCGCCTCGATCAGCGCATAGACCCGGTTCGGCGCCGCGGCGCTGACGCCGATATTAGCGCGGCCGAACAAGCCGGTGGGCAAGCCGCCGCCGAGCTTGGTCCACGTGTCGCCGCCGTCGGTCGACTTGAACACGCCGCCGTCTTGGCTGCCCGAGATGATCGTCCACGGCTGGCGCAGGCCGTGCCACAAAGTGGCGTAGAGCACCCGCGGGTTGCCGGGCTGATACTCGACGTCGGCGGCGCCGAGATGGTCGTTGAGATATAGGACCCTCTGCCAGCTCTTGCCGCCGTCGCGGCTGCGATAGACGCCGCGCTCGACGTTGTTCCTGAACGGATTGCCGATGGAAGCGACGAACACTTCGTCGGGATTGGCCGGGTTGATGCGGATGGTCCCGATCTGGCCGACGTCGCGCAGGCCCATGAACGTCCAGGTCTTCCCCGCGTCGACCGACTTGTAGATCCCGCGCCCGATCGAAACGTTGCTGCGGATTTTCGACGATCCGGTGCCGGCGTAGACGATGTTGGGATCAGCGTCCGCGACCGCGACCGCGCCGATCGACCCGACGGAAATCTGGCCGTCGGTAGTGTTGACCCAGCTATGCCCCGCGTCGGTCGTCTTCCACACGCCCCCGCCGACGCCGCCCATGTAGAAGGTGAACGGTTGCGACGGAACGCCGGTGACGGCGGTCACGCGCCCTCCCCGCCACGGCCCGACCTCGCGATAGTGGAGCCCCGACCATTGAGACTGGTCGTACAGCGCGGGTGCGGCGGAGACGGGAGCAGTGAGAACGCTGCTTGCGAAAAGCAGGGGCAGCCAGCGGGAGAGCTTCATGCAATTCCCTTTTGCGCGCGGTTTGATGGTCAAGGGCCAAGTGCGACGCGGAGCCGCGTCGTGATGCATGTTTCGGCGCCCGTGCGTCTGTGTCAACTATTCAGCTTGCATTCACGCTACAAATGTAGCACTCTACAAATGTAGCGCGGCGAGTCTGTCGCGGAAAAAGGGACCAAATATGCTGAGCAAGCTGCCGCCGCGCGAACGCCAGATCGTGGACATTCTCTACGAAAGAGGGCCGCTCGCCGTCGCCGAAGTATGCGACGCGCTTCCCGTGCAGCTGAGCGGATCGGCGGTCCGTGCGATGCTCAAGCGGCTCGAGGACAAGGGCTTCGTCCAGCGCAGCGAATCGGAGCGGGGCTATCTCTACAGCCCGGTCGTGTCCGATACCGTCGCCAAGAAGTCGGCGCTGAGCGAAATCGTTCGCGTCTTCTTCAACGGCTCGCCGGCGAGCGCCGCCAGTGCCTTGCTCGGCATGTCCGACAAGCTCAAGGAAGATGAGCTCGAGCAGCTCGAGCAGATGATCGCCCGCGCGCGCAAGGCGAAGGGAGGCCAGTGATGTCCGTCCTGATCGGAATTGCTCTCAAGTCGCTGCTGGTCGCCGCGCTGACGCTCGGCTTGCTGCACCTGTTGCGGAAGCGCTCGGCCGCCGAGCGCTCATGGGTCGCGCACATCGGGTTGCTGGCACTGGTGATCATGGCCTTCGCGCCCTTGGTCCTGCCGAGCTGGACGGTCGAGGTCCCTGCCGTGTTCGGCCAGTCGGCGGCGGCAGCGCCGGCCCCGACACCTTTACCGGCAGGAACAATGGCGATTGCGCCGACTGTGGCCCCGGCTGCGACGGCACCCGCCGAGGCCCTGCCGAGCCTGAACCCGGAGGCGCTGGCGACCGCGGCTTATGCGCTGCCGGCGGCAATCCTTCTGCTCATCACCTTCATCGCCCTCGCGCGGCTGATCACGCTCCGTGCGCGCGCGGACGTGCTCGTCGATGGCCACTGGCTGAGCGCGCTCGCCCGCGCCCAGCGGCGGATGGGATTCAAGCACGGCACCGCGCTGCTCACCAGCAACGAGCTGGCGTCGCCAATCAGCTGGGGGCTGATGCGCCCCGTCATCCTGCTCAACAAGCGCGCCGTCGAGGCCGCGGGCGAAGCTGAAGCGATCATCGCCCACGAGTTGGCGCATGTCGCGCGGATGGACTGGGCCAAGCTGTTGCTGGCGCGGGTCGCGACGGCGCTGTTCTGGTTCAATCCCTTGGTTTGGCTGCTCGCCCGCGAAGCGCACCAGCTGCGCGAGGAAGCCGCGGACGACAGCGTGCTCGCGGCGGACATTATCGACACCGATTATGCACAGCTGCTGGTCGGCGTCGCGCGGCACGAATGCCCTGGCCTGCTGCTCGGAGCGCATGGGGTGGCGCCGTCGAAGAGCTCGCTAGCGCGCCGCGTCGCGCGGGTGCTCGACGGCAAGTCGGCACGCGGCCCCGTTGCCCGATCCTTTGCTCTGGGCGTGTTCGCCGGCGCGCTGCTCGTCGCGGCCCCGCTCGCGGCGCTGACCCTGGCTCCGACTGCGCCCGAATTGGCGAATGCACCGAAGCGGGCGATCTCGGCGAGCGAGCCTTCGCGCTTTGTCGCGAACTCGGTCGAAGTCCCGACCGACCTGCCGCGCATCATCGCCAAGGGCGTGTCCACGTCCGTCGCAACGGCAACTGCGGCAATCGCGCCGCAAATCGCCGCGGTGCAGCCTGACTATCGCGTGGTCTCGCGCAGTGGCGCGAGTGTCGAAAGCACCAACGGCACGGTGGTTTCGCGTAGTCCGAGCGGAGCGACGGTGACGGTCTATCCGCCGGATGCGCAAGGGCGCCGCAAGATGGTTGCGCGGGCTCCCGACGGCAGCACTGCGGTGACCTATGCCGATGCCAGCACCTACGCTCGCAGGCACCCGGGCCGCGACCACGCCATCGACGCCGCAATTGAAATGAAGGCTGTCGGGGTAACGCCGGACTATGCGGCCGCGATCCGGTCCGCCTCCCCCGCGCTGCGCAATGCCGGCACGGACGACATCATCCAGCTGAAGGCGGTCGGCGTCACCCCGGAATATGTGCGCGAGATCGCAGCTGCGGGTTTCGGAAATCTCAATGCTGACGAGCTGACGCAGGCACGCGCCATCGGCCTCACCGGCGATTACATGCGCGGCATTCGCGCGACCGGGGTCCGGACGAGCTTGGATGACCTCGTCCAGTTGCGGGCGATGGGCGTACGGCCTGACGAGCTTGCTCGGCTGCGCAGCTCCGGTCCGGTGACGCGCGAGCGGATCCGCGATCTCGTACGATCGCACGCTCGCTTCCAACCGCCTCAACCGCCCGCACCGCCGGTGCCTCCAGCGGACAATGACGACGGCGGCTGAGCGCCGCGACCGACCGACCAGCAAGCTTAGTCTGACTGACGTGAACCGCCCTCAGGGGTGAACGGGCGAGCTTTGCCCGCAAGCAGGAGATCGACCATGAACCGTCCCCTCGCCTTTCTGTGCGCCATGCTGTTCGCTTTCGCCGCCGTCTCATCGGCCTGCATCGCCCAGGCGCCGGACTGGATCCGCTTCACGCTCGAGCCGCAGCGCGGCGATTCCGCGAAGCTCCACGCGAGCTTCCGTCACCAGGGAAAGAATGGCGGCGACAACAATTGGTCGAGCGGCTTCATGCCCTCGGACCTGATCGGGTTGGAGGTATCCTCCTTTCATGCTGCCGGCTCGCGGCCGCTTCACTTCGCCATAGTCCGGGAGGCCGGGCGGCTCGACTGCGCCGGCAACGGCGGCAACAATTTCGCCGCCGGCACGTGCCACTTTTCCGAAAACCCAGGCTTTGTGCGGCTGCTCGAGAGCCGCGGCATCGGCCACCCAACCCAAGAGCAGGCATTCGGCTTGATGGCGGTCAACGCCCGGCGCGAGCTGATCGATGCGGTTGCCGCGGCACGCTATCCCACTCCCACCATCGACAATCTGATGGCACTCTCCGCTTTGGGCGTGGACGGCCGCTACATCGCGGACATGGCGCGCGCCGGCTATCGCCCGCGCACCCTGCAGTCGCTGATCGAGTTCAAGGCCCTCGGGATCACGCCGCAGTGGATCGCGGGGTTCGTCCGGATTGGCTACGCCAATCTGCCAGGTAACGGACTGGTCCAGATGCGCGCGCTTGGCATCACCCCGCAATATATCGAGGGGTTTCAGCGGATCGGGTATCGTGACCTGCCGGTGGACAAGCTAGTGCAACTGAAGGCGCTCGACATCACGCCCGAGTTCGTTCGCACCGTGGCAGGCGCCGGCCAGCCGATGCCACCTGTCAGCAAGCTCGTCGAACTGAAGATGTTTGGTCGGAGGCACTGATCATCCTTTGGTCAGCGCGCGCGGCAGGTTGCCGAAATGTCTGTCGGTTCGTCGAACCGAGCTGGCGCCCGGCCCGGCTTCACATTAGCGTATTACATCACTCATACAGGGGAGATGCATGCGGGCGATCGTTCTTGGTGGCACGGCTGTGATGGCATTGGCCGCCGGATCGGCCGCGCTGGCGGCACCGCCGGCGGCTGGCAACAAACCGCCGGCCACTCCGACGCAAGGGAGCCGCACCACCACCTATGACGCGGCTTTCTTCAGCCAGTACGCGCCGCGCACCGCCTACGACATCGTTCAGCGCATCCCCGGCTTCACGGTCGATCTCGGGAACAACAACAGCAGCAACGGCAATACCGACATTCGCGGCTTCGCCGGCGTCGCGGGGAATGTCGTCATCAATGGGCAGCGGCCGAGCACCAAGTCAGAAACGCTCGACGCCTATCTCAACCGAATTCCGGCGAGCCGCGTGACGCGCGTCGAGGTCGGTCCGGGAGACCTCTATGGCGCCGATTATTCGAGCAAATCGCAAGTCGCCAATCTGATTCTCGCCGAGGGAAGCGCCGGCGTCGCCGGCAATGTGACGATGACGGCCGAGCGGCATTTCACCGGCAAGATCACTCCGACCGCCAGCGGCTCGGTGAGCTTCAGCCGCGGACCGTCGACGTTCAACATTGCCGGCGACACAGCCAACGTCGACCTGACCGAAAAGGGCACGGATCATGTGACCGATCCCACGACCGGCCAGCTGATCGAGTTCCGGCGCAAGATCAACCAGACGCGCAATTACTCGCCCTTCATCTCGGGCAGCTGGGCGCTCGACAAGGGACCGACCGATTCGGCACACCTCAACGTCCGCTATCACTTCGACCATTTCATGCTTCATCAGCTCAACCATGTGTTCCCAGCCGACGGACCGGAGCATTTCGATACGCTGGACGAAAACTATCCGACCAAGACGTTCGAGGTCGGCGGAGATGTCACGAGACCGCTGGCCGGCGGAGCGATCAAGTTTGTCGGTCTCGCCAGCCGTCAAAGCCGCCGCACGCTCGATGAATATGACACCGGCAACTTCGACCACAGCCAGGTCGTCGGCGGGTTCCAGCAACTGTCGAAGTCACAGCGCAACGAGACGCTGGGGCGTCTCACCTGGACCAAGTCGAAGCTGCTCGGCTTTCAGTTTGAAGCCGGCGGCGAGGTCGCCTGGAACACGCTCGACTATCATCTCGACCTGTTTTCCTTCGATGAAAATGGCGACAAGACGCGCATCGACCTGCCCATCGACAATGCCCGGGTGACCGAGCTCCGCGGGGAATTCTGGATCAATGGAAGCCGTGCTCTCGCCAAAAGCCTGAGCACCACTCTCGGACTCAATTATGAGACGTCCGATCTCAAGGTCAGCGGTGATGCAACGGCGGAACGAAGGCTGAACTTCCTGAAACCCAGTGTCACGCTCGACTGGGAGCCGGGCGGCGGTTGGCACACCCAGTTCATTCTTCGTCGAACAGTGGCGCAGCTCGACTTCTTCGATTTCATCAGCGTCGCCGACCTTGCCAGCAACCAGGTCAACGGCGGCAACGCCAATCTTCAGCCTCAACGGGCGTGGGAAGGACGCTTTTCGGTTGAGCATCCATTGTTTGGTCGCGGCAAGGCGCGGCTGGAGCTCGGCTATAATCTTATCAGCTTGCTCCAGGATCGGATCCTGACCCCCGAGGGCTTCGATGCGCCGGGCAATATCGGCACGGGACGGCAGATGTACGCCGACCTGACGCTGGACGCGCCGCTTGACCGCTTTTGGAAGGGCCTTCGCGTCAAGCTGCACGGCAATATCCAGCAGACACGGGTCAAGGACCCGATCTCCGGCGAAACGCGCGATTTCAGCGGCTTCTTCCCGCGCTGGCAGTGGGACATCGACGTGCGTCGCGATATCGGCAAGTGGGCCTACGGCTTTACGATTAGCGACAATCGCCGGACCACCCTGTTCCGAACCGATGTGCTCGATAGCCGCTACAATATCGGCTTCCCGTACACTTACGCCTTCGTCGAATATCGGCCGACCGCAAGCCAGTCGGTCAGGCTCTATTTCGATGATGTCTCCAACACCGCGGGCGCGCGCGACCTGTTAATCTTCGACCCGAACCGCACGGGCCGGCCCAGCCAACTCGACCACCGCTTCCGCAACAGTCATGTCCGTGTCGGAATTACGCTGAAGCAGAGCTTCGGCGGCGGTGCGGGGACGAAGATCGCCTCCAAGAGCGAATAGCGAGGGTGGCGCGCTCCGGCGGGCGCGGCTAAGAGCCCCGCAGCTTCATTCTATCGCGGGGTTCCAGCAGTGGCCGAGCCAGCCATCCTGCCGTTCGACTGGCAGGATCCGTTCGATCTCAATCATCAACTGACCGACGAGGAGCGGCTCGTCCGCGACACGGCGGAGGGCTATGCGCAGGAAAAGCTGCAGCCGCGCGTTACCAGTGCTTATCTTGAGGAACGGTTCGATCGCGAGATCATGAGCGAGTTCGGTGAACTGGGCCTGCTCGGCGCGACCATCCCGCCGGAAGATGGCGGTGCCGGGCTCGGCTACGTCAGCTACGGCCTGATCGCGCGCGCCGTCGAGCGGGTCGACAGCGGCTATCGCTCGGCGATGTCGGTGCAGTCGAGCCTCGTCATGTACCCGATCCATGCGTACGGCTCGGAGGAGCAACGCCGCAAATATTTGCCCAAGCTCGCGAGCGGCGAGTGGGTCGGCTGCTTCGGCCTTACCGAGCCGGATTCTGGGTCCGACCCCGGCAGCATGCGGACGCGCGCCGAGAAGATCGAAGGCGGCTATCGCCTGACCGGTACCAAGATGTGGATCACCAACTCGCCGATCGCCGACGTTTTCGTTGTCTGGGCCAAGTCCGAAGGGCATGGCGGCAAGATTCGCGGATTTGTCCTGGAAAAAGGCACGCCGGGCCTCAGCGCGCCCAAGATCAAGGAGAAGCTGAGCCTGCGCGCCTCGATCACGGGCGAAATCGTGATGGAAGGCGTCGAGGTCGGCGAGGACGCGCTGCTGCCGAATGTCGAGGGACTGAAAGGTCCGTTCGGCTGCCTCAACAGGGCGCGGTACGGAATCGCCTGGGGATCAATGGGGTCGGCGGAGTTCTGCTACGCGGCCGCGCGCCAATATACGCTCGACCGCAAGCAGTTTGGCCGCCCCCTCGCCTCCAACCAGCTGGTGCAATTGAAGCTCGCCAACATGGCGACGGAGATCACGCTCGGGTTGCAGGCTGCCCTTCGCGTCGGCCGGCGGCTCGAAGCCGGCGAGCTCATTCCCGAGACGATCAGCCTCATCAAGCGCAACAATTGCGGCAAAGCGCTGGAGATCGCCCGCACCGCGCGCGACATGCACGGCGGCAACGGCATCTCGGCCGAGTTCCAGGTGATGCGCCACGCGGCGAACCTCGAAACCGTGAATACCTACGAGGGGACGCATGACGTGCACGCGCTGATCCTCGGGCGTGCGATTACCGGCCTTAGTGCTTTCTAGCCGCGCGGGCGGCGGAACAGCGCGATAGTCTCGCCGCGATAGACGGCGTCCGGCTGGCGGGTGAAGCCTAGCCGCTCGGCAAGGCGGATCGAGGCCGCATTCTCAGGGGAGATGATCGCCGGATACGAATTCGCGCCGAGGTTCGCGTCCGCCCAGGCCAGCGCGGCGGCGCAGGCTTCGAACGCGATTCCCTTGCCGTGGACAGCCGGCGAGAAGACGTAGCCGAGCTCGGGCTCACCTTCGATGCCCGGCTCCATCTCGCGCTTGAAATCGGCGAATCCGAGCTGTCCGGCGAGCTCGCCGCTGTCCTTCAGCTCGACGATCCAGTAGCCGAAGCCGGTGTACAGCCATTGGCCGCACGCCGCGAGCGAGCGCCGCCACGTGTCCTCGCGGCTGAGCTTGTTGCCGCCGATATAGCGCACGACCTCGTCATCCGCCCACATTGTCGCGAGCGCGCCGAGGTCGTCCGGGTGGAACGGGCGGAGCCGAAGCCGCTCGGTTTCGAGGAGCGGCGCCTGGCGGAAGATCATCGGACTGGATCCTGAAACAAGTTCAGGATGACCAGCTTGGGCTGGTCATTTCTTGCCGAGCGTGAGACCGCCGAAGCGCTTGTTGAAACGCGCGACCTGCCCACCTTCCTGCATGAGGCGCGTATTGGCCCCGGTCCAGGCGGGGTGCACCTTCGGATCGATATCGAGGTGCAGCGTGTCGCCTTCCTTGCCCCAGGTCGAACGAGTCTGGAACTTGGTGCCGTCGGTCATTTCGACGTTGATCATGTGGTAGTCGGGGTGAGCACCTGACTTCATCTGTGATTTCCTTGAGTTAGCCGCTGGTTTCCGACCAGCGGCAGCAAGTCGAGCGGCGCCTCTACAGGGACCGCGGCGAAGTTGCAACCGAACGGCTTAGGCCGGCTGCACGGCGCCTGCCCTGAGCTTGGGTAGCAGATGCTCGGCAATGGCGAACCCACCGAACAGCAGCGCGACGTAGAACAGATCGCCAGCAACCGTGTTTTGGAAAAATGGAATTGCCGCGATGTAGCAGGCGACGAGGCCCGCGACGCTGAGTGGGTACATGCCGCTGAACGCCCAGGTGCCGAAATTGCTGACCGCAAAGAACAGGACCGAACTGGCGAGCGCCGCGCCGCCAAGCCGCAGAAGCGTCACGCGCTGCAGTGCCACGGCGCCAAGAAGGACGACCAGCGCAAATCCGACGTACGTGATCCACATGCCGGTGTAGAATCCGAGCACCGCATCCGCGAGCAGCATTGCCGCTAGCGGCACGGCAAACGCCAGCACCCGCCGGCCGAGATAGGCGCCGCTGAACAGCGCCATCGCACCGATCGGCGTGAAATTCGGCGGATGCGGAACGAGACGCAGAGCGGCGGCGGCGAGGATCGCGCAAGCGACGGCGGCGATGCGGCTTCGGTTCAAAGTCATGGCGGCTGAATAGCGCCAAAAAAGGCGATTTGACAGTCCGTGCAACGGCGATTTAGCAGCCGGGAGCGATCAGGGTGCCGCCCACCGGCTCTTGCTCTTTTGGAGCCAGGGCCGGCCGGGGGCGGTTCAAAGGGAAGCCGGTGCGAATCCGGCGCTGTGCCCGCAACTGTGAAGCCGGGGAATCCTCCGGCGGAGTCAGGAACCTGCCCTGGTTGGTCGTCCGTTTCCTCGGCCGGGACCAGCCGCGGGGCGTGGGCACCGCTGTCCAGAGGCAGCGCATCCCTCCGTGACGACGAGCTTCGTCAACAGGAGGATGAAATGCCAATATTGCCCCCGCCGACTGACCAGATCGTCATCACCGCCTCGCGCGCGCCGGAGCAGGAAGCCGATGCCGCGGTTAGCGTCACGATTATTGACCGGCAGACGATCCAGCGACTCGGCGAGCCGCTCGTCCAGGACCTGCTCCGCCTGACGCCTTCGGCCGCAGTCGCAACGTCCGGGCCCGCAGGCTCCCTGACCGAGGTGCGCATTCGCGGCGCCGAGGCCAATCACACCTTGCTGTTCGTCGACGCCATCAAGATCAACGATCCGGCGTCCGGCGACGCGCCGCGGTTTGAGATTTTGAACGCCGACCTCGCCTCCCGCGTCGAGGTAGTGCGCGGCCCGCAGTCCGCCTTGTGGGGCTCGGAGGCGATTGGCGGCGTGATTGCGATCAACGGCATCGATGATGCGCCCGGCAGGAGCGCCAGCGCGGAAGGCGGTTCGTTCGGCTTTGCGCGAGCGAGTGCGAGCGGCTCGGTTGTGAGCTCGGCTGCCAGCCTCTCCGGCGCCGTCGGGTTCCAGCGCGCCACTGGCATCGACAGCTTCAACGGTCATGGCGACAAGGACGGGTATCGGAACCTCTCGGGCCACCTCCGCGCCACCTGGCACCCGGCGACGAACCTCGAGCTCGGCGTCTCCGGGCTCGCGCTCACGGGCATGAGCGAGTTCGATGGATTCGATCCCGTGACCTTTGCCCACACCGACACGCTCGACAGCAGCCGCAACCAGCTCGGGGCAGGACGAATCTGGGCGAATATCGGGAGCGGATCTTCGCAATGGCACGCGCAACTCGCAGCGTCGCTGCTTGGGTCATCAAACCGCAACCTTCTTGCGAATGTCGAGCAGAACCGCACGAGCGGCACACGCCGCACCATCTCGATCCAGCTCGAACGGCGTTTCACGACTGGGCCGATCGCGCATCGCCTGATTGCCGCCGGCGATCTCGAGCGCGAGACATTCCATGCCCGCGACACCATCTACGGCGGCCTGTCGAACCAGGACCGCACGCGCGATCATCACGCGCTGACATTCGAATGGCGAGCGCAGACCAAAGCCCTGACCGGCGATCTTGCCGTCAGGCACGACAGCTTCAACCGGTTCAAGGATACCACCAACGTACGCGCTTCCTTGCTGGCACGGCTCGGAGGCGGCTTCGCGCTCGCGGGCTCCTATGGCGAAGGGATTGCCCAGCCGACCTTTTTCGACCTGTACGGCTTCTTTCCGAACAATTTCCTTGGCAATCCGTCGCTTAGGCCGGAAAGCTCGCGTGGATTCGAACTGTCCCTCCGCTACCGCAAGGGCGTGCTCGACGGCTCGCTGACCGGCTATCGGCAGCGACTTCACGACGAGATCGTCGACGTAT
>Ga0157370_10008113_pt1 | contig 11362 bp, 8 predicted proteins | sample C35metaG_FD_113463 | JGI IMG/M metagenome (GOLD analysis project Ga0157370, IMG submission 113463) | Corn rhizosphere microbial communities from Kellogg Biological Station, Michigan, USA - C3-5 metaG | ecosystem: Host-associated > Plants > Roots > Rhizosphere > Soil | place: USA: Michigan... | reverse complement strand
AGTGGAAAAAGGAGCAGCGATGAACCTCCCGAAGTTGCGCTGGGGTCCAGCACGGCTTGCTGTCGTGACGACCAGCGCACTTGCGCTGATGACGGCGGCCGCGTGCAGCAGCAGTAACAAGACCGGAACCGCGAGCACGCCGACGAACTCCGCGACGACGTCGGCAACGAGCAGCGCGAGCGCGCCCGCGGCCGGATCGAGCAGTGCAGCGGCGGCGACGCCCGTTGACACGGCGAAGACCGTATTCGTCTTCAACTCGACGCCTCAGGAACAGGACTTACCTGAGCTGATGGCCATCGATGCGATGAAGTCGCAGGGCTACGACATCAGCATCAAGCAACTCGACGGTTCGGTCCTGCCGTTCCAGGCGCTGAGCAGCAACCAGGGTCAGCTCACGGGTGCGTCGCTTCCTGAAGGCGCGCTGGCGGTTCAAGCCGGATCGACGGTGAAGATCATCACCGCGCGCAACCAGAACCAGGTCGTTTGGGTCGCTGACAACAAGTACAAGGACTGCTCGAAGCTGAGTGGGCAGAAGGTCGGCATCTACTCCGAGACCGGTGGCTACACCATCTTGATGAAGCTGTACTTCGACAAGGCATGCCCCGGCGTGAAGCCCACGTACGTCACGATCCCCGACTCGCCGGTACGCGCACAGGCTGTCGCGACCGGCAAGATCGCCGGCACGGCGCTCGGGCTGCCCGACGCGATCGCGTTGCAGCAGTCGAACCCCAACGGCACGTTCTTCGTGTTGCCCCTGAGCAACGAGATCCCGGGTGTCGGTGACGAATACGTATACGCGAACAGCCAGACGCTGAAGGACCACCCGACGATCGCCCAGGCGTTCGTCGTCGAGCAGTTGAAGGCGATCCGGCAGCTTTACGGTGACGACGACGCTGCGCTCGCGGACCTCGTCAAGAAGTACCTGCCCGACGCGAAGAGCACCGACGTCTTGAAGTCGATGGTGAAGTCGAAGCTCTGGTATGCCAACGGCGGGCTCTCCGGCCCCGGCCTGGACGCGACGCTCAAGGGTTTCTCCCTCACGGCAACCCCCGACCAACTGCAGGACACCTCGGCACTTGACGCTGCGCTGCAAAAGGTCGGCAAGTCCGACCTGACGCAGTACTAGCGAGTCCAAGAATCAGCGGAGGCAGCGTGTCCTACTCGGTCGAATCCCGCCACGCCGGCAGTGGCGTCGGCCGAGTAGGGCACGCGCTGCTTCGGGTAGCACTGCCCGCCGTCGTCCTCGTCATCGTCTGTCTGATCTGGAACTGGTACGTCGGGACCAAGCACTCGTTCTATCTCGCGACCGCCGGAGCGATCTTCCGTGCCTTCATCAGCGAACTCGGTGACGCTGCGGTCTGGCGTGCCTTGTGGACCAGCGACATCTCGCTCCTCGTCGGTTTCGCTATCGCAGTTGCGATCGGCGTTCCCCTCGGCTTGGTGATCGGGCGGATCAAGCGGGTCGACCGGCTGCTCGCCCCGTACCTGCAGATTGCGCTCGTCACCCCAATGGCCGTCTTGATGCCGATCGTCTTGGTGGCGCTCGGCCTCTCCCGCACCGCGCAGATCGTCGTCGTCGTGCTGTTCGCGTTGCCGTTCGTCGTCGTGCCGACCCGCGGCGGTGTCGTCACCATTCCCGGCGACTGGCTCGACATGGCGTCGTCGTACGGCGCCCGCGAATTGCAGGTATGGCGGCTCGTACTGCTGCCTGGCGCGACTCACGCGATCGTGAACGGGCTGCGACTCGGGTTCGCGCACGCTCTGACAGGTGAAATCACCGTCGAACTCAGTCTGATCGCCATCGGCATCGGCCAACTCATCATCCGCTATCAATCGCACTACCAGGCGGCGGCGCTGTTCGCCTTCGTTCTGCTGATATCGATCCAGTCGATCGTGGCCATGGGTCTGCTCAGTTTGATCCAGCGCAAGGTGCGCAGGGCATGAGCAGTTTCGCGTGGCAGCCGGGCGAGACCAAGGCACGGGAGCTCTCGAAGACCATGAACCCGACCACTCAGGCAGGCGTCAGCGCGAGTATCGGCACGGGGCCCCACATCGATGTCAACCGCGTGAGCAAGAGTTTTCGCCCTAGCGGCGCCAACGGCAGGGGCGACGACGCACGCTCGGTCGTCGCGCTCCAAGACACCAGCTTTGAGGTCGGCCGCGGCGAGTTCGTCAGCGTGGTCGGCCCGAGCGGATGCGGCAAGACGACGCTGCTCCGGATGATCGCGGGCCTTTCCTCGGTCGATGCCGGGCACATTTTCGTCGACAGCAAGCGAATCAGCGGCCCCGGCCCGGATCGGGCGGTGGTCTTCCAGCATGCGTCGTTGTTGCCATGGGCCAGCGTCGTCGACAACATCGCATTCGGCCTTCGACTGCGCAAGATCCCAAAATCAGAGCGGACGACGAAGGCGTGCGAGCTTGCTGCGCTGGTTGGCTTGTCGGGTTTCGAGAGTCATCTGCCTGGCCAGCTTTCCGGCGGAATGCAGCAGCGGGTCGGTCTTGCTCGCGCGCTCGCCGTGGACCCACAGATTCTGTTGCTCGACGAGCCCTTCGGCGCGCTCGACGAGATCACCCGACGACTGATGCAGGACGAGCTGCTGCGAATCTGGTCGGGCACCGGCCTCACGAGCGTGCTCATCACGCACAGCGTCGACGAGGCGATCCTGCTTTCCGATCGCATCCTCGTGATGTCAGGGCGACCCGGGCGCGTCATCGAAGAGGTCCCGGTGACGATGCGCAGGCCGCGGGAGCGCGGCATGGAGCGCACCCCCGAGTTCGTCGACCTGCGCGAGCACGTGTGGGAGTTGCTGTCGGGCCAACCGGCCGCGCAAGCCAATGACTGAAACCGCCACGCGCCGGACGACGCCGGCGCCTCCCGCCACTGGCGGCCGGCGCCGGTGGATCAGCGCGCTTGGCGAGTTCGTTCGCACCGACGTGCTGGCGACCATCGTCGGGCTCGTGGCCGCGGCGTTGGCTTGGCAACTCATCGCGCTTGCCGCGGGCGCAAGCTGGCTTCCGACGTTCGACACCATCGCGCGCCGCATCGGAGACCTCCTCGATGATGGGAAGTTCCGATCGGAGTTAGTGCACTCGGTGCTGAGCATGCTGATCGGTTTCGCCCTGGCGGTCGTCGTCGGAGTGGCCGTCGGCATGGCGATGGGCATGAGCACCCTGGCGCGATACGCGTTTTCCATCTACGTCGACGTGCTCTTGTTCATCCCGCCCGTCGTCGTGACGCCCGTCTTCTTCGCGATCTTCGGTCTGTCGAACTCCGCCGTGCTTGCGGTGATCTTCATCTTCGCCGCACCGATCATCGCGGCGACGACGAAAGCCGCCCTCATGAACATCGATCGCGACATCGTCGACGCCGCGTCGTCGTTCGGTGCGAGCCGGTGGCAGCTGGCGAGGCTTGTCGTGTTCCGGGCGGCCCTGCCGATGATTTTCACCGGCTTGCACCTCGGCATCGGGCGTGCCGTGAAGGGCATGATTATCGGCCAGCTGATCATTGCCGTTGTCGGCATCGGTGCGTACGAGGCGCGGTTCGAGCAGGCCTTCGACTCCGCCGGGCTCTGGTCGATCGCGGTACTCGTGGTCGTCGTCGCTGTCGTCTTCAGCTGGGGCGTGCAGTTTGCCGACCGAGTCGTGAACGCATGGGCGTACGTCGGCCGTCGCCAGTGACCGATCCAGTGACCGATCCAGTGACCGATCCCGTGTCCGGACCCGCGGCCGACCCCAGCGCGCAGCCGGTGGGCGTTGTCGGCCTCGGAGAAATGGGCCTCCCGATCGCCGCGAACCTGGCGCGTGCGGGCTTCCCTGTTTTCGCGCACGACGTCGATCCGCTCGCGCGTAACCGTGCATTCGCCCGGGGAATCAACGTGGCTGCCAACCTTGGCGAGATCGCGCCGCGCGCGTCGACCTGGCTCGTCGTGACGCCGAGTGATGCGCTGTCGAAGGTGGTCGAGAATCTCGCGGCGGCGTTGTCGCCGTCCGCCGTCGTCGTCGTGTGCAGTTCGGTCGACCCAGGCGTCATGGTTGCGGCAGGCAGGGTGTTGCAGGCGTCCGGGACCGACGTATGCGAGGCCGCCCTTGCCCGCGGCGTGGCGGCGGCTCGCGAGGGCTCGTTGCTGCTGTACTGCGGCGGTCGGGCCGACGTGTTGGAGCGCGTTGCGCCGGTGCTCAACACGATAGGCACGGACGTCGTGCACGTGGGCCCGCTCGGCAGCGGCCAGGCAGCGAAGCTGCTCAACAACTTGCTGCTGTGGTCGAACATCGCCGCGGTCAGCGAGACGTTGCGGCTTGCTGGGGCCATGGGCCTCGACATCGACGCCGTCACGGCGGCGCTCGCGCGTGGTAGCGGGCGAAGTTGGGCCCTCGACACGTGGTCGCGTGCGCGGCCGATGCCCGATGTCGAGCACGACCTCACGCGCGTCCTGCGGACGGCCGACGAGCTTTCGCTCGAGTTTCCCTTCGCGCGCGCCGTTCAGGACGTCATGACCGACGTCAAGGCACGCAAAACTGCATGGCTCGCCGGCGCCGGCGTCGACCGCAGCATGGCCGACTTCGTCCGCGAGAACTTCGGCTCCCGTTCGCCCCGTGATGGGCGGAAGCCACGATGATCCTCGACCTCCGCACGCGCACGCCGTACAGCGCGCTGCCGACCCGCCCGCCCATCCACCTGCCCGGTGGCGCCCGGCTCGCCGTGTGGGTGGCGCCCAACGTCGAGCACTACGAGTACCAGCCGGCGCGGCTCACCGATCGTGACCCATGGCCACGCACACCACACCCCGACGTCCAGCAGTACTCCTACCGTGACTACGGAAACCGGCAGGGCGTCCGGCGATTCGAACGGCTCTTCCGCGATTTCGAGATTCCGCCGACGTTCTCCCTCAATTCAGGGGTGCTCGCCCACTATCCCGAGATCGCCGATCTCGTAGCGCGAAGCGACGGCGCGGTCATGGCGCACGGGGTCTACAACACCGAGTACCTGCATCAGTTGGACGCCGACGAGGAGCGCGAGCGCCTCGCCGACAGCATCGACGAGATTTACCAACGCACGGGGAAGAAGGCGGGCGGATACCTCGGCCCAGGCATCTCGGCGACGGTCAACACACCCGACGTGCTCTCCGCGCTCGGTCTGCGATACCAGGCGGAATGGGTGCTCGACGACCAGCCGACGCCGATCACTGTCGAACGCGGGCGGTTGATCTCGATGCCGTACACGTTCGAACTCAACGACGCACGCATGATCAACGACCCGTGCTCACCCGACCAGTTCGCGGATGCCTGCCTACGCCAGTTCCGGCTGTTGCATCGCGAAGGCGCCACGAGCGGACGGGTGATGTGCATCGCGTTGCACACGTTCGTCTCGGGGCAGCCGCACATCGCGGCTCGCTTGCATGAGGTCTTCGAGGAGATGCGCGGCCACGACGACGTCTGGTTCGCGACGGCCGACGAAATTGCCGATTGGTACCTCGAGCAGTGCTACGACGAGCAGGTAGCGGCGGCGCAGCGAAACAACGCGGCGGCGGTATCGGCTCGCGAAGTCGAGAACGTGACGCTAGCGATGCCGGCCGCTGCCACCCACGGCGAACACCTGCGCACCTTCGACCACCCATATCCCGTCGAGCCCGCGCGGTTCATGAACGGCGCAACCGCCTGGCCGGGCGGGGAGTCGCTCGCGGCTAGCGTCATCGTCTGGCTCGACTACCTCGACTTGATTGCACCGAGCGGCTCGAAGCAGTCACGCTGGCTGGGCGGCGGCCCGGGAGCGCGGCCGTTTCCGGACTACGCCAAGTACAGCCACCGCGAGTACGGCCACCGCGTAGGCATCTTCCGGTTGCTCGACATGCTTCGCAGCCATGGCCTGCCGGCCATCGTCGCGGTTGACGCGATGACCGCCGAGGGCTATCCGGCGCTCGTTGATGAACTGCAGGGCGGTGGTGTCGAATGGGTCGCGCACGGCAGCGCCGTCACCCGCATGATCTCGTCCGCGATGAGCGAGGACGACGAGCGCGCGCACATCGACGCGGTACTCGAAATGTTGGGGGAGCGACTCGGCGCCCGGCCCAAAGGTTGGCTCGGCGCCGAGTATGGCGAGTCGGCGCGAACACCTGCGCTGCTTTCTCGAGCCGGGATCGAATACCTGTGCGACTGGGGCAGCGACGACGTGCCTTTCAAGCTGCATACGCCGGACGGCGCGATCTGGGCAGTTCCGAGCCTTGCCTGTTACGACGACTCCTTCGGTCTTGAGCACCGCAAGTTGGCGCCGGACGTGTTCTACGGAGGCATCGCTGCTGCAGTACGGGCGCTGCTCACCGAGCCAACGACGGGTGCGCCGCGGTGCATGACCATCAACGTGCGGCCGTGGCTGACCGGTCAGCCGTTCCGCGCGACGTACTTCGCCGAACTGCTCGATGACCTGGCCGCCGAGCATGTCTGGTTGACGTCGCCAGGCGCTATCGTCGCCGAGCTCGCCGAGGGCAAACAGTGACGGCGTCAGACCCATTTTCGCTTGTACGGCAGCCGTTTTCGCTGGGCGACCTACGGCTTCGCAATCGCATCTTCCAAAGCGCGCATACGACGAACTTCGGTGCGAGCGACAGCAGTGGGCCGACAGCCCGTCACGTCGCGTATCACCGGGAACGGGCTCGCGGCGGTGTCGCGCTCATCGTCACGGAAGGCATCCGGATCTACGCGCCAACCTGGCGCAAGGGCCGGATGGGCGCGTTCAGCGACGAGGCGCTGCCCGACTTCCGCCGGCTGACGGAGGCGGTAAAGGCCGAGGGAGCAGCGATTTTCGCACAACTCAACGATCCTGGCCGGCACCTGCGCCTTGACCGGATCGCCCCGGTGTCGGCGTCCGCACTGCCGTGGACGCACGCCGGCGCAGTGCCGCACGCGCTGACACCGGAGGAGATCGACGTCGTGGTGGCGTCGTTCGGTGCGGCGGCGAGTCGCATGGAGCGCGCGGGATTCGACGGCATCGAAGTGCAGTGCGGGCACGGTCATCTCATCAACCAGTTCCTGTCACCGGCGACGAATCGTCGCGACGACGCGTACGGCGGCGACGAGTCGCGGCGCGAGCGGTTCTTGATGGACGTCGTCGCAGCGGTGTGTTCGAGTTCGGCGTTGCCGGTCGGCATTCGCTTGAGCGCGGAGGAATTTCTCGACGGCGGGCTACGCCTCGACGACTCGCTGGCACTGGTCGCGAGAGTGAAGGAGCGATTTCCGATCGCGTTCGTGCACGTGACGCAATCGTTCTACGACGGCAGCCCGTCGCTTGCGACGCAGCTTCCTGACATGGCGTGGCCGGCAGCACCCTTTCGCCATCTGCCGAAGGCATTCAAATCGGCCTTTCCCGACCTTGCAGTGCTCGCGATCTGCCGCATGGACGACCTGCACGTCGCGCAGGAGGTGTTGGCGGACGACGCTGCCGACCTCGTCGGCATGGCCCGTCCGCAGATCGCCGAGCCCGAGCTCGTGCTGAAGAGTCTGGGTGGACGGGAGAACGAGACGCGCCGCTGCATTGCCTGCAACCAGGGTTGTATCGGCCGGTCAGAGTCAGGCTCGCCGATCAGTTGCGTAGTGAACCCGCGCGTCGGTCTCGAAGCCGAGTTCGCGCGCGTCGAGGCATTGCGGGTGGACCAGCCCGAGACAGTAGCGGTCATCGGCGGCGGTCCGGCTGGCCTGCAGGCCGCCTTGACCGCCGCGCGGCGCGGCCACCGCGTCACGGTGTACGAGGCACACGACGTTCTTGGCGGGCAGATCCGCACGGTAAGTTCACTCGCAGGGCGCGAGCGCTTTGCCTTGCTGGTCGACGAGTTGGAGCGTGACGTGCGTGCCGCCGGCGTCGAGGTGCGGTGCGGCGTGAACGTCAGCGCTGCGATGCTGCCCGACATCGCTAACACGCTGTTTATCGCAACGGGAGCAAGACCTGCCCTTGCAGTGATTCCCGGGGCGCAACGGGTCTGGCCCGTCGCCGAGGCGGCCGCCGCTGTTGGTCAGCTGGGCAGCCACGTCGTCCTGGTTGACGACGACGGCGGCTGGCCGACGGGTACTGTCGCGGAGCACCTGGCCCGGCACGGCGTGACCGTCGACATCGTCACGACGGAAGCCGCGTTCCTGCCTAACGTCACGGTCTACTCGAGGGTTGCGCTCGTCGACCGGCTCCGGCAACTGCGCGTCACAGTCCGCCCGCTGCAGCGGCTGGTTCGGATCGACGGTGACGCCGCGATTCTCGAAGACTGCATGTCGGGGGCGGTGTCGCGGATCGAGGACGTTTCCGCGGTCGTCGCAGCGCTGCCACCGCTGGCCAACGACCGCCTCGCACTTGAGCTCACGGCGAGCGGCTTTCGCGGCAAGGCACACATCATCGGCGACGCGTACGCGCCGCGCACGGCCCTCGAAGCGGTCTACGAGGGCCACGTCGCCGCCATGTCGATCGGGCACGAGGACGACGCCGCGCTGCGCGCGTTTCCGACCTACCGCCCGGCCATCCTTCTCCCGAAACGAAAGGAAGAACCCGTATGGACGTCGTAACCGAGGTCGTGTATCGCGCCAACGTGTCGGTGTCCGGCGGCCGCGTGGGCCGGGCGACGTCCGACGACGGGCTGCTCGACCTTGCCCTTGCGCGGCCGGGCTCGGGCGACGGCGTCAATCCCGAACAACTCCTTGCGGCCGGGTGGGGCGCCTGCTTCTTGAGCACGATCCATGCGATCGGCCGAAAGGCAGGTATCGACACGTCGGCGGCGATGATTCAGGTCGGCGTGACGCTCGGCAAGGATGCTGAGCAGTTGTTCGCGCTGAAGGCAGACTTCGACGTCGCGATTCCGGGTCTGGCCACCGATGTCGTGGCGGACCTTGTCGAGCAGGCACATGGGCGCTGCCCCTACTCACGGGCACTTTCGACCACGATCGAGATCCGCACTTCGATCGACGGCGCCGCCGCGTAGCGGCTACTCGCCGGCGGCGCGTAACCACGCGGTCAGGCCGAGATCGTCGTCGCGGTGCGGCTTGATGTCTGCGTTCGGCCGGCCGTCATTGACCGACACCGCGAGCACCTCGGCCGCGATCGAGTCGCGATGCTCGTGCAGCGCCGCGGACAGCGCGTCTCTGTCGGCCTTCCACCACAACTCGATGCGGTCGCTGATGTCGAGACCGCTCGTCTTGCGGGCGTCCTGAACGAACCGCACGACTTCGCGCGCGAGACCGGCCGACCGCAGCTCGTCGGTGAGTTCGAGGTCGAGCGCGACCGACACGCCAGCGTCGCTCGCGACCGCCCAGCCGAGGGTCGGCGTCTCAGTGACCACCAACTCGTCGGCCGATAACTCCACTGTCTCATCGTCGACGACGACGGACGCCGGCCCTCCCGCGTCGAGTGCTGCCGCGATTGCCGCGTGATTGGCCGATGCGATGGCGGCGGCGACCCCTTGGGTGCGGCTGCCGAATCGCTTGCCAAGTACGCGGAAGTTCGGCTTCACGACCGTTTCGACGATGGCGAGGTCGCCGACCGTGTCGTCCTCGGACACGACCTGGCGGACGTTGAGCTCGTCAGTGACCTGGTCGCGCAGTTCGGCAGGCAGGTCCGCCCAGCCGGCCGCGTGCACCAACGCACGGCCAAGGGGCTGGCGGGTGCGCACCTTCGACTCCGCGCGTGCGGCCCGGCCGAGCTCGACGAGGCGGCGCACCAGCGACATCTGCGCCGACAGCCGCGCGTCGATCAGGCTGTCGTCGGCGACCGGCCAGTCACGCAGGTGCACCGAGTCAGGCGCGTCGGCGTCGACTTCCGAGACCAGCACCCGGTGGATCTCCTCGGTGATGAACGGCGTGAACGGTGCCATCAGTAACGTCAACGTGGTCAGGCATTCGTGCAGCGTCGAGAGCGCCGCCGGGTCGCCGTCCCAGAACCGCCGCCGCGACCGCCGCACGTACCAGTTCGACAGATCGTCGACGAACTGCGCGATGCGGCGGCCGGCGCGCGCCGAGTCGAAGTTCTCCAACGCCTCGTCGACCTCGCGCGCGGTCGCGTGCAACTCCGACAACGCCCACCGGTCGAGCAGCGGCCGCGACGCAGGTGCGGGCGCAGGTGTGTCGCCGCCCGGCGTCCAGTTACTGGCGTTGGCGTAGAGAACCAGGAACGACGCCGTGTTCCAGTAAGTGAGCAAGACCTTGCGGACGACGTCCTCGAGCGCCTCGTCGCCGATACGCCGCGCAGCCCACGGCGAGCCGCCGGCGAGCATGTACCAGCGCAATGCGTCGGCGCCGTGCTTGTCCATCAACGGGATCGGCTCGAGGATGTTGCCGAGGTGCTTGCTCATCTTGCGGCCGTCCTCGGCGAGAATGTGCCCTAGGCACAGCACATTTCGGTACGAAGACTCGTCGAACACCAACGTGCCCACTGCCATCAGGGTGTAGAACCAGCCGCGGGTCTGGTCGATGGCCTCGCAGATGAAATCGGCGGGGTACGAGCGCTCGAACTCGTCGCCACCTTGATTTGGATAGCCGAACTGCGCGAACGGCATCGACCCGCTGTCGTACCAGCCGTCGATCACCTCGGGCACGCGGACCATCGACTCGCCACATTCCTTGCAGTCAAAGGTGATTTCATCGACGTACGGCCGGTGCGGGTCGAGCTCGGTTAGGTCGCGGCCCGCCAACTCCCCGAGCTCAGAACGCGAGCCGACACACGCCAGGTGGCTGTTTTCGCAAGCCCACAAGGGAAGCGGCGTGCCCCAGTAGCGGTTGCGCGAGAGCGCCCAGTCGATGTTGTTGCGCAGCCAGTCGCCGTAGCGACCGTGCTTGATCGTGTCGGGATACCAGTTCGTCTTCTCGTTCTCGCGCAGCAGCTCATCTTTGATCGCCGTCGTGCGGATGTACCAGCTCGGCAGCGCGTAGTAGAGCAGCGCGGTGTCGCACCGCCAGCAGTGCGGATAGCTGTGCTCGTAGTCGAGCTTTCGATACAGCAGCCCTCGGGCGCGCAAGTCGTCGACGAGTGTCTTGTCGGCAGTCTTGAAGAAAACCCCGCCCACCAAAGGTAAATGCTCGTCGAACGTGCCGTCGGGCCGCACCGGGTTGACAACCGGCAATCCGTAAACCCGGCTCACCGCGAGGTCTTCGGCGCCGAACGCCGGCGCCTGGTGCACGAGCCCGGTGCCGTCTTCGACCGTCACGTAGTCGGCGAGGACGACGTAGTGCGCCTGCTCGCCGTCGAAGTCGACGAGGTCGAACGGGCGCTGGTAGGTCCAGTGCTCCATCTCGCGCCCGGTGAACGTCTGCAGTATGTCGTACGCGCGGGAGCCGACAACGCCGGCCACGAGCGGTTCGGCAACGACGAGGGCCTCGGTAGGCTCGCCGTCGTCCGTCT
>Ga0157370_10008110_pt1 | contig 11366 bp, 9 predicted proteins | sample C35metaG_FD_113463 | JGI IMG/M metagenome (GOLD analysis project Ga0157370, IMG submission 113463) | Corn rhizosphere microbial communities from Kellogg Biological Station, Michigan, USA - C3-5 metaG | ecosystem: Host-associated > Plants > Roots > Rhizosphere > Soil | place: USA: Michigan... | reverse complement strand
GATGCGTTCGAACTCGGCCTCGCGCGTACTGGGGTCAAGCGCATCGAGCCGATCGATCGAGGCACGCAGCTTGTGCCATTGCTCGGGGCTGAACAACAGTTCGTTCGTCTGGGTCACGACGCCTCTCCCAGCGCCAGGGTCAGATACTTGCGCGCCACGGCGAGATCACGGTTCACGGTGCGCATGGTCACGCCGCGCAGTTCGGCGATCTGCTGCGCAGTCAGGCCCGCGAACACGCGCCAGCCAAAAGTCTCGGCGAGTTCCGCGTCCTGCCGTTCGAGCGTGGCGAAGGCCTGTTCAGCTGCGAGGGTCTGCGTGGCGTCCCAGGTATCGTCGGCAAGCTGGTCGTCCAGTTGTGTGCGCACAAGATCGCCGCCACGCTTTTGCGCGAGCCGTTCGCGCGCGTAGTCGATTACGGTTTGGCGCATCGCGCGTGCGGCGAGATTGAAAAAATGTCGGCGGTCGTTCAGCGACGCCAGCGACCCGCCGGACAGTTTGAGGAACGCCTCGTTGACCAGGGCCGTTGGCGTCAACGTGGCTTGCGCGCCGGCTCGACCCAACTGCCGTGCGGCGAGCGCGCGCAATTCGTCGTACACCAGGGCGTAGGCGCGATTGCCGGCCTGTGCATCGCCTGTGGCCGCCGCCCGCAGCCAGCTCGTCAGTGGAATCGGGTCCGCCATTGCCCCTCCGCGGCGCGACTCTAGCACGGCGGCGAATATGGCTGCCGCATGTCCCAAAACGTGCCGGATTGCGTTTCGAACCGGTAAGAGAGCCAGAACCGGTGGAGCCGAAATCCATGCGCATCTTGAAAAATACCGCCCGGTCGACGCCGGTTGCGACGGCTGTCCATAGGAGCAACGGTATGCGAACCATTACTTCAACACCGCGACTGCGTACCAAGCGGCTTGCCGCCTCGATCGCTTCATTGTTCGCCGTGCTCGCCCCGGCATCTGCCCTTGCGCTGGAAACCTGGACCGTAACCAGTTGCGCCGATGCGAATATCGGCGATCCCGTGACCAAGACCGGCACCTTGCGCTATGCGCTGCTGAATGCGACCAGCCCGGCCATCATCGACATGCACAGCCTGACGTGCAGCACGATCACGCTCGGGCTCGGGCAATTGACCACGAACATCGACACGGTTTTCCTGACCGGGACTTCCCCGAATCCGCTGACCATCGACGCTTCGGCGTTGCCGCAGACCGCTGGCAGCTATCGCGTACTGGCGCACACGGCAACTGCCGCGGGTGCGACCCTGTACGCGTACAACCTGCGCCTGATCGGTGGCCACAATACCGGTCCCAACAAGACTGCCGGCGGCTGTCTTTATTCGGCGGGTTCGGTGGTGTTGCACAACACCTACGTCGGGCACTGTACCGTCAGCAACAGCTCGACCATACATCCTGCCTACGGCGGCGGCATATATGCTGTCGGCAATGTCTCGCTGTACGGCACCACCGTTGCCTACAACTACGCTACAGCGAACGGCAAGGCGGGCAGCGGTGGCGGGATATTTACCCAGGGCAACCTGAAGATCTACGCCGGCAGCGACATTCATCAGAATTACGCCTACTCGAAAACCTGGTTTGCCCAGGGCGGCAACGCGCATTCCCTGGGGACGGCGACAATCAGTTCGAGCTACCTCGGCAGGGGCGGAGCACGCTCGTCAAGTGCGTTAGGAGAAGGCGGCGGCCTGTATGCGAAATCGAGTGCCACGCTGACGAACAGCACGGTGGCGAACAATTACGCGAGCGGAGGTGTCATTGGTAGCGGAGGCGGCGTTTTTGCTTACGCCGGTCTTTCCACGATGAACTCGGTTCTGAGCGGAAATGCCGCAGACACGGCTGGTGCAGGTGCGTACGTCAACGGCAGTTTGGTGGCTCGCTACAGCACGTTCAGCGGCAGTCACGGCAACAGCGGTTCTGCAGTTCCTTCGGGTATCCAGGTCGACGGTTCGTCGGCGTTGATATCGCGCTCGACCATCTCGGGGAACGTGGGTCCAGGATTCGGGATGGAGCCCAAACAACCGGTCGGATCCACGCTCCAGGTTTCCCTCAGCACGATCTCGGGCAACGCCTATGGCGGACTCGTGCTCCAGGACGTGGCAGCGGCCAAGTTCTACGGCTCAACCATCGCATTCAACCGAGTGCCCGGTCTTGGCGCCGGCGTGACACTGTTTCCATCGGCGAGCGGCATGGCGTTGACGTTGCAGAGTACGCTGATTTCAAACAACACCGCGAACGGCGCCGCCGACGACATCACTGTGGAAAACACGAATCCTTTTACGGTGAATGGGGGTAATTTGACGGCGCCGGCGAACAATCTGATTTTTTCAAGCACTATTCCCGCTAACAAATTACCGGGCGACACGCTCACCGGCGCCTGCCCGCATCTGGAACGCCTGCGCGACAACGGCGGTTCCACGCAAACGCATCGCCTGCTCAGCCGTAGCGTTGCGATCGACACTGGCAACAACGCCTTGGGCGCCGCTTATGACCAGCGCGGCAAAAGCCTCCCGTATGTCCGCGTTTCGGGTCCGCTGGCCGACATCGGCGCCTATGAGGTGCAACAAGACGACATCATTTTCGGCAGCGATTTCGACGGCTGTCCCTGAGGACAAGAACCATGCGCATCCATTCAATTGCCCGCCCGATCCGCACGCGGCAACTTGCACATTCGATCGCGGCTTTGTTCGCGCTTTCTTCGCCACTGGCGATGGCGCTGCCGACGACATGGACCGTGAGTTCCTGCAGCGAGGCCAACAGCGGCAGCGGCACGACCGGCACGCTGCGCTACGCCGTGCAGCATGCCGCCAGCGGCGACGTCGTTGACATGACGCATCTGACCTGCGGCACGATTTCGCTGCACACCGGCGCCATCCATGTCCCGCAGGCGAGCCTGACGCTGGAAGGTCCCGGCAAGGACCGACTCGACATCACCGGAAAATACAACGGCGTCGTGGAACACGACCGCATCATCGATCATACCGGCACGGGCGGCACGCTTTACGTCGACAACCTTACCCTCAGCTTCGGCCTTCTGAAACCGGCCAGCGGGATCGGTGCGGACGGCGGCTGCGTCTATTCGGCGGGCAACGTCAGGCTGTTCGGCGTCGACGCCTACTACTGCAAGGCGGTCGCCGCGGGAAGTGCGCGCGCTTACGGCGGAGCGGTATTCACGAAAGGTTCGCTGCGCGTCGACTACGCGATGCTGTCGGGTAACATCGCCGACGGTGGGGCAAGCGGACTCAGCTTCGGCGGCGCCGCGGTGACCGACAAGGCGTTTTACGCCTACTACAGCACGATTTCGGAGAACTCGGCGCGCGGTTCTGGCGCGTATGCGCCCGGAAGCGATGGTGGCGTCCTGGCGAATGGCAATGTCGTGCTGCGCGGCTCCACCATATCGGGAAATTATGCGGATGGCGCGGTGGGCGGCATTGCGGCGTTTTCCAGCCACAACGCGGGCGTCTTCACGGAGATCATCAACAGCACGATTTCCGGGAATTCGGCCGCTTTGTATACGGGCGGATTGTGGACGAATTCGGGCAAAGTGAATCTGTACAGCTCCACCATCGCGTTCAACACGGCGGCCACGGGGGGTAGCGGCAGCAATCCGTATAGTTATGCCGCGACCGGCGTCACGATCAGCGATGCGGCCGGACCGGTCAGTGTCTTCATGGATGGCACGCTGATCGCCGACAACCAGTTCGGCAATCCGCTTTACTTCGACTCCGATCTGAGCATGCCGACTCTCACGAGCAATGCCACCTTCAGCGGCTCCGGCAATCTCGTTACCACGCACACGCCCAATTCACGCAATTTCCTGCCGTCGGGGACGATCGAATACGCGTGCGTCCTGCTAGGACCCCTGCGTTACAACGGAGGCTTGACCAAAACCCACGCGTTGCTGAGCCATAGTCCTGGCATCGATGCGGGTAGTAACTTCCTGTTTCTGCCCGAGGATCAACGCGGCAGGCCGCTGGACCAGGCGCCCTACGCTTATGCGCGCGAAAGCGCGTCTGGCTATCCCGATATTGGCGCCTATGAAATACAGAAAAACGACATCATCTTCGACGCCGGTTTCGACGGCTGTCCGTGATATCCGTGGCGAACATCCTGGAGTAATTGCATGTACAAAAAAATCGAGGTATCGCGTCTTTCGGCCGGCAGCGTCTACAAATTGCTCGCCATCGGAACGCTTTGCAGCATGGTCCCGTTCTGCACGTTGATGGGCGTGCTTGCGTTGTTCGGTTCGCACACGCTTTCCTGGAACGACGAGCCAGTTACAGGCATGTCGGGCCTGCTGGCAGGACCCTTCATCGGCGCCTTCATCGGCGGTTGTGTCGCCGCCCTCTGGGGATCGGTTTGCGCTCTGGGTTTGTGGATCTATTCCAGATTCTTCAGCTACACGATCGCAGTGCGGGAAGCTCAAGTCGATTCCCACTACCATGCTCTCAGGGATTGGAAGCCCGGAGTGAACAAGTGAACAAATCGGAAATCGTGCGCAAGGTGAAATACCTGCTGCGTCTGGCATGTCAAGCGCAAACTTTCCCCCGAACTGGGCTTGTTCGGAGCGAAGAGAATCCGTGGCCGTTATGTATATTCGATCTGAGCTCATTTAGTCCGGGCGGGCTGCTATCGGCGAGCGGGGATCGAAAGTGCTTGCCAGCATTCGCGGCAACCGCGAAACTTGCACGAGTTTCGGCACAGGAACCGGCCCGTGGCCAATTTCGAGTTGTTCAAGCGCATCTTCGGCAACAGTCAGGAGCGCCGCGAAAAGCCGCGCCTCAACGCGCGTGAAGGCACGGTGGTACTGATCGTCGACGATTCACCGACCATCGTGGCGATGCTGCGCAAGTTTCTGCTGCAAAACGGCTACCAGACGCTGGAGGCGGGTGATGCGGAAAAAGGCATCGAGGTTGCGCGTGCGCATCGTCCGCACCTGATCTTCCTCGACATCGTCCTGCCCGGCATGAACGGTTTCGCCGCGCTGCGCGCCTTGCGCAAGGATCCGGTCACGCTCGGCATTCCGATCGTGATGATCAGCGGCAACGAGCAGGCGACCGAGCAGTTCTACGCACAGCGCATCGGCGCCGACGACTTCATGAAGAAGCCCTTCTCGCGGTCCGAAGTGTTCGCGCGCATCGAGCGCCTGCTCGATGTGGACATGGTTCCCAAGCGCCCGGCTCCGCCTCCGATCGCGCCGACATCGAGGGCGTGACGGTGCGCATGCGCGGCGCAGCATGCATCGCCGTGCTGTTGCTCGGCGGCTGCGCGCAGGTCATGAGGCCCCCGGCGCCGAACGAGCCGGGACAGCTGTCGTCGGTTCCCGCCTACGAAACCGTGCAGGGACGCAGTGCCGATGTCGTCGCGCGATTGCGCTCGGCAGCGCCGCTGCCCCAGCCCGAAGTCGCCGACGGCGCCACGCCCGATGGCGACGAGACGTTGTTGCGTGCGCAGGGCCTGGTGAAGATCGGCATCGGCCATTATCCATCCGGCGATATGGACTCCCTGCGCGACACGGTCGCTAAGCAGGCGCGCAAAGTCGGCGCGGACAAGGCGCTGATCTATCCGCCGCAGGCGTTCGGTGCGCCGGCATTGGCGCAGTTCTTCGTACGCCTGCACCTGCCGTTCGGCGCGAATTTCCGCGATCTCACCGATGTCGAGCGACAGACGCTTGGCAGCAGCGGCGTGGAACTCGGCGAGATCGTCGGCGGCACACCGGCGTCCGCAGCAAATCTGCGCGATGGCGATTACGTCCTGCTGTTCAACAAGACGCCGGTGCAGGACAAGGCCGCGTTCCAGGCGCTGCTGCAGGAACACATGGGGCGCCGGGTCACACTCACCATCCGCCGCAACGGCGTGACGATGAAGCGCCTTGTCGTGCTGGGCACGCTTGCGCCTGCATCCACGCACTGACTCCTGGAAAATCCGCCATGAAAATTTTTCTGCCCGCCGCGTTCGGTGCGACTGCCCTGGTTTGCGCGAGCACGGTGTTCGCAGCAGATGCACAAAAGCATCCGACCATGGGTCAGGTGCTGGCCGCATCCAAACCGGCCGATTGGCACGCGCTCGATCCACAGAATACGCTGTACCTGCAGCTCGCGTCCGGGCGCGTCATCATCGAGCTTGCGCCGCAGTTCGCACCGCAGACCGTCGCCAACATCAAGACCCTGGTGCGCGAGAAATACTTCGACGGCCTCGACATCTTGCGCGTGCAGGACAACTACGTCGCGCAGTGGGGCGATCCGAACGCTGACGATGCGGCCAATCGCCGCTCGCTTGGCAAGGCCAAGGCGCATGTGCCGGCGGAGTTCACTATTCCGCTGGCGAAGGATTTCACCTTCACGCCCTTGCCCGATCGCGACGGCTGGGCGCCGCAGACCGGATTCGTCGGCGATTTCCCCGCCGCCGTGGATTTGCAGGCGCATGTCGCATGGCCGACGCATTGTTACGGAACCGTCGGCGTTGGCCGCGACGTCGCAGCCGATTCCGGCAACGGCACGGAATTGTACGCAACGATCGCATCGTCCGCGCGCTGGCTGGATCGCAACATCACCGTCGCCGGGCGCGTGGTGCAGGGCATGGAATTGCTGTCCAGCCTGCCGCGCGGGCATGGCGATCTGGGCTTCTACACGAAGACCGAACATCCGGTGCCCATCAAGTCCGTGCGGTTGGCGGCGGATGTGCCGGAGAAGGATCGTGCGCATCTGGAAATCCTGCGCACGGATACGGCCACGTTTGCTTCGCTGATTGAGTCGCGCCGCAATCGACATGACGAGTGGTACAAACAGCCGGCGGGGTATATCGATGTGTGTAGCGTGCCGTTGCCGGTACGACAGGCGAAGTGATTTTCAGGTGTAACGGACTCAAACCGAAGAGGCTTGGACGGCGAAGATGGCCAATCCACTTTCTGCGGCAACGAAAATCCAAGATCGGTTTTCTGGAAGCCGATCGACGATCTGATGATTCTCGGAAACTGATCGCATCACACCAAGCTAACAACACAAGGCGTATGCTTCTCGCTGCACTACGACGCAACGTCGTAACGGCCACTCAGCCGCGCTGCGCTTCCACCACCATCCGCACTGAGCATCCACTTCTGCTCTCACAGAAGTTTCGGCTTCGGCCGCCTTGAGATTGCGCATCCTGCCAATCTCCTTCAAAGGCAACCATTCACATGAATAACCAATCCAACGTTCCGTCCACCCAGACCCCCAGCAAGAATCTCGTCGATGCCGCTGCGGCAAACGGCACCTTCAAGACCTTCGGCACCGCCGTCGACAAAGCTGGCATGGCCGACACCCTGCGTGGTCCCGGCCCCTTCACGATCTTCGCGCCGACGGATGAAGCCTTCGACAAATTGGCCGCGGGTAAGCTTGAGCATCTGTTCAAGCCGGAAAACAAGCAAGAGCTCGTAGACATGCTCAACTACCATGTGCTGAAGGGCCAGAAGAGTGCGGCCGATATCGGCAAGTGGGACGCGGCACGGACGCTCAATGGTCAACAGGCGCCGATCAAATTGGTCGATGGCAAAGTCAGTATCGATGGCGCCAACGTCACAACCGCTGACATCGCCTCGAGCAACGGCGTGATCCACGGTATCGACAAGGTCAATTTGCCGGCACCGACCAAGCACTAAGTTTCACCTGTAGGAAATGCGCACGGCAGGGAGCAATCCCTGCTGTTTCCGTTTTATGGATTTGAATTGCCGCGGTACGGGCCGTGGTTTTGTGCGCCTGCCACATAATTCCGGTTTCGAGGATCTTGTTAGATGTGAGCATACGGCAGGCTAAAGAACAGCGCCTCATCACAACTGACAGAGATGGTGACCTTTACCTCACCGATGAGGGCAAGGACTATGCGGTAGTCCACAAGCTCTTCCGCGTATAGCGGGTGCGGCCTGACTATTCGCTCAAGTAGACGGCTGTGGCGTGGTTGCGATAAGTACGTCGATTTCACATTTTCCAGCCAACGCCATTTCGAAGGCATGTGTGTGGGCTCGCAGCGCGAGGGCGAGCGCATATCCTTGGGCGTGCCTGACGTGCTTTCTCTTGGCAACTTCTCTTTGCACGAGCAAAGAGAAGTAGCACGCTCGCTGGATGCGAGCGGAAATGTGCAGGACGCGAAACCACCCTCACCCGACGCGCTGTGCGCGTCGCCCTCTCCCGCCAGCGGGAGAGGGGAAAAGCGTCGAGCGTCAGACGTGCGCGCGAATGAACTCCCGCACCTGCGGATAAACGCCATTGCGCCAGCGCCGCCCGCTGAAGATGCCGTAGTGGCCAGCGCCTTCCACCGTCAGATGACGCTTCGACGAATCGGGTATGTTCGTGCACAGATCGTGCGCAGCACGCGTCTGTCCCAGTCCTGAGATATCGTCCAACTCACCTTCGATGGTGAACAGCGCCGTGTCGCGGATGTCCTGCGGCCGCACAAGTTCTCCGGCGACGTCCCAGGTGCCCAGCGGCAGGGCGTGTTCCTGGAACACGATCTTGATCGTGTCGAGGTAGTACTCGGCTGGCATGTCGAGCACGGCGTTGTATTCGTCGTAGAAGCGGCGGTGCGCGTCGGCGTCTTCCTGGTCGCCGCGGCACAGGTTCTCGTAGAAATCCCAGTGCGACATGAAATGCCGGCCCGGATTCATGGCGAGGAATCCAGCGTGTTGCAAGAATCCCGGGTACACGCGGCGGCCGCGGCCGGGGTAGTTGTCCGGCACTTCCTGCACGAGCGTGCTCTCGAACCACGAAGGCGACTTGTGCGTGGCCAGGTCGTCCACGCTGGTCGGGCTGCAACGCGTGTCGATCGGTCCGCCCATCAGGGTGATGGTGCGCGGCAGCGCCTCGCCGTTGGATGCCATCAGCGAAACCGCGGCCAGTACGGGCACGGTCGGCTGGCAGACGCTGATCACGTGCAGGTTTTTTGCGCCGATGTGGGCAATGAACTCGCGCATGTAGGCGACGTAATCGTCGAGGTGGAACGGCCCGGCTTCGGCCGGCACCATGCGCGCATCGAGCCAGTCGGTGATGAACACCTTGTGCTCGGGCAGCAGGGACTTCACGGTGTCGCGCAACAAGGTGGCGTGATGGCCGGACAGCGGCGCGACGACCAGCACGGTGGGATCGTTCTTCATCGCCGCCAGCGTGGGCACGTCGTCGCTGAAGCGCTTGAAGCGCAGCAGGTTGCAGAAGGGTTTTGCCAGCGCGACGCGTTCGAGGACGGCGACGTCCTGGCCGTGCGCGTTGACGGTATGGATATCAAAGGCGGGCTTTTCGTATTCCTTGCCGAGCCGGTAGACGAGTTCGCAGTTGGCGGCGGCGCGTTGCGCGAAGGGCAGTTGCGAGAGCCAGCTGTCGGGGGAGGAGAGCATCTTGGCGCTGGTCTGCGACCAGGCCAGCAGTGGGTTGAACAGGTTGCGGTTGAATTCGTGCAGGCGGTAAAGCATCGGCATTCCGGCAAGGCCGGGAGCGCCGGCGACGGCGCATTGTGGCGGAATTTTTGCCGCACCGCATCACGCGTCCGGACAATCTTTGCAGAATCCGTGTACGCGGGTAGACTCGAGCCGACTGCGCAGTCTCGGAGGTACCGGTGAAACCGACGGATATTCGCGTTCCCGACTATTTTCATAAAGTGGTCGATTGTCAGTGGGCCTGTCCCGCGCACACGCCGGTTCCCGAGTACATTCGCCTGATCGCGGCCGGGCGTCACGACGATGCCTACCTGATCAACTGGAAATCGAACGTCTTTCCGGGAATCCTCGGCCGCACCTGCGATCGGCCTTGCGAACCGGCGTGCCGGCGCGGACGCGTCGAGGAAAACAACGGAGAAAAACCTGAACCGGTGGCAATCTGCCGCCTCAAGCGCGTTTGCGCCGACAACAAGGATAGCGACGCGATCCGCGCGCGCATGCCCAAACCGGCAGCGAAGAAAAACGGCAAGCGCATCGCCTGCATCGGTGGCGGCCCGGCTTCGCTTACCGTGGCGCGCGATCTCGCACCGCTTGGCTATCACGTCACCGTGTTCGAGGCCGACGCCAAGGGCGGCGGCTTCATGCGCACGCAGGTGCCGCGCTTCCGTTTGCCGGAAGAGGTGATCGATGAGGAGGTCGGCTACATCCTCGACCTCGGCGTCGAGTTGCGCGGCAACACGCGCATCGATTCGATGAAGGATTTGCTCGCGCAGAAATTCGATGCGGTGTTCGTCGGCTCCGGCGCGCCGCGCGGACGCGACCTGGAAGTTCCCGGCCGCCGCGAAGCCGCCGCGAACATCCATATCGGCCTGGATTGGCTGGCCTCGGTGTATTTCGAGCACATCAAGAAAATCGGCCGGCGCGTGATCGTGCTCGGTGGCGGCAACACGGCGATGGATTGCTGCCGCTCGTCGCGTCGTCTCGGCGGCGAAGACGTGAAAGTCATCGTGCGTTCGGGCTTCGAGGAAATGAAGGCTTCGCCGTGGGAAAAAGAGGACACGCAGCACGAGGGCATCCCCATCCTCAATTACCTCGTGCCGAAGACCTTCGTGCACGAAAACGGCAAGCTCACCGGCATGACGTTCGAGAAAGTCCGCGCCGAGCATGATGCGAAAGGCCGGCGCAAGCTGGTGCCGACCGGCGAGCCGGACGCGTTCTTCGAATGCGACGACGTGCTGATCGCGATCGGCCAGGAAAACACCTTCCCATGGATCGAGCGCGACATCGGCATCGAATTCGATGCGCAATGGGACATGCCGAAAGTCGACAAGGTCACGATGCAATCGACGCTGCCCAACGTGTTTTTCGGCGGCGACGCGGCATTCGGGCCGAAGAACATCATCTGGGCGGTGGCGCACGGCCACGATGCGGCGGTTTCCATCGACAAGCTGCTCAGCGGCGAGAACATCCACGAGCGGCCAGAGCCGGGTGTGAGCCTGATCTCGCAAAAGATGGGCATCCATGAGTGGAGCTACGACAACGACATTTCCAACGACACGCGCTATGCCGTGCCGTGGCGCGACAAGGCGCAGACGCTGAAAAGCATCAAGACCGAAGTCGAACTCGGGTTCGATGCGAAGAGCGCGCTTGCCGAGGCCGAGCGTTGCCTGAACTGCGACGTGCAGACCGTATTCACCAAGGACGTGTGCATCGAATGCGATGCTTGCGTGGACATCTGCCCGATGGACTGCATCACGTTCACTGATAACGGTGAGGAAGCTGAATTGCGCACGCACCTGTCCGCGCCGGCGCTGAACCTCACGCAAGCGCTGTACGTGTCCGATGCGCTCAAGACGGGCAGGGTGATGGTCAAGGACGAGGACGTCTGCCTGCACTGTGGACTGTGCGCCGAGCGTTGCCCGACCGGCGCCTGGGACATGCGCAAGTTCCTGCTCGAGATG
>Ga0157370_10008106_pt1 | contig 11369 bp, 12 predicted proteins | sample C35metaG_FD_113463 | JGI IMG/M metagenome (GOLD analysis project Ga0157370, IMG submission 113463) | Corn rhizosphere microbial communities from Kellogg Biological Station, Michigan, USA - C3-5 metaG | ecosystem: Host-associated > Plants > Roots > Rhizosphere > Soil | place: USA: Michigan... | reverse complement strand
GTCCGCGGACTGCCCGTGTACCTGGTGCCGCGCAATGACAACACCGTGGTGCTCGGGGCCACCATGCGAGAGGACGGATCGGCCGGCGTCAGCGCCGGGGGAGTCCACCAGCTGCTGCGAGACGCCCAGGTGCTGGTGCCCGCCGTGGCCGAACTGGAACTCATGGAAACCACGGCCCGCGCCCGCCCCGGCACCCCGGACAACGCACCTCTGCTGGGCCGTGTTCCGGGCCCTCACGGCAGGGACATCCCGGGGCTCATCATCGCCACGGGATTCTTCCGGCACGGCGTCCTTCTGACGGCCATTGCCGCCCACATCACCCGCCAGCTGCTGGGCGGAGTCACGGACCTGGCCTGGGAGCAGTTCCGCCCGGACAGGTTCTCGCCCGCATTGCAGTCAACCCACACCGAACCTGAGGAGACACCATGAGCACCATCCAACTCAACGGCGCGGCCCGTCCGCTGGCCCAAGGAACCACCGTGGCGCACCTGGTCACGGCTGTCACCGGCCGGGCCATCCTGGCCAGCGGCCAGCCTGCCGACGGCGGCCGGCTGGGCGTGGCCGTGGCCCGCAACCAGGACATTGTGCCCCGCAGCCAATGGGCCGGCACCACGCTGGAACCCGGCGACGACGTCGAGGTCGTCACGGCCGTCCAGGGCGGCTAAGCCAGCGCCGCCCGCGCACCAAACCTTGAGGAAAGTGAAGCACCATGACTGAAACCCTGACAGCAACGGACCCGTTCATCGTGGCTGGAGTCCCGCTGGGCTCCCGCCTGATCATGGGCACGGGCGGCGCGCCCAGCCTTGACGGGCTTGGCGCCGCGCTGGTGGCCTCCGGCACCGAACTGACCACCGTGGCCATGCGGCGCTACGCCCCGGGCAGCGGCGGCAGCGGCGGCACGAACCTTTTTGAGCTGCTGGTCGAGAACAACATCCGCGTGCTGCCCAACACCGCCGGCTGCTTCACGGCCCGCGAGGCGGTCATGACGGCCGAACTGGCGCGTGAGGCGCTGGAGACGGACTGGGTGAAACTGGAAGTCATCGCCGATGAGCACACCCTACTGCCGGACGCCGTCGAACTGGTCGAGGCCACCGAACAGCTGGTGAACCGCGGCTTCAAGGTCTTTGCCTACACCAACGACGACCCGGTGGTGGCCCTGCGGCTGGAACAGCTGGGCGCTGCCGCCGTCATGCCGCTGGGCGCCCCCATCGGCACGGGGCTGGGCATCCTGAACCCGCACAATATCGAATTAATTGTCTCCCGCGCCTCCGTCCCCGTGGTGCTTGACGCCGGCATCGGGACCGCCTCCGACGCCGCACTGGCCATGGAACTGGGCTGTGATGCCGTGCTGCTGGCCACGGCCGTGACCCGGGCGCAGGACCCCGTGCGCATGGCCGAGGCCTTCAAACACGCCGTGATCGGTGGCAGACTGGCATCACGGGCCGGGCGCATTCCCAAGCGGGCCCACGCCTTGGCGTCCTCCGCCATGGAGGGCCGCCCGGACCTTTAGACCGGAATCTTGAAGGAGCCTGCCGTGGCCGCGAACGATGCTTTGACCCGCCCCGAGATCGACGCCGAGCTGGCCTCCCTGCCTGACTGGACCCTGGGCCTTGGTGCCTTGCGCACGGCACTGAAGTGCCCGACGTCGGCCGCGGCACTGGAGCTGTTTGCCGCGATCGGGGCGCTGGCGCAGGAAGCCAACCACCACCCCGACGTCGACTGGCGCTACGACACCTTGTTTGTGGCCCTGACCTCCCATGACGCCGGCTCCAAGGTGACCGCCCGGGACGTGGCCCTTGCGCGGGCAATTTCCGCTGCGGCGTCAGAGGCCGGCGCGGCGGCCCGTCCGGAGTTGCTGCACACAGTGGAAATTGCCATTGACACGGATGATGCGGACGCAATTTCAGAGACGTGGCGCGCCGCGTTGGGCTACCGCAAGGCGGAGGACGGTGCGCTGGTGGACCCGTTTGGCCGCGGACCGTCCGTGTGGTTTCAGCAGACGGCCACGCCCAATGTCAACCGCTTCCACCTGGATGTGACCGTGCCGTACGCGCAGAGCCCGGGGGTGCTGTCCGCCGTCGAAGCCGCAGGGGCTTCGCTGGACCACGGGGCTGCGCCGCGCTTCGTCATTGCTACGGATGCGCAGGGGAACCGGCTGTGCGTGTGCACGGAGGCGGGCCGCGGCGCCTAACCCTGGCGGGAATTAGTGCATCGCCAGGATTTCGTTGGTCCGCGCAACGGCCTTCGCGTGCCGGGTGCGCCCCACGTAGCCGGCCACGGCCCACGCCACGGCCCCGCCCACCACCATCGACAGGATCCAGGGGATCCAGGCCGTGGCGGGGGAGGTGTCGAGGCGCAATGCCATGGTGGCCATCCAGACCAGCTCGGCGGCAACCACGGCGGCGCCGGCCGGCAGCAGTGCCCCAAAAGTGGTCCGGTGCTTGTCAACGCCCCAGGCTATGGCACCAAAGGCACCGGCCGTCAACGCAATGATGACCAAGGCAACCATGAGTGGTCCTCTTTCCTGGAAGGAGTATGAAGCCTAAAAGGCCTACAGTGCGCCGAAACCAACCCGGCGGGCCTCTTCGGCGCCCAGTTCAACATAGCCCAGGGCGTTGCCCGGAACAATGACGATGCGGCCCTTCTCATCCTTGAGGCGCAGTTCGGAGCCCTTGGCCAGGGCTTCCGAGACCAGTGCGGCAATGTCTTCTGCCGACTGCTCCGAATCGAGGACAATTTCGCGGGCGATATTTTGGATGCCGATCTTGATTTCCACAGGTGTCTCCTCGGTGCAAACGTGCAAAATGAAAGTACAAGCAAACTCTATGCCGACGGGAGCTGCGGTTCCTTGGGGAAGCGGCTAATTCCGCGCCAAGCTAAACGGTAGACCAGCTCGCTGGCCACTTCGATGTCCAGGTCGCCGTTGGCTTCGAGCCAGTAGCGGGCGCTGACCTGCGCCATTCCGGCCAGTGCACGGCCCAGCAGCGTGGCTTCAAGGTGGGCCAGCTTGGTGTCCTCGGCAATGACCCCGGCAATGGCGTCGGCGTAGTCCGAATTGAACTTTTCCAGCCGTGCGGCCACATCGGGGTCGTTGACCAGGTCCGATTCAAACACCAGCCGGAAAGCCTGGTCGTCCTTGGCCATGAAATGAAAATACGCCTTCATGGTGGCCTGCACGCGCAGCTTGTTGTCCGAGGTGGAGTTCAGCGCGGCAAGCAGCATGGTGGTCAGGGATGCCAGATGGCTGTCCAGGAGGGCCAGGTAGAGCTCGCGCTTGCTCGGGAAGTGCTGGTACAGCACGGGCTTGCTGACCTTGGCGGCCTCGGCAATTTCATCCATGGCGGCGCCGTGGTAGCCGTTGTGGACGAAAACTTCCAGGGCCGATGCCAACAGCTGCGCCCGGCGCTCGTCACGCGGCAGTCTGGGGAGCGGGGCACGGCGGGTGTTGTGCTCTCCGGGGGAGGCGTCCAAAGTCATCGCGAGAGCCTTTCACTCAATTCCTCCCCATATGACCTTGCGGGAAGGATCCCTGCCATTCTACCTGTGGGTAACAATCCTTTCCGACCAGGCCGGACTATCGTATTAAGCATGGTTTCCCTGATCCAACAGCTCACCCCCACCCGTGCGGCGTCGCTGCCCCCGCTGGTGGAGCCCGGCCCTGCACTGAGCAGGGAGGAAATGGAGCGGTATTCCCGCCACGCCCTCATTCCTGAGATCGGCCTGGAGGGCCAGCAGCGACTGCGGAACGCCCGGGTGCTGGTCATCGGCGCCGGCGGGCTTGGCTCGCCCGCCTTGCTGTACCTGGCCGCCGCCGGGGTGGGCACCCTGGGCGTCATTGACGACGACACCGTGGAACTGAGCAACCTGCAGCGCCAGGTGATCCACGGCGTCTCAGACATTGGCCGCACCAAGCTGGAATCCGCCCGCGACGCCATCCTTGAACTGAACCCTGGCGTGAACGTGGTGCTGCACCCCGTCAGGCTGGATTCCTCCAACGCCCTGGAGCTCTTCAGCAGCTACGACGTCATCCTGGACGGCGCGGACAATTTCTCCACCCGCTACCTTGTCAACGACGCCGCGGCACTGCTGGGCAAGCCCTATGTGTGGGGCTCCATCCTGCGCTTCGACGGACAGGTCAGCGTGTTTTGGGAGAAGCACGGCCCCAACTACCGCGACCTCTACCCCGAGCCCCCGGCGCCCGGTACTGTCCCCTCCTGCGCCGAAGGCGGCGTGTTCGGGATGCTGTGCGCGTCCATCGGCGCCATGATGGTGACCGAGGCCGTCAAGCTCATCACCGGCATCGGCCAGACACTCCTGGGCCGCCTCCTCATCTTTGACGCCCTGACCGCCCGCTGGCGTGAAATCCGCATCGCCAAGGACCCCGCGGCCGCCCCCATCACGGAATTGATTGACTACGACTTCTTCTGCGGGCTCCTGCCCCAGGGCGCGGAAGAGGACCGCAACGAGCTCATCTCCGCGGACCGGCTCGCCGCCCGCCTGGCCAAGAGGGAACGGGGGGAGGACTCCTTCGTGCTGGTGGACGTCCGCGAGCCCGTGGAATTTGCCATCGCCCGCATTCCCGGTTCCGTGCTGGTGCCGGTGGGCGGGATCAAGGACGGCACCGCACTGAAGGACATCCCCCGGGATGTGCCGCTGGTTTTGCACTGCAAGTCCGGGGGGCGCTCAGCGCAGGCCCTGGCGAGCCTGAAGGCCGCCGGATATGCCGACGTCGTGCATCTTGACGGCGGGATCGACGCGTGGTTGGCTGGCGACAAAAGCCGCGCAAGCGAATAGTTTGGCAGAAGCCACCCGCCACAAGGGGAGTCACATGATCCACCGTTTGCACGAAGACACCCCGCAGCAGCCCATCGGCTCCGGCTGGGGCCACGACACCGAGGCCGCCGAAGTGCTCGACGGCGTGGACCTGGCCGGGTGCGACGCCATTGTCACGGGAGGCTATTCGGGCCTGGGGCTGGAGACAGTGCGCGCACTTGCCGACGCCGGGGCCCGCGTGGTGGTGCCCGCCCGCCGCCCCGCCCATGCCCGCACCGTGCTGGCCGAGGCAGGACTGGGCTCCGTGGAGGTTCGGGCCATGGACCTGGGCGACCAGCAAAGCGTGAAGGCCTTTGCCCGCGGCTATGTTGATTCCGGCCGGAGCCTGGACATCCTGGTCAACAACGCGGCCATCATGGCATGCCCGGAAACCCGGGTGGGGCCCGGCTGGGAGGCACAGTTTGCCACGAACCACCTGGGCCACTTCACGCTCACCAACGGCTTGTGGCCTGCCCTGGCCGACGGCGGCGCACGGGTGGTGTCGCTGTCCTCCACGGGCCACAAACGGTCCGGCATCCACTTTGACGACCCGCAGTTCACGCACGGCTACGACAAATGGGAGGCCTACGGCCAGGCCAAAACGGCGAACAGCCTTTTTGCCGTGGAGTTGGACAGGCTTGGACGGGACCACGGGGTCAGGGCGTTTGCTGTGAACCCGGGAGGCATCATGACCGGGCTGCAGCGCCACCTGGCCCGTGAGGAGATGGTGGCCGCCGGCTGGATGGATGAATCCGGAACCCTCCGCCAGGGGTTTAAGACGCCCAAGCAAGGCGCGGCAACGTCTGTGTGGGCCGCCACCTCGGCCGAGCTGGACGGCAAGGGCGGGGTGTACTGCGAGGACTGCGACATTGCCCGTCCCACAGACCCGGAATCGCCCCTTGCACGTTTTGTCGGGGTGGACGCGCACGCCGTGGACAGTGAATCCGCGCGAAAGCTGTGGGAGCTTTCAGCGAAACTGACCCGGGTCAACGCCCTGGGCTGACGGGGTGCCGAGGGCCGCCATTTGCGCACTCTCGGGTGATCCGGGGCCCGGATCGAGCCGTCCGGCGTTCGCTGGCGCCGCGAGTCAGCAGGGATGGCGACTTACGGCCGGGCTAAGTCGCCATCGCTGCTGACTGAGCGGGTGGTCGGAGCCGCGCATCGGTGATTCGGCCGTCGACGACTGTCGTGGACAGCCACATCTGTATTTTCTCGGGGTCCGCCCGGGCTGCCGGCACGCCACTGTCGGTTCGATGGTGCAGCTCCTGCGTGCTGGTGGTGGTGCAGGGTATTAAAAGTGCAGCTCCTGCGGGTTGGTGGTAGTCGCGGGATTCGGTGGTGCAGCTCCTGCGGGTCGTGTACCGAAGTGGTCGCAGGTGCTGCACCACCGATTGTCGTGGGCCGTGCCGCGGCCGCCCGCGGTTCGAGTCAGCAGGGATGGCGACTTACGGCCGGGCTAAGTCGCCATCGCTGCTGACTGGGCGTGTGGTCGGAGCCGCGCATGGGCGATTCGGCCGTCGACGACTGCCGCGGCCAGCCGCATCTGAATTTTCGGAGTCCGCCCGGGCGGCGGGCACGCCACTGTCGATTCGAAAGTGCAGCTCCTGCGGGTTGGTGCCCGTCCCGGGATTCCATGGTGCAGCTCCTGCGGGTTGTGCACCGAAATGGTCGCAGGTGCTGCACCGTCGATTGTCGTGGACCGTCCCGCGGCCGCCCGCGGTTCGAGTCAGCAGGGATGGCGGCTTAGAACTGGGCTAAGTCGCCATCGCTGCTGACTGAGCGGGTGGTCGGAGCCGCGCATCGGAGATTCGGCCGTCGACGACTGTCGTGGACAGCCTCATCTGTACTTTCGGGGTCCGCCCGGGCTGCGGGCGCACCATTGTCGATTCGATGGTGTAGCTCCTGCGGGTCGGTGTTGGTGCCGGGATTCGATGGTGCAGCTTCTGCGGGTTGTGTACCGAAGTGGTCGCAGGTGCTGCACCACCGATTGTCGTGGGCCATCCCGCGGCCGCCCGGCCCTCGAGTCAGCAGGAATGGCGACTTACGGCCGGGCTAAGCCGCCATCGCTGCTGACTGAGCGGGTGGTCGGAGCCGCATATCGGTGATTCAACCGTCGACGACTGCCGGGGCCAGCCGTATCTGAATTTTCGGGGTCCGCCCGGGCTGCGGGCGCACCATGGTCGATTCGATGGTGCAGTTCCTGCGGGTTGGTCGTAGTCGCGGGATTCGGTGGTGCAGCTCCTGTGGGTTTTGCCGCCGAATTGGTCGCAGGTGCTGCACCACCGATCGTCGTGGAAGCCAACGCTGTACTCGCTGCTCGACAAGCCGGGCGGTCTCAACCACCGGGTCTCGACGCGCTCGCAGGGCTCGCTGCTCGACCTGCGGGCGAGGCTGCGTCAGGCGCTGGCCGACTCGCCGCCGTCGTGCGTCATGGCGAGCTTTTCCTCCGCGGCAGCCTGGAGTCCGGCCGGCTCGACCTTCAAGCCATAGAGCGCGTCCAGCGCCGACAGGTAGCTTTCGGCGTCCCCTGCCGCCGCCAGCTCCTTCGCCCGCACCGTGGGCACATGGAGGAGCTGCTTGACCATGCGTCGCATGGCGAACTCCACCTCGGCCGTGGCCGCGGTGCAGCCGTGCTGCTGGCGGATCTTGGCAATTTCGTCATCCAGCACGGCCATGGTGTGGCGGCGCAGGGCCACGATGGCGTGGTCCAGGGACCGTGCATTTTGGGCCTGCTCGAAGCTTTCCGCGGCGCTGGCCACCAGGGCGGCGGCCTCGGACAGGGTTTCCTGTTGCTCCGCCGGGGCGGCCTGGCGGACGGTCTCCAGGGTCAGCAGGTCAACGCCCGGCAGGTCCGCCACGTCGGGGGCAAAATCGTGGGAGAGAGCCAGGTCTATCGCGGTCAGCTGGGCCGATCCGCCGGGGCGCAACCCGGCCAGGTCCGCAGCCGCGAGCTGCTGCTCGGAGCCGCTGCAGCCCACCAGCAGGTGCGCCTCGGCCAGCGCGCCCGGCAAGGTCTCCTCGCTCAGCGCCGTGCCGCCGCGTGAGGCGGTGAACGTTTCCGCCCGGCCGGAGATGGAATATACGCGAATGTCAGTGCAGCCCCGCTGGGCCAGCTGGGCCATGGCAGCCCCTGCGTAGGCACCGGTGCCAAAGAGGACCGCAGTCTTGCCGGCCAGCGAGCGGACGTCCTGGAGGTCGGCCGCCAGTTCCAGGGCCACCGAGACAATGGACATGCCGCGGCGACCCAACGCCGTCTGGGCGCCGACTTCCTTCGCGGTCTTCGAGGCGGCCTGGAACAGGCGGACCAGGGCGGGCGTGCTCACCCCGGCGTCCTGGGCCGTGCTGAGGGCCCGGCGCACTTGGCCGGCAATTTCACGCTCTCCCACGACGGCGGAATCCAGGCCGGTGCTCACGGCGAACAGGTGGCGCGGAACGGCGCGGCCCTCCTGGGTGGCGAGCGCTTCGGCAACCTGGTGTTCGGCCAGCCCGGAGTGGGCGCTGACGGCGGCCACGATGCTCTGGCGGGCGTCCTCAACCTCCTCGGCGCTGCGGGCCTGCGCATACAGTTCGTAGCGGTTGCAAGTGGCGAGCGTGACCAGCCCGGCCACGGCATTGTTTCCCGACACCACCTCAGCACTGACCGCCGCAGCACCTGCGCTGAGGCGGGCAACGGTTTCCAAGTCAATGTTGGAGTGCGAGGCTACGAGAGAGAAAAGGACCACAATTCCAATATCGTAGACCCTTTACATGTGAGTTTATGGACAGGATGACCTAATTTGTCACCAAAGGGCTGTGATGCTCCTTACCCGGCTGCGGCCGTTCCGCCCCTGAATGCGGCCCCGGGCGGACAAGTTGTGCACAAACGCCTCCCGGTTTCCCTCTGTATGGTGGTGCCATGACACTGAGCCCAAACCATCCGCTCATGGACGGCCGCACCTCCGATTCGCCCCTGATCACCGCCTACCGCGGCGGCACGCCGAGCCGGCGCCCCGTCTGGTTCATGCGCCAGGCCGGCCGCTCACTGCCCGAATACCGCGAGCTGCGCGTGGGCACCACCATGCTGGAATCATGCCTCAAGCCCGAAATGGCCTCGGAGATCACCCTGCAGCCCGTGCGCCGCCATGACACCGACGCCGCCATTTTCTTCTCCGACATAGTCATCCCGCTCAAGCTGGCCGGCGTGGGCGTGGACATTGTCCCCGGCGTGGGCCCCGTTTTGGACCACCCGGTGCGCACGGCCGCCGACGTGGCCGCCCTGCCGGAACTGACGGACGAATCCCTGGACCCCATCCGCGAGGCCGTGGCCCTGACCGTGGCCGAACTGGGCAGCACCCCGCTCATCGGCTTTGCCGGCGCACCTTTCACCGTTGCCGCGTACATGGTGGAGGGCCGCCCCACCCGCGACCACCTGGGCCCGCGCACCATGATGCACGCCGACCCCGACGTCTGGAAGGGGCTCATGGACTGGGCTGCCGACGCCTCCGGCAAGTTCCTGCGTGCCCAGATCGAGGCCGGTGCCAGCGCGGGCCAGCTCTTCGACTCCTGGGCGGGGTCGCTGGGCCTGGCCGACTACACCAAACATGTGGCCCCGGCGTCGTCCCGGGCACTGGACCATGTCCGCGGGACGGGCGTGCCGCTGATCCACTTCGGCACCGGCACCTCCGAGCTGCTCGGGGCCATGCACGACGTCGGCGTGGACGTCATGGGCGTGGACTACCGGCTGCCGCTGGACGAGGCCAACCGCCGGCTGGGCGGCACCGTGCCGCTGCAGGGCAACATCGACCCGGCCCTGCTCAGCGCCCCGTGGCCGGTGCTGGAGGCCCATGTCCGCGAGGTGGTGGCGGCAGGTTCCGCAGCGCCCGGCCACGTGGTGAACCTGGGCCACGGCGTGCCGCCCGAGACGGACCCGGCCGTGCTGACCCGCGTGGTTGAACTGATTCACTCGATCGAGCCGTAACACGAGCCCGCAAGGAGGCCCCATGCCCGAACACCAGCACACCCCGGCGCTGCATAGCACCGCGCCCCGCCGAGCTGCCGTGGTGGGCGGGGGGATCTCAGGACTCCTGGCGGCCCTGGACCTGCAGGCGGCCGGCTGGCAGGTGGGCGTATACGACGCCGCAGCCTCCTGGGGCGGGTGCGTGGGGGTCCACGAGGTGGCCGGGGTGGAGCTGGACAGCGGGGCTGAATCGTTCGCCACGCGCAGCACAGCCGTGGCCGAGCTGGCCGAAGAGCTGGGGCTGGCCGGGAAGATCGTCACCCCGGACCCCGCCGGCGCCTGGGTGTGGCTGCCGGACGGCCCGGTGCCTCTGCCCCGCACCGGCATCCTGGGCATCCCGTCGGACCTGCATGCACCCGAGGTGCGGGCGGCCCTGGGCGCCTCCGGGATCCTGCGGGCCACCCTTGACGCCAAAATGTCCGCCAGCGTGGGCACCACCGAGGCCGTCTTGAGCGTGGCGGAGCTGGTCCGGGCCCGCATGGGCCGTCGCGTGCTGGAACGCCTGGTGGCGCCCGTGGTGGGCGGCGTGCACTCCGCCGATCCGGAAGTCCTGGACGTGGACATGGTGGCGCCGGGCCTGCGCGCCGGCATCCGCGAGCACGGCTCACTGGCAGCCGCCGTCGCAGCCCTGCGGGCCTCCGGTTCCAAGCCCGGCTCCGCCGTGGGCGGGCTCGACGGCGGCATGCACACCCTGGTGGCCGCCCTGGTGGAAAGGCTCCGGGCCAACGGTGTAGCGCTGCATTCCGGCCACGCCGTGACACGCATCAGCCGGCCTGCCAAGTCCAGGCACGACGCCGGCGCCCCCGTCCCCTGGACCGTGGACTGGGAGGCGGGCCGGGACAGCGGCTCAGAGTCCGTGGACGTGCTGGTGGTGGCCACCGACGGCCCCACGGCCGTCAAGCTGCTCGCCGCCGAGGTGCCGGAACTGCTGCCCTTTGCCCCCGCCCCGGGGCCGGACATCCGCCTGGTCACGCTGGTGGTGGACGTGCCGGAGCTGGACTCCAAGCCCCGCGGCACGGGCATCCTCGTGGCGCCGCAGGTGGAGGGCATCTCCGCCAAGGCGCTGACCCACGCAACGGCCAAATGGGACTGGCTGGCCGATTCCACCGGGCCCGGCACCCACGTGCTGCGGCTCTCCTACGGGCGGTCCGGGGTGGCGGCGGCCGATGCCGTCCGCCTGACCGCGCGGCCCGTGGACGGTGCGGCGCTGACCGCCACGGCGCTCGCAGACGCCAGCACCTTGCTGGGCGTGCCCATCACCGACGCCGACGTCCTGGGCTCCGACATTGTCCGCTGGAGGGGCGCACTGCCGTTTGCCGCCGTCGGGCATCAGGGCCGGGTGGCGCAGATCCATGCGCTGGCGCAGCAGCAGCCAGGGCTGGTGCTGGCGGGCGGCTGGATGTCCGGGAACGGGCTGGCCGCCGTGGTGGCCGGCACGCGCCGGCAGGTCCGGGCCCTGGTGGACGCCGCCACGGAGTGACGTTCGCCACTTTCTACGTCATGTAGAGAAGCTGGGTTTCCTGTTTGCGTCCCCCAGGGTGCACACTGGAACCCATGAGCC
>Ga0157370_10008105_pt1 | contig 11369 bp, 10 predicted proteins | sample C35metaG_FD_113463 | JGI IMG/M metagenome (GOLD analysis project Ga0157370, IMG submission 113463) | Corn rhizosphere microbial communities from Kellogg Biological Station, Michigan, USA - C3-5 metaG | ecosystem: Host-associated > Plants > Roots > Rhizosphere > Soil | place: USA: Michigan... | reverse complement strand
GCGAGCTTTCATGCCCTGCTCATGCCGACCCTGCCGATCACGGCGCCGCCGATCGCCGCCTTCGCCGACGACGCCGAATACACGCGGCTCAACCTCCTCCTGCTGCGCAACACGACGGTCATCAACCAGCTCGACGGCTGCGCCATCACCCTGCCGATCCAGCGCCAGGGCGAGGCGCCGGTCGGCCTCACCCTGGCTGGCAATCGCGGCAGCGACAGGGCGGTCTTCGCCATTGCCGGCGGCGTCGAGGCCATTCTCCGCGGATAGAGGACGCCCGGCGCCGGCGGAACCGCAGGCCTGCTGTTCGCGTTATCAGGCTGACGAACCGATGCGAGAACGTCATGGCAAGAGCAGCTTGGGCAGGCGTGGTTTCGCGATGGCGTCCCCTGCTTGTCGGCGCGGCGATCGCCGCCGCGCTGTCGGCGTGCCAGATCCGGCCGCCGCCGCCCTTGCTCTCGCCGATCGAGATCGGCGGCACCTATGGCTATGCCGATACCGCGCTCGGCGACAACCGTTACCAGGTCAGCTACCAGGGCCCCAGCCAACGCAGCTTGCGCTCCCCCGGCGCACGCCAGCAGACGGCCGCGGCGGAGCACACGCAGGCCTACGACTTCGCGCTCTGGCACGCGGCGCAGATCGCGCAGGCCCAGGGATTCGTCGGATTCCGCGTCAGCAATGTCCGCACCAATGTCGACACGCTGGCCGATGACAGCTACGACCCGCTCTACGGTCCCGATTATTCGCCGTTTCATCGGCCGTGGGGCTGGCGAGGAGTCGGGCCGTATTGGGGCCCCTATGGCGGGCCGAGCCCCTATCTCTACGTGCAGACCGAGATCGTGATCGATGTCGCCCTGCTGCAGTCGCTGGGTGCCGGCGATTACAGCGCGAGCGACACGATCGCCCAGCTCGCCAAGACCTATCCCTACGCCGCCGGGCCGTCGCAACCGCCGGCGGGCTGACGATCAGAAAGCGCCCCTGACCAGAGAAGGCTTGCGCTGGAAAACGGCGAGCACGTCGCTCAGCGACTTCCCGGCGCACAACCGCTGACGCCCGCTATGGACGACGAAATCGCCCGGGCGGCCGCCGCCTCCGGCGCATTTCATGATGCTGAAGGCCGGGCTTTCCTGCGAATGGCGAAATACCGAGAAGAGGGCAAAACCGTCGCGATGGTCGATGGCGTAGTCGCGCCATTCGCCGCGGATGACGTGACGGCTGTAGACGGCGAGAAGCTGGTTGAGCTCGAGGCGATTGAAATAGACGGTCTTCCGCTTTGCCCGGTAGTCGGCGAGGCGAAACAGCTCGGTGGTCTGCCGGTTCATGAGTCCGGTGGCCTTCTATGCCGTCAGCGAATTCCCATGCGCTTAGTTTTCCCGATTTCGGCCCGTTCGTCCAGCCTTCCAAGCCGTCCGGGGGAGGTTCCGGGACGGCAGACGCCGCTTGCCGCGCAGGGTCGTAACAGGGTATCTCAAGCCTGGAAGCCTTGCGCGGCGCGGCCAGCCGGCCGCCGGCCGGGCGAAATGGAGGAATGCGGTCCCTTGTCCCAGTTCGAAGTGCCGAGCTCGGCCCACCCGCCGAGCGGTCCACGCCGGCAGCAGATGACAGGCGTGGCGTGAAATCATGAGCGATATTTTTCGCGAAATCGACGAGGAGCTGCGGCGCGAGAATTTTGGCAAGCTGTGGGAGCGCTACGGCCAATATCTGGTCGGGCTCGCCATCGTCATCGTGCTCGCCACCGGCGCCGTCGTCGGCTGGCGCGAATACCAGGCCCGGACTCAGCGCGCCGAGAGCGTGCGCTATGCGGCGGCCATGGAGCTCGCGCAGAAGAACGAGCTGGCGCGCGCGGCGGACGATTTCGCCGCGCTGGCGCGCGATGCCGGCGGCGGGCAGGCGGCCCTGGCGCGCCTGCAGGAAGCGGCCCTGCGTGCCCGCGCGGGCGACGAGAAGGCGGCGATAGCGACCTATAAGACGATTGCCCAGGATGGCACGATCGATACCGTCTATCGCGACCTGGCGACCCTGCTTGCGGCGCTCCATGGGCTGGCGTCGAGCGAGCCGAAGGCCATCATCGACGAGGTCGCCGGACTGACCAATACGACCAACCCATGGCACGCCTCCGCCCTGGAGATCACCGCGTTGGCGCATCTGCGCGCCGGCGAGCGCGACAAGGCGCATGAGATCTACAAGGGGCTGGCCGACGATCTTGCCGCGCCGCAAGGGCTGCGCGCGCGGGCGGCGGAGATGAGCGCCGCTCTGTCGAACTGAGGATTGCCCAACTGAGGTCTGTCATGAAGGCTGGTTTGCTCGCGCTGCTCGTCCTCCTTCCGGCGTTGACGCTGATCGCCTGCGAGTCGACGAAGCCGCCACTGCCCGGCAAGCGGCTCTCGGTGCTCCGCCTCGACAAACAGATCGAGCCGGATTCGGAGATCGCCAACCTCGAAGTCAGGTTGCCGCGCCCCGTCGTCAACAGCGACTGGCCGGAAGCGGGCGGCTATCCCAATCACGTGATGCAGCACGTCGCGCTCGGCGACGACATCGAGACCGCCTGGCGGACCAGCATCGGCGATGGGTCGTCGCGCACTGGCCGCATCCTCGCGACGCCCGTCGCCTTCGGCGACCGCGTCTACACCATGGACGCCGATTCCACGGTCAGCGCCTTCGACCGCAAATCGGGCAACGAGCTCTGGGATACCAACGTTAAGCCGGAGGATTCCGGCCCGGCCTTCGGCGGCGGCATCGCCTACGCCGAGGATCGCATCTTCGTGACCACCGGCTATGCGCAGATCGTCGCGCTCGATGCCAATACCGGCAAGGAGATCTGGCGGCAAGGCGTCGTCGCGCCGCTGCGCAGCGCGCCCACCGTGTCCGACGGACGCATCTTCGCGGTCACCGTCGACAACCAGCTCGAAGTGCTGGCGACGAGCGACGGGCGCAAGCTGTGGAACCAGGCAGGCACGCCGGAAACCGCCGGGCTCCTCGGCGGCGCCAGCCCGGCGGTCGAGGGCGACGTCGTCGTCGTGGCCTATTCCTCGGGCGAGCTCTTCGCCCTGCGGGTCGAGAACGGCCGCCAGCTCTGGACCGACAATCTCGCCGCGGCGCGGCGCACCGACGCGCTGTCGGCCCTCGCCGATATTCGCGGCCGGCCGGTCATCGATCGCGGCCGCGTCTACGCGATCAGCCATAGCGGCCGCATGGTGGCGATCGATTTGCGCACCGGCGAGCGTATCTGGGAACAGGATATCGGCGGCACCGAGACGCCGTGGGTCGCCGGCGATTTCATCTTCGTCATCAGCAACGACAGCGAGCTGATCTGCCTGACCAGGCGCGACGGCCGGGCCCGCTGGGTCGCCGAGCTGCCGCGCTATGAGAATCAGAAGAAGAAGAAGGGCGCCCTGGAATGGGCGGGGCCGATTCTCGGCGGCGACCGGCTGATCGTCGTCGCCTCGAACGGCGAGGCGATGTCGTTCTCGCCGTATACCGGCGCGGCGCTCGGGCGCGTGACCTTGCCGGACGGCACGTTCCTCACGCCGATCATCGCCAACGAGACGCTCTACGTCCTGACCGACGAGGCCGATCTCATCGCGCTGCGGTAGCGATGAGCTTCACCGCCGCCATCATCGGCCGGCCGAACGTCGGCAAGTCGACGCTGTTCAACCGGCTGGTCGGGCAACGGCTGGCGCTGGTCGACGACACGCCGGGGGTGACGCGCGACCGCCGCGAGGGCGAGGCGCGGCTCGCCGATCTCGCCTTCCGCGTCATCGATACCGCCGGGCTCGAGGAGCTCGACGACGACAGCCTGTCGGCGCGCATGCGGCGGCAGACCGATCGAGCCGTCTCCGACGCCGACGTCGTGCTCTTCGTCATCGACGCGCGCACCGGGGTGACGCCGCTCGACAAGCATTTCGCCGACTGGCTGCGGCGCGGCCGGACGCCCGTCGTGCTGCTTGCCAACAAGGCGGAAGGCCGCGCCGGCAGCGGCGGCTCCTACGAGGCATTCGAGCTCGGCCTCGGCGAGCCGATCGCGATTTCCGCCGAGCACGGCGAGGGGCTCGCCGATCTGCACGGCGCGCTAGCCCCCTTCGCCGCCGCCGCCGATCTGGTGGCGGCGACGCCGGAGGCGCTGGAAGCAGAGGGCGAGCATCGCATCCAGCTCGCCATCGTCGGCCGTCCCAATGTCGGCAAGTCGACCCTCGTCAACCGGCTGATCGGCGAGGACCGTCTGCTCACCGGCCCGGAGGCCGGCATCACGCGAGACGCCATCGCCATCGACTGGCGCTGGCGCGAGCAGTGGTTCCGCGTCATCGACACGGCGGGCATGCGGCGGCGGCCGCGCATCGAAGGCAAGCTGGAGAAACTGTCGGTCGGCGACACGCTGCGCGCCATCCGCTTCGCCGAGATCGTCGTCCTGGTGCTCGATGCCGAGCAGCCCTTCGAGAAACAGGACCTGACGATCGCCCGCATGGTCGAGGAGGAGGGGCGGGCGCTCGTCCTCGCCGCCAGCAAATGGGATGCCGTCGCCGACAAGAAGGCGACGCTGCAACTGCTCGCCGACCGGACGACGCGCTCGCTCCCGCAATTGCAGGGCATCGCCTGCGTGCCGGTTTCCGGCAAGACGGGCGCCGGGCTCGACCGCCTGATGGAGACGGTGCTGAAGACGCATGCGATCTGGCGCAAGCACATCTCGACGCCGCAGCTCAACCGCTGGCTCGCCGACGTGCAGGAGCGGCACCCACCGCCGCTGGTCGCCGGACGCCGGCTGCGGCTGCGCTTCATGAGCCAGGCGAATATAAGGCCGCCGACCTTCGCCCTCTTCGCATCGAAGCCCGGCGAGCTGCCGGATTCCTACCGGCGCTACCTGATCAATCTGCTGCGCGCCGACTTCGACCTGCCGAGCGTGCCGATCCGCATGATGCTGCGCAAGGGCAAGAACCCCTATGCGGAAAAGTAGCGCCGGCCTCCAGCCGGCATGCCGGCCGGAGGCCGGCGCTACGACGCGCGCAGTAGATCGCCGTGGCGCGTGCAGCTCGCTGTAGCCAATTCAACGAACGGATCGGTAACGCCATCGGGCGTCCGCAGCTTCTCCGGGTCCTCGAGCGGGAAGACGGCGGCACGCAGCTTGGTGCGCACGATCCCGGGATCGAGCAGGTTGACCCGCAGCGTCGTTTTCGTCACCTCGCCGGCATAGGTGCGGGCCAGCGTCTCCAGCCCGGTCTTGCTCGCGGCATAGGCGCCCCAATAGGGAAAGACCGCCGTCGTCACCGCGCAGGTGACGAAGATGGCGCGGCCGGCAGCGGCATTGCGCAGCAGCGGATCGAGGGTGCGCACCAGGCGCCAGTTGGCACTGAGATTGACGGCGATGATGCGGTCCCAATCCTTGGCGTCGACATGCCCCATCGGCGAGAGCGGGCCGAGCGCGGCGGCATTGCCGACGAAGATATCGAGACGGCCGAAGCGTTGATGGATCGACGGCCCGATCTGGTCGATCCGGGCGCCGTCCGCGAGATCGAGCGGCAGCAGCGTGGCGCTGCCGCCGACGGACTTCACCGCATCGTCGACCTCTTCCAGGCCGCCCACGGTGCGCGCGATCAGGATGACATGCGCGCCCTCGGCGGCGTAGCGGCGGGCGACGGCGGCGCCGATGCCGCGCGAGGCGCCGGTGATCAGCGCGATCCGATCGGCGAGGAGCTTGCGCATGGGAAGGGCGGCCAGAAAAAGGCGATCAGGGAAGGACGGTCAGGCCGTCTCGGCGAGCAATGAGAGCTGCGTCGAGACCTGGCCTGCGTCGTGGTCGATCAGCGGGATCGGGTAATCGCCGGTGAAGCAGGCGTCGCAGAAGCGCGGCGCCTTGGGGTCGCGGCCGGGCGTGCCCATGGCACGGTAGAGCCCGTCGATCGAGACGAAGGCGAGGGTGTCGACTCCAATGAACTGCGCCATCGACGGCACGTCGAAACGGGCGGCGAGCAGCTTGTCGCGCTCCGGCGTCGCGATGCCATAGAAGCAGGAATTGTTGGTCGGCGGGCTCGAGATCCGCATATGCACCTCGGTCGCTCCGGCGCTGCGCACCATCTCGACGATCTTGGTCGAGGTGGTGCCGCGGACGATCGAATCGTCGACCAGGATGACGCGCTTGCCGTTGATCTTGGCGCGGTTGGCGTTGTGCTTGAGCTTGACGCCGAGATGGCGGATCTGGTCGGTCGGCTCGATGAAGGTGCGGCCGACATAGTGGTTGCGGATGATGCCGAGCTCGAAGGGCACCCCCGACTCGGCGGCATAGCCGATTGCCGCCGGCCCGCCCGAATCGGGCACGGGAATGACGAGATCGGCGGGAACGTGGCTCTCGCGCGCCAGCTCGGCGCCGATTCGCTTGCGGGCGTCATAGACGCTCATCCCTTCCATGACGCTGTCGGGCCGCGCGAAATAGATCCATTCGAAGATGCAGGGACGCTGCTTGACCTTGGCGAAGGGCTTGAGGCTGCGCAGGCCGCGCGCATCGATCATGACGATCTCGCCGGGCTCGACCTCGCGGACGAAATCGGCGCCGATGATGTCGAGGGCACAGGTTTCCGAGGAGAGAATCCAGGCCTCGCCGAGGCGGCCGAGCACGAGCGGGCGCACGCCGAGCGGGTCGCGCAGCCCGATCAGCCCGTCCTGCGACAGGGCGCCGAGCGAATAGGCGCCCTCGATCTGGCGCAGCGCGTCGATGACGCGCTCCTCGACGGTCGATTTGAGGCTGGTGGCGATGAGATGGATGATGACTTCCGTGTCGCTCGTCGACTGGAAGAGGCTGCCGCGGCGGACGAGCTGGCGGCGCAGATGATAGGAATTGGTCAGATTGCCGTTATGGCAGATGGCGAGCCCGCCGAACTCGAAATCGGCGAAGAGCGGCTGAACGTTGCGCAGCGCCACCTCGCCCGTCGTGGCATAGCGGACATGGCCGAGGGCGGAGTGGCCGCGTAGCTGGGAGATGACCTCCTTGGAGCCGAAATTCTCGCTGACATGGCCCATGCCGCGATGGGCATGGAACTGCTCGCCGTCATAGGCGACGATGCCGGTCGCCTCCTGGCCGCGATGCTGCAGCGCGTGCAGGCCGAGGGCGACGAGCGCGCCGGCGTCGGAATGGCCGTAAATGCCGAAGACGCCGCATTCGTCGTGGAAATGGTCGTCGCTGTCGGGGTCGGTCGTGAGCATCGCTTGCGTCATCGCACCCTGGTTCGAAAGACGGCCCGCCGTCCGACCACAGATGGGGATGGCAAGCGAAACTGTCGAGGCCGGTAGGGCAGTGTTCTACACGCAAGCGGTCGGGTTGGCCACGATTCCGGCATCTTTATTCCGGCAGGCTCTGGATGAGGCGGTCCATCTCGCGGCGCGGCTCGGCCTTGTAGCCGACCGGCGGGGCGGTCTTGCCGACGGAAGGCGGGGCGGGCGTGGCGAGGGCGCCCCGCAATTGCTCGAATTCCCGAAGCTGCTCCGAGCTGCGCTGGGCCGTGGCCGCCGCCGTCGCCGCCGCGGTGGCGCCGCGCTCGCGCGTCTCGGCCGGAACCAGGGATTTCAAAACCTCGGCGCCGCTCGCCAAAAAAGTGCGCGTGCGGGCGGCGCGGACCCAGCCCGGCCAGTCGGCCTCCTTGGGAATCGCCCAGCTCAGGACGATGAAGGCGAGGCAGGCGAGGACGACGCCGCGGCAGGCGCCGAACAGCAGGCCGAGCGCGCGATCCACCGCCGAGAGCGCGCTTTGCTTGACCCGGCCGGCCACCGCCGAGGTCAGCAGCGAGAGGACGACCAGGCTGACGACGAAGAGAACAGTGCCGGCGGCGATCTGTGCGAGCAGCGGGGTCGCGATGTATTTCTGCGCGACGGGGGTGAGATGCGGCAGCCCGTTCAGCGTGATCAGCCCGGCGCCGACCCAGGCGGCGATCGACAGCGCCTCCTTGACGAAGCCGCGCGCGAAGGCGAACAGGGCCGACAATGCGACGATGGCGAAGACGATGATGTCGAGTGCGTTCAAGCTGCAGCGGACTCGTTCGGCGGGCGATCGGGAAACCATGCCCGGCACCATTCTAAAGGAAGTTGGCGTCTCGCGTAACGGTTTCTAAGCCGCCATCGATTGCCTTCCTTCTCGGACGATGCTCAAGTGTCGGCAAAGGGTGCGTTGGGGGACGAAGCATGTCAGACGCGAAGCACTTCACGGTCATTGGCGCCGGCATCGTCGGCATCGCCTGCGCCAGCTACCTGCAGCGCGCCGGCCACCGCGTCACAATCGTCGACAGGCTGCCGCCGGGCGAAGGCTGCTCGTTCGGCAATGCCGGGCTGATCAGCCCGAGCTCCTGCGTCCCCTTCAGCATGCCCGACCTCGTCTGGCGGGTGCCGCGCATGCTGGCCGACCCGCTCGGCCCGCTCGCGGTACGCTGGCCCTATCTGCCGCAGGCGCTGCCCTGGCTGGTGCGGTTCCTGGCAGCGGGACGGCCGCGGCGCGTGCGGGAAGTGTCGCGTGCCATGGCGGCGCTGCACGGCCGCTGCTTCGACGCCTACGCGCCGCTCCTCAAGGCGGCCGGCGCGCAGGATCTCGTCCGCCGGTCGGGGACGCTGTACGTCTCCAAGAAGGAGAACGGCGCGCTCGGCGATGCCCTGACCCATGCGCTGCGCGAGGCCGCCGGCGTCAAGGTCGACGCGGTCGGCGCAGCCGAGCTGCGCCAGCTCGAGCCGGCGCTGTCGCCGGACTATCGGAGCGGCCTGTTCTTTCCCGATAACGGCCATTCGGTGAACTCGTTCCGCCTCGTCCAGGTGCTCGCCGAGCAGGTCGTGCGCGACGGCGGCACGATCCTGCGCCGCAGCGTCGGCGGCTTCCGCTTCGGGCCGGACAAGCCGCGCGCGCTCATCACCGACGAAGGCGAGATGCCGCTCGATCGGCTGGTGATCGCTGCCGGCGCATGGTCGCATCGCCTGACCGCGCAACTCGGAACCTCGGTGCCGCTCGAGGCCGAGCGCGGCTATCACGTCATGCTGCCCAATCCGGGCGTGGTGCCGCGCCTGCCCATCAGCAACAAGGATCACAGCTTCGCCGCGACGCCGATGGAGAACGGCCTGCGCTTCGCCGGCACCGTCGAGATCGGCGGCGTCGATGCCGCGCCCGACTATCGCCGCGCCAAGGTCCTGCTGCAGCATGGCAAGGGCATGTATCCCGGCCTCAACACCGAAGGGATGACCGAATGGATGGGCTGCCGGCCGTCGCTGCCGGACGGGCTCCCGGTGAACGACGTCTCGCCGAGATTCCCCGCCGTGTTCTTTGCCTTCGGCCATTCGCATTACGGCCTGATGGGCGCCGCGATCACCGGCAAGCTGATCGCCGAATTGGCGAGCGGCGCCGCGCCGTCGATCGATTTGGCGCCGTATCGGGCCGACCGCTTTTGAACACATCATTCTATTCTTGTAGAGGCGGGGCTTGTCCCCGCCCGCGGGCCGGGGCAAGCCCGGCCCCTACGAGTGCTTGACCGGCGCGGAGGTAAATCTCGCGATGTCGAAGGCGGCGATCGGGGTCGGCGTCGTGCCGTCGAGGACGAGCTCGCTGAGCACGGCACCCATCACCGGGCCGAGCTGGAAGCCGTGGCCGGAGAAGCCGAAGGCGTGGAAGAGGCCAGGCGTCGTCCGGCTCGGCCCGATGACCGGGATGTCGTCGGGCATGGTGCCCTCGATGCCGGTCCAGGTGCGGATGATCTGCGCGTGGCGCAACCTGGGCACCAGCGCGATCGTCTGCCGCGTCGCATCGAGGCTGGTCGCGGCGACGGGATAGGCGCGCAGCCGCTCGCGGTCGGCGATGCCGCGCCCGCCGCCGAAGACCACGTTGCCGCGCGGGGTCTGCCTGACATAGACGCCGCCGCCGCAGACGCCGAAATTCGGCACCATGAAATAGGGCAGCGCCTCGCTGACGCACATGTTCGGCGCGATGACCTCCTCCGGCACGCTCTCGCCGAACCGCGAGGCGATCTCATGCCCCCAGGCGCCCGCGACGTTCACCAGCGTTCCGGCGTCGACCTCGAGACCGCTCGCCGTGCCCAGGCGGAACCGCGTGCCGTCATGCTCGATCGCCGTCACCGGCGCATGCTCGCGGAGATCGGCGCCGGCCGCGCGCGCGGCGCGGGCGAAAGCGGGCGCGACCACGCGCGGATTGGCGGCGCCGTCCTCGGCGCAGAAGGAGCCGCCGACCGCCGCATCGCCGAGCCAGGGATAGCGCATCCGGATGGCATTGCGGCCAAGCAGCTCAAGATCGAGCCCGTAAGGCCGCACCGCCGCTTGATAGGCTTCGAGCTCGGCCATGTCGGAATCGGAGCGCGCCAGCTTGATGTGGCCGGTCGCCATGAACTCGCAGTCGCTGCCGACGATCTCGGCGAGGCGTCCCCACATTTCGCGCGAGCGCCGCGCCAGCGGCAGCTCGGCGAGGGCGCGCCCTTGCTGGCGCACGCCGCCGTAGTTGACGCCGCTCGCCTGGCCGCCGCACAGCCCGCGCTCGAGCAGGACGACCGAGGCGCCGCGCCAACGCAGATGCAGCGCCGTCGAGCAGCCGGCGGTGCCGCCGCCGACGATAGCCACATCGGCCGTGAGGCGCTCGCTCACGCGACCGCCATCGGGATCGGCTTTACCGGCGGCTGGCCGCGCAGCCGGCCGATGCGCTCGGGCGGCAGGTTCAGCGCCGCCGCCAGCACGATGGCGGCGGCCGGTCCGCACACCCGTCCCTGGCAGCGCCCCATGCCGCAGCGGCTGAAGGCCTTGGCGCGGTTGAGCTCGCCGGCCTTCAGCGCACCGGCCGCCCGGCGAAATTCGCCCGCCGTGACGGCTTCGCAGCGGCAAAGGATGGTTTCGTCGGACATTCCGGCGGCGATGTCGGCCGGAAACGGGAAGGCGGTCTCGAGCGCGATGCGGAACCCGGCGATATCCCGCAGCTTCCGCTCCAGCGTGGCGATACGCGGCTTCGCCACGTCATGGCCGCGATCCTCGAGGAGGGCGAGGGCCGCTCGCTCGCCGCTCAGCTCGGCGGTGTCGGCGCCGGCGATGCCGCTCCCGTCGCCCGCCAGATAGACGTTCCGGACGGGCGTGCGGCCGCTGATGTCGCGCTCCGGCAGAAATTGCTGCTGGACGGGGTCGAATATGAAGGGAATTTCCGCCAGATCAGCGAGTTGCGTCTCGGAGTTGAGACCGAAGCCGAACGCGATGGCATCGCAGGAAAGCCGCCGTTCCCGGCCCGCCGCATTGCGATAGCGGAGGGCAGAGACGGCGGCGTCGCCCTCCGCCGCGAGCGGCCTGATGCCATTTGCCACCATGACGCCGCGGGCGCGCAACGCCGCGACGTACCACAGGCCCTTGGCGAAAATCGCCCCGCCGCG
>Ga0157370_10008103_pt1 | contig 11370 bp, 9 predicted proteins | sample C35metaG_FD_113463 | JGI IMG/M metagenome (GOLD analysis project Ga0157370, IMG submission 113463) | Corn rhizosphere microbial communities from Kellogg Biological Station, Michigan, USA - C3-5 metaG | ecosystem: Host-associated > Plants > Roots > Rhizosphere > Soil | place: USA: Michigan... | reverse complement strand
GGCATCGACCTGATAGGCCTTTTGGTTGATTCGTAATTCCATGGCTCACCTGCTGATCATCGGTAGGTGCGGCCTGTTTTAGGTGTGAACGCAGTGGCCGCTTATTGTCGAACTCTAGACCAGAGTGCAAGGGGGGAGATACCCAATGGTCGACAAATCGGAGGATCGGGCAAGCATTCAACAGGATCGGGTGAAAGCGCTGTAGACAAGGCTATACGGCGGTATTGCATCAGGCGTCGAGGTGCTTGGGCTATTGGCGACTTTGCCGCTTGGCAGATGGTTCGTGTTCCAGTGCTATGAACCTCGCCTACGCAGCCACTTGTAGTGAGCGGGCTTGTCGAATCGTCGCAGTAGTCCCATTTTGGGGCCGCTTCGCGACCCAACGGGAGCAAGCTCCCTCGCCACAGGTACAGTGTTCGCCCTTAACTGACTGGCATTTGGGCTTGCCACCGATTCAAGCCTTCGCTCGTGCACACACAATATCGTCGATCAAAATATGGGGCTGCCCGCGACTGCAGCGCTCGATCCGCGCTTCGACCTTGTACACCTCGCGCAGCATCACCTCATTGATCACCTCATGGCTCGGCCCGCTGCCCTGGGCGGTGCCGTCGGCGATGACCAGCACCTGGTCGGCAAAGCGCAACGCCTGGTTCAGGTCATGCAGGGCGATGAACACGATCACCTGGCGCTTGCGTGCCAGGGCCTGCATGAAGTTCAGCACCTGCACCTGGCGATGCATGTCGAGGGCACTGGTGGGCTCGTCCATCAGCAGCACGTCGGGTTCGCGCACCAGGGTCTGGGCGATGGACACCAGCTGTTGCTGGCCGCCACTGAGTTCGCCGAGGTTGCGAAAGGACAATTCGGTGATGCCCAGCGCGGCGAGCATTTCATCGACCAGTGCCAGTTCGTCGTCCTGCACGGCCCAGGCGGGGGACAGCTGCTTGCGTGCCAGCAACACCGATTCGTACACGGTCAACCGCGCACTCGCATTCAGGCCCTGGGGCATGTAGCTGATGGCTTGGGTGCCCTTTGTCGAACCTTGGAGGATCACCTGGCCCGGCCCTTCGATCAGCCCGGCCATGCGCTTGAACAAGGTGGACTTGCCCGCTGCGTTGGGGCCGATTACCGCCACCACCTGGCCGCCGACAAAGTGCGCCGTGGACACGCCGCTGATGATGCTGCGTTGGCCGTAGCTGGCGCCGAGGTCCTGCAACTGAATGCTTACCATGGGTGTTTTTTCCCGCTCAGGATCAGGGAGATAAAGAACGGCACGCCGATCAGCGAGGTGACCACGCCGATCGGGAAAATTGCGCCCGGAATCAGGGTTTTGCTGACCACCGAACTGGCCGACAGGATCAGCGCGCCGGTGAGCAGCGAGGCGGGCAGGAAGAAGCGCTGGTCCTCACCAATAAGCATGCGGGCGATGTGCGGGCCGACCAAACCGATAAAGCCGATGGTGCCGACAAACGCCACCGGGAACGAGGCGAGCAGGCTGACCATGATCAGCGTCTGGAAGCGCAGGCTGCGCACGTTGATGCCGAAGCTGGCGGCCTTGTCGTCGCCCAGGCGCAGGGCGGTCAGGGCCCAGGCGCGCCTGGCGAAGATCGGCAGCGTGATCAGGATCACCAGGCAGATCACGCCGAGCTTGGGCCAGGTGGCCTTGGTCAGGCTGCCCATGGTCCAGAACACCACGGCCGCCACGGCTTGCTCGGTGGCGAAAAACTGCACCAGCGCCAACAGCGCGTTGAAGGTGAACACCAGGGCAATACCCAGCAGCACGATGGTTTCGGCGGTGACGCCACGGCGCAGGCTCAGGAAGTGGATCAGCAGCGCGCAGAGCATCGCCATGATGAACGCGTTGACCGGCACCATGTACTGCGCCGCCAACGGAAACAGCGCCACGCCGAACGCCAGGCCCATGGCCGCGCCAAAGCTGGCGGCGGCGGAAAGCCCCAGGGTGAACGGACTGGCCAGCGGGTTGTTGAGGATGGTCTGCATCTGCGCGCCGGCCAGGGACAGCGCGGCGCCCACCGCCACGGCCATCAGGGCGACGGGCAGGCGGATATCCCACATCACCACGCGCACCTGCGGCGCCGCGCTGTCCGGCGACAGCAGTGCGCCGAGCACTTCACTGAGGCTGTAGCGTGCCGGGCCGAGGGCCAGGTCGAGCAGCACACTGCACAACAACAGCAGGGCCAGCACGCAAAGGATCAGGCGCTTGCGCAGCACCAGTCGGCGGTAAGCGCTCATGGCTTGAGGCTCACTGAGTAGCCGGGTGCGTAGGGCACGGGCAGGAACTGTGCGTGCAGTTCACGTAGCGTCGCTTCGGGGTCGAGGTCGGCAAACAGCGACGGGTGGAACCACTTGGCCAATTGCTGGATCGCCACGAACTGATAGGGGCTGTTGTAGAACTGATGCCAGATGGCATGGAAGGCCTGGTTTTGCTGGGCCTTGATCCCGGCGTAGGCCGGGCGCTGGGTGTACCACGCGAGTTTGTGCCGGGCCTGGCCCATGTCGGCACCGGGGCCGACGCCGACCCAATGACCGCCCGGCGCGAACGCCTCCCAGTTGGCACTGGTGACCACTACCTGGTCCGGGTTGGCCACGATCACCTGCTCGGGGTTCAACTGGCCGAAGGTGCTGGGAATGATGGTCTTGGCGATGTTGTTACCGCCGGCCATTTCGACGAAAAGCCCGAAGTTTTCGTTGCCGAAGCTCAGGCAGCAATCGTCGGAGTAGCCGCCGATACGCTCGATGAACACCGCCGGGCGCTTCGGTTTTTGAGCTGCGATCACATCGGTCACCCGCCTGATCTGCTGCTTGCGAAACGCGATGAACGCCTCGGCCCGGTCTTCCTTGCCGAACAACTGGCCGAACAGGCGCATGGTCGGTTCGGTATTGGCCATGGGTTGGTTGCGAAAATCCACGTACACCACCGGAATGCCCAGGGCGTCGAGTTTCTCGATGTAGCGTGCGTCTTCGGTCGCGTGTTGCGCTTCGATATTGAGGATGATCACATCGGGCCGCAGGGAAATCGCTTGCTCGATATCGAAGGTGCCGTCTTCAAACCCGCCGAAGGTGGGGATGTTGGCAATGCCTGGGAATATGCGCAGGTACGCGTTGTAGGTGTCCGGGTCGGACTGGATCAGGTCCTTGCGCCAGCCGACGATGCGCTCGATGGGATTCTGCGTATCCAGCGCGGCCACCAGGTACAGCTGGCGGCCTTCGCCGAGGATCACTCGCTGCACCGGCAGGTTGACCTTGACCTGGCGCCCGAGCAGATCGGTGACGGTGGTGGGCGCCGCCAACGCAGGCAGCGCGAGTAACCCGGTCAACACCAGTGCCGCCAGGCGGTGGCCGCAACGAACAATCGAAAGCATCAAGTAAGCCCTTGCAGGTATCAGAAGTCGACCGTGGCCGACAGGAGGAGGGTGCGTGGCGAACCCTGGGAAAACGCGCCGTAGGAGGCCACGCCGGACCAGTATTCGCGGTCGAACAGGTTCTGCACCGTGGCGCGGAAGGTGGTCGGCCGCTCGGCGATCCGCGTGCTGTAGCGCGCGCCGATATCGAAGCGGGTCCAGGCATCGAGCTGTTGGGTGTTGGCCTGGTTGACGTACTGGCTGGCGGTGTAGATCGCGCCGCTGGTCAACGTCAGCCCTTCGACCCACGGCGCGTCCCATTCGGCCCAGAGGTTGGCTTGTACCTTGGGCACGCCCACTGGGGTATTGCCCTGGTTGGCGGCGACGCCGGTTTTGGTCAGCTGCGCATCCAGCAGGGTCACGCCACCCAGCAGGCGCGTGCCTGGGGCGACTTCGCCAAACACGCTCACTTCCACGCCGCGATTGCGCTGTTCGCCTTGCACCGAGAAGCGGCCGGCAGCCAGCTCGCCGCTGGGTTTCTGGATCTGGAACAGCGCCAGGGTGGACATGAACGTGCCGTAGTCGAGCTTGACCCCGACTTCATGCTGCCTGGAAACGTAAGGCGCAAAGATCTCCCCGGCATTCGAGGCGTTGGACGGCGCCACTTCGCCCTTGCTCAAGCCTTCGAGGTAGTTGTAATAGAGCGCTACGTGCTCCCAGGGCTTGAGCACCGCGCCAAACAGCGGCGTGGTCTTGCCCTCGTTATAGGTCGTGGTCACTGCACCGTCGGTGTTGTAGTTGTGGGATTGGATGTTCTGTTTGCGCAGGCCGACGGTGACCTGCACGCGCTGATCAAGTATCGACAAGGTGTCGGCAATGGCCACGCCGGATAATTCGGTGGCGGAGACTTTCGGCGCGTCGGGCTTGGCGATCGACGGTTTGGGGCGCTCGACCGGGTGGTAGATGTTCGACAGCACGAGCGCGCCGGAGATAATCCCGCGTGACAGTTCATCGCGGTAGCGCGTGACCTGCACGGTGCTGCTGTGGCTGATCGGGCCGGTGTCGAAGCGCAGGCGTGCACCGGCGTCGACCGTATAGCGCTGCACTTCGAAGCGGTAGTAGCCGGGGATCGACGAGGTGTCGCCGGCCGTGTTGACAATGGTCGGCGTCTGGTCCGACAGGCGCGCCACTGCCGACTTGCCGCCACCGGCATGGGCGAACAGGCTCAGGTTGTCAGTGAGGTCATAGTCGCCGCCGAGCAGGGCGGACTTATCCCGTGTGCGCGACCAGCCCCAGTCCTGGCTTACGCTGGTGCGGCCATTGGCGGCGTCGGGAATCTTTACGCCTGAGGCGATCAGGAACGGTCGGGAGGCGGCGTCGAAGGTCTCTTCCTGGGAAATCAGGTCCAGGCTGGTGCGCAGGCGCTCGCCCTGATAGTCCAGGGACAGCGCACCGATGCCGACTTCGCGCGATTGCTTGTCGATCACGGTGTCACCCTGCTGCACGCCGCCGTTGAAGCGCATGCCGAAGCGGCGCTCTTCACCAAAGCGCCGGCTGATATCGATGCGATTGCCGAGGTGTGCAGCCTGGGTATAACTGGCGGTGTAGCGGGTCAGGTCCTCGTCCAGCGAGCGCTTGGGCACCACGTTAATCACCCCGCCCACCGCGCTGTTGGGCGACATGCCGTAGAGCAGGGCACCGGGGCCTTTGACCACTTCGACGCGTTCGGCGTATTCAGTGAACACCCGGTAATTGGACGCCACGCCATACACGCCGTCGAAGGCCAACTCGCCGAGGTTGCCTTCGCCCACCGGAAACCCGCGAATGAAAAACGAGTCGACGATGCCGCCGGTCTGCCCGGTGGAGCGCACCGAAGAATCGCGTTCCAGCAGATCACCGACGGTGGTGGCTTGCTGGTCCTTGATCAACGAGGCGGTGTAGGTGCTGACGCTGAACGGCGCGTCCATCACGTCCTTGTTGCCCAGCATGCCCAGGCGTCCGCCGACGGCCACCTGGCCGCCCGAATACACCGGCGGCAAACTGTCGGCGCGCTGTTCGGCGCCACTGACCGTGGTGTCCGACAGGGTGATTTGGCGTTGCACCAGGGTGTAGGTGCCGTCGCTGCGCAGCAGCATCTCCAGGCCGCTGCCGGCCAGCAGGCGGGTGACCGCCTCCTGGGTCGAGTAAGTGCCGGACAGGCCGGGGCTGGTCAGGCCTTCGGTGAGGGCCGGGACGAACGACAGGGCAATGCCCGCATCCACGGCAAAGCTCGACAGCGTTGCGCCGAGCGGCCCTGGCGCGATCTGGTAGGCACGGACCGCGACCGCATCCAACTGCGCGGCCATGGCGGCACCAGCCAGGGCCAGGCTGAGCAGCGCGCTGCGAATCACAAGCATGAACGGGAGCCCTGTGGACGAGAGGAAAAAGGGTATTCGTGTGTTTGCCAGCCGAGATCGGAAAAAGTATCAGCCGCCCGGCGTTTTATTTTCACGCCCACTCAGGCGGGGGACAGGGTGACCCAGTAGCCGTTCAGGTGGCCGCTGACGAGCACCGGGTAGGTCTGCACCAGCATGTTCAGGGTGCGCTGCGGGTCGCTGATGGGGAAGGCGCCGGAAATGCGCAGGTCGGCAATCGCCGGGTCATAGCGCACGAAGCCGCGGCGATAGCGGGTCAGTTCGGCGACGAAATCCGCCAGGCGCATCTTGTCGGCCATCAGCATACCCCGGGTCCAGGCGCCGACGTTGCGGTCGGTGGCGGTGAGCGTGCCAAAGGTCTGTGCGGAAAAGTCCGTGCGTTGCCCGGCGTTGACGATCAGCGGCGCGGTCTGAGTGTTCTCGGCCAGCATCACTTTGACGGCGCCTTCGAGCACGGCCAGGTGGGTGCGCCCGCTCAGTTCGCGCACGGTAAAGCGCGTGCCCAAGGCTTGCATGCGGCCCTGGCGCGTACTGACCAGGAACGGGCGGGACGGATCCTGCGCGGTCTGCACCAGGATTTCACCTTCGCGCAGGTGCACCAGGCGTTGCTGGCGGTCGTAGCGCACGTCGATGGCGGAGTCGGTGTTGAGGGTGATGCGCGAGCCATCGGCCAGGGTCAGTTCGCGGCGCTCGCCGACGCGAGTGCGGTAGTCGGCGGTCCACTGCTGGGTCTGCGCCAGTTTCCAACTGCCCCAGCCCACCGGCATCACCGCCAGCAGCAGGGCCAGCTTGCCCAGGGCGGCGCGGCGTTCCGGGTGGCTCGGGCGGTCGAGGGCCGACATCGCCAGGGACGGCGGCAGGCCGCCCAGCTTGCTTTGCAGCAATTGCGCACGGGCCCAGGCGCGATCACGTTCGGGGCTGCTGATTTTCCAGCGCTCCCATTCGGCGCGCTCGTGGTCGCTGAGGTCGTTTTCGCTCAGGCGCATCAGCCATTCGGCGGCTTCTTCGAGGACTTCAGGGGCCAACGGGGGTTCCTTGCGCAGGCTGAGCACTTATTCCACCAGCATCAGGCACTGCACAAAGGCCTGTTTCATGTAGCGTTTGACGGTGATCAGCGACACGCCCAATTGCTCGGCGATGTCCTGGTACTTGAGGCCGTTGATCTGCGACAGCAGGAACGTGCGCTTGACCAGCGAGGGGAGGGCGTCGAGCATCGCGTCGATCTCGTGCAGGGTTTCCAGCACCACGAAATGCGCTTCCGGCGAAGGCACTTCCTGGATTGGCACGCTGGCGAGCGCTTCCAGGTAAGCGCGTTCCAACGCCTTGCGCTGATACCAGTTGACCAGGATGCCCTTGGCCACGCAGCTCAGGTAAGCCCTTGGCTGGTCGATCACCGTGACCTGGGAGGCGAGGATACGCGTGAAAGTGTCCTGGGCCAGGTCGGCCGCATCCATGGCGTTGCCGAGCTTGCGCTTGAGCGTGGCGTACAGCCAGCCGTGATGGCCGCAGTACAGGGCCTCGATCGCGCGCAGGTGCTGGTGCTTGTCGGCGGTGAGGATTTCGCTCATGGCGCGGATCCGTGCAATTGAGAAGTATTCCCAATGCTAAGGGACAACCCTGCGGTAGCGCAATGCGAGAATCGCAAGGAACGTCACCGCATACGCGAGACATACGAACAGGTAGGTATACGCCAGGCCATACACCTGGCTGAGCAACCCGCCGAGGGCGATACCGGCAATCGAGGCGAACTGCGCGGTGCCCTGGGCAATGCCCAGCACATGGCCTTGCCGGGCGCTGTCGGCGGTTTTCGAAATCAGCGCCATCAGCACCGGCGTGGTCGCGCCCAGCAGCACGCCCCACACGAAGTAGCTGCCGACAAACACCCCAGGGTTGTGGGTGACCCCGGCCAGCCCGGTGAGGGCGATGCAGCCGACCACCACGTAGCCGATGCGCCGCAGTGTGTCGGCTTGTGTGCGCCCCTCGAAATGCCGCGACCACGCGGTGGCCGACAGGATGAACCCCAGCGCCAGCAAACCGTAGCACAGGCCCACCAGCGCATTGCTGACGTTGAACGTGGTGCTCACATACAGCGAGAACGAAGTCTGCGGCAGCATCCGCGCCAGCAGCAGGAGGCCCATCACACTGAGCAGCGGCAGCAGTGCAGACCCTTGCCACACACCGCCCTTGGCAGTGGATGCGGTTTTCTTGACCGGCGCAACATCCGGCAGGGTCACCGCCGCCACCAGCGTGCACACCGCGCAGAGTGCGGCGGCGCTGAGGTTGATCCAGAAAAACGTGGCATGGTCGAGGATCAGGCCGCCCAGCACCGCTCCGAGCAACGAGCCGACATTGGTGGAAATCTGCAGCAGCGCAAACAGCCGTGCCCGCCGTGAAGGCGCCTCGATGCTCACCCCATAGGCCTGGGCCGGGGCGATGTAACCGGCGCAGGCGCCCTGCAGGAACCGCAGGACCAGGATCGCCCACAGGTCGCTGAACAGCGCCAGGCCCAGTTGGGTCAACGTCAGCCCGACCAGTGCGCGGATCATCATCCACTTGTGGCCGTAACGGTCACCGATGCGGCCCCAGAACGCGCTGGTCAGCAGGATGCCGAGCAGCGGCCCCACGTACACCGCGATGCTGGCGAAGCTGAACAGCGTGTCGGAGTCGGTCAAGCCGCGCAGATGAATGGGCCAGAACGGCCCGCTCATCTCCATGGCGCCCATCGACACAAGCTGGATCGTGAACAGCAGGTAAATCAGGACACGGGTCGGTGGCATGAAACGGCCTCGGTATGAAAAAAACGCGCGGGACGCTGATACTTTTTCCCGCGTCGGCTGGCATCAGGAGTAATTCTCATTTTCTCACGATGAAAGGACCCTGATGTCATGCCCGTTGCCAGCCGGTTAACCCTTGCTGTTCGTTCCGCCCTGATCCTGGTCGCCGCCAGCACGCCCGCCTGGGCCGCCACTGTGGACGCGAGCGACGACAGCGCGCAGAGCCTGACGCTTGATGCGACGAACGTCAACGCCCGCTACAGCGGCCCCACCGATCTGCCGGGGGTGCTCGCCGGTGGCCAGGTCGCTCGTGGCGCGCGCTTGGGCATGATGGGCAACAAGGACGTGATGGACACACCGTTCAGCGTCACCAGCTACACCGCCAAGACCCTGGCCGACCTGCAAACCGTGACCGTGGCCGATGCCCTGGAGCGCGACCCTTCGGTGCGCTCCACCGGGCAGGCCGGTGGCATCGTCGACTCGTTCTTCATCCGAGGGTTTGCGATTGGCGAGGGCAACCTGGGTGAACTGGCCTACGACGGTGTGTACGGCGTGGCACCCAACTACCGGGCGTTCACCGAGTACGCCGAACGTGTCGAAGTACTCAAGGGGCCTGGGGCGCTGATGTACGGGATCTCCCCCAACAGCGGTGTGGGCGGAGTGATCAATATCGTGCCCAAGCGCCCGCTGGACCAGGACCTGACCCGCTTCACCGGCAGCTATGCGGCGGACACGCAGGTGGGCGGCCACCTGGACATCAGCCGCCGCTTCGGCGATGAAAACCAGTTTGGCGTGCGCTTCAACGGCAGCCTGCAGGGCGGCGACACCGTCGTGGACAATCAGAACCGCGATGTCGGCATCGGCGCGATTGCCCTGGATTACCATGGCGAGCGGCTGCGCCTGAACCTCGATTACATCAGCCAGAAGGAAAGCTGGGAGGGCGCCTCGCGGCCGTTCACGATTGCGCCGGGCGTCGAGGTGCCGTCGGCGCCCAATGGTCGCACCAGCCTGCCGCAGAAATGGGGTTGGTCCGATACCAAGGAACAGTCGCTGTTGCTCGGCGGTGAATACGACCTCAACGACAACCTGAGCGTGTTCGTCCACGCCGGTGGCGGCAGGTCGGATGTGAAACGCATGTCCGACCAGGTGCCACGCATCCTCAATGACGCCGGCGACACCAGCAATATTCCCGGCTACTACAAATTCAACGTCGACCGCTCGACCGCCGATGTGGGCCTGCGCGGGCTGTTCGCCACCGGCCCGGTGACCCACATCACCACGCTGATGGCGACCCGTTACCAGGATGAACTGTCGCGGGGCATCACCAACGGCAAGGAGATCCGTTCGAACATCTACCACCCGGTGGACACGCCCAAGCAATACATCAATGCGCCGAAGGTACTGCGTATTTCCGAGACCGAATTGTCCGGCGTTGCGCTCAGTGACACCTTGGGCTTTCTGGATGATCGCCTGCAATTGACCCTGGGCATGCGCCACCAGTCGATCGAATCGCGCAACTACAACAGCACCGGCGGGGTCAGCTCGCGCTATGACGCCAGCGCCAATACGCCGCTGCTGGGGGTGGTCATCAAACCGTGGGAAGACGTGTCGCTCTACTACAACTACGTGAGGGCCTCAGCAAAGGTGATGCGGCACCGGGCACGGCGAGCAATGCCGGCGAAACCTTCGCCCCGTATGAATCCAAGCAACACGAAGTGGGCGTGAAGTATGAACACGGCACCTTCATGACCACCGTTGCACTGTTCCAGATCGAAAAGCCCAGCGGCGAACTGGGCGCCAACGGCGTGTATTCGGTGCAGGCCGAACAGCGTAACCGCGGCCTCGAACTGAGCATGTTCGGCGAAGTGGCGCCCGGCACCCGCTTGATGGGCGGCGTGACGTTCCTCGATGGCGAACTGACCAAGTCCGCCACTGCCGCCAACCGGGGCAACAAACCCGTGGGCGTGCCGGATATCCAGGCCAACCTCTGGGCCGAGTGGGACACGCCGTGGCTGGAAGGCTTTACCCTCACGGGAGGTGCGATCTACACCGACAGCCAATACGTCAACCAGGCCAACACCCAGGCACTGGATTCATGGACGCGCATCGATGCGGGGGCGCGGTATGCGACCAAGATCGAAGGCCGGCCCACTACCTTCCGGGCTACGGTGCAGAACGTGTTTGACCGTGAGTACTGGTCGGGCGTGGCGTCGTACGGTGCATTTTCGCCGGGTTATCCGCGTACCTTGCAGCTGTCGGCGACAGTGGACTTCTGACCCGATAACTCAGAGGCACTTACAATGTGGGAGGGGGCTTACCCCGATGGCGGTGTATCAGTCAGCACATTTGTGGCTGACAAGCCATCATCGGGGGCAAGCCCCCTCCCACATTTTTACCGTAACAGTCATTTAAACCGTGGGCGTATTCACCACAAAGTCTTCTTCGAAATACTCCTGTTCACCCCGTGTGTCACTTTGGCGCCGCACCACCTCCATCTGCCGCAGCTCCACGCGGCGGATCTTGCCGGAGATGGTCTTGGGCAGCTCGCTGACAAACTCGATGCGTCGCACCCGCTTGTAGGGGGCGAGGTTTTCGCGGGCGAAGGCGAGGATGTGCCGGGCCAGTTCATGGCTGCCCGGTTCGTCGTGGGCCAGGATCAGGAACGCCTTGGGCACCGCCAGGCGCAGCGGGTCGGGGCTGGGCACCACGGCCACTTCCATGACCGCCGGGTGTTCGATCAAGGCGCTTTCCAGCTCGAACGGGCTGATGCGGTAGTCGGAGGCCTTGAACACATCGTCGGCGCGACCGACGAAGGTGATGTAG
>Ga0157370_10008102_pt1 | contig 11371 bp, 9 predicted proteins | sample C35metaG_FD_113463 | JGI IMG/M metagenome (GOLD analysis project Ga0157370, IMG submission 113463) | Corn rhizosphere microbial communities from Kellogg Biological Station, Michigan, USA - C3-5 metaG | ecosystem: Host-associated > Plants > Roots > Rhizosphere > Soil | place: USA: Michigan... | reverse complement strand
CGCCGTCCGCGCCGCCAAGGGTTTGCTGCTCACCACGGAGGCCAGGCCCAATGCGCAGGCGCACATCACCGACATGGGCGAGACCATCTTCAGGCTCACGCAGGCGCGCGATCTGCATGAGGGGCTGAGCGAGATGGCGCAGCAGGCCAAGGCACACAAGACGGGCGATCAGGACGCCGTCACGAAGGTCCTGAAAGAACACAACGACGCGATCAAGGGCAAGAGCGGCAACACGGCGCAGGGCCACTTCCCGGAACTCAACGAAGCCCATCTGGTGCTTGCCAGCCCGGCAGGCATTCACAGCACCGCCGGCACGGCGACGCACATCGCAAGCGTCGCGCACACCGCACTGAGCAGTGGCGGCCATACCAGCATCAGCGCAGGCAAGAGCCTGTTGGCCAGCGTCAAGGACGCTATGCGCCTCTTCGCCTACAAGGCCATTCGCCTGACGGCGGCCACCGCGGGCATCGACATCGTGGCGCTGCAGGACAGCATCAAGCTCATGGCCAAGCTAGACATCAAGCTGGAAGCCAACAGGATCAGCATCACCGCAAAAGAAGAGATCCTGATCAACGGAGGGAGTAGCTACACCCGATGGGATGCCTCGGGCATCGTGCATGGCACCAATGGTGTGTGGCGCGAGCATGCGGCTACGCACAGCTTGGTGGGGCCGGACTGTCTGCCAGTCCCGATTACTTCCTTCGACTCGCCCCAGGTGCTGCCGAAGAAGCACGGCAAGTTCCGTTTTTCTGTCTAAAGCCTGAGGCACATGATCATCAGCCCTCCTTTTCTCTCGCTGAGCGACATCCCCGTTTATGACGGGCAGTGTGTCAGGGATGTCATGCTAGGTGGCATTGTTGGCAGCGGCGCCTACCCGATCAGTCAGGCCATGGGCTGGCATGGTGGGCTTCACATCCATGCGCCGACCAACATGGAGCCCGTGCGCGCCATCGCCGACGGCACCGTGATTTTCAGGCGCGACGCGGGCAACGCGCGCTACGACAACGAGGACCACTCGACCGGTTGCGTTGTGATCCGCCACGTGACCGAGATCGGCGCGCAGGGCACCACGCCCGTGACTGCCACCTACTACTCCATCACCCAACATCTACGGCAACTGGATCGCGATCTGCCCGCTGTCGGCAGGACCATCTACCGCAAGGACAGGCTCGGACTGGCCGGCACCATCCACGGCGAGAGCGACCGCATCCATCTGGAAATCATCGCGGGCGACGCCGACACCCTCAAACTCGTCGGTCGCAGCACAGGCGAATTGGCAATTGGCGGCAACGGTCGCTCGGACGCGGTCTACGGCCAGATGTACGTGCTGATGCCCGCCAAGAGCCCGTGCTACGGTGCTCAGCCGGCCGGCGTTACCGCTCCCGCGGCCACGGGGGACACTGGCAACGACGACTTGATCGTTGCCATTCGGTATGAAACGGGGAGCGCGACGCTCACCACCCACAAACTCAACGGCGACATCGTTGGTACGGCACCCCAAGAAACCGGCGCCGAATACAACCTTTACACCGAAGCAAGCGCGCGCCATGGCCACCTGAGCACAGCCGACCAACTCATCAGCAGCCCCAGTGGTTGGTACGAGTTGCTGCGCTTCGGTCGCAATCTGGGCGTTGACCCCTTGCCTTTCAATGCAGCCCATTGGCGCAAGGTCGTCGTGCCGGGTCAGCCGGGCGGCGTCTGGATCAATCTGAATGCCGCCAACACCAGGAAATTCAGCGATGCCGATTTCCCACATTGGGCAGGCTGGAAGCTGATTGACGACGACGCCACCGACGACAACAGCCGATGTGACTCAACCGCGATCAACGCGATGCTGACCTCGCCGCCTCAACCCGGCGCCACGACGGTCCTTACACCAGTGCAGAAGGCGGCCGATCGCATGCGAAACCTGTGCAAACCCGACGTGCAGGAGAAATTGGCCAAGACCATTTGCAAGTTTCCAACCGAATGGGCAAAGGACGAGGTGCGCAAGCGCTGGGCATGGACGAGGGAGACCGGCAATCCTTCTGTGCCGTATCCGCTGGAAGACGAAACCGACTTCACGGAAATGACGGACTTCGCGCAGAAGCTTTGCTTCTGGGAAGAACTGCCTGCCGAAGACAAGAGCCGCCTGACGATCAAGCACTGGCATTTCCACCCAAGGGAATTCATCAAGCATTTCAGGATGTGTGGGTGGTTGAGCAAGATGGAGCTTTCAAGAACGCTAAGTACCGCGCCACCTGCAGGAAGGACTCGTGCAGACGCATTACGTGTCCCCATGAATGAGATGCTGCGCAAATACCGTGCGGCGAGCAGTCGCCAACGAACAGCACACTTCCTCGCACAAGTAGGTCATGAGACTGGGTGGTGGCAGTTTCGAGAAGAACTCGGCAATGAGAGGCATTTTCGGACCATGTACGAGGTAATTACCGTCTCGGAAGCGGCGGCGGACTATCGATCTGGAATCGCCCAACGCTTCAATCTTGTCCAGAGAGGGGAGAGTGAGCAAACATACGCAGCGCGTAGACCTGGTGTCCTCGTAATCAAGGCCCAGGGCATGGACAACGGATTGGCAAGCTCGGCGACAGGTGGGCAGGGAGGAGATGGCCCTAGATTCCGGGGGCGAGGGTTTCTGCAGATTACCGGACGACGCAACTACACAAGCTACAGCACTTTTCGCGGTCGCAATTTCACTACTGACCCGAACCCTCTATTGCTAGCCTCAGATGATTTGAATGCTTGTGACGCATCTGGTTTCTACTGGGCGAGAGAACGTGCAAACGCTGAAGCAGATGCTGGCACCGCACCGCGAAACGTTACGCGTGTAGGTGGGATTGTCAATCGCGGTAGTGCGAACAGAGTCCCCTTGCATGGGAACGAGCGGCAAACTGCATTCACCAGCATTTGGAGTCATTTGAATGATGCGGTTTGACAAGGTATTGCTTTGCCTTTCGCTTGTTTTTGTGATGCGCGCAACCATTGCCGATTCGCATCTTCCGGAGTGCTCAACTCCTCCTGCCGTTTTGATCGACGGGCTTAGTCGGACTGCTTGCGAAATTTCCCAGTCAGTAATGGTCGAGCGCTACTCAGGTCCGAAGCCAGCACACCCTTACGCCAGCGAGTTCGACCGGCGCAAGGTGGCGATTGCAATCGGAAAGAAAGCCGAATCCGTCACGACAGTGGCTGGGATAAGGGCCGGGCCTCGCGCTGTCCAAGTTCAAACCAGCTTGCTGTACCCCCCACTTGTTGACCAAGTAGCCAAGCGCTACCCGACTCCGAAGGCGCGCAGATATAAGCGCTGGGTGATTGGGTATGAACAAATTGAGTACGGCGCCCAAGGCTCCGCACAAGGATTCCCCTTGGAATGTGCAACGGCCGTTCACTCGACCACGCAAGCAACGAAGATCGTTGCAGAGTGCTTTCCACTTGAGGAAAGAGCCCGTTTCTTGAAAACATTGGACGCTGTACGAGGACTGCGCGGGCCTTGAAATGCTGCACCGGGTCTGGCCAACGGCGCAGTCCGAAGGAGGGCGATGCCCTGACCAACACTGCTGGACATGGCGATGTACACCAAGAAGTCATGGCAAGTCAGGTGAGCGCGGTCCGACTCTTTACGATTTTGGACCGCGCACGACGTTCGCAACTATCTTCAATCAATCGTCCACAGTGCAGATGCACTGTGGATACGTCCAACAGGCCTGGATATTCAAGAGAACTGCTGGCGAGCAGCGCCTTCAGTCCCGCCCCGCCTCCAGGATCGCCTGCGCGAGCCGGGCGGGATTGGAGAAGAACATCTCGTGGCTGCCAGGGCACTCCACCAGCCTGAAAAGCCCCAGCCGCTCCGACAGGCGCGGATGCCACGGCAGGCTGTGCGGCAGCGCGATGTCCTGCTGGCAGTTGACGTAGGACTTGCCGAGCGCAAGGGCTGCGAGCGGCTGCTTCAGCTGGATCTTGTCGGTGAAGGTGCGGTACGCGTGCGGGTTCAGCTTGTCGTAGGCCGCCTGCGCGAGCGCGAGGTCGGCATCGTTGATGAACGCATCGCGCCAGACTTCGAACGGCAAGGTCACCGCATTGCCGTTCGCGCCGGCGATGACGTCGAACATCGCCACGTAATGCGGCGGCACCATGTCGTTGAGCGATTCGCCGTCGAGCGGCACGAAGGCGTTGATGTAGACCAGCCGCTTCAACCGGTGCGCGATGCGATCGGCCACGCCCGAGATCACCATGCCGCCGTAGCTGTGGCCCGCGAGGCGCACTTCGGTCAGGTCTTTCTCCTCGATGTAGCGAACGGCCGAAGCGATTGCATCGTCGAGGCCGGTGGCCGCCCGGTCGTCGCCGGGCCGGTTGCCCGCCAGCGTCGGGCAATGCACCGCGTGGCCGGCTTTGCGCATGTGATCGGCCACGGCTTCGATTTCGGCGCCGGTGTGCCAGGCGCCATGGACGAGAACGTAGGTGTCGGACATGGATGTCTCCTTCTTCGGTGGAAAGGAGAACGACTGTAGGAACGGGGGCGCGCTCCGGATGGCCGCGGACTGCCAGGCCCATGGCCGATTCGTGCCATCTGCCGGGGTTGCCATTATTCAATAATTCAAAGATACTTGAATTATGGAAGAAAATGACGTCGTCCGATCCCTGGCTGCCCTCGCGCAGCCGATTCGCCTGAGGGTGTTTCGCGCACTGGTGGTGGCCGGCCCGGCGGGCCTGACACCCAGTGCGCTGACTGAAGCGCTGGAGGTTTCTGCCACAGGCTTGTCCTTCCATCTCAAGGAGCTCGTGCATGCGAGCCTGATCTCGCAGGAGCGACAGGGCCGCAACCTCATTTATCGCGCGTCGTTCGACCGGATGAACGCCCTGCTCGGCTACCTCACCGAGAACTGCTGCCAGGGAGAAGCATGCCTCGTCGAAGGCGCCGCTCCGTGCGATTGCTGAAGAAAAGGGAGCACCTGTAAAGCGCTTCACGTTCACCTGCACATCGATGACTTCGCCAGGAGCATCGCCTTCTACTCCAACTTGTTTGCTGCGGCGCCCACGCGCGTTGAAGCCGACTATGCGAAATGGATCGTTGGCCTCGCCAACGCGTGTGCCCGGCCTCGACCATCCGCATGTTCAAAGAGATCACCCGACTTCCACCAACGAGAAACATCGTCATGGCTGAAAAAACCTACAACGTGCTCTTCATCTGCACGGGCAACTCCGCGCGCTCCATCCTGGCCGAGGGCCTGCTCAACGAGCTGGGCAAAGGGCGATTCAAGGCCTACTCTGCAGGCAGTCATCCCGCCGGCAAGGTCAACGCCTACGCATTGCTCACGCTGGACAAGATGCACCTTGCCACCACCGGCTATCGCAGCAAGAACTGGGACGAGTTCGCAAAGCCCGATGCGCCGGAGATGGACTTCGTTCTCACCGTCTGCGACAAGGCCGCCGGCGAGGTGTGCCCGGTATGGCCCGGCCAGCCGATGACCGCGCACTGGGGCGTGGCCGATCCCGCGGCGTTCGCGGGACCGCAGGAGGCCACCGAGCGTCAGTTCATGGACACGGCCCTCACGCTGAAGCGCCGGATCGAGCTGATGCTGGCCCTGCCCCTGGCCCGGCTCGACTCGATGGCCATCCAACGCGAGATCCGCGACATCGGCAAGGTTCGAAAGGCTGCGCAATGACGCTCAACGTACTCATTCTCTGCACCCACAATTCGGCCCGCAGCGTGCTGGCCGAGGGCATGCTCAACCACTGGGCCCGGAAGCTGGGCAAGGACGTGAAGGCGTTCAGCGCCGGCAGCGCGCCCAGCGGAAGAATCAACCCGTTCGCCATCGAGGTGCTGCAGGCTGCCGGCGTGAACACCGAAGGCTTTCGCAGCAAGAGCTGGGATGAATTCGCCACGCCGGTCATGCATGTGGTCATCACCGTCTGCGACAGTGCGGCGCAGGAAGCCTGCCCGTACTGGCCCGGCACGCGCGTCAAGGTGCATTGGGGATATCCGGACCCGTCCAACGCCGAGGGCGGCGACGACGCCAAGCGCCAGGCCTTCGAGCTCACGCGCCAGGCGATCTCCTATCGCATGCTGCAACTGCTCGCGCTGGACAACCCGGAAGCGATGAGCGACGCCGAGTTGCAAGAGCGGCTCAAGCGCATTTCCGCGAACTGACACCATGAGCGCAGTCATCGAAAGCCCGCGCGCCAGCGCGGCCCCCATGAGCGTGTTCGAGCGCTACCTGACGGTGTGGGTGTTCCTTTGCATCGTCGTGGGCATCGCGTTGGGACAGCTGTTCCCGGCGGTATTCCAAGCAGTGGGTCGCCTCGAGATCGCCAAGGTCAACATCCCCGTGGGCGTGCTGATCTGGGTAATGATCATCCCGATGCTGCTGCGAGTCGATTTCGCGGCCCTTGCGCAGGTGAAGAACCATTGGCGCGGCATCGGCGTGACGCTGTTCATCAACTGGGCGGTGAAGCCGTTCTCCATGGCCTTCCTGGCGTGGCTCTTCGTGCGACAGGTCTTTGCCGGCCACCTGCCGGCCGACCAGCTCGACAGCTACGTGGCCGGCCTGATCCTGCTGGCCGCAGCGCCCTGCACAGCGATGGTCTTCGTCTGGAGCCGGTTGACGGGCGGGGACCCGGTCTTCACGCTGTCGCAGGTCGCGTTGAACGACGCCATCATGGTGTTCGCCTTCGCGCCCATCGTCGGCCTGTTGCTGGGCCTGTCGGCGATCACCGTGCCCTGGGACACGCTCATCACCTCGGTGGCGCTCTACATCGTCTTGCCGGTGATCTTCGCGCAGGTGCTGCGCAAGCAGTTGCTGAAGGCAGGGCCTGCCGCATTCGAGCGCGCCATGCATCGCATCGGACCGTGGTCGATCGCAGCCCTGCTGCTGACGCTCGTGCTCCTGTTCGCCTTCCAGGGCGAAGCCATCATCCGGCAACCGCTGGTGATCGCGATGCTCGCGGTGCCGATCCTGATCCAGGTGGTGCTGAACTCCGGCCTGGCCTACTGGCTCAACCGAAAGCTCGGCGAGAAGCACAACATTGCATGTCCTTCAGCGCTGATCGGCGCATCCAACTTCTTCGAGCTGGCGGTGGCCGCAGCCATCAGCCTGTTCGGCTTTCACTCGGGGGCCGCGCTGGCAACGGTAGTCGGCGTGCTGATCGAAGTGCCGATCATGCTGGCCGTGGTCAAGGTCGTGAACTCTTCGCGGGACTGGTATGAATCCTGAGCTTCCCAACGTCGATCTCGCGCTGTTCGCAAGACCCGATCCAAATCTTCTGCTGCCGCCGCCAGCACAGCGCTCGACGCATGCGCCGCGCATCCTGCTTCTGTACGGCTCGGTTCGCGAACGCTCCTACAGCCGGTTGCTCACGGAAGAAGCGGCACGACTGCTTCGCGCGCTGGGGGCGGGGACGCGAGTCTTCGATCCGCGCGGGCTCCCGCTCCCGGACGCCGAACCCGACAGTCACCCGAAGGTGCAGGAACTGCGAGAACTCGCGCAGTGGGCCGAAGGCATGGTGTGGACATCGCCCGAACGCCACGGCGCGATGACCGGCATCATGAAAGCGCAGATCGACTGGATCCCGCTGGCCGTCGGCTCGGTGCGCCCTACGCAGGGCAAGACGCTCGCGGTGATGGAAGTGTCGGGTGGCTCGCAATCGTTCAATGCGGTCAATCAACTGCGCGTGCTGGGCCGCTGGATGCGCATGATCACGATCCCCAACCAGTCGTCGGTCGCGAAGGCCTTCCTCGAACTCGAGGAGAACGGCCGCATGAAGCCCTCGCCCTACTACGAGCGCATGGTCGACGTGATGGAAGAGCTGGTGAAGTTCACGCTGCTCACGCGCGACTGCGCGGATTACCTGGTCGACCGCTACAGCGAGCGGCGCGAGAGCGCGGAGGCGCTGTCCAGACGGGTCAACCTGCGCAGCATCTGAGCAAGGCCAACGCAGCGTGCAACACAGGACCACGACGACCGTGCTGCTCGGGGTGGCCCAGACCCTGGCGTGGGCCTCGTCCTACTACCTCCCTGCGGTGCTGGCCGGCGCCATCGGCAAGGACATCGGCATTTCCACGTCCACGGTCTTCGGCGCTTTCTCGGTTGCACTGCTCGTTTCCGCCGGCATCGGGCCGTACGCCGGCCGGCTCATCGACCGCCGCGGCGGGCGTCCGGTGCTCATCGCCAGCAACGTGGCGTTTGCCGCAGGGCTGGCCACGCTGAGCCAGGCCACGCATGCCAGCCATGTGTTCGCCGCCTGGGCGCTGATGGGCCTGGCCATGGGCAGCGGGCTCTATGAAGCAGCGTTCGCAACCGTGGTGCGCCTGCATGGCCAGGATGCGCGCAGCGCAATCACCGGCATCACACTGTTCGCAGGCTTTGCGAGCACCGTGGGTTGGCCGTTGTCGGCCTATCTGGAAAGCACCGTGGGCTGGCGCGGGGCGTGCCTTGCCTGGGCGGCGTTGCATCTGGTGATCGGTCTTCCACTCAATGTGCTGCTGCCACGCGCCTCTCGCCCCGGCCAGGCGTCGTCGAATGAAGCAACTGCCGCCCGGAAGGACACTGGCGCTGGACTTGCACCAGCGCAGCAGCGTCGCGCCGCCTTCCTGATGGCCTACGTCTTTGCCGTCACCTGGTTCATCAGCACGGCGATGGCCGCACACCTTCCGGAGTTGCTGTTGGCCAGCGGCGCCACGCTGGCCGCGGCGGTTGGCATCGCCGCCCTGGTCGGGCCGGCCCAGGTGGTGGGGCGGGTGATCGAGTTCACTTTTCTAAAGCGCGCGCACCCGCTGCTCTCGGCCCGATTGGCCACGCTCGCTCACCCGCTGGGCGCACTTTGCCTTGGCTTGTCCGGTACTTCGGCCGCTGCTGTCTTCGCGGTGTTGCACGGCTTGGGAAACGGCATCCTGACCATCGCCATCGGGACGCTTCCGCTGTTGATCTTCGGTGCCGAGGGCTACGGGCAGCGACAGGGGTTCCTCATGGTGCCGGCGCGCATCGTTCAGGCCGGTGCACCCTTCTTGTTCGGGCTGGCAGTGGAACGATGGGACGACGGGGCCCTGTGGTTCTCGGCGCTGCTCGGCCTGTCGGCCTTCCTGGCGCTGTGGATCATGGCGATGGACATGGGAAAGAAGGAGCCCGCCGTGCCCCCGGCCTCAGGGGCGAAGGCGCCGTAGCTCCCCCGGCGTGCGCCCCAGGTGCCTTCGGCACTGCCGCACGAAGTGCGAGGCATCGCAGAGCCCGACGCGGCACCCGATCTCCGCGACGCTCAACCGGTCGAAGCGTGCATCGGCCAGCATGCGCTGCGCCACCTGCATGCGAAAGCCCGCGAGCGCGGTCGCGAACGTTGTGGCGCCATCGGCCAGGCACCGGTGCAGGCTGCGCTCCGAAATCCCCAGCTCGCGCGCCACGCCCGCGGCCGTGAGGCCCGGCTCGGCATGGCGCTCGCGGATGGCGTCGAGCACGCGCCGGCGAAGGGCTGCGCGACCGCCCTGGTCGGGCGTCACCGACGCCGCGAGCGCCTCCTGCCCGAACGCCAGCGAGAGCAGGCCACCCAATTGGTCGGTCAGCAGCGCCGGGGTCAGCGGTGGCTTCGCGGCCACCTCGGGTGTCAGCTGCTGCGCGAAGGCACTGAGCACACCGCCCCAGCCGCTGCGCCCATCGATGCGGCGCGCCACGAGGTCGCCGGCCTCGGGCAGCCACGACTCGACCCAGGCGGTCGGCAATTCGAGCGAGAGGGTGTCGGCCGATTGCTGCAGGTGAAACGCGTAGCAGCGCCGCGAATCGACCAGCACCACGTCGCCGGGCAGCATGCGCGCGGAGCGTTCTTCCTGCACCGCCACCCAGGGCGAATCGGTCTTGCAGAGCAGGTAGTAATAGTTGTTGCGGCTGTGGGCGATGGCGCGGCGCGTGCGGTAGACGTCCTGCGCGGTGCCGCGCACCCGGTTCACGCCGATGGGGCCGAGCGGCGCGGATTCGAGCGTGGCGCCGAACGCGCCAGCCTCGGTGCTGGTCACGTCCATTTCGAGAAAGCCTTCGCAGATCGCACCGATCCAGTAGTCCAGCCGCTGCGGCGGCGGCACGGCATCGGTCGACCAGGCGTGGATGGCGACGGGCGCGGAAACAGCGGCGGTGGCGGCGGGAGTCATCCGCCAAACATAGCCAGCCCGGGCCCGTTTGCCAAGCGGGTATAGACGCCCTCCGACGCTGGGCCGCGGTGGCCCCGGCACAATGACCGCCACATCCAACCGTCATCAACCGCATACCAAGGAAGGGCTCCGGGAAAACATGAGCAAGAAAAGCGATTTCGGACTGATTGGCCTGGCCGTCATGGGCCAGAACCTGGTGCTGAACGTGGAAAGCCGCGGCTTCCAGGTCAGCGTCTACAACCGCACCGAGGCCACCACCGAAGCGTTCATCGCCGCGAATCCAGGCAAGAAGCTGGTCGGCGCCAAGACGCTCGAAGAGTTCGTCCAGAGCCTCGCGAAGCCCCGCAAGATCCAGATCATGGTCAAGGCCGGTGCGCCGGTGGACCAGGTGATCGAGCAACTCATTCCGCTGCTGGAGAACGACGACATCGTCATCGACGGCGGCAACAGCCTCTACACCGACACCGAGCGCCGCGATGCGTACCTCTCGAGCAAGGGCCTGCGCTTCATCGGCGCGGGCGTCTCGGGCGGCGAGGAAGGCGCGCGCAAGGGCCCGTCGATCATGCCGGGCGGTCCGCTCTCCACCTGGGAGGTGATGAAGCCGATCTTCGAGAGCATCGCGGCCAAGGTGGACGGCGAACCCTGCGTCATTCACATCGGCCCGGGCGGCGCCGGCCACTACGTGAAGATGGTGCACAACGGCATCGAGTACGGCGACATGCAGCTCATCTGCGAGGCCTACAGCCTGTTCAAGGCCGCCGGCTTCACCACCGACGAGATGGCCGCCATCTTCAACGAGTGGAACGAGGGCGAGCTGCAGAGCTACCTGATCCAGATCACCGCCAAGGCGCTCGAGCAGAAGGACCCGGAAACGGGCAAGCCGATTGTCGACCTGATCCTGGACAAGGCCGGCCAGAAGGGCACGGGCCAGTGGACGCTCATCAACGCGGCCGAGAACGCTGTGGTCATCAGCACCATCAACGCCGCCGTCGAGGCGCGCGTGCTGTCCTCGCAGAAGAAGGCGCGCGTGGTGGCCAGCAAGGTGCTTCAAGGCCCGAAGGTCGAACTCTCCCTGGAGAAGAAGGCGCTGGTGGCCAAGGTGCACGACGCGCTCTACGCATCGAAGGTCATCAGCTACACCCAGGGCTTCGACCTCATCAAGACCATGGGCGACAAGAAGGAATGGAAGCTCGACCTGGGCGGCATCGCGTCGATCTGGCGCGGCGGCTGCATCATCCGCGCGCGCTT
>Ga0157370_10008100_pt1 | contig 11372 bp, 9 predicted proteins | sample C35metaG_FD_113463 | JGI IMG/M metagenome (GOLD analysis project Ga0157370, IMG submission 113463) | Corn rhizosphere microbial communities from Kellogg Biological Station, Michigan, USA - C3-5 metaG | ecosystem: Host-associated > Plants > Roots > Rhizosphere > Soil | place: USA: Michigan... | reverse complement strand
GTGCCGGAAAGACCCGAGCTTCTGGAAACCATCCGACACATTCGAAACCTCGCGAACACGAGGAGCATTCGTCTGGCGGGATGCGAGGAAATGTCGCTCGTCGCCGGATTCGCGCCGTTCCTCCAGTCGGGTTGCTACGACGTCATGATGCCGGACGTGAAGTACGTCGGTGGTTTGCGGGAGATGCTCCGCGTTGCAGACGCGCTGCGCGCGCACGGCGTGGCCTTTTCTCCGCACAATCCCAGCGGTCCCGTGTGTCACGCGGCGAGCCTGCACGTCTGTGCGGTAGCGCCATCGCTTGAGCGATTGGAGATGCAGTACGCCGAGACGTCGCTGTTCGACGATATTGTCGACGGCGCTTTGCCTCGGCCTGCAGGAGGGTTCATCACGGTGCCGACGACGCCCGGGTTGGGGGCGCGGCTCGACTCGCGCTTGACGCGCGAGCTGGCGGCCGAATACGGCTTCGCGCGACACGCGCACTGATGCGAGGCGCTACATCGGGTCGACGCTCGCCTGGAGTCTCATTGTCAGGGTGCGTCGGCGCTGACCGCGCAGCCCGCCGGGACCGGACCCACGCGGCTTAGCGCGATCATTCCCGCGCGGCGCGCATTGCCGCCGCCGGTGAAATTGAATGCCAGCTGCGCCGACGTGCAGCTCGTGAACGTGACCGTTGCACTGCCAACGGCGTTACTCGCTTGCGTCATCGGCGTCGGCGACGTCGCCGGGTCGAATCGATCTCGAACCCCTGGCCGCTTTCGGCGGCTTCGTACCACGAGCCGGTCAGTCCCTGCTGGTCGATGCTCGGGCCCATGCGGGCTCATCACAATGGCTATGCTGCAGCGTTTCGCCGCATGTCGAATGAATCGGCATTCAGCTCCGGCTGTCATTCGGGTCATCCGGCAGCGGGCTCGAAATCAACAAGCCGAACAGAAAACAGCCTGCTGCCATCGTACCGGCGATCACGGCCATCGTGTAGGCCAGTTGCCGGCCGTGCCACCGCTCGGCGAACCACTCGTTGAACCGCGTTGCGTAAAGCGCGGTCCTGCCTCCCGTGAGCTGGATGTTGTGTTGGTACATCTTCGCGCTCGTCACCTGACGCTCGATGTCGGCCGTCTCGTCATCGGCGAAGAGGTAAACGAGTACCGAGCCAGTCAGGCCCAGCGCGAAGATCACGGCCGCGCAGCGATAGAGAACGATGTGAAGCGGCCGCCGGGTGGCGGGTGGCGAGTCCGTATGAGCCTTCATGACGCTTGGTATTTTGGACCTTGCGACGAGGGTAGCGTCGGCGGATGAACGCTATCGCCGATTGGACCAACGATCCAGTCGCTGCAACACCGATGACCACGAAGTGAGCCGATATACAAAGCGCATCAGGTAACTCGAATCCGCAATCATTGACGCTTGCGTATTGTCTTTCGCGCAAAGCGCTTTCGTGACCGGACAGTTGCTCTGCGTTTGCGGCGGATCGAGCATCGGCGCGACATCGTGGTGACGGACGCGAGCGATCACGCACGCCATCGATTCGCGCGTTGGCACCTCGATGCTGAAGCTGCCTTACTCGCGGTAACTCGCTGTCACTGCATCGTCGTGGAAAATCGGCTCGAACTTGTTCCCGGCGCGCAACAGGCCGCGCTCCTTGTGCAGGAACGCGAGCACCGAAGCTGCCGACGGTAGCCAGTTGCGCGCGCCCGATTCGGCAAAGCCCGGTCCGCCGGTCGAGCCGCGGGTCCCGAGCGGGTGATCCTTGGAATCCTTGCCCATCCAGAAGCCGAGGACGATGCCTTTCTTCGGATGCTCGGGCGGACCTGGAATGAACAGCAGCAACCACACGTCGGACGTCTTTCCGTCGGCATTGGTTGCCGTTCCAGTCTTGCCTGCGATCTCGCCGGTATCCTCGGCCGGAAAGGCGAGCATGCGTTTTTTGCGCTCGTTCGGCGTTAGCTTCCAGATGCCGTCGCCGAGCGGATCCATCCCCGGGATGACGCCGGTTCGCAGCGCCGCCGCCGTGCCGGTGGGACCGATGTCGAGCGGTCCCTTCAGCAGTTCGATCATCGCCGCCGATACCGCCGGATGCATGATCCGCGGTTGAAGCGGAGCGCGTTCGCCCCTGATGTCGCAATCGCTCGGTTGGCCCCGCTCGTCGTGGTCGAGCAGCGACTTGCCGTCGCGGCAGACGTCGTTTGCGAAGCGAGGCGTCACGCGGAATCCGCCATTGACGAAAGCGGCGGTCGACGCCATCGCAAGCGGGTTCACTTCCGATGCGCCGATCGCCGTCGTCGGGTACGGTTGCAGCGGGTGCGCAGGATCGCGCGGCATGCCGAGCCGGTATGTGAGCTCGATCACGTTTCGGATGCCGGCACGCGCCCCGGCGCGCATGGCAGCGGTATTGCGCGATTCGCCGAGCGCAATGCGGCAGCTGACCTCGCCGCGATACTCGGGTTCCGACCGGGAGTGGAAGTTCTCGATCTTCTTGACGCCGCGTCCGCGCCCGAGCGAAACGAAGAACGGTGCATCGAGCACGCTGCAGCGGGCGAGAACTTCCGACGCGATCGCCTCGACCGATTCGGATCGCGGCTCGGCCTCGAGGACTTCGTTCGTCAGTCGCTCGACGAGGCTCGCGTAAGTGAATATCTTGAAGGTCGAACCGGGTTGGCGCCAGCCGCTCGCCATGACGTCGTAACGGTATCTTCGGAAGTCGACGTTGCCGACTTCGGCGAGAACGTCGCCGGTGAAGTCGACCGCGAATGCGCCCGCGCGCAGTTCGTCGTTGTCCGCGTCGTTCGGGTGACGTTCGCGGTAGGTGCGAAGCGTCGTCTCGACCGCCTTGGCGAGGACCTCCTGCAGACCGTCGTCGCGGGTGATGGAGATCGTCAATCCGCCCTTGTTGATCGGGAAGCGGTCCTTGTACAGCAGGCGCACGCGCTCGAGGAAGTAGTCGTGCGTTCCGCAGCCGCCGCTCCGCGGCACGATCTCCTTGCGCAACACTTTCTCGACGAGGCTCGCCGCACGGGCGTGCTGGATCTCGTCGATCGCGCCCTGGTCCAGCATCAGATCGAGCACGCGCATCGTCGCGCGGCTGGCCTCGGCCCAGTTCGCATCGTGAATCTGCTCGGCAGTTCGCAGCAGCGGGTCGGTCGCGAATCCGCGGTCGGGCAATGCCGGCTTGTTGATGAGCGCGACGATGAAGGCCGCCTGGTGCAGCGCGAGCTCCTTCGCCGGCTTGCCGAAATACGCGCGGCTCGCCGCTTCGATGCCGTATTGTCCACGCCCGAAGTACGGCATGTTGACGTATTTCAGAAGCAGGTCGCGCCGCGAAAACGCCCGCTCGAGGCGCAACGCGGTGACGATATCGCCGACCTTCTCCATCTCGGTGGAGGGGCGCCCGGTGCCGCCGCGAAGGTTCTTGGCGATCTGCATCGTCAACGTCGACGCTCCGGAGCGGCTCTCCTGCAGGAGCCGCTTCGCCAGCGCGCGTACGATGGCCGCCTTGTCGATGCCTTCGTGCCGGAAGAAGTTCTTGTCCTCGGAGGCGAGGATCGCGCTGACGAAGAGCGGAGGAATATCGGCCGCGTCCTCGATCAGGATGCGGTGCTCGGGCGATGATATGCAGGCGACCGTCTTGAGGTCCTCGGTGACGAGGACCGATTGGCGCGCGAAGTAGGTCGGGTCGCGGAGCCGGTCGATCGACTTGCGATCGATGTGCAAATACGCGTCGATCCGGTCGCCATACCGCGAATCGGTCGCTTCGACGATCGATTCGAACCAGACGTATCCGGCGACGCCGACGACGGCGAGCAGGCCGACGACGACGAAGAGGCGCAGCAGGATGCGGCCGCAAAAGCACACGAGCAGCCAAGGCAGCCCCACGAGCGCCAGGGCGGGGTTGCGTTTGCGGTCGCCTGCCATGCCTGGTTTCCTCGCGCGAGACGAGGTCTCGACGTCGTTAGATCAACGTGGCGAGAAGCAGGGGACGTACCAATGCCATTTGACGCCAGTTTGCCGGGCGCCGGTGCGAAAACGTGTCGTGCGAAGTGCTGCGTAGCGGCAGCAAATGATGACGCGCGTCAACTCGTCGCCGCCGGCTGACACGGCATACTCCCGGCGCCGGATCGCGTCCGGGCGGGAGATTGCGTGGCCTCCATCGCTTCAGTAATTCTTGCCGCGCGTGGCACGCGCGCACTCGGCGACGGCTTCGTCAGCCTGACGTTGCCGCTGTACCTGCTCGCACTCGGATATACGCCGCTGCAGGTGGGCATCGTGTCGGCGGCCACGCTGCTCGGCTCGGCGGCGCTGTCGCTGATCGTGGGCGTGTACGCGACGCGCATCGGCTATCGCCGCGCGCTGCTCGGCGCGGCCCTGCTGATGATCGCGACCGGAATCGCATTCAGCGGCGCGCGCGACTTCTGGCCGCTGCTCGCCGTGGCGTTCGTCGGAACGCTGAATCCGTCGAGTGGTGACGTGAGCGTCTTTCTGCCGCTCGAGCACGCGGTGCTTTCGGACGTCGTGGCCGCCGAGCGCCGCACGAGCGCGTTCGCGCGCTATAGCCTGGTCGGCGCGGTCTGCGGCGCAGTGGGAGCGCTGCTTGCAGGGGTTCCACAACTGCTTTTGGACACGCTGCACGTACCGTCGCGCGTCGCGCTGCAGGGCATGTTCGTGCTTTACGCGGCATTGGGCTTCGCGGCCTGGCTGCTGTACCGGCGTCTGCCCGTTCGCGCCGACGCCGCCGCCAGCGACATCCGTCACGCGCCGTTGCGCGAATCGCGGCGCATCGTACTGACCCTCGCCGCGCTCTTCAGCGTGGACGCATTTGCCGGCGGGCTGATCGTGCAGTCGATGCTGAGCTTGTGGCTCGTGCAGCGTTTCGCGCTGAATGCGACGCAACTCGGCATGCTGTTCTTCGGCAACAGCCTGCTGGCCGGCGCATCGTACCTGGTCGCGGCACCGCTCGCGCGCCGCTTCGGGTTGGTCAATACGATGGTGTTCACCCACATCCCGTCGAGCGTCGCGCTGATCGCCATCCCGTTCGCCGGCGACGTGAATGTCGCGATCGTGCTGCTGCTCGTGCGCAGTGCGCTGTCGCAGATGGACGTGCCGACGCGAAGCTCGTATGTGATGGCGGTCGTGACGCCGGCCGAGCGGCCGGCGGCCGCCAGTGCAACGGCGGTGCCGCGCAGCCTCGCCGCGGCGGGGAGCCCGTTGCTGACCGGCTATCTTCTCGCCCTGTCGCCGTTCGGCTGGCCGCTAGTGCTGGCCGGCGCGATGAAGATCGCCTACGACCTGACGCTGCTCGCACTCTTTCGCCACGTGCGCCCGCCGGAGGAGGCGCAGCGAGCGCTTTCACGGCGATGCGCGAAAGGCATCAGGTAACGGGATTTCGCCATCATTTGACATCGATGGCGCAGACGTCCTACGGTGCGCATTGCAGGCCGCAGGGCGAGTTCGTCAGCGCTGCCGGTTCAATCAACGGGGGAGGATCTGCTGCATGTATGCGCGCGCGTCGGTCACGCGCAAGCTGTTGCTTGCGTTCGTGGCGATGGTGTTTTCTTCCGCCTCGCTTGCCGAGGTGACGTCGATCAAGATCGGCCGCTCTTTCAGTCTGGGGCAACTGCCGGCCATGGTGATGGAAAAGCATCGATTGGTCGAAAAGCACGCGAAGGCCGCCGGCATCGACCTCGACGTCGAGTGGCACAAGTTCGCCGGTGCGGCGGCCGAAAACGATGCGCTGCTCTCCGGAAGCGTGGCGTTCACTGCGAACGGCGTCCCGGGCTTGCTGATCCTCTGGGACAAGACGCACGGACAGGTGCGCGGCGTCGCGGCATTGGATGCGGAGACGATGTTTCTCAACACGCGAAACCCGAACGTCAGATCGATTCGTGATTTCACGTCTGCCGACAAGATTGCCGTGCCGGCAGTGCGGGTCTCGGTCACCGCCATCCAGCTGCAGATGGCTGCTGCGAAGCAGCTTGGCGAGAACGAGTTGCACAGGCTCGATCCGTTCACCGTTTCGCTGTCGAACCCCGACGGCATGAGCGCGCTCCTTTCGAACTCGGAGGTCAACACCCATTTCACCGTCGAGCCCTATTCGACGCGGGAGCTTGCCCATCCGGGTGTCCGTACGGTGCTGACCTCGGATGAGACGCTGGGAGGCCAGGGGACACTCAACGTGTTCGTGGCGACGGAGAAATTCCGGCGCGAGAATCCGAAGGTCTACCACGCGTTCGTCGAGGCGCTCGCGGAAGCGGACGAGATCATCAACCGCGACAAGAAGGCCGCCGCACAGGTTTTCGTCGAGCAGGCAAAGGGGTTCTCCTTCGACGAAATCCACAAGGTGCTTGAGGAGAACAAGATCCAGCATTCGATGACGCCGCTGCAGACGATGAAGTACGCGGCATTCCTGCACAAGATCGGAACCATCAAGACGATGCCGAATTCCTGGAAGGATTATTTCTTCCAGGACTCGATCGTTGCGACGCTTCCCGGAAACTGAGAGCAAGGAGATTGGACGGTGTTACGCGAACTTGACCGGATGACCTTCGACGAGGTCGAGCATTACCTTGCGAACGGAGCGGGAATCGTCGTGCTTCCCCTCGGTTCGACCGAGGAGCATGGACCGCATGGCCCGATGGGCACCGACACCTTCGCTGCTAGAATCGTGGCGCGCAAGGTCGCTGAGCAGCTCGACGCCATCCTGGCGCCGGCCATTCCCTTCGGAATGTGCTTCGACCAGAGGCACTTCAAGGGCACGATCGCGCTGCGCCCCAGCACCTACGCGCATCTCCTCCAGGAGATCTGCGGCAACTTCATTCGCGATGGCTATCGCCTGGTTCTCGCGATCAGCGGCCATCGGGGCAACGATCATGCGGCGATATCGGGTTTGCAGGAGGCGGCGTGGGACTCGGAAACCCACGTGCTGTACATGTGCTATCAGGACGCGAACCGCGGCCGGCTGAAGGAGGTGCTGGGCCCCGATGCGGCCAAGCATCTCGAGCAACAGGATCTGAGCTACGGTGCCGACGGACATGGAGGATCGGTCGAGCTCTCGATCGCCGAAGCGCATGCCGGCAATTCGGTACGCATGGACAAACGCAAGAAACCCGATCGCCGCCGGATGGACTTGCTGCGCTCGTTCCCGTTTCGTGCCGTCCTGAACATCGAAGAAATGGCGCCTACCGACGGCTTTTTCGGCGATCCGGCCATCACGTCGCCTGAACTTGGCGAGCAGATCGCGACGAGAACCTCCGAGCGAATCGCAAGCGAGGTCCGGCGTTTTCTCGAGTCGTTCCCGGCTCGCACGTCGCGCGGCGCGTAAGCGATGCCTCCAGCCGGCCGTCCGCAACCTGGCGGGATGCAAGGGAAAGGTGTTGTCGTTGCACCGCAACCGGTGGCGGCGAGCGTCGGCGCTGCGATCCTCGCCGAAGGCGGCAATGCACTCGACGCCGCCATCGCGACGGCGTTTGCGCAGGGCGTCGTCGATCCATTCAACGGCGGCATCGGCGGCTTCGGCTGCATGCTCGTTCACGATGCTCGCAGTCGGCGGACGACTGCCGTCAACTATCACGGCCGTGCCGGATCGAAAGCGCGCCCGGACGTGTTCGTGGGCGACGTCGTCGGCCAGATTCACGGCCATGCCGAGCGATACGAAGTAAAAGGGGCCGTCAACCAGATCGGATATCGCTCGCCGGTCGTTCCGGGCGTCGTCGCCGGGTTCGACGAAGCCCATCGCGCCTTCGGCCGTCTTCCGTGGAACATTTTGCTCGAGCCCGCGATCCATCTCGCGCGCGACGGCATTCCCTTGCCCGGCGAGGTCTACGCGCATTGGACCGACCTTACCGAGCCTGGCCATAAGTCGGGTTTCGAGCGTATCCACGCGACGCCGGCGTGTGCGGCGATCTTCGCGCCCGGCGGCAACGTGCTGAAGCCGGGCGAGATGCTGCGCCAGCCCGACTACGCCGACACGCTCGAGCGAATCGCGGACGCGGGCGCTGACGACTTCTATCGAGGCGACATCGCGCAAGCGATTGCGAACGATTTCTCGCGCAACAGCGGCCTGTTTGGAAGCGAGGACCTCGCCGGCTATCGCGCCGACGTTGCGGATCCCATCAGCGGCTCGTACCGAGGGCTTCGGATCGAGAGCTCGCCGCTTCCGGCGAGCGGCATCCAGGTGATCGAGCTCCTCAATATTCTCGAGCACTTCGACCTCGCCGCACTGCGACGCGACGACGAGGCGCGCTACGTACATCGGGTGAGCCGCGCGATGCTCGCCACCTTCGCCGACCGCGCGCGCTTTCTCGGCGATCCGCGCTTCGTCGACGTCCCGGTCGATCGCCTGCTCGGCAAGGCGCACGGCCGCGATATTGCGGCGCTCGTCGAAGGCGAGCGCGAGATCTCGGTCGAGTCGCTCGAATACGCCGAATCGCGCCATACGACGCACGTGTGCACGATCGATTGCGAGGGTAACGGCGTATCGCTGACGCATACGCTCGGCTCGGCTTCGGGAGTCGTGACACCCGGGCTCGGATTCGTCTACAACAATTGCATGTATCAATTCCATCCGTTCCCCGGCCATCCCAATTCGATCGCTCCGGGGAAGAGCCGCCTGACCGGCGCGGCGCCGACCCTCGTCTTCAAGGAATCGACGCCCTGGATGGCGCTCGGAGCGCTCGGCGGTACGCGCATGCCGACGGCGATCGTCAGCACGCTCTGCAACATCGTCGAACACGGAATGCGGCCGACGGAAGCGGTCGACGCACCGCGATTTCATGCGGAAGGCGCGTGGCTCGAGATGGAAAGCCGCCTCTACTGGCGTTTGCGCGACGAGCTCGAATCGCGAGGATGGCGGCTGCGTCCTTCGGCGAAAGGCTACGACCGCGCATTCGCGCTTGTTTTCGTTGCGGTGCGCGAGGCCGACGGTGCATTCAACGGAGGATCGGACCCGCGGGGCGGCGGCGGCCTGGCAATCGCATGACGATGGCGTGCGCGTGACTCCGCATGTGGTCATCGTCGGTGCGGGGGCCGTCGGCGGATTCGTCGGCGGCCTTCTGGCCGAGGCAGGATCGAACGTAACGCTGGTCGATGCGTGGCCAGCACACGTCGAAGCCATTCACGCGCGTGGCTTGAGCCTCCATGGCACGCATGGGGAGCGGCGCGTCGCGCTCTCCGCACTGCACGTGTGCGACGTCCAGACGCTTATTCACCGGCGGGTCGACGTCGCCTTCGTGAGCGTCAAGCTGTACGACACCGGCTGGGCGACAGCGTTGATAGCCCCCTACCTGTCCGAGTCGGGCTTCGTCGTGACGATGCAAAATGGAATGGTCGAGGAGGATGTCGCGCAGGTCGTTGGCTGGCCGCGCGTGCTTGGCTGCGTCGTCAGCCGGTTTCAGGTCGAACTGGTGGAACCGGGCCATATCCGGCGAACGAATCCACCCGGTGGAACGCTCCATGACACGTTTCGCGTCGGCGAGATCCATGGACGCGCGACGCACCGCGCAGATCGCGTAGCGGCGTTGCTGCAGAACGTCGACAGCGCTCGCGTCACGACCAATCTGTGGGGCGAGCGCTGGTCGAAGCTCGTCGCCAATTCGATGACGTCACCGGTCGCGGCGATCTCCGGCTTGACGCTGAAACAGATGTACGAGCAGCCGCAGGCACGCCGACTCGTCATTCGCCTAGCGGCCGAGGCGGTCTGCCTCGGCCACGCGCTCGGTTTTGCGCTGGAGCCGATTTTCGGAACCTCTCCCGACGACTACGTGGCCGCAGAGCGTGGCGAGCGATCGCCGCTTCGGCGCCTCGAAGCCGCGATGGCGACGTGGCAGGCGACGAGCCTGGAAGACGGCCGCACCGGCATCGCGCAAGACTTGCGCAGGGGACGCCGGACCGAAGTGGACTACCTCGGCGGCTACGTCGCGGCTCGCGGCGCAGCGGCAGGCCATCGAGCGCCGACGCACGAGGCGATCACGGAAATCGTGCACCGTATCGAGCGGGCCGAATTGAAGCCCGGGATGGACAACATCGAAGCGCTGCTGTCGCCGGGCGGGGCCGCCGGTTGATCACTTTTCGCTCGATCTACAGCCACCTTCAAACGAGAGCTGCCAAGGAGGAAACGTGAAGACGTCAAGATGGGCCATTGCAGCGCTGTTCGCATTGTGCGGTGCGAGCGCGGCGTTCGACGTGAGCGCCGAACCGACGACGATCAAAGTCGGTCGCGCCTACAGTCTCGGGCAGCTTCCGACGTTCGTCATGGACAAGCAGCAGCTGATCGAGAAGCATGCGAAGGCGCTGGGCCTCGACCTGAAGGTCGAATGGGTGTCGTTCGCCGGCGCCGGGCCGGAGAACGACGCGCTGCTTTCGGGTGACGTCGCCTTCACGCTCAATGGGCCGCCCGCGTCGATCATGTTGTGGGACAAGACGCGAGGCCGCGAAAACGTCCATATCGTCGCCGCCGTCGACAACGAGCTGCTCTTCCTGAACACGCGAAACCCATCCGTTCGTTCCATTCGCGATTTCACCGACAAGGACAGGATCGCGGTGCCGAGCGTCGGCATTTCGGTCGCGGCCATCCAATTGCAGCTCGCGGCCGGGAAGGCGTTCGGAGAAGACAATCTGCACGAGCTCGACCGGCTCACGGTTTCCCTGAGCAGTCCCGATGCGCTGGTCACGATGCTGTCGGGCGGCGATGTGAACGCCAATTTCGCGTCGGAACCGTATTCGACGAAGGAACTCGCGCAGCCGGGCGTGCATACCGTCCTCAGCACGCTCGACGTCCTCGGGGCGCCTGCAACCCAGAACGTGTTCGTGACGACCGAGAAGTTCCGGCGCGAAAACCCGAAGATCTACCGCGCATTCGTGGACGCGTTGAAGGAAGCGGACGACATCATCAATCGCGATAAGCGCGCTGCGGCGCTGCTCTTCAAGGAGCGCGCGAAGGGCTTCGCGCTCGACGAAATCCTGGCGCCGCTCGAGAAGAAATCGATCGAGTTCTCGCTGGCGCCGAGCGGCCTGCTGCGCTACGCCGAGTTCCTGCACAAGGCGGGCCGCATCAAGACGATGCCCGCGTCCTGGAAGGATTGCTTCTTCCCGGATCCCGAAATCGACCACCTGTCGGGAAGCTAGACGGTTTAGATCGTCCACTGCAGACCCACGGCGGCTGCTGGCGAACGCGCGGGCGCAGGTATATCGTTCACCGCCCAGCCTCGGTGCGGCGCTCTCCTCGCGCGAGCGCCGCAGCGTCGCGCTGTCCAAGTCCACCGCCCGACCGCAAGGAGGACTCATGTCACGCTGGCGCTTGATCGTAGTTCCGCTTCTGGCTCTTGCCGTAACGGTTTGCGCGTCCGCCGCGGAGATGGCGAAAATGATCGTCGCCACGGGCGTCGATC
>Ga0157370_10008097_pt1 | contig 11380 bp, 8 predicted proteins | sample C35metaG_FD_113463 | JGI IMG/M metagenome (GOLD analysis project Ga0157370, IMG submission 113463) | Corn rhizosphere microbial communities from Kellogg Biological Station, Michigan, USA - C3-5 metaG | ecosystem: Host-associated > Plants > Roots > Rhizosphere > Soil | place: USA: Michigan... | reverse complement strand
GGCGAGGCCGACTTCGCCGTCGGCGGCGGGGTCGAGGTCATGAGCCGCGTGCCCATGGGTTCGGACATGGGCGCCTGGCCGACCGACCCTTCGTCGGCCTTCCCGACCTATTTCGTGCCGCAGGGCGTATCGGCGGACATGATCGCCACCAAATACGGCTTCAGCCGCGACGACGTGGACGCCTATTCGGTGGAGAGCCACAAGCGCGCCGCCAAGGCTTGGGCCGAGGGTCGGTTCAAGAACTCGGTCATCGGCGTCAAGGACCAGCTGGGCCTGACCATCCTGGATCATGACGAGACGATCCGTCCGAACACGGACATGCAGGCGCTCGGGGGCCTGAACCCCTCCTTCGCCATGATGGGCGAGATGGCGTTCGACGGCGTGATCAACCAGCGCTACCCCGAGGTCGAGCGCGTCAATCACGTCCACACGCCGGGCAACTCGTCCGGCATCGTCGATGGTTCGGCCGGCGTGCTGATCGGTTCGCTGGAAGCTGGCCAGGCCCTGGGCCTGAAGCCGCGCGCCAAGATCCTGGGCGGCGCCTCGATCGGCTCCGAGCCGTCGATCATGTTGACCGGCCCGGAATATGTGACCCGCAAACTGCTGGGCAAGCTGGGTATGACGCCCGACGACATCGACGTCTGGGAGCTGAACGAGGCCTTCGCCGCCGTCGTCCTGCGCTACATGCAGGCCCTGAATATCGACCACGCCAAGATGAATGTGAACGGCGGCGGCATCTCGATGGGCCACCCGCTCGGCGCCACCGGCGCCATGATCACCGGCATCGCGCTTGACGAGCTGGAGCGCTCGAACAAGTCCACCGCCCTGGTCACCCTGTGCATCGGCGGCGGCATGGGCACCGCCACCGTCATCGAACGCGTCTGATCCAGGAGCAAATGGATATGGAAAACTTCAAGATCGACGTCGACGCCGACGGCATCGCCCTGATCACCTTCGACGTTCCGGGCCGTTCGATGAACACCCTGACGTCCACCGTGATGAAGGAAATCCCCGAGCTGGTCGAACGCATCAAGACCGACGACGCCATCAAGGGCGCCGTCATCACCTCGGGCAAGGCCTCGGGCTTCTGCGCCGGCGCGGACCTGGGCGACATGGCCGGCGGCGTGCTGTCGGGCGGCGGCGACCTGCAAAAGGCGTTTGACGCCGGCTGGAAGCTGAACGGCGCCTTCCGTGCGCTGGAAACCTCGGGCAAGCCGATCGCAGCTGCGATCAACGGCCTGGCCTTGGGCGGCGGGCTGGAGTTCACCCTGGCGGCCCACTACCGCGTGGTCGAGAACGACAACAAGATCCAGCTGGGCCTACCCGAGATCAAGGTCGGTCTGTTCCCCGGCGGCGGCGGCACCCAGCGCCTGACGCGTCTGGTCGGCGTCCAGAACGCCATGATGGCGATGAGCGAGGGCAAGTCCTTCCGCCCGAACGATGCCAAGGGCGCCGGTATCGTCCATGAGGTGGTCGAAAAGGGCCAGTCGGTCGAGGCCGCCAAGGCCTGGATCAAGAACAAGGTCGAGTCGGGGGGCAAAGCCGTCCAGCCCTGGGACGAGAAGTCGTTCAAACTGCCTGGCGGCGGCCCCTATCACCCGGCCGGCATTCAGAATTTCATGGTCGGCAACGCCATGCTGCGCAAGCAGTCCTACGGCAACTATCCGGCCGTGGTGAACCTGATGAAGGCCGTTTACGAAGGCGCCCAGGTGCCGATGGACGCGGCTCTGCGCATCGAGACACGCTACTTCATCAAGACCCTGATGACGCCGCAGGCCCAGGCCATGATCCGTTCGCTGTTCCTGTCCAAGCAGGAACTGGACAAGGGCGCCGTGCGCCCGGCCGGCGCGCCCAAGTCCGATCCGAAGAAGGTCACGGTCATCGGCGCCGGCATGATGGGCGCGGGCATCGCCTATGTGCAGGCGCTGGCCGGCATTGAAACCATCTTGATCGACCAGACGCAGGAAGCCGCCGACAAGGGCAAGGCCCACGTCGAGGAACTGCTGAAGAAGCGCCTGTCGCGCGGTCAACTGACGCAGGAGAAGTATGACGCCCTGCTGGGTTCGGTCACGGCGACGACGGACTATGAGCTGATCAAGGGTTCCGATCTGGTCGTCGAGGCCGTGTTCGAGAACCGGGAGATCAAGGCCGATGTGACTAAGCGCGCCGAGGCGCAACTGGCTGACGGCGCTGTGTTCGGCTCCAACACCTCGACCCTGCCGATCACCGGCCTGGCCGAGGCTTCGGTGCGGCCTGAGGACTTCATCGGCATCCACTTCTTCTCGCCCGTCGACAAGATGATGCTGGTCGAGATCATCCTGGGTGAAAAGACGGGTCAGGCCGCCATCGCCAAGGCGCTGGACTATGTGCTGAAGATCAAGAAGACGCCGATCGTCGTCAACGACAGCCGCGGTTTCTACACCTCGCGCTGCTTCTCCACCTTCCTGATGGAGGGCATGGCGATGCTGGAAGAGGGCTACGGCCCGGCCCTGATCGACAATGTCGGTCGCATGACCGGCATGCCGCGCGGCCCGCTGGAGATGCACGACGACGTCGCCCTGGACCTGTCCTACAAGATCGCCAAACAGACGGCGCTGGATCTTGGCGACAAATACGTCCCGTCGGAAGGCGCCGACATCGTCGCCAAGATGGTCGAGGGCGGGCGTTTCGGTCGCAAGAACGGCAAGGGCTTCTACGATTACGATCAGAAGCCCAAGACGATCTGGAAGGGTCTGGGCGAACTGGCCCCCACCACCAAGGGCATCGACCAGCCGGAAGAGCCGACCGCCTTCGCCCAGATCGACGAGCTGAAGACGCGCCTGCTGTATCGTCAGGCCGTGGAAGTGGCCCGTTGCTGGGAAGAGGGCGTCATCGACGATCCGCGCGAAGCCGATCTGGGCGCCATCCTGGGCTGGGGCTTCGCGCCCTGGACCGGCGGCCCGATCAGCATGATCGACGGTATCGGCCTGGCCAAGTTCGTCGAAACCGCAGACCGCCTGGCCGCGACCTATGGCGACCGCTTCAAGGTCCCGCAACTGCTGCGCGACATGGCCGCCAGGAACGAGACCTTCTACGGCAAGTTCGCTCAGGAGAAGGCCGCCGCCTGATCAGCTGCGGACCACTTCAGACTATGGAACGGGCGGCCTTCGGGTCGCCCGTTTTCGTTTGGCACCACTTTTCTTTCTTCATTCCGGGCGCGCAGCGCAGACCCGGAATGACGAAAGGGGAAGATGCTCCGCTATCAAAAGAAAGACCCGCTCGACACGAGGTCGAGCGGGTCGCTCCGCCGCCCTTCGCGGGGTCGGTGGCGGGTCGCTAGGGGCGACGGAGTAGCGGTGAAAAGACCGGACCGAGACAAGACGAACTCTGAAAGTCCGCCCAGCCTCGGAGGCCGGCGTCAGCCTTCCAGGTCCTGGCCTTCGTCCGGCTCGGGCGTGCCCAGCAGTTCGTCGGCGATCTTGTTGGTCGAGGCGCGCACGGCTTTTTCGATCGAGGCCGCGATGTCCGGATTCTGCTTCAGGAACTCGCGCACATTCTCGCGGCCCTGACCGATCCGGGTGGAGTCATAGCTGAACCAGCTGCCCGACTTCTCGATGATGCCAGCCTTGACGCCCAGGTCGATGACCTCGCCCAGTTTGGAAATACCCTCGCCATACATGATGTCGAAGATGACCTCGCGGAACGGCGGGGCGACCTTGTTCTTGACCACCTTGACCCGGGTGGTGTTGCCGACCACCTCGTCACGGTTCTTGATCGCGCCGGTGCGGCGGATATCCAGACGCACCGAGGCATAGAACTTCAGCGCATTGCCGCCCGTCGTCGTCTCGGGCGAGCCGTACATGACGCCGATCTTGTGACGGATCTGGTTGATGAACAGCACGATGCATTTCGATTTGGAGATCGAGGCCGTCAACTTGCGCAGCGCCTGGCTCATCAAGCGCGCCTGAAGGCCCGGCAGGCTGTCGCCCATCTCGCCCTCTATCTCGGCGCGCGGCGTCAAGGCTGCGACGGAGTCGACGACCACAATATCGACGGCGCCCGACCGGACCAGCGTATCCACGATCTCCAGCGCCTGCTCGCCAGTGTCCGGCTGCGACACCAGGAGATCATCCAGATTGACGCCCAGCTTCTGGGCATAGACCGGGTCCAGCGCATGTTCGGCGTCGACGAAGGCGGCCACCCCGCCCTTCTTCTGCACTTCCGCGACGGTGTGCAGAGCCAGGGTCGTCTTGCCCGAGGATTCCGGGCCAAACACCTCGATCACCCGCCCGACCGGCAGACCGCCGATGCCCAGCGCCATGTCCAAGCCCAGCGAGCCGGTCGAGACGCTGTCGATCTCGGCGACCACGCCCGCCTTGCCCAGTTTCATCACCGAGCCCTTGCCGAAAGCGCGATCAATCTGCGCGATCGCCGCCTCCAGGGCGCGTTGCTTGTCGCCGTCGTCCTTGCCCACCAATTTGAGTGCCGCCTGTGAAGCCATTGCCTTCGTCTCCCTTGCCATGATTCCCGTCATTCAGCTTGGGAGAGACCCGCCTGGACCCGCCCCCGTTTCGTGAGGCGGACTATGTGCATGGTTTGTTCTGGTTCACAAGATGTTCTCATTGATCAAAACGAGAACAGCCAAATCCTACGACCGTTTTTGACGCCGTCTAAAGCGGAAGGCGTAGGCTGAAGCTGGCGCCCTCGGGGTCGTAAGTCATGACCGACGAGCCGTGCAGCGAGCGGTTGATCGTCGAGTCGATCAGCACCGAACCGAAGCCCTTGCGCTGAGGCGGCGACACCGCCGGCCCGCCACTTTCGACCCAATCCAGCAGCAGATGGCCGTCAGCAACCGACCAGTCGATCCGCACGCAGCCCGAGGCGTTCGACAGGGCGCCGTATTTGGCGGCGTTCACCGCCAGCTCGTGAAAGACCATCCCCATCCCCAACGTCTGTTGCGCGTTCAGATCGACGGCCGGACCGGTCAGGCGGACCTGTTCCTCGGCATAGGGGGCCAGTTCCTGAGCCAGCATGGCGCGCAGATCGACATGCTCCCAGTTCGCGGCCGTCAGCAGGTTCTGAGTGTTGGAAAGGGCCACGAGCCGCGCTTCGAAAAGGGCGGTGAAGGTGGCGACATCCGGCGTGCGCCGCGCGGTCTGGTGGGCGATGGACTGCACCGTGGCCAGTGTGTTTTTCACCCGGTGATTCAGTTCGTTGATCAGCAATCGCTGCAAGCGTTCGCTGTCGGCCAAGGCGGCGAAGGCCTCGCGGCGATCGGTGATGTCGGTGATGACGCCCGACATCTTGATCGGCCGGCCCGAACGACTGCGGATCAGGCGTCCCCGCAGATGGATCCACCGGCCAGAGGCCGGCAGAGGCCATTCCTGATCGTATTCGCCCTCGCCCGCCAGGGCGCGCTCCAGCGCCTGACGATGCAACGGCAGATCCTCCGGCGACAGACGGTCGCCGACTTCGCTCGGGCCAAGGCGGCAGGACGGATCAATGGACAGGATTTCGCGCGCGCGGTGCGACATCATCGTCGTCTTCATCGGCAGGGTCGCTTCCCAGAAGCCAACGCCGCCGGCGTCCACGGCCGCCAGAACATTGGCCCGCTGATCGACGATCGAGGCGCCAAGCGCGAGAAACAGCAGCGTGACCGCCCCGGTCGTCACCGCGACCGCCAAGACGACCGGCGACGCCCCGCCCTGCAACGGCCCCGCGTCGGCGATCGGGGTCAGGATCAGGGCCGCCATGCCGATATGGTGCATGGAGACGATGGCCAGACCCAGGATGACGGCGGCGACCGCGCGCCAGGCCAGGCTCCGCTCCTGGCGGGCCGCAATCAGGGCGGCGTAGGCGGCGGCGACCGCGACGACCACCGACAGAGCGACCAGCAGGGGCTGATAGCTTAGGACGGCGCTCATCCGCATCGCCGCCATCCCGACATAGTGCATGGCGACGATGGATCCGCCCATCAGCAGGGCCGCCGGCGCCAGTCGCAGTGGGCTGGCCTGCGCCGTGCCCGCCGTCAGGAAGGCCGCCGCCGTGCCGGCCGTCGCCAGCAGGAAGGAGACCAGCGTCAGGCCAGGATCATAGACGACTGCGCCGTCGCCCTCGAACCCCAGTATGGCGATGAAATGCATCGACCAAATGCTGACACCCAGCGCCAGGGCCGAGACGCCAAGCCAGCGCAAACGCGTCGCGCCGATCTGGCTTCGGGTTCGATTGAACAGATCCAGAGCCGTCCACGCGCCTAAAATTGCAATCGCCAGCGACAGGACGGTGAAGGCATTGACGTGAAGGTGGTGCAAGCGCGCCGAAGCCCCAAGAAACAGCAGCGATAGCCTTAGCCGGGTTTCACGGCCCCGACGACCGCGAAACGCACGCGCCTCACGCGATCAGTCTCGCCGCCAAGGCGATCCCGCAGGCGAGGAACAGGCTGGCGGCGGCGAAGATCGGCAAGGCCCGGCCCGAGCGAGGCGCCAGCGGGCGGACCAGCATCGCGATCATCAGGGCGATCGGCCCCACCGCGCCAGGCATGTCCATGCCGACCCCCAGGAAGACGCCGTGCCCCTGAACCAGCAACCACCCGCCGACCAGCGCCGTGGTCACGACGGCGGGTGCGAAGGACGCCCACGAGCCGAGGCGGGCGCCGATCACCGCCGTCGATGCGGCGGCCAGGGCTGCGATCAGACCGGGCCACAGCAGCAGGAAGGCGGCTTCCGGCGCCACCGTCTGCACCCCGCCGCCCAGGATCAGAACCAAGATGATCAGCCCCAGCCAGCCGCCCCAGACGGCGTCTGAGTCCTGCGGTTTCGGCCGCGCTAGGCTGAGCGCCAGCGCAATCACCGTCGCCCCCACGACAGGCGGGCTAAAACCACCCAGCGCCGCTGCAATCGCGAATGCCGCCAGTATCACTCCCGATGCGCCCCATCGGCCCATCAGGCGTCGCCCTGAGGTCAGCATCAAAATCAGGGCCAGCATGGAAAGGGCCACGGCAATTTCCAGAAACGGCAGGCGACGCAGCAAGGTGTAATAGAGGTCGGCCGAATCCACGCGACGGCCGATCGGCCCGGCCAGGACGCGCACCGCCTGTCCCACCACCACCGCGCTGGCCAACAGCCACAGACCATCCGCCGCACCCCGCACGACCGACGTCGCCCGCAAGCCCGTGACATGGCGCGCGCCCCAGGCGGCGAAGGCCGTCGCCAGGACTCCCACGGTCAGCAGCAGCCAGCCGATCGCCGGCGAATGCTGCACGACGAACAGGCCGAAGACGTCGGCATAGACCGCGTTCTGCGTCGCCTGCGGCAGGGTCGGCGCCCGCAACAGGTCATCGGCCATTTCCAACGCCTGGGAGCCGATATGCTGCACGCTGCCCTGATCCAGCGCCTGCGGCGTCGAGGACGGCGCGTGGTACTGCGCCGGGCGGCCGATGAAGGCCAGATTGATCCCCGCCAGCTTGCGATCCGCCGCCACGGTGAAGTCCGTGCCGTTGGGCATCAGCCGATAGACGAAGATGGCCAGGGCGTTGCTGGACGGCCCGCCCGTCGCCCTCTGGGTCGCCTGGGCGTAGCGGGCGATGGTCTGGGCGTTGCCGGGTCCGGGCTCGAACATCATGGCGCGCCCGCCGCCGCCCCGCGCCTCCAGATTGATCACCGCGCCGATGTCGTCGCGCAGCGGATGTTCGCTGAAAAAGGCCCGCGCCCCGTCCAGATTCAGCTCCTCGGCGTCGGTGAACAGGACAACCAGCGTCCGCTCGGCCCCGCCCCTCGCCTTGATCGCGCGCACGGCTTCCAGAATGGCGGCGACGCCGGTCGCATCGTCGGCGGCGCCGGGCGAGTTCGGCACGCTGTCGTAGTGGGCCATCAGGGCGACAGCGGGCAGGCCGGGGTCACGCCCCGGTAGGACCCCGACGATATTGACCGCCTGAACGCCGCCCGCGTTTCCGCCCTCCCGCTCGATTCGCGCGACGGCGGCGGGCGACAGGGAGCCGGTCTGCAAGCTGGGCTGAAGCCCCAGCGCCGTCAGCCTTTGGCCGAGATAGGTCTGAACCTGCCGATGTTCAGCAGAGCCGACGGGATGCGGCGCTCGTGCGATCCGGTTCACGTCCATCATGGCGCGCGCGGCCGAGAACTGAACCGCAGGCGTCGAAGCGGGCAGGGGTTTGGGCGTCTGCGCGGTCAGCACCGCCAAGCCGAGGGCCGCCACAAGGGACGCCAGAAACAACACCCACCGCATATCCAATCCCCCGATCGCTCTGTCCCGCAATCAGCCCCGAACCACCGCTCTGCGCAAGGCGTCCGATCAGCGCCGCACGATGTTCCGAGCCGTCAGATTGCCCGTAGCCCCGTCGCCGTCGTCCGCGCTGGACCCGAACGGCCAGCCGCGGTCGTCGCCGCAGTAGCGTCGTCCGCCCTCGCGCGACCCGATCACAACCGCGCGTGGCCTCAGCCAGCCCGCGCCGGTGAACAGATTGTCCGTAATCTGATTATACGACGGCGTCTGGTGGCGGATCACGCCGTCCTCGCCGCAATTGCGGTACAGAAACACCCCGCCCTTGCCGTGCAACGCCAGCCGGTTGCCGACGATGCGGTTGGCGCCCGACCCGTCCACCGCGATCTGCTCGCGTCCGGTGCGGATATCGAAATCGTTGTCCTGGATCAGCGCGCCTGCGCTCTCGGCGTCCAGATAGATGGCGGTGGCGGTCGAGCGCCCCGTAAAGCGGGATCGCGTCACCGTGGTGCGCGTCACCCCGGGTCCGACATACAGGGGAATGGTCCCCACGCCCTCGAACCGGACCCGGTCCAGGGTGACGCGGATCGGCGCAGCGGACTGGGCCGCTTGCGTGTGTCCGGCGGTGCGTGACGAGGCCAGCAGGTCGCGCATCGACCCGCCCGCCCCCATGCCCCAGATCCGCACATTGCCGACGACGGTGCAGTTTCGGATCGTCACATCGACCGGCCGCGACCACCGATCGCCCTCGCGGCGAGACCAGACGGCGAGGGTTGGGGCGGCGGTCGTCGCCGGGCCCGGCGCGCGGATGGATCCGCCTCCGCAATCCAGTGAGGCCCCTGAGCCTTCCGCGCCCTCGATCATTACGCGGCGGCGGATATCGACGCCCGACAGGTCGGCTTGGCATGTCAGGCGATAGGGCTGCGTCGACGGCGTCGTCAGCGCCGCGACCTCTTGCGGCGTGCACGGCCGGTCGGCCGGGGCCTGAAAGGTCAGCAAGGCCAGGGCCAGCGTCGCCGTCATATCAGGGCAGAGGGATCGCCAGGGCCGCGCGCTCGGCCGCGCAGCCGGGATTGGTCAGGCCGCTGCGGCGCGCGGCCGCCAGCTCGGCCCTCGCCGCCGCCATGTCCGCCTGGAAGGCCGGGGTGGCGACGACCCTGGCCGCAACATCCCGCCCGATCCGTTCGCCGACCGCGACATCGGTCGGATAGTGCATAGCGCAAATCAGGCGGCTGACCCCGATCTCGTAGCCAATCCGGCGCACGGCCTCGGCCCGGTCCGGCTCCAGCGCCGCAAAGGCCTCGCCATAGGCCGTCGCGACCGCTGCGCTGCCGGACGGATAGGAGGCGCTGCGTTTCGCCGCCGGCGTCAGGGTCTGGCAGGCGCGCCGGTTGGGATCTTCGCCGACCGGCCGCAGCCGCGCCTGGCGCGCCTTGACGCGTTCGGCCGCACTGTTCGCATCATGGAAGATCCGCGCCATCACGCGGTCCAGCGCCGGCGTCTCGGCCGACCCCAGCCGCACGCCCAAGGCGCAGTCGAAATGTTGTAAGGCCAGGGGCGGGCGCAGCTCGGCATGGGCGGTCGCCAGCAGCCATCGGTCGCCGTCTTCCAGCGCTGCAAACCGCGCCGAGGTCGCCTTATCCGCCAAGTCCGCAACGGATTCCGGGGCCGGAGCTGGCGGGACCGCATCCGTCAGTTGGGCGATCGTTTCATCGCCCAGGAAACCCGCCGTCGGTATCGCGCCGTCCGGCTTGGGAGCCCCGGCGCACCCCACGGCCAGCAGAATCGCCGTCGCCGCGCCCAGGGCGGCGACCCGCTTCACTGACCTGCGCTCCAGCCCAGCTGGACCGAGGTTTCGCCGGTTTCGGTCGGCGTGGCGACGACCTGCAACGAGGCGCCGTTCGTGGCGTCCGCCGCCGCGCCATAGGCGCGCGTGTCACCCTGGTTCATTCCGGCGACGGAGCGCAGGCCCGCCTTCTCGGCGCGCTCGCGATAGAAGGCGACGACATCGTCCGGCGAGGCGGTGGTGGTGAAGGTGATCAGGCCGCCCGGCCCGGCCTCGCCGCCAGCGGCCAGCGGCTGCCCGTCCACCTGTGCGCCGGGATAAAGGACCGCAAAGGACGGCGCGCCGTCGGCGGCGGCGGGCGCAGCCCCCCCTACGACGGCGGGCGCTTCGGCTGCTGGAGGCGTCGCATCGGCGACGGTCGGTGCCGACGCTTCGGGCGCAGCCTTGGCCTCGACCGGTTGAGCCGAGCGATCACATCCTGCGAGGCAAAACAGAACCACGACGGCGGAGGCCGCCAAGCGAAGCGTCATCGAGAGATCGTCCTTGGACCGAGAGGGTCAGAGCGCCACCGTGGCGCATGGTTGCGGCGGCGACAAGGCGCCCGCTCAGCCGGCGGCGTCGTCCTGATCCGCCGCACCTTTACCGGCCGAGCCTTCTTGGGCCAGACGCGCATTGATCTTGGCCGAATCCGGGTCGTCATCCGTGCCTGCTGCCGACCCGCCGCGCAGCGAACCCGCCCGCGTGTCCGATCCCGAATCGCTGCCGTCCAAGGCGTCGATCAGCGTGTCTGCCTTGTGACCCAGATCAGGCTTTTCGCCCATGTCGGCGGCCTCTCGTGCGTCGTCGCAATCCGCTTCGGGCGCGGTGGGATCGGTGTCGGTCATGACGCAGGCCTCCATTGGTCGAGATGAGTCTTAAAGCGCCCGACCCGGTTGCGGTTCCGCCCTCCGCGCTCTTGAACCCCGGCGCGCAGCCCCGATCTAGGCGTCATGATCCCGTTCTCAGTTCTCGACCTCTCCCCCATCGTCGAAGGCGGCGACGCCCGACGCGGCCTGGATGAAACCCTGGCCCTGGCCAAGGCCGCCGATCGGCTCGGCTATGAGCGGTTCTGGCTGGCCGAACATCACAATATGCCCGGCATCGCCAGCGCCGCGACCGCCATCATCATCGGCCATGTGGCGGCGGGGACCGAGCGTATCCGCGTCGGCTCCGGCGGCGTCATGCTGCCCAACCATGCGCCCCTGGTCGTCGCCGAACAGTTCGGCACGCTGGAGACCCTGTTCCCTGGCCGGATCGACCTCGGCCTTGGCCGCGCGCCCGGCACGGACGGTGCGACCGCCCGCGCGCTGCGGCACTATTTCGAAGGCGCCGACCAGTTTC
>Ga0157370_10008094_pt1 | contig 11382 bp, 9 predicted proteins | sample C35metaG_FD_113463 | JGI IMG/M metagenome (GOLD analysis project Ga0157370, IMG submission 113463) | Corn rhizosphere microbial communities from Kellogg Biological Station, Michigan, USA - C3-5 metaG | ecosystem: Host-associated > Plants > Roots > Rhizosphere > Soil | place: USA: Michigan... | reverse complement strand
CGGCCATCAAGGTGTGGGACTGCAGCAGCGAATACCTCAACGAGGCCTATGCCCAGTGGGTGAGCGACGACGTGAAGGCGCTGGCCACCTCGCTGACCTCGCCGTACTGCGGCCTGAACTCGGGCTTCGAGGCGGCCAACTGGCTGCCGGAGCCGCAGGCGGCGATGTCGATCGCGCTGATTCCGCTGCGCGCCGATGCCGAATCGCCGGCCTTCGGCCTGCTGGTGCTCGCGTCGCCCGACGCGCAGCGCTTCAACGCCGAGATGGGCACCGACTTTCTCGAGCGCATCGCCGAGCTGGCCTCGGGCGGCCTCTCGCGGCTGCGTCCTTGAACCGGCCGCGCTGGCTGCGCCGGCCGTGGCAGGTCGCGCTGCTCGGCGCGCTCGGTGTCCTGGCGCTGGCCTATGCGGCGATCGGCGTCGTCATCTGGCAGCGCGCCGACGAGGTGCTGGACAACCCGCCGCAACGGGCCGCCGACGCGGCGCTGATCCTGGGCAGCCGGGCGTACCTGGACGGCAAGCCGAATCCCTGCCTCACGGGGCGCGTCGATACGGGCATTGCGCTCGCGCAAGCGGGCCGGGTGAAGCAACTGGTGTTCACGGGCGGCGTCGACAAGGAAGACGGGCGCATCGAGGCCGACGTGATGCAGCAGCACGCGCAAGGCCTGGGCTTTGCGGGGCCGATGCTGCAGGAGCCCGCATCGACTTCCACGCGGCTGAATCTCTCGCTCTCGCGCCCGCTGCTGCAGGCGGCCGGGGTGCGCAGCGTGGTGATCGTGTCGGAGCCCTACCACCTGTGGCGCGTGGAGCGGCTGGTGCGCATGAGCGGTTTCGACCAAACCTTCGACGTGCAGTACGCCGCCGCGCCGACCTCGTGCTGGCGCCGCTGGGGCATGCTGTTCAAGGGCGCATTGCGCGAGCCGGCAGCCATCATCAACAATGCCGGCCATGGCTATCTCTTCTGAGCCAACCGCATCCGCTCCGCCGGACTGGATCGCAAAGTACCTGGAGCATGTGCGCGTGGAGCGCCGGCTCGCGGCGCGAACGGTCGAGCTCTACGCCTTTCATCTGCAGGCGCTGAGGGAAAACGCGGCCGAGGCCAATCTGCCGCTGGACCGGGTGCAGACCGCCCACATCCGCCGCTGGATGGCCAAGCTGCACGGCGCCGGGCGCGAGCCGCGCGGCATCGCGCTGGTGCTGTCGTGCTGGCGCAGCTTCTACCGCTGGCTCGGGCATGAAGGGCTGATCGGCTTCAACCCGGTGCAGGACGTGCATGCGCCCAAGGCCGGCCGGCCGCTGCCCAAGGCGCTGGGCGTGGACGACGCGGTGCAACTGGCCGAGCTGCACGACGAAGACGCCGACCCATGGATCGAGGCGCGCGACCGCGCCATCGTCGAGCTGCTGTATGGCTGCGGCCTGCGCGTGAGCGAGCTCACGGGGCTCGATGCGCGGGCGAGCAACACGGCGCTCGGCTGGGTCGATCTCGACGCCAGGGAAGCCAATGTGCTTGGCAAGGGCAGCAAGCGCCGCATCGTGCCGGTGGGCGGCAAGGCCGCCGAGGCGCTGCAGGAATGGCTCGACGTGCGGGGCGACCGCTCGGTGCCCGCGCTTTTCGTCAGCAGCAGGGGTGCACGGATGTCGTCGCAGGCGGTGTGGAAGCTGCTGCGCGAACGCAGCCTGAAGGCCGGGCTCGCGGCGCCCGTGCATCCGCACATGCTGCGGCACTCGTTCGCGAGCCACGTGCTGCAGTCGAGCAGCGATCTGCGCGCGGTGCAGGAGCTGCTGGGGCACGCGAACATCGCGACGACACAGGTCTATACGCGGCTGGATTTCCAGCATCTGGCGAAGGTCTATGACGCGGCGCATCCACGCGCCAAGGCCCGGACCGACAAAGACAAATAAACAAGCAAGCAAGTAAAAAAATGAAAACCCTTCGCCTCAAGCCCGGCAAAGAGCGCTCGATGCAGCGCCGCCACCCGTGGGTCTTCGAATCCGCCATTGCGCGCGGCGGTGCCGACTCGGGCGAGACGGTGCGGGTGGAATCCCACGACGGCGCGTTCCTCGCCTGGGCGGCGTTCAGCCCGACCTCGAAGATCCGCGCGCGGGCCTGGAGCTTTGTCGAAACGCAGCGCATCGACGCGGCGTTCCTCGCGTCGGTGTGCGAGCGCGCCGTGCGGGCGCGCGGCCTGTTCGACCTGCAGAGCGACGGTGTGCGATTGGTCCATGGCGAAGCCGATGGCCTGCCGGGGCTGATCGTCGACCGCTACGGCGACACGCTGGTCGCGCAATTCCTCTCGGCCGGCGTGGAGCGCTGGAAAGACGCGCTGGCCGATGCGCTGCTCAAGGCCACGGGCCTCACGAAGCTCTACGAGCGCTCCGATGCCAGCGGCCGCGAGCGCGAAGGCCTGAAGCCGGTCACCGGCTGGCTGCGCGGGGAGGGCACGACCGAGATGACGATCCGCGAGCACGACTGGAAACTGTCGCTCGATATCGCGACCGGCCACAAGACCGGCTTCTATCTCGACCAGCGCGACAGCCGCCAGCGCTTTGCCGAACTCGCGAAGCACCGGCGCTTCAGGCGCGTGCTGAACTGCTTTTGCTACACGGGCGGGTTCACCGTCGCCGCGCTGGCGGGGCTCAAGGCGGCGGGCGCACTCGACGGGGCCGAGCTGGTGTCGGTCGATTCGTCGCAGCCGGCACTGAACTTCGCGCGCGCCAACATCGCGCTCAACGGCTTCGGCGGCGAGGGCTCGGGCGTGAAGACCGAGTTTCTCGACGCCAACGTCAACACGGTGCTGCGCGAATTCATCGACCAGGGCCGCACCTTCGACGCCATCGTGCTCGACCCGCCGAAGTTCGCGCCCACGGTGGCGCACGCCGAGCGCGCGGCACGCGCCTACAAGGACATCAACCGCCTCGCGCTCAAGATCCTGGAGCCGGGTGGCGTGCTGCTGACTTTTTCGTGCTCGGGCGGCATCAGCGCCGACCTGTTCCACAAGATCGTGGCCTCGGCCGGACTGGACGCGAACGTGGACGGTTACATCAGCGAACGCCTGGGCGCGGCGCCTGACCATCCAATGACGATCGAATTCCCCGAAGGGGAGTATCTGAAGGGCCTGGTGGTGGTGCGCAAGCCCGCCTGAAAATCCCGCTTGACCCCTTCGCCAACGCAACTCAGTGGCATTGGCTAAACTGCCCGCCACCCCCCGTTTTTAGTTTTCCGCTTCCGGAGCATCCCTCATGGCCCTCATTCCCGCGACCATCCTCACCGGCTTTCTAGGCTCGGGCAAAACCACGCTGCTCAAGCGCATCCTGACCGAGGCCCATGGCCAGAAGATCGCGGTCATCGAGAACGAGTTCGGCGAAGAGAACATCGACAGCGACATCCTCGTGACCGAGTCGAAAGAGCAGATCGTGCAGATGAGCAACGGCTGCGTCTGCTGCACCATCCGCGAAGACCTGCGCGAAGCGCTGCAGCTGCTGGCCGCCAAGAAGCGCCAGGGCCTCCTGGATTTCGATCGCGTGGTGATCGAGACCACCGGCCTGGCAGACCCCGGCCCGGTGGCCCAGACCTTCTTCATGGACGACGAGATCGCCGAGAGCTACCTGCTCGACTCGATCCTCACGCTGGTCGATGCCAAGCACGCGCCGCAGCAGCTGAACGACCGCCAGGAAGCGCGCCGCCAGGTGGGCTTTGCCGACCAGATCTTCATCAGCAAGAGCGAGCTGGTGTCGGCCGAGGAAACCGAGGCGCTGATCCATCGCCTCAAGCACATGAACCCGCGCGCGCCGCAGCAGAAGGCGCACTTCGGCGATGTGCCGCTCAAGGACATCTTCGACCTGCGCGGCTTCAACCTGAACGCCAAGCTCGACATCGACCCCGACTTCCTCAAGGAAGACGATCACGACCACCACGACCATGACCACGCGCATGGCGAGCATTGCGACCATCCCTCGCACAAGCACGAAGGCCACGGCCACCATCACCACACGGACGACGACGTGAAGAGCTTCGTGTACAAGGCCGACCGCGCGTTCGATCCGGCCAAGCTCGAAGACTTCCTGGGCGCCATCGTCAACATCTACGGCCCGCGCATGCTGCGCTACAAGGGCGTGCTGAACATGAAGGGCACCGAGCGCAAGGTGATCTTCCAGGGCGTGCACCAGTTGATGGGCAGCGACCTGGGCCCGGAGTGGGGCAAGGACGAAAACCGCCAGAGCCGCATGGTGTTCATCGGCATCGAACTGCCGCGCGAAATTCTCGAGCAGGGGCTCGAGCAGTGCCTGGTGTGACGACAGCCTGCTGCTGACTCACCCAAGGAAAAAGGCGCTGCCCCGGAAGGGACAGCGCCTTTTTCAATGGCGTCGAAGCTGCTTACTTGCCCAGTTCGCTCAGCGGCTTGCCGTTGACCTTCAGGCTGCCGTCGCTGAATTCGACCTGCCCGGTGACGTGCTCGCCATCGCGCTTGACGAAGCCCTTTTCCTCGCCTTGCTCGACCAGTCCCGCCACCATTTCGGGCGGCGGCGTCTGGCCGCTCTCGGCGCCGGTGGCGGCGATCTGCTCGAGCCATTGCACCGGCAGCCGCGCGTTGGCCTTGAGCACGCCGCGCTTGAGCAGCAGCGCCATGCCCGGGGCCTGCAGGTCTTCGTCGGTCACGCCGACCATGCCGGCCGTGTAGCTGACTTCGCCGCGCTTGCCGCCGATCTCGACCACCATCTTGTCCAGCCCGAATTCGGGGCTGTACTTGGCCATGGCCTTCAGATCGGGGGCGAGCTGGTCGGCCAGCGCCTTCATCGCGGCCTGCGTGGCCTTGCTGCTCTTGCCGCAGCCGGCAGCCGCGCTGGATTGCAGGTACGCGTCGGCCAGCTTCTTGTAGCCGGCGGCGTGAATGCGGCGGCCACCGCTGGACATCTCGAACTTGTCGATGCTCGTCTCGCCGATCTTGCCCTGGCCCTTGAGGGTGGCGTCGGAGGCGTAGAGGCCGTCCTTGATGGTGGCTTCGCCGGTCAGGTCGACGTTCTGCAGCAGCACCTTCACGGGCTTGCGCGTGCCGGCCGGCTCGTCGGCATCGGCACTGCCCCCGAGGCCCTTGGTGGCGGAGAACTCGAAGGACTCGAGGCGGCCTTCGCTCTTGCCGGTGGCCAGGATCCAGCCCGCGCTGTTGTCCATGTCGGCCTTGGCGGTGAGCTTGCCCATCTTCATTTGCAGGCCCTTGGGCGCATCGTTGAAGTCCAGGCCGGGCATCGTCAGGTCGTAGCGCGCCTTGGTGCGCGCGGCGTTCACTTCGATGTGGGCCTGCGCGCCCTGCCATGCGAACTCGCCCTTGCCTTCTTCGGCCAGCTTGACGGGCGCGACCGCCATGTCGATGGCGTAGCTGCCGTCGAAACCGACCTTGGTGAATGCCGTCAGCGGCTTGGCCTTGCCGAACAGCTTTTCGGCCTCGGCCTGGCCCTTGATGTCGAGCACCAGCTCGCTGTCGATGGTGGCCGCCGCGAACTTGCCGCCGGCGATCGGGCCGTGGTGGATGGTGTCGCGGATGGTGATGCGCAGGGGCTTGGGCGGCTTGGCGTCCGCTTCGTCGCCGTCTTCTTCTTCCTCCTGCGGCTCCTCGCCTTCCGCGGGCTTGGCGGCGGGCGCCTGCGCCACGGCCGGGGCCGTGGAGGCATCGGCCGCGCAGCCGATTTCCAGCGTCACGGTGCTGACGGCGCCGAAGAAGCCGCGCTCGTACTTGCGCTCGGTCACGCGCAACAGCGCGGTCTGCCTGGGCATCTCGTCGAGTGCGGTGTCGTAGATCGAGCGGACCTTCGAACCGGTCCACCAGGTGCTTCCTCCGTAGGCGACGACGATGGCCGCGGCCACGGCTCCCAGAACTGCTTTCTTGCTCAAGACTTGCTTTCTTTTATCGAATGATTGGATGGGCCCGCATCGCCCGGGGGCACGGCGAGCCTCGCGTCGCCCCCTCCGGCAACGCCGGCCGATGCTACCGGAGGCGACCGGCATGCAGACACATCGCCAGCGGTTTCGAGTTCTCTATACAATCGCGCGCCTGTTCCGGGAGCCACGCCCAGTCCTGTTGGACAAGATGTGACTTCCGGCACGGGGCGCCGCACGTTTCTGCAGGGCTTTCGGGGGTATAACCCCGGGGTTCGCAACTCGCGAGCACCCCGACAACGTGGAGCCCGCGCGGCACGAAAGCCGCGAGTGGTTCCCATGGGAGGAGACACCCAGTGAAAGCGCGTTCCAGTTCGTCCAAGGAGCCAGTCACCGTGAAGAAACCCGCCGCCAAGGCCACGCCAGCATCCAAGCCCGCCGCAAAGAAGGCGCCGGCTGCGAAGGCTGTACCCGCGGCGAAAAAGGTTTCCGCCACCGCGAAAGCGCCTGCAACGAAGGAGAAAAGCGCGTCCAAAAAGCCCGCAGCACCACCGGTCAAGGCCGCCACCGCTGCGACAAAGAAGTCCGTCAAGCCCGCCAAGCCTGCAACAGCAACCAAGACCGCAGGCACGGGTCCATCGTCATCCAAACCCGTCGGCCGCCCTGCTGCCGTTCCTTCTGCTCCCCCGATCCCCATGAAAAAAACGGCTGCCGCCTCCTCTTCCGCCCCGGCGACACCCTCGATGCCCGCTCAAACCGCCACGCCCGCACCCGCCGCGCGTGGGGGCCGCGTGTCCCGGCTGTCGCAACTGACCGTTCCTTCGATGCCGCAGTCCGTGGCGTCGACCGCCGCCAAGTCCAGCTTCTCGCAGGCGCCGTCCACCGCGCTGGTGCCGCCGCCGCCGCTGGCCGTCAAGAAAGACCCCAAGCTCGCGAACAACTGGAAGACCAAGTCGCCCGCCGAGCTGACCGATGCCGAAGTCATCGCGATGCCCGACACCGAGTACATGAACGAAAAGCAGATGGCGTTCTTCCGCCTGAAGCTCGAGGAACTCAAGCGCGGCATCCTGGAAAACGCCGGCGAGACCACCGAGCACCTGCGTGAAGACACGGTGGTCGTGCCCGATCCGGCCGACCGCGCCACCATCGAGGAAGAACACGCCCTCGAACTGCGCACCCGTGACCGCGAACGCAAGCTGCTCAAGAAGATCGAGCAGTCGATCCAGCGCATCGACGCCGGCGACTACGGCTACTGCGACGAGACCGGCGAGCCCATCGGCGTCGGCCGCCTCTTGGCCCGCCCGACCGCCACGCTGTCGCTCGAGGCGCAACAGCGCCGCGAACTCAAGCAGAAAATGTTCGGGGATTGAACAGGTTCGCGGTAGATAAGACCCAGCCCGTTCGATAGTCTTCACCGAATGCCAAAGGAAGAATCGGGCCGCCTTTTCTCGAAGGTGGCCAAGTTTGTCCGCAATCCGCTCAAGGATTGGTCGGAGCTGGATGCGCCTTCCTCCACGACATCGGACTCCTCGCTCCCCGAGCAGACCTACAGCCGGGAGATGCTCAAGGAGATGATCGAGCGGCGCCAGCGCAACGACTTTGTGCGCCGGCGCGAGTTCGACATGCTGCGCAAGCTTCGCCAGCGCGAGGCGGCCGCCCATGCATTCGATGCGACGGTCACGCCGTCGTCGTTCAACATCAACAGCTCTTCGGAAAAGTCCGAGGGCCGCGCGCTCACGCTCAAGAAAATCGACGAGATCGAAGAGCAGATGTCGCAGCAGTGGTGGAAGGGCCGCGGCCCGAACGGCGAGACGCTGGTCAACCCGCCGCCCGATGCCGGCGCCGAGACGCTGCCGCCGGTGCATGTCGACGACCTGCTCCAGCCGCCTCCGGTGCACCGCGCCGTGGCGGCCGTGGCGCCCGTCGAGGTTGCGGGTGCGGCTGCCGAGGGCGGCGCGCCGCCGCTCTTGTCTTCCCGGCTTGCGCACGATGGTGCGCTCGAAGAAGCGGTGATCCGCTTTGCGCATGGCGACGACGCCGGCGCCGAGGCGATCCTGCTGCAGGCGCTGGCCTCCGAGAGCGCCCCGGTGGCCGACGGCGAGAACGACGCCGCGGCCGAGCGCGACGACAGCCGCTGGCGCACCCTGTTCGACCTGTACCGCGCCACCGGCGACGCCGCCAAGTTCGCGGCCGCCCGCATGCGCTACGCGCAGCGCATGAAGCGCATGGGCCCCGATTGGGTATCGCTCGAAGAGCTGGCCCGCAGCGTGAAGGCGGTGACCGCCAGCGAAGAGGCTGCAGAGCAGGACGGCGAGGGCGGTGGTGCCCAGGCCGACTGGAGCAGCCCCGCGCGCCTGGCCCGCGAAGGGCTGATGAGCCTCACGCGCGCGCTGTCGCAGGCCGGCTCGGTCTGGACGCTCGATTGGCGCTCCCTGACCGCCATCGAGCCCGAAGCGGCCGCGCCGCTGCGCGTGCTGCTGACGCATTGGGCCGATTCGCCGGTCAAGCTGCGCTTCATCGGCACCGCGCAACTGTTGGCGGTGCTGGCCGAGGCGGCGCCCAACAACGAACGTGGCACCGACGACGTCTGGTGGCAACTGCACCTGGCTGCGCTGCGGGTGATGCACCTGCCCGACGATTTCGAACTGGTGGCGCTCAACTACTGCATTACCTACGAGGTGTCGCCGCCGTCCTGGCAGGACCCGATCGGCGAATGCACCGCGCTCGCCGCGCCGCCGCCGCCAAGCCGCAGCAGCTCGGTGTGGTCGCTGCTGTCGAGTGCCGAATCGGAGAGCTTTCCAACGCACGACACCGGCTTTGCCGCGCTGGCGGGCGATCTGCGGGGGGAATCGCTGTCGTCCTGGCAGCGGCTGGACACCGACCTGCGCCACACCACGGCGCCCGTCATTTCGTGTGCGGCGCTGCTGCGCATGGACCTTGCCGCCGCCGGCACCCTGCTGAGCTGGGTGCGGGCGCGCGACGCCAATGGGGAGCGGGTGCAGTTCGTTGACGCGCACCGGCTGATCGCCGCGCTTTTCGGGCTCGTGGGCATTGCCGACCACGCCACCGTAGCCGTTCGAAAGAACTGAAACCATCCTGTTTCGGGGTTGCATTGCCCTCGGCCATCCCCAGATGGCTGCGATGGAACAGTTTCACGGCACCACCATCGTGAGCGTGCGCCGCAAGACCCCCCAAGGCGACCAGGTCGCCATTGGCGGGGACGGGCAGGTCACTCTCGGCAATATCGTCATCAAGGGCACCGCGCGCAAAGTGCGGCGCCTCTATCACGGCAAGGTGCTGGCCGGCTTTGCCGGCGCCACCGCCGACGCCTTCACGCTCTTCGAGCGCTTCGAGGCCAAGCTCGAAAAGCACCAGGGGCACCTCACTCGCGCGGCGGTCGAGCTCACCAAGGACTGGCGCACCGACCGCGTGCTGCGCAAGCTCGAGGCCATGCTGGCCGTGGCGGATGCCACCACCTCGCTCATCATCACCGGCAACGGCGACGTGCTGGAGCCCGAAGACGGCGTGATCGCCATCGGCTCGGGCGGTGCGTATGCCCAGTCGGCCGCCAAGGCGCTGATCGACAACACCGACCTCACAGCCGAGCAGATCGTGCGCAAATCGCTGGCGATCGCCGGAGAAATCTGCATTTACACGAACATGAACCACACGGTGGAAGCGCTCTGACCATGTCCATGACCCCCCAGGAAATCGTCTCCGAGCTCGACAACCACATCGTCGGGCAGCCGGCCGCCAAGCGCGCGGTGGCCATCGCCCTGCGCAACCGCTGGCGCCGCCAGCAGGTCGACGAGAAACTGCGCAGCGAGATCACCCCCAAGAACATCCTCATGATCGGCCCCACGGGCGTGGGCAAGACCGAGATCGCCCGCCGCCTCGCACGCCTGGCGGACGCACCGTTCATCAAGGTCGAGGCGACCAAGTTCACCGAGGTGGGCTATGTCGGCAAGGACGTCGATTCGATCATTCGCGATCTCGCCGAGATCGCCGTCAAGCAGACCCGCGAATCCGAAAGCGCCAAGGTGCGCGCGCGTGCGGAAGACGCCGCCGAAGACCGCATCCTCGACGTGCTGCTGCCCCCGGCGCGCGGCGCCGACGGCACGACCGCGGCGATCGATGGCCCCAACCCCACGCGCCAGGCCTTCCGCAAGAAGCTGCGGGAGCACCAGCTCGACGACAAGGAAATCGAACTCGACCTCGCCGAGACCCGCACGCCGCTCGAGATCATGGGCCCCGCCGGCATGGAAGAAATGACCGAGCAACTGCGCGGCATGTTCGGCCAGATGGGCGGCGGCAAGCGCAAGACGCGCAAGCTCAAGATCGCCGAGGCGCTGCGCCTCCTGATCGACGAGGAGGCCGCCAAGCTGGTCAACGAGGACGAGATCCGCGCGCAGGCGATCACCAACGCCGAGCAGAACGGCATCGTCTTCATCGACGAGATCGACAAGGTTGCGACGCGCAGCGAAGCGCAGGGCTCCGACGTGTCGCGCCAGGGCGTGCAGCGTGACCTGCTGCCGCTGGTCGAGGGCACGGCCGTGACCACCAAGTACGGCGTGGTGCGCACCGACCACATGCTGTTCATCGCGAGCGGCGCGTTCCACCTGAGCAAGCCGAGCGACCTGATTCCCGAGCTGCAGGGGCGTTTTCCGATCCGCGTGGAGCTGCAGTCGCTCTCGGTGTCGGACTTCGAGAGCATCCTCACGCAGACCCGCGCGTCGCTCGTGAAGCAGTACCAGGCGCTGCTCGCGACCGAGGGAGTGACGCTCGATTTCCAGCCCGACGGCGTGACCCGCCTGGCAAGCATCGCCTTCGAGGTGAACGAGCGCACCGAGAACATCGGCGCACGCCGTTTGTCGACCGTGATGGAGCGCCTGCTCGATGAGGTAAGCTTCGACGCGGCCCGCATCGAAGGTCAGACGATCCGCATCGATGCCGCTTACGTCGACGAGCGCCTTGCGGCACTAAGTCACGACGAAGACCTTTCGCGCTTCATCCTCTGAAGCCGCTTCTCCTTCCCCCTGTAACGGGGGAATGCTTCACGCATTACTTTCACTGCGTGAGCTAAGTACTTCATTTTCAACGAAATTCGCCGATTCCGAGGTTTTGGAATCGGCGCTAAGTCGTTGATTCCATTACAAAAAATACCACCAACGGCCAGTTGCGCCCCAAGTGTTTCCTGCTACAGTGCAAAAAAGTGCAGTTAAGTGGGAAAAAGTGCGGATAGTGCCTCTTTCGGGCATTGCAGCATCTCCCAACACAGGGGTTTGTGGTCGTGTTTCAAGGCGCTTCATCGCTCAGTCTGGATGCCAAGGGGCGGCTCTCCGTGCCGACCCGGCACCGTGACGTCCTGAGCGCGACGGCAGGCGGCCAGCTCACGATCACCAAGCATCCGCACGGATGCCTCATGGTGTTCCCCCGTCCCGAATGGGAAAAATTCCGCGAGCGCATCGCCGCGCTGCCGATGTCGGCGCAGTGGTGGAAGCGCGTCTTCCT
>Ga0157370_10008093_pt1 | contig 11382 bp, 12 predicted proteins | sample C35metaG_FD_113463 | JGI IMG/M metagenome (GOLD analysis project Ga0157370, IMG submission 113463) | Corn rhizosphere microbial communities from Kellogg Biological Station, Michigan, USA - C3-5 metaG | ecosystem: Host-associated > Plants > Roots > Rhizosphere > Soil | place: USA: Michigan... | reverse complement strand
TACGGGTTCACGGATGTGATGAAGACGCTATGAGCGTTCGCTCACACAATCCTCCGCGGATCTCAACGGGGCCGGAGACCACAACAGTCTTTCGAGAACATGCTGTGAGCGAACGTGCACAACATTGGCACGGCTTCGGCAGGGCCGTGGCTGGTTTGCCCATTCGCACGTCCGTAAGGTGGGCGCACTGTGGGTGACGCCTGTTCACGCGGGTGGCCTGCGATCACACAACCGCCGGCAAGACGGCGAGGGGAGACCTACCTGCCATGAACAAGATCCGATACCTAGCTCTCGCTCCGTTTGCCCTAGCGAGCGTGTTTGTGTGGTCGCTTCCTGCGAGTGCCCGGCAGGAAAGCGTCCGGGCCACAGTTGTGACCGTCGCAGCAGGGAAGCCGACCGAGTTCAGTTTCAAGCTGTCGACGACAACGATCAAGAGTGGAACGGTCACGTTCAAGGTTACAAACAACGGCAGCCTTCCCCACGACTTCAAGGTCTGCGCACGCCCGACAGGCGGAATCGCTGACACCTGCAGCGGGAAAGCGACGAAACTGCTCACCCCCGGCTCCTCGGCGACACTGACGGTCACGTTCGCCAAGTCAGGAACCTACGAGTATCTGTGCACCGTTACCGGTCACGCTGCCGCCGGCATGAAGGGCAGCTTGAAAGTTGCGCTCCCGGGCTCTGCAACGACACGGACGAGTTACACCGCGAAGCTGAATGCCTCCCAGGAACGGCCACGGCCACTGGCCGTGCGGGCCTCCGCGTCGGGAACCTTCACAGCCACTTTGTCGGGAAAAACGCTGACATGGAAGCTGACGTTCGCGCACCTGACCGGCGCCGCGACGGCCGCGCACATCCATCTCGGCGCAAAGGGCAAGAGCGGTGCGGTACTGGTCCCCCTCTGCGGCCCCTGCAAGTCCCCCACGCGCGGCACTGTCAAGATCAGCGTAACCACGATCAAGGCAATGGCGAACGGCAAGGCGTACGTGAACGTCCACACGAAAAAGAATCCAGCCGGTGAAATCCGCGGCCAGCTCCACCACTGATCTGGTGAGGGCTACCGTTGTCGCGCCGCGACAGGATTAGACCTACAACCTTGCAGCGCCGAGGAGGAAACAATGGCTGAGTTCACGACCATCGCGAAACTGGACGAAGTCGAAGGGCACGAGCTCGCATCATTCGACTCCGGCGGGAAGCGAATCGCGATCGCAAGAGCCGCCGGCGACTACTACGCCTTCGACGATACCTGCACGCATCTCGGATGCTCGCTTGCCGAAGGCAAGCTAGAGGGAAGGACGGTTATCTGTCCTTGCCACGGAAGCAGATTCGACGTCATCACCGGGGCCGTACAGCACGGGCCGGCGCGCGAGCCGGTCAAGAGCTACGTCGTGCGCGTCCAGGACGCTGCAATACAGGTGCAGCTCTGATGTCAGCGGCGTTTACTAGGAATCCGCTGGGCTGGCGGCAGTGTCCGTCACGGGATCGACCACCGCGTTAGCAGGAAGGTGCTGGGCATGCCCCATCTCCGCCTCGGCGTAGTGCTTGGCTGCTGGCCACGGCGCCAGTATCAGTAGCAGTCGCGCGTTCGCGAGGGCGTGCACCGTGTGACGCTCGTTGGGCTCGAAGATCACGAGGGCGCCCGCGTCGCACGTGATCGCTTCCCCGGATGATTCGATCAGCACACGGCCCGTCACGACCTGCACAACCGCGCGTTCGCGAACTTGGTGGTTGCCCATCGTTTCGCCCGTCTCGAGATCGAGGACGACGGCGCGGCACTCTGGCGCGCTGAACAGGACGCGGGGCATCTGGTCGTTGCTCCTTGCCACCCGCGGAGCATCCGGTCCCGGCTCGCGCAGTGTGCGCTTCTCCGACGAGGGCGGGAGTGAGAGAAGGTCCCAGCGTTTCATCGTCCGTAAGGCTAATCGGTCGCGCTCTGCTCGCGTCGCCGGTCAATAGCTGCACAGCCACCCCTTCGTCGTTGCAATGAGGGAGCTGTGAGCGTTCGCTCACACGATGCGGTGCTCATCTGAATCGATCCGGGGCTCGCGCGCATGCTCGGACGAGTACACCTAAAGACGAAAAGACCGGTCGCGGAATTTGACTGGGATGTCTGACCGAGGAGGTTCGAAATGGCGATCACAATCAATGTCAACGGGCTACGTCACTCCGCCAAGGCGACAGCTGACACCCCGTTGCTCTACGTGTTGCGCGACGAGCTGAAACTTCGAGGCCCGAAGTTCGGCTGCGGTCTCGCGCAGTGCGGTGCCTGCGCAGTGCTGCTGGATGGCCAGGAGATCCGTTCCTGCGTGACCCCTGTTGCCGCGGTGATGGGCCGGCGCGTTACAACTCTGGAGGGCCTTCCCGCGCTGAACGCCGGCCGGAAGGGAACGTCTGCAGCCGCGTTGCATCCTGTCCAGCAAGCGTGGATCGACGAGCAGGTCCCACAGTGCGGCTACTGCCAGAACGGCATGATCATTCAGGCGGTCGCTCTTCTCGATCACACGCCGCATCCAAGCGACGCGCTGATCAAGACGGCGATGAACGCCCATCTCTGCCGTTGCGGCACCCACAACGCAATCGTGCGCGCGATCAAGCGCGCCGCCAAAGCGACAGCCTGAGAGGAGCACGACATGACTACTTCACTCCAGCAAACCGCGAGTGTCGCAGTGGAAGAGAAGACATTTGACCGCTCCGACTTCTTGCGTGGAGGCGGCGCGCTGATCGTCGCTGCGGGACTTCCCGTGGCTGTGTGGCCTTCGGGCGCAGGCGCTACGAGCGAGACGCCGCAGGCGTGGCCGGCCGAGGTCGACCCGTCGAAGCTCGATTCGTGGCTCGCCATCCACGCCGACGGCACGGTCACAGCCTTCACGGGCAAGATGGAGAACAGCCAGGGCAACAGAACGGCGATTCCGCAGATCGTCGCCGAGGAGCTCGACGTGCCCGTTGCGAACGTCCGCGTGCTGATGGGCGACACCGCTCGCACCGTCGACCAGGGGTCGACCGTAGGCAGTCTCACGATTCGTCTCGCCGGCCCTCAGCTCCGGCAGGCCGCAGCCGATGGGCGGCAGGCGCTCCTTGCTTTGGCTGCCACCCGGCTCGGAGTTCCGGTGAGCGGTCTCAGCGTCAAGAACGGCGTCGTCAGTGCGCTCAGCGACGCTTCCCGGCACGTCTCGTACGCGGAGCTCGTCGGCGGTCGCCTCTTCGGCGTGACGATCCCGGTGCAGGGCAGTGGCCGGGGGTTCGGGCTCGCGCTTGGCGGGGCGCAGCCGAAGGCTCCAAGTGAGTACACGGTCGTCGGACAGTCGGTCCCGCGCGTCGACATTCCGGGCAAGGTGACCGGCCAGTACTTCTACATCCAAGACGTTCGGGTGCCGGGGATGCTCCATGGGCGGGTGATCCGACCGCCAGGATTGGGCTCGCAGCTACTCAGCTATGGGAAGCCGTCGCACGGGGCCCGGGTCGTGCGTCTGAAGAACTTCCTTGGCGTGGTTGCCGAGAGCGAATGGGATGCGATCCGGGCCGCGCGCGAGTTGAAGGTGCAGTGGTCGAACTGGGCCGGCCTGCCGACGATGGACAAGCTCTACTCCTACATCCTCGACACACCGAATGTCCAGGACGCCGTCGTCTCGAACGTCGGAGACGCCGCTAACGCACTCGCCAATGCGCCACGCTCGGTCAACGCGAGCTACACGACGCCGATTCAAACGCATGGTTCAATCGGCCCTTCCTGCGCGGTCGCAGACGTGAAGGACGGAGCCGCGACGGTCTGGTCCGGAACGCAAGGCCCGAACGACGTCCGTTCGGCGGTTAGTAGCGCTCTCGGCTTCCCGCTCGCAAACGTCCGCATCTTCACCTTCGACGCTTCGGGCAATTACGGCCGCAACGGAGCTGACATGGCCACCGTCGACGCGGCGTTGATGTCTCAGATTCTCGGCCGCCCGGTGCGCGTGCAGTGGTCGCGTCAAGACGAGCACGGCTGGGACCCGAAAGGCCCAGCGACCGTCCACCAACTGCAAGGCGGTCTGGATAGTCACGGGAACATCATCGGCTGGCAGCACGAGGCGTGGATTCCCGCCTTCTTCGAGACGACCGTCATCGGCAGCGTCCTCGCCGGAAGAACGGCGCGATTGCCATCGATTCACCTATGGGAAGACCCGATCCTCTACAACATTCCCGCCAGCCGCCAGGTCGCGCATTACCAGGGCGATATCGGCTCGGCCCAGAACAACGGCGTCGGGCTGATCTCCGCCTGGGTGCGCTCACCCGTGCAGCTGCAGGCGACGTTCGCGAGCGAGTCGTTCTTTGACGAGCTGGCCGCGGCTGCGGGTGCAGATCCGGTTGCACTACGGCTCCGGGGCCTGACAGACCCACGCATGATCGCTGTGCTGCAGGCCGTGACAAAGGCGTCGAAATGGCAAACCCGGCCCTCCTCGAGCGCGAAGCTGCGTGCGACGTCAGGGATCGCGCGGGGTCGAGGGGTTGCAACCTCGCTGCGCGGCGGCACATATAACGCCGCGGTTGCAGACGTCGAGGTCGACCGCAAGACGGGTCGCATCCGGGTCAACCACATTGTCGTCGCCCAGGACAACGGTCTGACGATCAACCCGCGCGCGGTCAAGCTCGGGATCGAGGCTGGCGTCGTGCAAACGGTCAGCCGCACTCTCTACGAACAGGTCACGTTCGATCGCTCGAATGTGACAAGCCTCGACTGGCATGCCTACCCGATCATCCGCTTCAAGGACGCGCCGACCGTCGAGGTGATCCTGCTCAACAATCCGGGCCTGCCTGCAACAGGTTCGGGCGAGCCGTCCGTCAACCCGATCGCGCCGGCGATCGGGAACGCGGTCTTCGACGCGACCGGCGTGCGCGTGCGCAGCCTGCCGATGAGGCCCAGCTGGGTCAGAGCCGCGTTCGCGCAGCAGAGGGCTTGACCTTGATGGAGACCAGCCGCTATCTGATTGTCGGCGGAGGCTTGACCGCCGACGCCGCCTGCAAGGGCATCCGCGACGTCGACCCGGACGGCAGGATCGTCCTGGTTTCCGAAGAGCCGCATCCGCCGTACGCACGGCCGCCGCTCTCGAAGGCGTTGTGGAAAGGCGACGACGAGAGCACGATCTGGCGCGAGACGGAGAAGCTCGGCGTCGTGCTCCGTCTCGGACGTCGTATCGTCGCACTCGATCTGGCGCGACGCGAGGCCCGCGACGACCGCGGAGAAAGCTACAGCTACGAGAAGGTGCTCCTCGCGACCGGAGGGCGTCCTCGCCGACTTCCGTTTGGCGACGATGAGGTGATCTATTTCCGGACAATCGACGACTACCGGCGCCTGCGCGCGCTCGCCGAAGGCGGCGCTCACGTCGTCGTGATCGGCGGGGGATTCATCGGCTCCGAGATGGCGGCAGCGCTCGCGCTGAACGGAGCCGCCGTCACGATGATCTTCCCGGAGAAAGGAATAGGTGCCCGCATCTTCCCGAAGGGACTATCGGCAGAGCTCGTTGGCTACTACCGCGAACGAGGCGTCGAGGTACTGTCCGGAACCTCAGTAACCGGGATCGAACGGCACGGCACGAGCACACGGATCATGCTCGGACACCAGCACTCTCTCGAAGCAAACGCAATCGTTGCCGGAATCGGGATCGAGCCCAACGTCGAGCTCGCCGCCCACGCCGGCCTGTCGGTAGCAAATGGCATCGTCGTGGACCTCTTCGGCCGTGTGGACAACCGCGAAGACGTGTTCGCAGCGGGTGACGTCGCCCGCTTTCCCGTCCTCGCGCTCGCCGCCGAGATGCGCGTCGAGCACGAGGATCACGCCAAGAGCCACGGACGGCAGGTCGGCGCGAACATGGCCGGCGCGCGCGAGCCGTATGACCACCTCTCGTTCTTTTACTCTGACCTGTTCGATCTCGGCTACGAGGCGGTGGGAGAGCTCGACTCTCGCCTCGATACGTTTGCCGAGCTCGGTGACCTTCACGATCCGGGCGTCGTCTACTACCTCGATAGCAAGCGCAGACCGCGGGGCGTGCTGCTCTGGAATCAGTTCGGCCGCGTCGACGACGCGCGCGAGTCGATCCGCGCGGGCGCGCCAGTGACGTACGACGTGCTCAGCGAGCGGGTGGTCTGACCTACGCGGACAAACGGCGATGCCGGCTCTGCGATCAACCGAGTCAATACGAAGGAGGAAACGAGATGGGTGTAATCGTCGTTGGTGTCGACTACTCGGACGAAGCGAAGGCGGCGCTGCGCTTCGCGCTCGAGGAGGCAAAGCTCCGCCAGGCGAAACTACGCGTCGTTCACGCATGGCAGTACGGCTACATCGGCACTTCCGGCCTCGAGGGCTCCTTGGCGGGCCTCGGCGGCGACATCAAGGAGTTTCGCGATGCCGCCGAGACTGGTTTGGACACCACGCTGCGGGAGTCAGTCCCCGAAACGAACACGGTGGAGATCGAACGGCGTGTGGTGGAAGGACGACCCGCTGCCACGCTGATCGCCGAATCTCGGGGCGCAGACCTGCTCGTAGTCGGCTCGCGCGGACACGGCGGTTTTGCCGGACTGCTGCTCGGCTCGGTCAGCCAGCAGTGCGCGCAGCACGCGACCTGTCCGGTGGTGATCGTGCACGGCGACGACAAGGAGCAAATCCGATGAACGTGCTCCTCAAGCGCGCCTACCAGCCGGCTGCCCGGTCGGACGGCTACCGGGTCCTGATCGACCGGCTCTGGCCGCGCGGCGTCTCGAAAGAGCAAGCGCGTCTGGACGAGTGGGCAAAAGAGCTCGCGCCGAGTACTGAGCTGCGCCGCTGGTTCGGGCACGACCCGGCCCGGTTCGAAACGTTCCGTCGCCGCTACCGCGACGAGCTGGTGGCGCAAGACAAGAAGTTACGCGAGTTGCGCAAACGGGCCCGCGAAGGAACACTCACGCTCGTCTACGGGGCGCACGACAACGAGCACAACGACGCGGTCGTCCTGGCCGAGTTGTTACGCCGGGGCAGGCGGTCGACGTGATCGCGAGCGGCTTGGCCGCAGGAGCGCACGCCGACCCCGAGCCGCTCAGCTCCGGTCCGGGTCAAGCACGCCTGCTGGCACTTGCTCAACCGAAAGGCCGCGAGTGAGGGAGACGCCGGCAGCAGCGCATGTGCCGCACCGGCCGAGGCGTCCGCTCGAGTTGCACCCGAGGCCGCCGTTCCGACTTGACCTCACCGTCTGGGCGCTGCGTCGACGCGAGCAGAACCAGATTGACACCTGGGATGGCCGCCGCTACCGGCGGGTGCTGCTCGTCGACGACATGCCAGTGGAGCTCACAGTCACGCAAACAGGGACCGCAAGCGCCCCGCGGCTCGAACTCGCTCTGGGCGCAGAGCGCCTGACATCTGAGATCGAGGACAGCGCGCGCTCGACGCTGAACCGGCTGCTCGGACTCGATATCGACCTCTCCGGTTTCTATGCTCGCGCCGGCCGCGACCGGACGCTCGGCGAGCTCGCCGAGCGGTACCGGGGCCTCAAGCCGCCGCGTTTCCCGACTCTATTCGAGTGCCTGCTCAACGCCGTCGCCTGCCAGCAGCTCTCGATCGCCGCGGGGCTGACGTTACTCAGCCGGCTCGCCGCGGCCGTCGGACAAACGGTCGGCGGCCTACACGCCTTTCCGGCGCCGACCGACGTCCTTTCGTTGTCACCCTTGACGTTGCGGGCGCTCGGCTTCAGCGAGCGCAAGGCCGAGACGATCCGGGAGCTCGCCGCCGCCGCGGCAGGAGGCGAGCTCGAGCTTGATGCGTTCGAGCCGCTCGACGACGCGACAGTTGTCGCCGCGCTCGTCAAGCGCCGCGGCGTTGGACCCTGGAGCGCCGACTACGTTCTGCTGCGCGGCCTGGGGCGGTTGCACGTCTTCCCGCGGGATGATGTCGGCGCGCTGAATGGCCTCGAGCGTTTTCTGCCCGCCGCTGACCTGGGCGACGATCCGCAGGCTTCACTTGCACGCTTCGTACCGGACGCGGGCCTCGTCTACTTCCACCTGCTGCTGCGCGGTCTCGAGCAGCGAGGTCTAGTCGACCCTTCGGCGTCCAGCTAGCGCCAGCCGGCGAGAGCCCCGGTGATCAGTCTCTCGCTCGGGTACGTCCTGGTCTACGTCGTGCTCGTCGGTGTCGCCTCGTTCGTCGAGAGTCCGGTCGGCCGCGGCTTCGGAGCTTTCCAGCTCAACGCGCTGATCCGAACCGGCAGCTTGGCTGCCGCCGCGATTGCACTCGTCGCAGCGCACGGCTTCACTCTTCCCGCAACCCGTCCAGCTCTCGCTGGTCTCGGCATTGGTCTGCTCACCGGCGTCGGTTCGCTCTTCTATTGCTTCGCCCTTGACGGCATGTCGGTCTCGTTGGTCGTGACGTTCTCGAACCTGTACATCGTGATTACGACTCTGCTCGGGATCATCGTGCTGGGCGAGTCATTCACGGTATTGAAGATCACAGGGCTCATCTGCACTATGGCCGGGGTCGTGCTTCTCGCCCATGCACCCGCGCGGTACGGAGTCAATTCCGAGACCCACTCTGGTGAGCAGGCACCGTCTGCCCGCGCCTTCGTGATCATGGCCACCTACGTCGTCATCATCGGGGTCGGCGCGTTTCTCGAGAAGCCGGCGCTGCGCGGGCTGGATGCGACTCAACTGAACTGTTTGATGGCGTTCGCGATGACGGCGGTTGCCGTCATCGCGCTAGCGTTGAAAGGGCCGCGACTGCCGATGACGAAACACACACTGGCCGCTGCCGGCGTCGGCGTGACGATCGGGATAGCCTCGGTGTTCTACCTCCTCGGCCTGCGGGGTCTCCCTGTGTCTGTTGCGGCCGCCACCTCGAACGCCTACATCGTCATCACCGTTGTGCTCTCCAGCATCTTTCTGCGCCAGTCGCTAACCCGGGCGCGAGGCGGAGCGATCGCGTTGACACTCCTCGGAGTAACGCAACTCGCCGTCTCAGCAGGCTGAAGGACTGCGGACGTTTGCATCTGGTGGTGAGCGAGCGCTGAGAGCCCGGCGTTGAGTTCTCCGGAGTGACGTTCCTGTGAACTGAGCTCAGCCTGTTCGTTACTTGCCGTCGACCCAGTCCCGCCCCATGTAGTGCCCCCGATTGCCCCGAAGTACGTGTATGACGCCGGCCAGATTGCGGTCGATCGCCTGGGAGGATTTGATCCGGTCGAAGTAACGCAGCAGCTCCTTCTGTCTGCTCGGCGGGAGGCGCTTCCAGTTCGCGTGGGCGGCGCTGTCGAGGTCAAGCGCTGCTTGGAACCAGGCCGGGATGAGATGTTGAGGCCCATTGACATACGCCTCGTCGAACCAGAGCTCCAGCTCGACGGGGTCGCCGACGGAGATCTGCGACGCCTTCCGCATCTGCCCGTGGAGGTAGAGGTTGAAGCTGCCTTCGCCCACCGGCATCATGTTTGTCCGCCAAAGCTTGTTCGGCGAGCGGTTGATGCGTACGACGACAGGCATCGGCCTACGCCAACCCGGCTCGAGTAGCTCCGCCTGGTCGGCGACGATTCGCACGTAAGGGTTGACCCCTACGAGCTCGATGATCGCTGTAAGGAAAACCGGCTCACCGGCAGGTGGTTGATGCGGCTGGCTCATCTGGGTTATCGCCAAACAGGGACTTGCTTCGCTCAGCGAGCGGTAATCAGCGGAGTGACTTGAAGGCCGCGCGGATTTCGGTCGAGAAGAGTTCGGGCTCTTCCCAGGCGGCGAAGTGGCCGCCCTTGTCGACTGCGTTGAAGTAGATGACGTTTGGGTAGCTCGCCTCGACCCAGCTGCGCGGCGTCCGCCAGATCTCGCCCGGGAAACTCGTGAAGCCGAACGGGATCGCCGTCGCCGGCAGGGGCTGCTTGCTTGCCGCTGGGGCGTCGGCTCCGTAGGCCTCCCAATACGACCGTGCCGCGGAGGCGGCGGTGCCGGTCAGCCAGTAGAGCGTGACGTTGTCGAGGATGTTGTCTCGCGTGAGGTTGCCTGAGGGCTGTCCGGCGAAGGCGCTCGCGATCTTGTAGTACGCGTCGGTGTCGTGGTCGATCATCCAGGCGGCGAGAGCGATCGGCGAATCGAGCAGCGCGTATCCGATCGTCTGCGGACGGGTGGCCATCTCGACGAAGTAGCCGTTTCCCGACTTCCCGAAGGTGGCGATCTGCGCGGCCGCGGCGCGTTCCTCGTCGGTGTCCGTCGGCATGGGGCCGTTCAGCGCCGGCACGAGCAGGTTCGTGTGGATGCCGATCAGGCCCTCGGGTGCCTGGCGGCTCATCGCGTCGGTCACGCCGGCACCCACGTCGCCGCCCTGGGCCACGTAGCGGGTGTAGCCGAGACGGCGCATGAGCTCAGCCCAGGCCCGTGCCGTCCGGCCCAGGTCCCAGCCGATCTCGACCGGCTCGCCGGAGAGCCCGTACCCGGGCAAGGAGGGCAGTACGAGATGGAAGGCATCCTCGGCGCCGCCGCCGCCGTGCGCGGCCGGGTCCGTCAGCGGGCCGACGGAGTCGATCAGCTCGATCACGGAGCCGGGCCAGCCGTGCGTCATGATCAGCGGCAGCGCATCCTCGTGCGACGACTTGGCGTGGATGAAGTGCACATCCACGCCGTCGATCTCGGTGACGAACTGCGGCAGCGCGTTCAGGCGCGTATCGATCCGCCCGAAGTCGTACTCATCTAGCCAGTACCGCGCGAGCTTTTGCAGCGTCTCCAGCTGGACCCCTTGCGACCGGTCGGCGACGAGCTCCTTGCTCGGCCAACGTGTCGAGCCGATGCGTCGGCGCAGCTCGTCGAGCTTCTCTGCGGGAATCTCGACGCGGAAAGGCCGGATGTCGGTCGATGCCTGCGCGGCGGTGCTCATGGCGTCTCCTTTGGTCGGCGGGTGCGGTTCAGTTTTCGATCGTGACGAGCGTGCCGATCGGCGTGTACGGCCAGACTTTCGCGGCCACGGCGAGTGGTAGCTCGACGCAGCCGAGGCTCTGTGGTGTTCCGAAAGAGGCGCGCGTGAATGCATGCAGGGCGTCTCCGCCGTGGAAGTAGCTGATCCAGCGGATGCCCGGGTCGTTGTAGTGAGAGCCGTTCGGGTTGGTGCCGCTCATCGTGCCGCTGGGGATGTGCTCGAACACGGGCCAGGTGCCGAGTTGGGTCGGTGCGGCGGGCACACCCGTGTTTCCCGGAGAGGTCAGCACCACTTGGCCGTTGTGCCAGAGCGTCAACAGTTGCGGGATGTTGCGGTGGACATAGACGTAGCTGTAGCCGCTGTTGCGGTGTCTTCCGGCTATCGCGTCTGCGAGCAGCGCTTGCCAGACGTGCGGTCCCGCGAAGGCATCGACGGCGAGCCCGTGATCGTGCTCGAACATCATCACCGCGCCGCGTGTGACTTGGTTTGGCTGGCCCGGAGTCCAC
>Ga0157370_10008091_pt1 | contig 11383 bp, 9 predicted proteins | sample C35metaG_FD_113463 | JGI IMG/M metagenome (GOLD analysis project Ga0157370, IMG submission 113463) | Corn rhizosphere microbial communities from Kellogg Biological Station, Michigan, USA - C3-5 metaG | ecosystem: Host-associated > Plants > Roots > Rhizosphere > Soil | place: USA: Michigan... | reverse complement strand
AGCAAATATAGATTCGCTTTGGTGCGTTGGCCATTGATATTTACCGGATTCGGTGAGCCAGTCTCGGAGGGCGCGCCGGGATTCACGCCGGCGCTCAAAGCGATGAGTTGCTGCCAGTTGCGGCCGTTTAGTGGAATCTCGGCGACCTGTTTTTTGGCGATAATTTGAGAAACCTCGGAACTCTCAGTCGAAAGTAGCTGCGTCCCGTCGGCCTCCACTTGGACGGACTCGCTCGCGGCGCCAATGCTTAATCTGAAATCTACACGTACGGTCTGGTTCACCTCAAGCAGGACCGGGCCGAACACCTCCACCTTGAACCCAGGTTTCACGGCGCTTAGGGAATAGAAACCGGGAATCAAAGCGTGAGTGAGGTAGAGGCCTTCCCCGTTAGATTCGGCAGAGGCTTCCGTACCGTTTTCAATGGATCGGATCAGAAGTTTGGTTTGAGGCACTGTCGCCCCCGACGCATCACGGACCTCGCCTCGAAATATGCCGCCCGAGGTTTGCGCCAGAGCGGCGCTCGCCAGCAGGAAGCCGATGAAGAAAGCTGACGAAAAGCGGATCATTGAGTTCTCCTGTTGCCGCCGATCGGCTAAACCTGCTTCGGCTTCAAGTGGATTAGGTCAGATTCAACTATCGGCCGGAATGTTGTGGACCTACAACCCAAAATCAAAAAGAATTACCTCGTTATTGCCGCTAGGTTTAAAGTTTTTGGGGTAAGGGCCGATGATTACCCATTAGCGTCCGAAAAGCAGTTGCCTTTGGAGTCGCTCTCCCCGCAAGCTTCACTCGAAAGGATTGGGATTTGAGATTCGCGAACCTTAAGGATTCCAGGATCCTGATTGTTGACGACCAGATCGCGAATCTCACAGCGTTGACCGCAGTTCTGGAGTTTGCAGGGTGCGAAAACGTCAGGTGCCTCAATGACTCCCGCCAAGTCTGTCGGATTTTTGTTGAGTTTAGACCGGACCTGATCCTGCTGGATCTTCACATGCCCCATCTGGATGGGCTCGCGGTGCTGGATCAGCTCAATAAGCTGATCCCAAAGGATGATTACCTTCCCGTTCTGGTTCTAACCGGAGATGGTAGTTCCGAAGCGAAGGAACGAGCCCTCTCGCACGGGGCAAGTGACTTCCTCTCCAAGCCTTTGAACCATACCGAGGTGGAATTACGAGTCAAAAACCTCTTACAAACCCGGTGGCTGCACAGCCAACTGAAAGAACAAAACGTGTCCTTGGAACGGCAAGTTCGGGAGACAACAAGCCTAGCCGAAGAGTTGGCCGAGACGAATCAGAGACTGAGACAGGCCCAGGGACAACTGGTGCAGTCCGAGAAAATGGCTTCACTGGGCCAGTTGGTCGCGGGCATTGCCCACGAAATTAATAACCCTCTTGCGTTCGTCATCAACAATATTTTTATGGTCCAAGAGCAATTGACTAAACTGGCTTCGGAAGTCCCGAATGGGCACCCGGTTGCTCTTCCGACTATCAATAAGATGCGCACTCGCGTCGACCACATGCGGGAGGGCACAGACCGCGTCGGGGACTTGGTTGCCAAGCTGAGGACTTTTTCCAGATTGGATGAGGGCCAGATCAAGACCATCGACATCCACGAGAGCATCGAGTCAGTTTTATTGTTTCTGCGGCACAAGATGGAAAACAGAATCGAAGTGGAACGCTCGTATAATGCCACTGGTGATTTGACTTGCTTGGCCGGCGAGCTCAACCAGGTACTCATGAACGTCATTGGAAACGCGATTGATTCAATCGAGGCTGCTGGAAGGATCTCTCTCTCGACGAATGTGCGGGATGGAAACTTTGTCATTGCCGTTCGCGACACAGGTAAAGGCATTCCTGAGAACATTCGGGACAAAGTGTTTGAGCCTTTCTTTACAACAAAGCCAATAGGCCAGGGCACCGGCCTCGGTCTGGCGATCTCCTACGGGATCATCCAGGCCCATCGCGGTTCGATAGAATTCTCAAGCGAGATCGGAAAGGGCACGGAGTTCATTCTAAAGATTCCGATGTCGTTTGCAGTTGAGGTGAATGCGTGACGGATTGCACGGAAAAACCCGCAGTCCTGGTGGTCGACGACGAGCCGCGCATATTGGATTCCATCCGCGATCTGTTGGAGGAGAATTTCGAAGTCATCGCAAGTACCGATGGAGAAGAGGCGCTTCAAATTCTGCGTACGGCTAAGTTCACAGTGATCCTGGCGGATCAACGCATGCCTGGATTGACTGGTGATCAGTTCCTCGCAAAAGCGCAGGAGATATCCGACGCCACCAGGATCCTCGTAACCGGCTATGCGGACATCAGCGCGCTGATACGGGCCGTGAACCATGGTCAGATCTTTACTTACGTCGCCAAACCCTGGGAACCAGCAGAGCTCAAAGTTACCGTCTTTAAGGCCGCGGCTCACGCCCGAAAGCTCGTCGAACAAAAAACTGCGGCGGAGACGGTTGCGCGACAGCAAGAAGCCCTGGCCCAGTCCGAAGCGATTTTACGGCAGCAAACCAAGATTCTTCAATCGATCCTTGACAGCATGGGAGACGGCGTCATTGTCGCCGACCACCGTGGAAAAATGATGCTACTGAACCCTGCAGCCCGGCAGATCATCGGTTCACGCGAGGATGTGCCCCTGGCGCAATGGAGTAGCAACTACGGCCTTTATTGCCCTGATACCATGGCCCCCTACCCGGTAGGCGAGTTACCTCTTGCCAAGGCCCTGCGGGGGGAAACGGTCGATGGCACTGAAATTTACATCCGCAATGATTTCAGGCCCGACGGCGCGTTCGTCAGTGTCAACGGAAGGCCGCTGAAGGACGACAGCGGAAACGCCGGAGGCGGTGTTGCCGTAATACGGGATATTACAGCGGCAAAGCGGTCCGAGGATTTGCTAAGGAAAGCCAAAGACCAAGCTGAGCGCGCGAATCATGCGAAGAGCGAGTTTCTTTCGCGGATGAGCCACGAATTGCGCACTCCGTTGAATTCGATTTTGGGCTTTGCCCAGCTTCTGGAGATGGACGCTTTGTCGGCCGAACAAGGGGACTCTCTTGCCCACATTATGAAGGGGGGGCAGCACTTACTAAGCCTGATTAATGAAGTTCTCGATCTTGCCCGCATCGAGGCCGGCCGACTCTTCTTGTCCCCGGAGGCAATCAATCTCCAGGAGGTCATTCAAGATGCACTGGCTTTCGTTCGGCCGATCGCCCAACAAAGAAATATCCAAATCAGATGCGACGCGACCATCGACACTGAAAGGCATGTGAAGGCGGATCAGCAACGACTTCGGCAGGTGTTTCTCAACTTGCTCTCCAATGCTGTGAAATACAACGTGGAAAGTGGCCGAGTAGACATATCCTGCCAAGCACGAGAGGGCGGCGTATTTCGCATTGCCATTACTGATACCGGACAAGGAATTTCCGAAAAACATCAAGAGAGACTCTTTCAACCCTTTGAACGCGTGGGCGATGAAAGCACGGGAATCGAAGGAACCGGTCTCGGTCTGGCCCTTTCCAAAGGGCTAATGGAGGCCATGGGCGGACGTATCGGAGTGGAGAGCAAACTAGGTCAGGGCAGCACTTTCTGGATCGAACTGAACGGAGTGGACAGCCCCGAAGGGGCTTTAGTCGCTCCGCTTGACGAACCGAATGTGGATCAGCGGCCGGATTATTCTCCGCACCGCACAGTTTTATATGTGGAAGACAATCGAGCCAATTATAGACTCATGGAACGCATTGTGGCGCACCGAAAGGAACTGCGGCTCATCGGAGCCGAGCGAGGACGGGCCGGATTGGAAATGGCGGGCACGCATTCTCCCGATCTAATACTCCTGGATCTTCATTTGCCTGATATCTCCGGACAGGAGATCCTAGATCACTTGAAAGACGATCCGAAGACGACGGGAATCCCTGTGGTCATCGTAAGCGCGGACGCAACGCCCGGACAGATTGATAGGCTTCTTGCTTCGGGAGCCAATTCTTATTTAACGAAACCCTTGGACATTGCTTCAATATTGAGCTTATTCGATAACACTTTCACCATGTCTTCTCCACTCCATGCTGTAGACATCCCCGAATCATGCAAATGATTACATCGGATAGATCCTGGTTTCCTTGAGTGGTTAAGGTAATTGTTCTCCTGGGTCGATCTATAGGGGGAGATCGGTGTCAACTCACACCCAAAATGGGCTCAGCGGAAAAGCATGGATAAAGAGATCATTACAAATAGCAGAATCCTCATCATTGACGATCAGGCCGAGAATGTACGGCTTCTGGAGCGCATTCTTAAGAAAGCCGGCTATTCGCGCCTAGACGGAATAACAGATTCGCGAAAGGCCCTTAATGTCTTCTCAGAGTTTAAGCCGGATCTTGTCGCCCTGGATCTGCAAATGCCCTTTGTGGACGGATTTGATCTTTTGAGGCAGTTGCGTTCGCGAATACCCTCGGGCGCTTTTGTGCCAATTTTGATTTTGACTGCCGACAATTCAAGGAAAGCGAAGCAGACCGCCCTTTCCCTGGGTGCCAAGGATTTTCTGACGAAGCCCTTTGATGTCGAAGAAACCTTGTTGCGCATCTATAATCTATTGGAGACGCGGTGGCTCCATGTTGAACTTCAGAACCAAAATGCGACACTGGAGGAACGAGTTTCGGAGCGCACACGGGACCTCGAACTCGCACAATTAGAGATTCTCCAGCGCCTTGCGCTGGCCGCAGATTATCGCGACGATTGTACCGGACAACATACGCAGCGAGTGGGTATTTTAGCGGCTGTTCTAGCACGCGCCATCGGTCTGGCTCCGGATCAAATCGAATTGATCCGTTTGTCCGCACCTCTTCACGATGTTGGCAAGATCGGGATTCCCGACGGAATTCTGCTCAAACCCAGCAAGCTTACAGACGACGAATATCTCCAGATAAAGAGGCACACTGAGATCGGTCGCATCATTCTCTCGGGAAGTAATTTTTCCATTCTCCAGATGGCTGAGCGAATTGCCTTGTATCATCATGAACGCTGGGACGGTAATGGCTATCACAAATTGTCCGGTGATACGATCCCCCTCGAAGCGAGAATCGTAAGCGTGGTGGACGTTTTCGATGTGATCACGCACGACCGGCCCTACAAGAGAGCGGAGAGCCTTGAAACTGCTGTAGATTGTATCCGCCAGGAAAGTGGAAAACAGTTTGATCCGAACCTTGTGAGTGTATTTTCCCAATTGGTTGTTGGAGGAGATCTTGCCAAGTTGGCGGAGCTTTTCCAAGGGGACAGCGAACTAAGAGTCGGAATCCCAGAGTTGCTGAATACATTAGAAGCGGGAGAGCAAGCGAAGCAATAAAGGTCGGTTGCCTTCGCCCGGTCATGCTTCAAGTCTTCCACGGATCGCTCGCGTTGAAGTCACTTGGACGTATTACACGCAAACCGTCGATGTGTCAGCGGTACCAATAATCGTTTCTTATCGGGCGGTGCGCAAGTCACGGGAATGGATGGCCAGAATCGGAAGGCGCCACTCGGAGGCAGATGCCGGTGGGCGGCACCTCGAACAGCATTACGAGCGCGCCGACGTGGACGCCACGCGCTCGCGGACGGCCGGAACCATGCAAGTACGCATGCGGCGTGTTGTAAGATCCGCCGCGAATCTGGATCGCGGTCGCGCAGTAGATACGCATATCCATGAGGCTCACATGAGATGCCTGACGTGCTGCCCCGCGACCGGAATTCGGTAGCTAACCCACAATGAGTCATTCATCGTCGCGAGCTTCGTCGCTGAGATCCAGAGTTCGATATTGATATTAACGGAACCTTCTAACCCGGGCCTAAGGGAAATCGCGGCGGTTACGGAAATGCGGGAGCATCGTCTACATTTCCCGAAGGCGTATCTAGCCGAGGCGTCGGCGGTCTCGGCTGTAGAGGCATCGTTTGCCGGGGTTCGAATTAGATCGGTCCCGCAGCTTAGCGCATGCTCCTCCGATGCTATACGTCTCTTCTATGCACCAGCGCCGCCAGCATTCCCAATCCGAGCAACTCCCGACGAGGCTTCCGGCACAGGATTGGTCCCAGCCGCGTTGTCTACCGATGAAATCGCGAACGTCCCGCTCGCCTCCCAGTCATCGTTTAGATTTCCATCGGCCAGGAACGCGACCCGTCTTCCCAATAGCTCGTGATGTTTATGAACTCCGAAATGTCCGTGCATACTCGGCTGCATCTCCATTTTGGGTAGCATACAGAGCCGCGCAGTAATGATCTAGAGCCTCGACGATCCGTTCCACTTCTTGGCGTTCTAGATTGGGTAGCTTGACCAAGGTCATGGCCTATCCTAAAGGGAGTGCCGCTGGGCTTTCGACGGCCCGGACGGCCTAGTACTACTAAATCTCGCAACGCAGTTTCGCCGTCTGGCTTACTCCTCGGCCCAGTCCCTCAGGCTGCGAGTTCCGAAGCGCCTCCCGATCGTAAAATAGCCGTGCTCTAATGAAAACGATGAGATCACTCGTCGCCCATGTGTCACTCCTTTTAACGACCGTCAATTCCGCCGCATTTGCTCAGAACAACATTTTGAACAATGGCGGATTTGAAGCCGGGACCATGTGCTACGCCCATTGGATATGGGGCAAGGAAGATTGGGCGGGAGACTATAAGTTTCGGCTTTCCACGGACGCGCACTCAGGAGAATATTCGGCGGAAATCGCTTGCGAGGGCGCCGACTGCATCAAGGCGGCGATCTATTCCGACAAGATACCGGTTCAGCCGGGTAAGAAGTATCGGTTGAGCGCCTATGCAAAGTGCCCGTCGGGAACGCACTCCTTTATGTACGTCCCGGACGCTGCTGAGGGGAACGTAAGCGAAGACTTTGATTGCGACAACAAGTGGCATCAGGCGAAGCTTGAATTCACGGCTGCTCCCAAGGCGGATTATGCCCTATATTATTTTTTCAACGCTGATAAATCCTGGCTACGCATCGACGATGTTTCGCTCACTTTCGCCGATCGGAGTGCGACGCAGTACCAGCCCCTGCACGTGGGTCAGCGCGACGTAAAGATCGAGGGCCAAAATGTCTTAGTCGACGGAGCGCCTTTTCTCTCGCTGGGATTCTTTGACGTCGGTTATAACGACTTAGCTGAGGTCGCGAAGTCCGGCGCGAACACGATCAACGGCGGCCTGACTCAACATACAGCGGCGGACTGTTTCAACACCCGTCAGAAAAGTTACTTGGACCAAGTCTACGAGCTAGGGCTGGCCTTCGTACCCGGCTCTCCCACCTCCTCGCGGCTCGAAACGCCGGCAGTATTTTCGACGATCGCGAAGACTTTCGCTCCACACCTTGCAAACATCGTTTGGTTCTTATCGGACGAACCGGATCATCCCAAGGTCAAATGGCTGCATATTCCAGCGGCCATTCTCGTCGCCGAGCACACCGCGCTGAAGTCAGCAACCGCTCTGCCCGATATGTCGGATTTCCAAATGGCAGCTTACGGCAACGCCGGTGACATAGCGCCATATGCGGATGCCTCTGACATTTGGATGGGCGAACCCTACGGGACGGACTTCGCAACGCTCAATCATGCGGTGAATCTTTTCAATTCCATACGCACGAAGCCGATTTGGCTGGCACAGGATGACATTGATGCGCCCTTGATTGTTCCCAAGGCATACTGGGCCATCATCGCCGGCGCCACCGGCATCCACTATTTCACTTGGGAGATTTTCAAAAAAGATCCCGCGAAGCTGGCGGCTGCGCAACAGGCTTTTGGCGAACTAAAACAGTTGAAGAACGCCATTTTCGGGGACAAACTTGACGCTCTCGTCAAGGCGTCCGCGGGGATAGTGTCGATGTCGCGCTTCGATGCGGCGGCAAATACAGCCTATATCCTTTCGGCGAACGGCCGCGCTGAAAATATTAACGCAAGCTTTGCAGTAGAGGGCTTGGAAGCAGGGCGAACAATTCGCGTTCTGAATGAGGGCCGATCCATTGTGGCGGGAGCGGGATCTTTCGGTGATACGTTTGCAGGAGTCTCGCGGCATGTCTACGCCGTCGATTGCAAAGCCACCGCTGGCGCGGCCCACTGGGATTTTTGTCATCGGTGATCGCGCAACGTCCAGTTCCGTTTGCGGATGATCGAAAAGGGCAGGGGACGGAGGCGGTTGAAAAAACCTAACGAAACTCAACGCCGCCATTGAGCAGATTGGTCATTTCCAATAAAGCCTTCCGACAAAAACGAAAAAAGAGCCGATTCGAAAACCGGCCCTACGAGTCCTTATCGGAATTTACGAGGACAAGAACACCGACCGCCGCCGACCGTGGTCCTCCGCAAACCAAAACTTACGGCCGATAATGGCTGTTATCAGGCAGTGAATGCAGCCAGTCACTTCGACGGTTTGCCGTTCAAGTGAATTCGTAAACTCTACGCCGTGGATCGTGGGCTACCCGCGAGATTAAGCAGGAACGTAGGTCAACCTGATCACATCCTCGCCAATTCGATCATGAGCCATAAGGCGCAGGGGCGGCCGGGGTCCAGCGAAAAATGGCTTACCGTGACCAAGCACGACGGGGTGCAGGTAGATTCGATACTCGTCGATCAGGCCAAGTTCGGTGAGGCTTTTCGCCAAGTTGGGACCAGCAACTTCGATCTCCCCTTCGTGCCCGGCCTTCAGTTCAAGGATCGCACGCTCAAGATCATCCCCAACAAGTCTGGCGTTGGGGCCGACCGACTTCAACGAGCGCGAGACGACCCATTTCGTCTGGTTCCGCCACGCCGCCGCGAAGGCCTGTTCCTCTGCATTCCATTGAGGATGTTCGTCATCCCAGTAGCGCATGACCTCATACATTTGGCGACCGTACACACTGCCCGCCTGCCCCTGAGCCTCCTCGATGAAGTGGCGGAAGAGCGTAGGGCTTGGCACAAACGCCATAAGGTCGACGTAGCCGTCGAGGGACTGGTTCATTCCGAACACAAGCTTAGCCATACGACTTTTGTATCGCACTTGGTTTTGAGTGTCACTACTTCATGTGCCTTCGGGATACTCCGCGGTCCGATGGTCCCGCCTTGTCGCGTAGAGGAGACCTACCGACAGCCACGTGGCCGGGAAACGCGAAAACCGTAAAAGTGCCAGATTTCGTTAGGTGGGAGGTTTCCGTTAATGATGATTATCGGGACGCGCAAGCACCTTTAAGCGGGTGGAACTTGACCAATTGTACGGGTTATGCGTTATACGTCCAAGTAGTGGGGAGATTACTCTTAAGATGCAGACAGCACGAAGATCTCCTGTGCTGTGATGCGCAGGCTGATTCCACTTACCCTACAAGAGTGAAGCGAATCCTCGCGCCCGTCGCCACGATTCTCGTTGCCATGGTCTCCATTCAGAGCGGCGCGGCGTTGGCCAAACAACTTTTTCCAGTGGTTGGGGCCGCAGGGGCCTCAGCCCTGCGGCTCGTTTTCGCCGCTGCGATTCTTCTACTCGTTTGGAAGCCCTTTGGCGGGAATCGGATGGATTCGGTCGGTCCCGCCGTAAGACGGGCCGTCGTGCTCTACGGAGTGTCCCTGGGCACCATGAACCTGCTTTTCTATTTCGCCTTGGAGCGCATTCCTCTTGGGCTCGCCGTAGCATTCGAATTCTGCGGCCCACTCGGCATTGCGCTGATTCGGTCGCGGCGTACCGTTGATGTCTTGTGGGTTGTTTGCGCCGTTTCCGGTTTGGCAATCCTTGTTCCTAAGGGTAACTCGGCGCGCCTGGATCCTGTTGGAGTTGCTTTCGCGCTAGGAGCAGGAGTCTGTTGGGCGCTTTACATTGTTTTCGGACAGGCGGCGGGTGCGGCGATGCATGGCGGCATGGCGGTCGCACTCGGGATGTCGATTGCCGCCGTCATGGTTCTGCCGGTGGGCGTTATTGCGGCCGGCCGCAACCTGCTCTCATGGGAAGCCGCACGAACTGCGATAGCGATCGCGATCCTTTCCAGCGCACTCCCCTATTCGCTTGAGATGTATGCGCTGAAACGCATGCCGGACCAGGTATTCGGTGTGTTGATGAGCATCGAACCAGCCATCGGCGCCCTTTCCGGACTCGTCTTCTTGAGCGAGAGGCTCAGTTCTCTTCAGTGGGTGGGCATTGGGTTAATCATGATGGCGTCGACCGGATCTGTACTCGGTCGAATAACTGAACCTGCTCCGGAATTACTCTAGCGAATAGCGGGTCAATACGAGCCAGAGAAGCCGTCCGGTTCTGGCGGCGTGAGTTCTTGTCGCAGGCGGTGTGCTATCAGTAATCAAATGGCATCCGAGGAAGATTTGAAAACAGAAATCGAACGGCTTCGAGCCGAGAACGAGGCGTTGAAGAAGCCTACAAGAGGACAGATGTCGCTCAAGGTGAGTGAGAAAGGCGGTCTGTCGGTGTACGGCCTAGGGCGATTTCCCGTCACTCTCTATAAGGAACAGTGGATAAGACTCTTGGCGATGTCCGATGAATCCGCAACTTCATCCGCGACAACGACAGCACTCTGAAGACGAAAGAATAGGGAGTCCGCCGAGCGCCTAGGGTCGAAAACGGCTTCCAGACGACTTCCGATAATAGGAATTAACCGGACTTTCTGGGCGCGGGCCGCTTCGAGAATTCAAAGGGTGGACGAGCTATTGTTTGGGCAATTTGTTTGTTGCCGCCAGTTCCTGCGTCGCGGCATCAAGGAGATCCGCTTCGCTTTTCAGTGCTTTCGCCACGCGGACCATCTGCTCCTCGACTTCGGCCGGGTGCTTCTGCTCGATGGCTTCGCGCACGCCTGGAATCGTCTTCACGCCATATCCGGTATAAAAGCCCGGTGCATAGATCAGATGCTCGAACCAAGGGCGGTTCGGCAAACCTTCTTCGCTGGTTAATAGTCGTTCGCTTTGGATCAGCTTCGCATTTAGGCTGGCTGGTGCACGATCCTCAGACGCCAATAGAGCTGTCTCATAGCCCTCTGCGGCTCGGCTTAACTCGTCTGCCGCGTTATCGAGTGGCGCGAAATTGACGTAAGGCGGTACCGGTTCTTTCGCAGGCGGAACCATCTTTTGTTTCGGATTCGTAAGCGCGGCGAACGTACCGTCTTCTATCTCCGCATTCCGCTCTTTGATTTCTGCTCGCTGGTCCGTTGCCAGCTTCTTCAACTCCGTGATGTACGTATGGATGGTATCGGCGAGGCCGGTGAACTGGAATGGCAACACTTCCGCATCGGCTAGACGCATCATCATGGTTCCGGCAGTTTCAGCCAGCATACGGCCGTAGGCGAAATCCGTGTCCATAAAATGCGTGTAGTAATAAAAATCGTCGTAGATCGAGTGGTATTGGCCACCGCCTTCATCCTCTCCGCCGTAAGCCACATTGAGACTGGCGATGCCAAGGTGATCGATAAACACCGT
>Ga0157370_10008090_pt1 | contig 11384 bp, 9 predicted proteins | sample C35metaG_FD_113463 | JGI IMG/M metagenome (GOLD analysis project Ga0157370, IMG submission 113463) | Corn rhizosphere microbial communities from Kellogg Biological Station, Michigan, USA - C3-5 metaG | ecosystem: Host-associated > Plants > Roots > Rhizosphere > Soil | place: USA: Michigan... | reverse complement strand
TTTGGAGCTTCTATAGGGGGAACTGGTCTGGTAGGCCGTCAGACTGATACTTGGAGTGTAGGTCTTGAAAGGCTTCCAAACTATTTTAAATTAGATGGAGGTTTGTCTTATGAAACAGGAAAAATTAAAGTTACGGCAAACATATTCAATATTTTAGATAAGTATTTATACAGCGGTTCTTACTATGAGTGGCTGCAGGCTTATTACTGGCAGACAGAAGCGCCGAGAAACTTTAGAGTTGGTGTGACATACAAATTGTTTTAATTTTAAGACAATCATATAAAAAAAGCATCCGTTATCAGCGGATGCTTTTTTTATATAGGTTCAAAGGTTCATAGAGACAAAGGATCAAAGTTTTTTAATTGATAAATTTTTATTGCCCGCGGATTTTACGGATGAAACGGGTTTACACTGTTTTATTAAAAAATCCGTTTAATCTGTGGTCCAACATCGGCTATGGCCCAAAAAACACATCGATTATCCTTTTCTAATTAAAGGAATCAGTTTTGTTCCTATAAGTTCTATGGCGTTCATTAACTTCGAATGTGTTAATCCGGCGTTGTCCATTTGAAAAGTAAATCTTTCTACACCGCCAAGTGCTTCGCTGTGACGTAAAATCTTCTCTGCGGCTCTTTCCGGGCTTCCAACAATTAAAACGCCCAGATCATCAATTAATCCGTCAAATTTGCCTTTTGTTACCGGAGGCCAGCCTCTTTCATATCCTAATTTTGTCCACAATTCGGCATAACCCGGATAGTATTCTTCGACTGCTTTTTCGGTTGTATTCGACACATATCCAGGAGAGTGAAGACCAACTTTTAATTCATGCGGTTTAAAACCTGCAGCTTCACCAGCCTCACGATATAAATCAATTAAAGGTCTAAAACGATGTGTTTGTCCGCCAATTACTGCAACCATTAAAGGTAAACCCAGACTTCCGGCTCTGATAAAAGATTCAGGAGTACCGCCAACACCAAGCCAGACAGGCATTTTTTCTTGTAAAGCTCTTGGATAAACGGGTTGATTGTTTAATGCCGGACGAAATTTTCCGTACCAGTTTATAAATTCGTTGTCCCTAACCTGAAGCAGTAATTCCAGTTTTTCTTTAAAAAGCGCGTCGTAATCCTTAAGATCAAATCCGAAAAGGGGATAAGCTTCAATAGCAGATCCTCGACCCACAACAATTTCAGCTCTTCCTTTAGAAATTAAATCTAATGTTGCAAAACTTTGATAAACACGTACAGGATCAGCAGCGCTTAAAACCGTTACCGCACTTGCCAGACGTATATTTTTAGTTCTCGCTGCAGCAGCACTTAAAATAACTGCTGTAGCTGAGTCCAGAAATTCTTTTTTATGATGTTCTCCAATTCCAAAAACATCCAGACCGCACTGATCAGCAAATTCAATTCTTTGTAAAAGCTGTTCCATGGCGTCAACACTGCTTAATGTGTTGTTGTCTCCATACATTGCCGAAGCAAAGCTGTCTATTCCTATTTCCATACTATTTTTTTGCTTTAGGCAGTAAGCTATAAGCTTAAAGCTGTTTTTTATGCCTACAGCGTACAGCTTAAAGCTTACGGCTATTTTTAATGTGAAAAACCAAATGAAATACTTGTGATAATAATCAGGATTACAATTAATGTGATTACGACATATAGATAATCTTTTTCAAGCATGAATGAAAACAATGAAAGTAAAACCCGAAATACAGGTGTTAAAAACAATAATATGATTCCAAAGAAAATTAAATATTCACCTTGACCATCAATCGCACCATTGACAACTGTTGAAATTACTTCAAAAATATTTCGATCATTTTCCTTAAAAACCGAATAATCTTCGATTTCGCTTCCGTGGTGCATTAAATATACGATGCCGCCAATAAAAGCAACTGATAATGAAATCCAGACGCCATAACGCAATAAGTTTCCAATAATAGCTTGAAAATCTTTTTCTCCAAATTTTTCGTGCTGCATAACTTTAGATTTTTCCATTAATTCCGTTGTAGATCATATTAACTGCCAGTACGAAAATCAGGCATGCAAAAAATATTCTTAATTTTTTTGGGTTGGTTTTCACCAAAACTTTGGCTCCTGCCATTGCGCCAAATAGTACGCCAATAACCACAGGCATACAAATTCCTGGTTCAATATATCCTTTCTGGATATAAATTACAGAACTTGCCATTGCTGTAACACCCATCATAAAGTTACTTGTAGTAGTTGAAACCTTAAACGGAATTCTCATAATATTATCCATGGCAATTACTTTAAATGCTCCGGAACCAATTCCTAATAAACCCGACATCATTCCGGCAATTCCCATCATACTGAAACCGCCAATTACGTTTTTGGTTCCGTAACTTACGACTTCACCTTCGTGTGTTGGATAAGTTCCGTTTAATTTTAGTTTTTTTGCCAATGGACTCGATTCTAAAACAATATGTTCTTCTTTCTTTCGAAGTGAATTAATAGCAGAAAAAATTAGTGTAAGTCCAAATAAAACGGCGATGAATGAAGTAGGAGCGATCGTAGAAAGCAATGCGCCGCAAACGGCTCCAATTGTGGTGGCGATTTCAAGAAAAATACCGAGACGCATATTGGTAATCCCTTCCTTAACATAAGCCGCCGCCGATCCCGAAGAAGTCGCAATTACCGAAACTAAGGCAGCACCAATTGCATAATGAATATCAACACCAAGAATAATTGTTAAAAGCGGGATAATAATGATACCGCCGCCTAAGCCTGATAATGATCCAATAAAACCGGCTAAACAAGCCCCAAGAAGCATAATCAGGGTAAAAGTAAGTACTGTCATTTAAAGTATGTTTTTGTATTTGCTAATTTACGAATACATATCTGTTCAGGAAGTTTTTTAGAACTTAAATATACCTTAAAAATTTTTAGTATTGTTTTTTTTAACCGCAAAGCACGCTAAGAATTTGCCAATAGAGTTTCACAAAACCGCGATGTACGCAAAGCCGTACATCAATAAAGCTTTGCGTACTTTGCGGTCGTTAGATAAAATAAGATAAAAATCTTAGCGTGCTTTGCGGTTAAATTTCAATATTCGGCACAACACTATAAACTGCGACTGAATACTGAATATTAAACCTTAAGCCTCAATTTAGTAGGCGGGTAGCCGAAAATCCTTTTAAAAGCGATACTAAAATTAGAAACATTTTGATAACCGGAAAGGTGGCTTATTTCCTGAATTGATAGTGAAGTGTCTGATAAATAATGTCTGGCTTTATTCATTCTGATTTCCTGCAGATAGCCAAAAACGGTATCGCCAAAAACAGTTTTAAAACCTTCTTTCAGCTTGGTTTGGTTTACGCCGACTTTTCTCGCCAGTTCTACAATCGTAAACGGATTATCTATGTTTTCACGGATTAACTGCGCTGCAAACTTTATTTTTTCCACATCATCGCCGGCTAAGTTTCGGGATTGTTTTTCGATATCTAAATTATAATGACTTAAAGCAATAAGTTCATAGACTTTAGATTCCATGTAGATTTTTCGAGTCAGGCCTCGATAAAAACAGTTTTTAATATCTTCTATAACGCTGAATATTTTAGCGCTTATTTTTATTTCATTTTTAGCTAAAGCATTACTGCTGTTTTTCTGGATATTATTGAGGAAACTATCCATTACTTTAGATTCTCCCTCATATTTAGTAAGCACATTTAAAGGAAGATGAATATCAAACGTATTGTAAATAATATCTTTTTTGAAGTCGATTTTTGCGTGGTTGTCTTCGGCTGAAAGAAAAGTAATATTGCCGGACATTGGTGAAGCATAACCTTTAGAAGAACCCGGATTTATATATCCGATTTTTTGATTCGTAAGATTAAAGTGCATTTCTAACAGCGGAGAATCTCCATGACCAGAAATAGCAACATCATCATGCAATTGATAATTTCCCTGCAAAATAGATAATTCATCTGTGATAGTATGTTCATGAAATAAAATATCGCCTTTTGGTGTGGCAAATTTTATGTCTTTTTCATCCTGAATTTCTATCCTGGACAGTTCCAGATCTGGCTTTTCATCCACTTCCAGAAAATCCGCAAAGTCATTAGAATCAATTTTAAATGCCATTCCTTATACTTCTAAATTCATAATTAAAACTTCCACTTTCATAAATGCAGCCATTAGTAATCAAATACTTTTGCACTGCAAATATAATTTATAATAAGTTTAAATAAAAACAGCTTTGACATTTAAATTAAACCTTATGTTTATGTTTCTGGTTGGCTTGTTCTCTGCAAATGCCTGCCCGGTGTATATTCATATTGAAGATAATCTCGGAAATCCAGCTTCAGGCCTGACCGTTTTGGTTAATAATAAACCAATGGGAACCAGTAATAATTCAGGTCTTCTGGAAATTTCACTTACCGATGGAAATTATACAATTGAAATTGTAAAAAATGATCTTATAAAATCCAGACAAACCGTTTCTGTTGCCTGTGGTCAGGATAATCATTTTACATTTCGTTTGGATTCATCCAACAGTGAATCGGCAAATTTAAAAGAAGTTACCGTTCAAAACAAAAGTGTAAAAAAACAGATTGAAGAATCTCCTTTTTCAGTTCAGGTTATCGATTTTAAAAAGCAGTATGACAAAGCGGGCGATGTCGGCGATTTTTTAAACAGAGCTTCTGGAGTAAAAATAAGAACTAATGGAAACATTGGTTCTCAGGTGCAGGTCAATCTTGGCGGGCTTCAGGGCAAAGCGGTTCGTATTTTTAAAGACGGAATCCCAATTGAGTTGTTCGGACATGGTTTCAGCCTTGGAACCATTCCTGTAAATATGCTTGACCGTGTTGAAATTTACAAAGGCGTTATGCCGGTTTATCTGGCTTCTGATGCATTGGGCGGAGGCGTTAATCTTGTTACCAGAACTTCTAATAAAGATTTTGCCGAAGTATCGTATGAAATTGCTTCTTTTAATACACATCGCGCTACAGTCAATCTTTATCTTCAAAATAAAAAGAATTTCTACGGAGGTTTTAACGGTTCTTTTAATTATTCTGATAATAATTACAAAGTACGTGTTCCAATTGAAAATGTCGAAAGAGATGTAAAACGTTTCCACGACATGACGAGATCTAATTACGGAGAAGCATTTATAGGATTAAAAGAAAAATCATGGGCAGATGATATTCGTTTGACCTTAATTTATTCTGATTTCTACAAACAGATTCAAAACGATGCTGGAATGGTAAGTGTTTACGGAAAGGCATTTTCGAAAGAACAAAATTATACCGGAATGATTAATTATCGTAAGAAGTTTTTTAATGACAAACTAAAGGTTTCTTTTTTAACCAATTACAGTCATTTTAATACCAAGTTTATTGATACAACAAGATTACGTTACAATTGGCTGGGCGAAACTTACAATTTAAAATTTCAGCCGGGAGAGATAAGAACTGGAAATGACCAGCGAATGAAATTCAATTTTGTTTCATCGAGATTGAATATGGAATATGAACTTTCTGATCGTAACTTTTTAGAATTTAGTGAATTATATTACTCTCAAAGAAGAAAAGGGAGCGATCCTCTAGGTGCCGTTTCTATAGTTACGGGTGTTGATGTTTTAACGGTTCCGGCAACGTATCGAAAAGATAATATGGCATTTGCGTGGCGTTCACTATTTCTGGATAAAAAGCTGGAAAGCATTGTGGCCGCAAAATACTACCATTATAATGCAGAAGGCTATACAACCGACAAATTTGGTTTTGCGTGGCAATCCTCAAAACAAGACAGCCAGTTTGGATATCTGGGAGGTTTGAAATGGGAACAAAATAATTATCTATTGAAATTTTCTTATGAATATGCCACACGTCTTCCAGATGAATACGAGATTTTTGGAGATGCCAGGCTGGTTAAAGAAAACTTAGATCTTAATCCTGAAAAAAGCCATAATCTAAATTTAAATGGTCAGTATTCCATACTCAAAGAAAACAGCAGTTTAACCTTTTCGGCTAATTTATTCTATAGAAAAGTACAGGATATTATCTTTTTGCAGCTTGATATTCCGTTTAACCGATACATCAATTATGAGAATTCTACAGTAAAAGGTTTTGAGTTTGAAACTAATTATGCTCCGGTAAAATGGCTAAACATAGGGTTTAATATGACCTATCAGGATCTTCGAAGAATTGAAAGTGAATCCAGATATGCCTATTTAAATGATTCCAGAGTTCCTAATATTCCGTTTTTGTTTGGCAACTTTTGGGCAAATACTTTTTTCAAAAATGTTTTCAAAAATGAGGACAGTTTAAATTTTACCTGGAATGCCAATTATACCCATAGATTTTTCTTAGTAGAAATTCCAAAAAGTCAGGAACCTTCTTTATTTGGTCCGGTAAAAGATTTTCAAACTTCATTAATTATTCCTAATGACGGCAGAATAGGACAGTTTTCTAATGATGTTGGAGTTTATTATCATTTTGCCGATAAAAAAACAACGGTTTCAGCAGAATGCAGGAATGTTGGAGATGTACGACTGTATGACAACTTTAATGTACAGAGACCCGGAAGATCATTCCACCTTAAGTTAGTTTATAATTTTTTTAAATAAAACCAATAAATCAGATCAACTATGAAAAGAAGCAACTCACTTCGTTCAGTACTGGCAGGAATCGCTGCTTGTATGCTTTTATTTTCTTGCAGCAGCAATGACGATAACAACACTCCTGACAACGGAAATAACGACGATACTTTACCAAAAAACGAAACTTGGATTATATATAATGGTGCAGCTAACTGGAGCGGTGGCGTTTATGCATTAAAAGATAACAAATCAAGAGAAATCAACCTTTCTGGATTGCCATTTCTGCAGGTAACTTCTTCTCTAGGAGGAAGAACATTTGAAAAAAGTCTTTTTAAAGTAAATGATGTTTCAAATGCAAAACAAGGAATTAACAAAATGGGTCTTGATGCATCTGGTAAAGTGGTAGACCAGGGATTTTTGCCATCTCTTTCTAATGCTTACGAAACTAATTTTTTAATTGCCGGCGCAACAGAAGGATACTACTGGGATAGAGTAAGAGGAGGTTTAAAACTTCAGACTTTCAACCCAACTACAATGGAGAGAACAGGAGAAATTGATTTTACTTCACTTTCACAAGGACAGCCATTAGAGTCAATTGGGCAGTTGATAATTGCAAAAAGAGACAATAAATTGTACTTAGATTTATTATTAGGAGACAAAGCTTCAGGAAACTGGCAGGTAACTCCAGTAGTTAAAGAGGTTGCTATTGCAGTATATGATTTAACCGCAAAGAAAATCGAAAACGTTACAAAAATGGGTAATACAACAAATTTAGGTGTATTTATTGACCACGTTTTATGGAGTTTAGACGAAGTTACGGGAGATTTATATTTTGCTTCTGTTGGAGACATGAAAACGCAGCCAAGCGACTATTCTTCAAAAATTCTTAGAATTAAAAAAGGAGAAGTTAATTTTGATACTACGTTTGCAATTGACATGAAATCATACCAATTTCCTGCTGAATTCAACAGACTTTTTGCTTACAACAACAAAATTTATACTACAATTCCATCAAGAGCAGTTTCTTACTATGGAGGCGGACAGCACGGAGTTAGATACAGAGACGATGTTTGGTTTTGGAATGAAATCGATGCTGCAACTAAAAAAGCAACTCGTTTAAATATGCCACCAGATAATTTCTATACAACTCAAAATCCATTTTTCCATAACGGAGAAATCTATTTCTTATCAAACAGCACTACTGATGGTTTCTCTGGAGTTAACCAATACAATCCATCTACAGGAGTTGTAAAAGAAACTTTCCGTTTAAAAGAAAGCGGAAGAATCCAAGGATTTAACATCATCAAAGACTAATTTTAAGTTTTGTCTTAGATATTTAGCCCTAAATACTATTTTTTTTGACAGAAGTAATTTTCAAAATTGCTTCTGTTTTTTTTTGAATATTACTTTTTAAAAATCACTATTTATGATGACTTCTGTGGTTTAGCGAACCTTTACATTTGCTTTTTTAACTCAAGAATATCATGAAAACTTACCGTTCGTATAAAAAAGTTGATCCCGTTTATTTTAGCGGCGAAATTTTCTTTCCCGTCGGATTATTGTGTGCGGCCGCACTTATAAGTTATGTACTGCTTTATTTTATTGGGCTGGGATTTGCAGTGTTTTTTAATGCAGCACTTGCCTGGTGCGGTTATTTTTACTTTTATTATTTTGGAAGATCCCGCGCCGGAATTACTTTAGAATTCCTGACAGGAGTTTTTCTGCTCACAGCATTTTTACTCTTTGCAGATTATGGTGTTTATGCTTTGGTGCAGTATCAAAAAACAGCACTATTTAACGGTTTGTATTTTTCAATCTGGTTAACTATTCTGCTGGGAACTCCAATAGTTTATTATACTTATTATTTCGGGTCGCATTATTATGCAAAAGTTCGTTTGGCCAATATGTATTTGAAAGCCTCATTTAGTGTTTATCACGACAGAGAACATCTTATGTATATTGATTCGATTGCTTTTATAAATTCGGATAAACTTTTAATTTCTGATGTAGAAGTAGAAAATAATATTCCATTTTATTCAGATCAAGAATTAGCAGAAATGGAAATATCTTCTAAATATTATCATTTGCAGCAATCTGCTTTTTCAGGTTTAATTCATATTCCTTTTGATACAGATCGTTTTGAAATTTCATGGTATTCTATTATCGAAGATCAATATTATAAAATCAATATTCCTTTTCCTTTTAATAAATTAAAACTCGAAGAAGAGAAATATCCTTTAAATGAATCCAAAAACATAAGAGGCCAGAAAATAAAACGCACTTATCTTCATATTTACCTAAACGGAGGTTTTAAATTATATAATGATGACGCGGTTTTACTTGACTTTTCGACTAATAAACCAACCGAAATAAGTGAAGAAGAAAAGAATAAAAAAATTATCACACATCAGCTTAGTCATAAATATTATAATAACAAAGAGTATTTTTCTCAGTTAATTGAAAGCATTAGAAAATCAAATAATATTCAGGAACGTTTCGAACTGAAAGATAAATCAGTAGTTTGGAATTTAGAGTTTTCGGGTTTAGACGAAAATCATTATTTGGAAATTACCGACACAAATTTTAGAAATTACAAGATCGAAAAAGCTGCAGTAGAAATTTCACCGCGTTATCTGCCTAAAAAAATCACATTTGTTTATAGAGGTTCCTATTTATTTCCGTGGCTGAAACTGCACATAAATACACAAAAACTAAATCAGTTTATTGAGCAGGTTTTACCTGATGATTTTGAAAATAGGGTTTTATTTTCTCTTGATTTTAAAGACAGTAATCCAAAAGATCTTGTTTTTACAATTTCATCCAACGCAAAAAAAGTTCTTTTTAAGGATTGGGAAATTGAAATTGATGAATACCGCAAAAAAGAAATGGACGAAGAACAGCTTGAAAAAAGAATGGACAATACAAAACTTACACTTTTAAAAGAAGGCTGGAATTTTGTTTTTGCGAAAAATTATAAAGCCGCCCAAAAGAATTGTGAAGCTTTACAAGTTATAGATCCTCAATATGCATCGGCTTATTTTCTGGAAGCACGAATACTTTGGTATACAAAAGGTTTTGAAATTTGTTACAGTAAAAGAGATTACTTTATTGCAAAAACAGAACATGAGCCACCAGTTAATGCTCTTATTTACAATAATTACGGTTGTATTTTAGATCGGGAACTGCGTTATGAAGAATCACTTCCTTATTTTGAAAAAGCAATCGAAATAAATCCTAAAGAACCCATTTTTGTCTGCAATCTGGGAGAAATGTATTATAAACTAAAAGATCCGGCAAAAGCTTTAAAAGAAGCTAGAAAAGCTAAAATGATGGGCTATGAATCTGATATGTTATCTGAAATTTTAGCCAATAAAGGGGTAATTGATTTGATAAATCATTAAAGTAAAAATCACTATTTATAGTGATGCAGGAAATAAATACGGAAGATACATTTGCCAGCGTAATTAATAACTAAAATCAATATGGGATTAGCAGAAAAACGTTTAGCAGAATCAATTAAAGTAGAAAAACTTCCGGCCTTTGAAGCAAAATTAAAAGAAAGAGCCGGTTATGATATTAAAGTAGATATTGACTGGAATACTTTTACAGCTTATGACGAATATCCATTATCAAGACTGGAATATGTTTTTGATGATGTAGAATCATTTGTAAAAAAGATTTGTATCGATGATATCGGAAAAGAAGCACTGCAGGATAAAATGAGCACAATTCATTTAACCAATTCTGAAAATAACGACGATGTTAAGGTGGAACTAAAAGAGGACACATTGTTTTTAACCGTCCAATTAGTCCAGTCCTCTTTTAGTTACCAAACAGACTCACAAATTGCAAGTTATGTAGAATCCCTATTATAGGAATTAATGGTGTTTTAAATATTTTGTTGGGGGCAGAAAGGGATAGAGTAATCTATCCCTTTTGTGTTTATATTCTGTTATCTACTGCAAAAACAGTTTTTCCAATTGTAGAAAGCAGCAACGCAGCAGCAGCGCTCGTTAAAACCGAATAATCAAAAGGTGCTTTTACCGAAATTGAAATTGCCATAGCCAGTGCGAAAAGCAGCATCAAAAAAGCAGTTCCCAAAGCAGCAATTCTGGTTTTGAATCCAAAAAGTAATAAAAGAGATAATAAAACTTCGAAGAAAGTAGCAATAGATCCTAGTATTTCTGCCACAGATTTAGTTGCAAAAGGGTTGAGGGTTTGTGTATAAACAACAAAATTTTCCCAATTTCCCCAGGCAACACCGTTTGAACCCGGCGCTCCCCAAATTCCAAATCGATCAGCCACCGCTGAAAGCATTGTAATTGCTAAAACTATTCTTAAAATTAAACCTGCTTCTAATATGGTTATGTTTTTCATTCTGATTCTTAGTTTTTATTTCAATATGTCATTAAACGGCTTTTCAAAAATTTATAAAAAAAAGCCTCATTGTTTTTTATAACGACAGAATTATCGTCAAATTGTTTAAAATAAACGATAAAGTGCACAAAACAAGGAATAGAGTTTTTATTTATGACTTATTTGAAGATGTTCCAGCTTTTTGCCAACCAGAGTTTTTTCGCCCACTATTTCAAATTCCAGCTTTAAATAAAGACTTTTTGCCAAAGGATTATCTTCTTCAACAAGCAGTCCTAAAGTCTGCTGATTTTTATGTACATATTCATCAATTAAAAAACGAAGTATTTTAGAACCAATTCCTTTTCCCTGATGATTTGGATTAACGCCCAATGAATCTATATAAAACTCTCCGGCGCGGGTTTCAAATTCGGGATTAAATTCAGGGTTATAATTCTTTCGCACATAATCGA
>Ga0157370_10008088_pt1 | contig 11385 bp, 14 predicted proteins | sample C35metaG_FD_113463 | JGI IMG/M metagenome (GOLD analysis project Ga0157370, IMG submission 113463) | Corn rhizosphere microbial communities from Kellogg Biological Station, Michigan, USA - C3-5 metaG | ecosystem: Host-associated > Plants > Roots > Rhizosphere > Soil | place: USA: Michigan... | reverse complement strand
GCTTTTACAATATATGCATTCCGGTCATGGTTTCACTCAGGAAGAAACAGAGGCGGTCAGAAAATATTTTGAGCCTGTAGCATTTTCTAAAAATACAATAATAGAAGAGGCCGGAAGAGTGCCTCAATACCTTTACTATATTGTTTCAGGTTATCTTAGGCTTTTTTATGCAGAAGAGAACGGTAACGAAGTGACAACACATATCAATTGTCCGCCGGGGTTTTTTACGTCTTATTCCGATTTTATCAACAGTACTGTTTCTGAAAATACGATAGAATCTGTCACCGATTCTGAGCTTTTGAGAATTTCTAAAGAAAATCTCGATCATTTGACCAGCCAAAGTCAGGCCATGAAAGATTTTAGTATTTCAGTTTTTCAACAGTCGATATCCTATAATGAAAAACGTTCCAGAGAATTATCTGTTTTGAATGCCGAACAGCGCTATCTGAAACTGATGAATGATTATCCTGAAATTATTCAAAATGTTCCTATCCAGTACATCGCTTCATTTTTAGGGATGAAGCCAGAAAGTCTGAGCAGAATCCGGAGACAAATAATTAACTAACAAAAGTCAAGTGGTTCCGGTTCCGGGAAGATGAACTTTGCAGCATTAAAATTAAATGCAATGACAAAAAGTAATCTAAGCCTTGTCTCAGGAGCTAATGGACATCTGGGAAATAATTTAGTAAGATTTTTATTAAAACAGGGACTTCCGGTACGGGCAGCCGTAAGAAATACAAAGAACAGAAAGCCTTTTGAAGGATTGGATTGTGAGCTGGTACAGGCCGATATTACTGACAAGGCCTCTTTTGTAAAAGCCCTTCAGGGAGTGGAAACATTTTACGCTGTAGGGGCTTCTTTTAAATTATGGGCTAAAGATCCCAGAAAAGAAATCTATGACGTAAATATCAATGGTACCCGAAATACCATCGAAGCAGCTGCAGAAGCAGGGGTAAAGAAAATAGTGTATGTAAGTTCTATTGCTGCACTCGATTATACAAAGTTACCTGCCAGAGAAAGCAACGGTTATAATCCGGATCGCAGAGATATGTATTATAATTCTAAGAATGATGGAGAGAAGCTTGCTTTTGATCTGGCGGCAAAACAGGGCATAGAGCTGGTTTCGGTGATGCCTTCCGCTATGATTGGCAGTAAAGCATTTTTACCGTTAAATGTTTCCTATGGAGTTCTCAAATTAATTTTGAATAGAAAAATCCCTGTAGATACTAAAATTACCCTGAACTGGATTGATGTGAAAGATGTTGCAGAAGGATGCTTTCTGGCAGCTGAAAAAGGACGTTCCGGTGAACGTTATATTCTTGCCAATGAAAAATGCATGACCATCACGGATACCACCATTCTTGCCAATAGCCTTTATCCTGAGCTGAAACTGAATATTCCACGTGCTGTTCCCAAAGGTATTTTGTTTACAATTGCTGGTATCATGGAATTGACTGCAAAGCTAAGCGGAAAACCACCCGTACTCACCCGAAAAGATATTGCCATGTTTTCAGGGTTACAGCAGGATTTTGATATTTCTAAAGCCAGAACTGAATTGGGATTCAATCCAAAAAGTCCTGAAGAAGCTGTGAAAGAAGCATTAGATTATCTCATGAGAAACCCTGAAATGTTGATAGAGGCCTGAAAAAGCCTCTTTTCTATTGATTCTCAAGCTTGATAATAGAACCTTTGTAAAACTTGGTCAGATCATACAGATCTGTAAAATAATGCTGAAGATCCGGAATCAGTTTATGGTCAAAATCTTTCAAACCGCATTGGTTTTCTGCTAGAAGAAATAAAGATTGGTTATCCGGCTTCAGATATTCACAAAGGATATTATCCGGATGCTGTTCCCTGTTGATAATCTCTGTCAGAAATATTCCGTAGATCAGAAATTGGTTGAAATTTTTGGAATCAACAATATAATTCATGTCCTGCTTTAGGAGTTTTTCATAATCTGACAGAATCTGAAGAAAGTTCTCGGCATGAAGGGTAACCGGAATTTCATAAAAAAGATCAATACCATTGATGAAAAGCTGTGTTTTGGTTTCCTCGTGATCTGAAGAATACACTTGATGAAACCACTGGAAAATAAGCAAAAGTTCTTCCTGCGTGAGTTCTTCAACGGAATCTTTTACTTTTTCTTTAATGGTTTCAAGTGTTTTTTGCGCTTCAGGCTGAAGAAATTTCAGAATATTTTCTTCTTCACGGCTGAGCTTATTGTACAAATTAATTTTGGCAACAGTTGGATTGGTCTTGATGAAATAAAGTTCTTCCGCCATAGTTATTTACCAAATCAGATTTCAAATGGTTATTTAAATATACAAAATATGCCTCAACTTCATTTAAAAAATTAATATGCATTGAATGGTATGGCTATTTTACCGTTTCATGAAGTGCAATTCTGTTTCCTTCTGAGTCTTCCAATTCTGCTACAGCAAAACTATATTTTTCGTCTGTTCTTTTAGGATAAAGAACAGAACCTCCATATTGAACAGCTTTTTCCAATGTTTGGTCAATATTTTCAGTTTTAAAATAAATAATGACACCGTTTTTGGATGGTTTATAAACCTCTCCTTTAGCCAAAGCTCCCGTAATACCACTGTTTTTTTCTTCAAAAGGAAACAAAGCCATCTCATAACCGTCTATGATTTCTTTATCAAAACTAAAGTTGAAAACAGCAGAATAAAACTTTACAGCACGTTCCAAATCATTCACAGGAATTTCAAAATAGACAACAGGATTGGTAGAACTCATATTTTTTGCAGGATTAGGTTTTTCTGACTGACTGCAAGATACGCCTATTAGTAATAAAAATATGAAAAAGCAGGGCAGTGGTTTCATGATCAGGTTATTTCTTTCTCAATCTAAAATAAAGTTTTTATCTCAATTTTAAAAAATAGATAGACTTATCTATTTTTTATTTACATTTGTAAAAATTTTTTATGATGAAAAAAGAAAAAGTACGCGAAAGAATTATCAGGGTTGCTTCAGATCTGTTTTACAAACAGGGATATAATTCTACGGGAATCAATCAGATTATTGCTGAAGCTGATATTGCTATTGGTTCTTTGTACAATCACTTTTCATCTAAAAATGATCTTCTTCAGGCCTATCTTGTTAAAGAAGAATTCGATTGGTTTGATGGGTTTGAAAACAGTACTTCTAAAATTTCAGACCCGAGAGAAAAGCTTCTGACACTTATTGATTACAGAAAAAAATTGCAGCAGACTTCAAAGTTTGCAGGATGCCACTTCATTAAAATTGTCTCCGAAATAGGAGAGGGTAATCCCTCCGTTTCCGGTTTTGCCAAACAGCATAAAGAAAAACAAAAAAATCTGATCAAGACACTTGTCAATGAATATACAGAACAAACACAGATAACTGATTCTGATTTAATAGCAGAAAATATTTTCCTTTTGATAGAAGGAGCCGTGGTTACCTCTACCATCAACAGGCAAAATGATTCTTTTGACCAGGTAAAAAAAATAGTACAGGGTTTACTGCCTTAATTTTTTTAATTATTTAAAAATAGATATATCTATATAAAAATGAAATGTAAGTATTTGAAATTATTGGTAATATTGTTTGGGCAATTATTGACGATTATGGATATTTTTATCATCAATGTGTCTATACCATCTATACAACGTGACCTTCATGCTTCCAATGGGGAAATGCAGTTTATGATTGCAGCTTATCTTATCGGTTTTGCTTCTTTACTGATTACAGGAGGGCGATTGGGTGATCTGTACGGGAGAAAAAAGATCTATATGATTGGATTGATTGCTTTTATGATAAGCTCCATTGCCTGCGGGCTTTCTGCAGGTGCAGGACAGCTGGTTATTTCAAGGTTTGTGCAGGGGATAAGTGCTGCGATGATGGCACCTCAGGTACTTTCCATGATACAGATTCTGTTTTCTGATCATCAGGAACGAACCAAAGCAATGGGCTGGTACGGAATTACGATCGGAATAGGAACGGTTTTAGGGCAGTTTCTCGGAGGTTATTTTTCTTCTCTGACGATGATGGAAGAACCATGGAGATTAATTTTTCTGATGAACATTCCCATTTGTTTACCGGCAGTTTTTCTTACGCTGAAACTATTGGATGAATCTAAAATTTCTGTGAAACAATCTTTTGATGCAGTTGGAGTTTTAATTCTTTCTGCAGGACTGTTCTGCGCTACTTATGCATTGACGATGTCTGAGCATGATGGTCTCCACTTCAAAAATGTTTCATTAATGATTGTTTCTGGTGGAATTTTATTCACATTTATAAAAAATCAGAAGAAAAGAATCCAAAATGAACGTTCTTATCTGATTGATTTTGAATTGTTCCGTTATAAAAACTTTAATCTCGGAATCATCGCGGTTTCTTTCTTTTTTATCATGCTGGATTCCTATTTCTATATTCTGTCGTTGTTTTTTCAGGATGGACTAAAGATCAGTCCGCTTGAAGCAGGAGAAATTATTGTTTTTCAGGGACTGGGTTTTATATTGGCGTCTTTTATTTCCGTAAAATTCATTTTAAGATATGGAAAAAAAGCCCTGATGGCAGGACTTATCTTTATAATTGTTGTTCTTATTCTTCAACTGTTTTTATTCAGAATGCAGACGGGATTTCCTGTTTTTTGTCTGTTGTTGTTTTTGCATGGGCTGGGAATAGGTTCTATTATTCCTTCACTGGCTAATATAGCGTTGTCGGGAATGTCTGACAAATTGATTGGAAATGCCTCCGGTGTTTATAATACTTTACAGCAGATTGCTGCCATTATCGGAATTGTTGCTGTAGGAAATGTTTTCTATTATTTTCTGGGATCAAAACCTGCTATACATAATTATCGCAATGCTTTCTCAGTTGCTTTACTGATCAATATTTTCTGTCTGATTTTTGTAATGATCTACATTTTTAAAGTTCCGGATCATGTTCTTCCTGAAATGAGGCGCAGAAAATAAAAGATGCTGTTTTTAAGGTTACTTTGATGAGGTTTTCATTTCATTTAAAGTTGCTTTCGCAATATTTCTGGTCACTTCAGTAGGAGAGTGGCAGTCACAGTTGCTGAACCCGATCATATAAATGTCTTCACTTGGAATGTAAATACCCATGCTTTTAAATCCAAATATACTTCCTCCATGTTCGCGGTCAGGAATTCCATTGATTTCTTTCAGATGCCATCCGTATCCATAAGTAAATTCTTCACCATTATTCAGTTTATATTTCTGAAAAGCCTTTTGCGTTTCTTTTAAATTCAGTAATAAATTTTGATTCAAAGCCTGCTGCCATTTCAGCATATCATCTGCAGTTGACATTAGTGAGCCGGAAGAAAATGGAACACTGAAGCTGATAACCGTTTTATTCACGAATCCCTGTTCTTTTTTGTGATATCCATAAGCTCTTTGAGGGATAACTTTTCTGTCAGAAGCATAATAAGAATGACTCATTCCTATTTTGTCAAAGATGTTTTTCTTGATAAAATCTTCATATGAGGTTCCGGAAACCAGTTCGATGATATATCCCAACACCACATAGCCGGAATTGTTGTAATCAAATTTTTCTCCGGGAGCGAAATCCACAGGTTCATTTTTAAAGAAATTAACCATCTGTTCTGGCTTCATCTCCTTTTGAGCAATAGTAGAAAGTGATTTTATTTTCGTGAAATCTTTTATTCCTGAAGTATGGGTCAGTAAGTGATGAATTGTGATTTTATCTCCATTGGGATAATCTTTGATGTATTTGGAAACGGGATCATTAGTATTAAGTTTTCCGTCCTGCTCCAACATCAGAATGGCTATTGCAGTAAACTGTTTGGTCATAGAACCGATTTGAAAAACATTGTCCGGAGTCATATTCACGTTGAGTTCAAGATTGGCTTTCCCAAATGCTTTCCGGTACAGATTTTTTCCATTTTGAGAGATCAGAAAAACACCACCAGGTTCATTTTTATTCCCGAATTCAGTCTGAATAATACTGTCAATTTTCTTTTCATATCCTTTTGACTGTACCTGAGCATCCATTGTATTGTTTAAAAATGGAAGCAGAACAAGAGTGGTTATAAGTTTTTTAATAATCATATCTATGTAATTTGTTATGCAAAGATATAAATTATTTTTATTACTATGTTATACAATATAGCTGTTTGTTTTTTAATTTATAATGTTGATATTCAATAAAATTATTTGGAAACAGAAATAAGTAACATCATGGGTCTGCGGAGTTCTTCTTTCATGTCCGGAATTTCTTTCAACATGTCCGGACTTGGCTCTGGCTCAATGACTTCTTTGATTTTGAAGTCATGTTTTAATAAGATATTTAAATAAGATGTTAATGTACGATGATATTTGATGACATTTTCACCTAAAAATGTGGTGTTTCTTTTTCCTTCGATAAAATACCGATCTACCGGCCAGCAGACTTTTTCACCGTTTTTATCATAAACCCAGTCCTGACCACCTTCTGCAGTAAAAACAGGATGTTCTACTGAGAACACAAATGTTCCTCCGGGAGTGAGCCATTGGTTAATATTACGCACCAGAGTATCGAATGATTCAACATAATGCAGGGTAAGTGAGCTTAGTATTACATCAAATTTTTCAGCAGGATAATGCACTTCTTCCAATGCTTTTCTTTCATAGTGAATACCTTCCATATTATTGATCTCTTTAGCTTTTGCCAGCATTTTTTCTGAAAGATCAATTCCGATCACAGATTTTGCTCCATTTTCCATGGCATAACGACAGTGCCATCCGAAGCCACAGCCGAGATCAAGAACATTTTTTCCTTGAAAATCCGGCAGCATATTTTTCAGCGTGTGCCATTCTCCGGCTCCTTCCAATCCAATCTGAGAACGGAGCATTTTTTCGTACTGGTCAAAAAATGATGGATTGTCGTATTTATTTTCTTTCATAGCTTCAAAAAAATAAGGTTCTTTAAACTCAGATATTTCAGACTTTGAAATGTAAATTTACAACATTATTGGAGTTCAGTGGTTTCCGATCACTGAAAAAGTAAAAGCTGAATGTAAAACATCCAGCTTTATATCAATCCTCATTGGAGAAATTTTTAATTCGATTCCGTATACTTTTTGAAATTATCGAGAATTGCCTGCCAGCCTCCTTTCTGCATTTCTTCAGGATTTTGGTTTTCCGGGTCGAAAGCTACGTCTACATGAGTTTGACCTGCATTTTCTTTAAAGTCAACCTGTACCTGTCTTCCGTCCGGCATGGTGTACTTAAAGTTTTCACCATCCTTTATTTCATCATAGACCGCTTCAAAGTCAAAACCGAAACTTCCGTCTTTAGCTTCCATTCTTGCGGCATATTTTCCACCTACTTTCATATCGTTGGAAGCAGAAGGGCATTGCCATGAAGGATCAGCAAAGTTCCATTGGGTGATGTGTTCAGGATGGGTATAGTAATTCCATACTTTTTTTGCATCTGCATTGATGGTAGCAGAAACTGTGATTTTTTGGCTCATTTTTTATGATTTTAATGTTAATAATAATTCGTCAAGTTTTTCAAGAGTTGCCTTCATTCCTTGTTCCATACCCATCTCAATAATAGTTTCCAGATCAGCTAAGGATTGATAGGAGACAATAGTTTCTACAAGGGTGTTTTCATTTTTATCTGTGAAAGTAACTACCCATTCTGCCTGAGGTAAATCTGTATTGATTTCTCCTTTTTCATTACAAAATGCATCGCTGGAAGTATAAGAATCAATAGGGTTGATCTTGTGGTAACCGATCCATCCCCAATATTCTGTTCCATTGGGTTCTACCATAGCATAATGCCAGTGTCCGCCTTCATGAAATTCCATTGATTTTGTTTTTGTAGTCAGTGGTTTCGGAGCAAACCAGCGGTCAAGAAGTTCACTCTTTGTGTAACAGTCCCAAACCATTTGTCGGTTGGCCATAAACTCACGACTGATCGTGAGTGTGTTCTTTTCCTTGTCTGCCAAGAAATCGAACTGAAGATGATTTTTCATACTATTATTTTTATAGTTTGTTTTGGTTAGATTAATTTTAATCTCTATTTCTGCTGGCTTTTCAATGTTGCCAGTAAAGTATCCAGTTGGTCAAAACGACTTTCCCATATCTTTCTGAACTGTTCCAGCCAATGATCAATTTCTTTCATTTTATCAATTTCTAAAAAGTAATAAATTTCTCTTCCCTGGTGATTTTGGGTAACCAATTCGCACTCAGTCAGGATTTTCAGATGTTTTGAAACGGCCTGTCTGGTGGTGTCGAAATGCTCTGCTATAGCATTCGGAGTCATTGCCTGTACTGCTATCAATGCAATAATAGCTCTGCGAGTGGGATCTGCTATAGCCTGAAAAATATCTCTTCTCATGGATGATGATTTTTTAATGAAACCATATGGTTGCAAATATATGTGCAACTTTTTGGTTTCGCAAATTTTTTTAATAAAATTTATAAATCAAAAATTTGAAAAATAATAGATAGTGTTTATTGATTGGTTTTCAATCAGTTATTTATGGTTGATTGGGTAAACTTTATCTTTTGTTTTCCCGCATGGCTTTGATCAATCTGTCATTTCTTTTGTCAGCTCTTGCATTATTTAAAGAAAGTACAGCCCAAATGGCAGCGGGAAGCCATCCGATCAGGGTAATCTGCAAAATCAGACAGATAATTCCGGTAAGAACTTTTCCACGGACCATGAAAGATAAGAAGGGAAGTAATATGGCTAATAACATGATTGTAAGTTTTAACTGATTGGTTTTTAGCGGGATTGAGGATCGAAATAGGCTTTAAAAGTAAGAGTATCTTCTGTTTTATCCTCAGCTTCTTCAAGATACTCCAGATACTCTTCCTGATGTTTTTCCATATAAACAAGCACAATGGCAAGATTTACAAAGAGATTTTTGTCTTTGGAACCTAAATTCAATGCCTTTTTTAAATACTCCAGAGCCATTTCATTTTCTCCCATATCAGAATAAATAGCACCAATATTAATGAGAGCCGAAGTATTTTCAGGTTCAATCAGTAAAATTTCCTCTAATTCTTTCACTAAAAGATCGTTCAAAGTATCCCAATGGTCTTCATTTTCCCATCTTTTAGCCTGAAGTTTTTTTACGTTTTCTAATCTTAATGTTATTGTACTCATTATTTACAAAATGGATGCTTGTTTTATTTGCTGTACAAATTTAGCTTTCTTAGAACAGATATGTTAGTTTTTTAATTGGATTGAAAGAATTTCATTCTTTTTATTCTTTAAGACCATCCAGTATTGCAGCTTTCAGTATTTCAATATTGATATCTTTCAAAGCTTTGAATTTAATACAATATCCCGTTACACTGGCTTTCCCTATTTTTTCTCCATAAGTTTTAGCTAAATAGTTTTTATCACTGATATTCATAATGTAGATGGAAATCCCTGTTGTATTGGCACTCATCCCAATCTGGTAAAAGTCCCTGGTTTTTCCATCAGCATATTGCATGGTATACGATCCATATCCGATATTGGGATTGGAAACCGTTTTATTTTCACTGTTTTTACCATCGAGAAACCACAGCTGGCATTCCGGCATAAGCTTCAGAATGATGTGGTGGAGTTCCTGCATATCGTTACGTTTCAGTTCCGGCTGGCTGTTGATATAGTCTTGAATTTGTTCTTGAATGGTCATGTATCAGAAATTGATTGAGGTTATCGGATGACTAATTTAAAACAAAAAAGAACAGCAATCGCTGTTCTTTTTATATTGTATTTTCCTGATCTCTTCAATCAGTTTTTATCGCTTATCCAAATGCTCTTTTCAGTAAGCTTTCCACCTTTGGTTCGCTGCCTCTGAAATTTTTGTAAAGTTCCATTGGATCTTTAGTTCCGCCTGAAGAAAGCAATACTTTATATTTGGCTGCAATCTCAGGATTGAAGATTCCGTTTTCTTTGAAATACTGGAACGCATCAGCATCCAGAACTTCCGCCCATTTGTAAGAATAATATCCTGCAGAATAACCTCCCTGAAAAATGTGTGAGAAACTTGGGCTCATTGCCGTTTCAGCGTTGGAAGGATAAAGAGTGGTTGCTTTGGTATATTTGTCTTCAAACTCTTTTACACTTTCGTTCTCCAGTTCTGCTACTTTTGTATGATAGTTCATATCCAGAAGTCCGAAACCTAGTTGTCTTAAAGTTTGATAACCTTCCATAAAATTTTTAGACTGTTCAATCTTTTCAATTTTTTCGTCAGGAAGTACTTCTCCGGTTTTGTAATGCTTTGCAAACGTTTTTAAGAATTCCGGTTCATAGCAGAAGTTTTCCAGAAACTGTGATGGAAGTTCCACAAAATCCCATTTTACAGAAGTTCCGGAAAGGGTAGGATACTGAGTATCCGCCATCATTCCGTGAAGAGCGTGTCCGAATTCGTGGAATAAAGTAGTCACCTCCTGGAACGTCAGTAAGCTAGGAGTATCTTTTGTCGGTTTGCTGAAGTTGCAGACAATTGAAATATGCGGACGGGAATTTTCACAGTTCTGCTTGTATTGATTTTTGTAGCTGGTCATCCATGCTCCGGCTCTTTTCCCTTTTCTTGGAAAATAATCAACGTATAAAAGAGATTTATAAGTCCCGTTCTCTTTTACTTCGTATACTTTTACATCTTCATGGTATTTTGGAATGTCATTTCTTTCCTCAAAAGTCAGTCCGAAAAGTTTTCCAGCCAGCCCGAATACAGCATCCTGTACCTGGTTTAGTGGAAAATAAGGTTTCAATTCCTCATCATTAAGGTCAAATTTAGCCTTACGAAGTTTTTCAGCATAGAATGCGTGGTCGTAACCTTGCATTTCATCAATTCCATCGGCTTTTGCTAAAGCTTTTAATTCTTCAATTTCTTTATCAGCATAAGGTTTTGCTTTCGTTAAAAGTTCGTTTAAAAAATCTAAAACTTTTACCGGAGATTTAGCCATTCTCTCTTCCAGTACAAAATCTGCATAGTTTTTATAGCCGATAAGTTCAGCTTTCTGCTGTTTTAAATTCAGAAGTTCTTTGATCAGATTTTGGTTGTCAAATTCTCCTCCGTCGAATGACTTTTTACCATTGGCTAAAGCCAGTTCCTTTCTCAGTTCACGATTTTCAGCATAGGTCATGAACGGAATATAGCTTGGATACTGTAACGTTACTACCCAGCCTTCAAGATTTCTTTCTTTTGCTTCTTCAGCAAATTGATCGATGATGGCTTCAGGAATTCCTGCAAGATCTTCTTTATTGGTGATATGTTTAAAATAAGCATTCGTAGAAGCCAGTACATTTTGTCCGAACTGTAAAGATTTTAAAGAAAGATCCATGCTGATTTTCTTTAATTTTTCTTTGTCTTCCTCATTCAATAAAGCGCCGCTTCTTACAAAACCTTTGTAGGTTTCATTCAAAAGCATTT
>Ga0157370_10008084_pt1 | contig 11389 bp, 10 predicted proteins | sample C35metaG_FD_113463 | JGI IMG/M metagenome (GOLD analysis project Ga0157370, IMG submission 113463) | Corn rhizosphere microbial communities from Kellogg Biological Station, Michigan, USA - C3-5 metaG | ecosystem: Host-associated > Plants > Roots > Rhizosphere > Soil | place: USA: Michigan... | reverse complement strand
TCGAAGAATCGGCTGCAGTTTTTTCGCTTCCACTTTCCCGTGTTTGTCACGACTAAGCGCAGAGTGGAGATATATCACGTGTGGCATAATTGTGGCACCAAGCATAGCAACGGCGAGCAGGATCGTTTCTTTACCTTCAAGTCGTGGCATAACACCCGTAATAAGTTGCCCGGCCTGTGGCGGATGCATAATAAGCCCAACAACGAAACCAATCGGAATGACGAGAAGGAGACTAATGATAACTCGCTCGTAGATATGTTGGCCCTTTCGAGTATAGGTCGCAAGCAACAAGAGTGAGACAAGGCCGGTGATAACCCCACCCGCAACAAGTGGCACATTAAACAGTAGCTGTAGCGCGATTGCTCCACCAACTACCTCGGCAAGATCACACGCTGCCGCAACAAGTTCGGCTTGCATCCAATAGGCAATGCGTGACTTACGCCCTAAACGCGAAGCAATCACCTGTGGCAGGCTCTGTCCAGTTACAACACCGACCTTTGCAGACAAATACTGTACCAATCCAGCCATTAGATTGGCGAGTACTAACACCCAAAGAAGCAAATAACCATATTTCGCACCAGCACTAAAGTTAGCGGCAAAATTACCTGGGTCAACATAAGCTACAGCCGCAACAAACGCCGGACCAAGCAACGAAGCTACGCGTGCAGCACGTACTTTACGATTCATGTGAGACTCCTACACCACTAATGATTGCAGGAAGCGGCTCATCAAAAGCCACCCGAGGTATATTAACCACTTCTCGCGCATTGCCATCAGGGTACTGATGTTGATATGCCTCAGTAACTGAGCCGAAAATTGCTTCATTCCAATCAAATCCCAATTCTTTTGCTGCATCCCTAACGGCGGCCTCGGATTCGCCCTCAATCTCTACAAATGGATTAAGGTGAGGCCATTCATCAATCACAATCTCAACACCCGCCATCATCCATGTTTCTCGACGTGATTCCTGGAAAGATTTATGAAGCAAGTCTACTTGTGCGAGTAACGCCACGGTTGAATCATAATCGCTAACAGTTACTTCAATTTCTTTAGCTCCAGTAAGCGACGCTTCATCAAATTGTTTATAAGTGAGAGTCGTACGGTGCCCTTCATCGCGCACTCGAATAAAAGCATTACGCTGCGCAAGGGCCTCTGTCTCAATAATAACTCGTCGCATCAACCGCATAGGCTGCTCACAAACCGCCCCTGCTCTCGCCAATATTTCACGCGTTGCGTCGATATCAATATCGCAGAACTTTACTTCAATTTCAGTCTTCATACTTCCCTTGCTGACAAAAACGAGCGCGGTATTCGTTAAAATGCCACGCCCGTCATTTGCTAAATTACCCTATTAGTCTTTCTTCTTGCCACCAGCGTTAACTTCGTAGCTCGTGTTAGTACTTTCAAAGAAGTTTACAAGCTCAAGTGTGTCGTTGGCTGCCGCCATCCATTTCGCTGGGTTATCAACGTTGTAGTGTGTACCAAAACCAAGTTCTTCAAAACGACGGTCCGTAAGATACTTCACGTACTGGTTAACGTAGTCAGCGTTAAGGCCAAGAATACCCTTAGGGAGCAGGTCGTTGTTATACTCCATCTCCATTTCAACAGCGTCCAAGATCATCTGCTTGATCTCTTCTGCAAATTCTGGGTCCTGGAGGTCTTCGTTTTCTTCAAGTGTAGTAAGAATCAGGTTCATACCAAACTTTAGGTGAAGGCTTTCATCGCGAATAATCCAGTCCATTAGGCTACCGAAGTTACGGAGCAAGTTACGCTGGCGGAAGCTAAGAGCCACCATAAATCCAGAGTAGAACCAAACACCTTCAAGAATAATGTTGTAGGCAACAAGGTTACGAATAAAATCTTTCTTGCCCTCAGTTGTATTGATATCAAGCGTATCCTCAGTCATGCGCTTGATGTACTTGGTCTCAAATTCTTCTTTGCGCGCCATTGATGGGATTTCAACGTGTGCTTCGTACGCCTTTTCGCGATCGATTGGGAATGTCTCAAGAATATACTCAAAACTCATGCAGTGGTTTGCCTCTTCCCACATCTGCTTTGCAAGGTACAAGTGGCATTCTGCAGCATTCACATATGGGTAAACGCCAAACGCAAGCGCCTTGTTCACAAGTAGCTCATTTGGGTTAAAGTAGCTTACAAGGAAGGTAAACGCGTGCTTCTCTTCTTCACTTAGCTTTTTCCAGTCAGCAAGGTCCTGTGCAAGTTGGATCTCGTTGGGAAACCACGTATTCGCAACTGCCTGGTCGTATAAATCTTTTGCCCACTGATAGTGGATTGGTTTAAGCAGTAGTCCATCCTGAACGCCTGCTCCTAAAATTCCTGCCATATTTCCTCCTACTGACATCCTTCACACTGGGTGAGATCCGCTGGATCAAGCGGTGCTGCAATTTCGCCCCGTGCCGCAGCCTCTTCATTAGCGGTCGCCTGCGCTTGTTCCATTGCGTCAGAAATAGCCTGCAGTTTCTCCTCGAGTGACATGTTGTCGTTGATAATTGTTGATGCGTTCATTTTTATCCCCTCCTTTTATGCTTTTGCGAATCCGAATCCAACTTTTTTGGTACCCGATCGTGCTGCGATGTCTTCAGATTTATTCACCTTAGTTGTCGACTGCTCAGCCTGGTGACGCGGCTTCACATGTAGGTAATACGTTGTCTTAAGACCACGACGCCATGCTTCAGTATAAATCTCGACGTATTCATCAATATCACGAGTTTCGAGGTACATATTACGGCTAATTGCCTGGTCGACCCACTTCTGTGCTCGTGCCGCTACCTCGATAAATGCATACGGGCTAAGCTGGAAGCTTGTCTTGTACACATCTTTTATTCGCTGCGGAACCGCTTCGACGGTCTGAATGTCGCCAAGGTTAGCAAGCACTTCATCCTTTACTTCCTCCCAGATACCAAGCTCACGAAGGTCGTTCACAAGATTTGTGTTCACTTCGAGGAATTTGCCGTTCAATGTGCTACGTGAGAAAATCTGAGCGAACTGTGGATCAAGGCCTGGAGTAGTACCAGCAACAAGGCCGATGTTTGCAGTCGGTGCAATCGCCATAAGTGTTGCATTGCGCATGCCCTTCTTAACTTTCTTTCGGAGTAACTCCCAATCAAGGTGCGCCTTACGATTTACCTTCACTTTTACCTTACGGTCGGTTGCAAGCTGGTCAAGTGTATCGATTGGCAAGTAACCCTTACTCCATCCACTCCCCTTGTACTGCGGGTAGCTACCGCGACTTGCAGCAAGATCAGCTGATTCATCAATCGCGTGGTAACTGATAAACTCGGTAAGCTTGTCGATAAGATCGTATGCCTGATCACTCTCGTAACTAAAGCCGAGCTTTTCAATCACATCAGTGAAGCCCATCATACCAAGACCAATCGCACGGTTCTGAAGATTTGAGTTCATCGCTTCAGGGATTGGCGTGTTAGTAATATCACAGAGGTTATCGAGCTGGCGAACAGCGCTGCGTACAGACTGTTCAAGCTTATCCCATTCCCATGTCTTTTCCAGTGTGAGGTGGCGGCTCAAGTTAATGCTAATAAGGTTACAAACAGATGTGTTCTTGTCGTCCTGAGGCAAAGTAATCTCAGTACAAAGGTTTGAACAGTGAATAGTGCCAGTATTGTTGTTGAGTGCGCGAGTATTAATCGTGTCCTTCCAGGTTACCCAAGGGTGGCTGCCGGCCTGAAGCTGAGTAAGGATTGCCTTAAACTGCTGACGAGCTGGAATAGTTTTAAAGACACGGAGTTTACCGGCATCAGCCATTTTGATGTACTCTTTGTAACGAGCACTGAAAGCTTCACCGTAAAGCTCTGGTAAATCAGGCGTTTCAGCCGGGTCAAACATATACCATTCCTGATCTTTTTCAACACGCTTCATGAATTCATCAGAGATGTATACAGCCGTATCAAGGAATCGGGTGCGGAAGTATGGGTCACCTGAGTTCTGGCGAAGATCGAGGAATTCTGGGAAGTTCAGGTGCCAGTTTTCCATGTACATTGCAGCCGCGCCAGCTTTTTTACCCTTACGGCTCACTGCAAAGAGTGCAGTGTCGACCATCTTCATAAATGGAATTGGGCCAGTACTCTCGGTGTTAGTGGTGTGTACTGGACTACCGGCTGCACGAAGCTTAGTCATAGTAATACCGATACCACCAGTACCTTTAGCAATCCACATGGTGTCACGCACGCTTTTCGCGATCGACTCCATGTCATCTTGCACTTCCATCAAGAAGCAGTTCGAAAGCTGTGGGAACGCACCCCCTGCGTTCACACGAGTTGAGCCTCCCGCAACATACTCAAGACGTGCCATGTGTTCATAGAAATCAATCGCTGAAGCTGTTGGGTCTTCTTCGTTATAGCTAAGGCCCATTGCAATACGCATGTGGGTAAACTGCGGAGTTTCGATTGGTTCGCCACTATTCTTGCGAAGTGCGTAACGATTTCGGTTAGTGACAACACCAATATATTTAAAGAGTTCGTCATGTGCCGGCTCGAGCACACTACCAAGTTTCTTAAGATCAAAACGGCCATCTGTCATGCGCTCATCAAGCAAGCCATCTTTTGAAGCTGCTTTAATGTATGCTGGAAACTTTTGAGCGTGGAGCTTCTTAAGCTCGGCTGGGTTCTCGTAGTCACCCAAAATCTTTTTGTAGATTGTCTTAAGAAGAAGCCTTGCAGCAATCTTATCAAAATCAGGGTCATCCTTAACATTCTGCAATGCAGTGTGTATTACAGATTCATCAAGCTGCTCTGTAGTAATGCCATCAAATAGAGTTAGCTGAAGCTGTGTCGCAACTTCCACTACTTTCTGGATTTGGTTTGGAAGTCCCTCACTCGCCGCTACAAGAGCTAAATTAATCTTATTAGCGTCGAAATCTTCACGGGTGCCATCGCGTTTTACGACTTGAATACCGGCCATATTCTATTCCTTTGTTATAGTTATTACGTTCACCGACCCCAACCCCTCCGGGGCGCAAGAAAGTCACCTACTAGTGTGGTGCGCTAGTTTTACGACAAACTTGCATAAGTGTCTATTTTGCTGAACTACTACATATGTAGCGTCTAGTAACTATGATAAGCGCTATATATGGTGATTTCAAGCGTTTTGGTTTGTTTTTTTGACAATACGCGTAAATAACACCTTGTAGTGTATTAAGTAATTTTTACTACGCTATATATAGCGTATACATCGTTATAGTTGTACATATCTGAAATGCTGCTGGAATCTCAAGGAGCACCACCTCTACATAGACATAACCAGTGTATAATTAATAGCGATATGGAAAATATAATCACTATAAAAGACTTCAAAATGCGCTTCGGTAACACCGAGGTCATCCACAGTCTTACATTCAATGTAAAGCGTGGCGAAACGTTCGGGTTTCTTGGTAGCAACGGCTCCGGCAAAACGACAACAATCCGTGCACTACTCGGCATTTACCAGCCCACCGCAGGCGAGTTGCTCCTTGATGGCAAACCATACAGCGTCTCCGGCGATGTAAAGCTCGGCTATCTACCGGAGGAGCGTGGATTATATAAAAAAGAGTCTGTTATTGATGCGATGCTCTACTTTGGCGAGCTAAAAGGGATGAGCCGTAACGAAGCTAAAGAAGCTTCTCTCGCCTACCTAAGCCGCGTAAATCTTTCCGACAAGGCGAATACCCGGCTCGACAAGCTCTCTGGCGGTCAACAGCAAAAGATTCAGCTCGGTATTACTATTATGGACAATCCTGAACTACTCATCCTTGATGAGCCAACGAAAGGATTTGACCCGGTCAACCGCAAGCTCCTGATGGATATCATCGAAGAGCGCCGTGCTAAAGGTGCGACTATCGTAATGGTCACTCACCAAATGGATGAGGTTGAGCGTCTCTGTGACCACATTATCCTGCTAAAAGACGGCGTATCACACGCGTATGGCACTGTTGAAGAAGTAAAAAAGAAATTCAACAAAAAGTCACTCGACGAAGTATTCCTCCAGGTATACGGCAACGAAAACGAGGAGGTAAAGTAATGCACAACCTTTCAACCGTTATTCGATTCGAAATCGTTCGCACACTCAAAAAGAAGTCCTACTGGGTTATGGCGCTCGGCTTCCCGGTCATGATGATGGCAATCTTCTCAATCATCTATTTCTCAAACCAGTCGACAAATAAGGCTGCCGAGGAACTGCAAAACCAATCATTTAGTATTGAGATCACTGACGAAACACACCTCATCAAACCTTCAATTCTTTCCGCACTCAAGGCAAAGACTATCGACAACAAACAACAAGGTATCAATGATGTCGAATCAGGCAAAGTAGACAGCTACATTTACTATCCAAGCGACATCAGCAAACAAGCTGTCGAGGTGTACGGTCAAGATGTCGGCATCTTCAATAACAGTCGCTACGATGCAGTTGCCGGCATGATTATGAAGGAGTCAATTCAGAATTCAGTCAACCCAAACATCCGTAGCGTCATTGGTGGTACTGCACAGACAAACGTTACAACCTACCGCGATGGTGAAGCGTACGATCCGTTCAAGCAGATGATTCTTCCTGGATTATTCTTAGTGCTCTTCTATATGTTAATCGCATTTTCTGCAAACCAGATGCTCACAAGTACCATTGAAGAGAAAGAAAACCGTGTCATCGAGATGATTCTCACCACTATCGAGGCTCGCACCCTAGTAATCGGTAAGATTGTTTCCCAGGTTGCGCTTTCGTTACTTCAGGGCTGTATCATTGTACTTCCAGCACTTGCTGGATATTTCCTATTTCACGACAAGCTCAATCTGCCATTTGTCGACCTAACGACGCTTCCTGTCGACATCCCGCGTATTTTAACAGGCGCACTCGTCTTTGCGGTGAGCTTCATGTTTTTTACGGGTATACTCGTACTCATCGGCTCAAGCGTACCAACCGCCAAAGAAGCAAGTCAGTTCCTTGGTGTCGTTATGATTGCAATTTTTGGGCCACTCTACGCTGTGTCGCTATTCATTTCTGCGCCAGATGCACCGCTCGTACGGTTCTTGAGCCTATTCCCTCTTACTGCACCAATTCCGCTACTACTTCGTAACGCAGTTGGCAATTTACACCCATGGGAGCTCGCGGTAGCACTACCAATCCTCATCGTGTCTGCGGCTTTCGTACTGATGCTTGCCGTCCGCGTATTCCGCTACGGCGCGCTCGAATACAGCCGTAAAGTCTCTCTTCGCGAAATCTTTGGCCGCCGTTAGACTCGGACTCACATAAAAAATACGCTAGCCTATATAGGCTAGCGTATTTTTTATGGCGGAGAGACAGGGATTCGAACCCTGGGTGCCTTGCGGCACACACGCGTTCCAGGCGTGCCAATTCAACCACTCTTGCACCTCTCCGTAGTTATCGTATTATAGCAAATTCATAGCCCTTGTGCTTTTTATCGTAAAGTTGTATTTTATACACTTCGCATCTGTTGCTTTCGCAAGCTCTGAGTGCCTATAATAGTGAGAGATGCCCAAGGCCACCACATCCACACCGGTTATACAACTTACCAACCTCACCAAACGCTACGGCTTTGGTGATACTGCTCATAAGGCACTCGATGAAGTAACACTCACAATCGAAAAAGGTGAGTTTATTGCAGTTATGGGACCATCTGGTTGTGGCAAAACCACACTCTTAAATGTTATCGGCCTACTCGACCGCGCAAACGATGGCGATTACAATCTTGACGGCAAATCCGTCGCTAGCCTTTCGGGAAAACAGCAAGCGCGCGTTCGCTCAAACCAAATTGGCATTGTATTCCAAAGCTTCAATCTTATTCATCGCCTCAATGTGCTTGATAATGTTGCACTGCCTCTTACCTACAGCGGCATTCCACACACCAAGCGGCTCGAACGCGCCAGTGAAATCCTCAAGACTTTCCACTTGCAAGAGCGTGAGTATTACATGCCTTGGCAGCTAAGCGGCGGCCAGATGCAGCGTGTCGCCATCGCCCGCGCACTCGTCAATCACCCAAGCATCATTTTAGCCGACGAGCCAACCGGTAATCTCGATAGCCGATCAAGCCATGTGATTATGGAAGAGCTTAGTCAGCTCCATAAACAAGGCAACACGATTATCATGGTGACACATAACCCTAACCTTACAAGCTATGCGAGCCGTGTTATCAACATGCTCGATGGGAAAATTGCAAGTGACACCAGCACGATGCCCGACCCAACAGCGCCTAAAAAATCAGTAAAAGTCCCACTAGGTCAGCACACGAAGCGCAAAGAAAAAGCGCCAAAAATACCACGTAAAAAGATACGAAAGGCCACCAAATGATCCAGCTCCTCACCGATCATATCCAGAATGCCTACCACTCGCTAAAGAGTAACCGCGGCCGCACTTTGCTAACCGTACTCGGGATCGCCATCGGTGTCGCAAGTGTAACATGCACCCTCGCTATCAGTGATGGAGTACAAAAAATGGTTGACACACAGGTTTCTGCATTTAACGGTAAACTTGCTGTCGTTCGCCCTGGATTTAAATCGCACGATCCGAACCAACTAGTAAACCCTGTTACCCAGCAATCATTCAGCACGAGCACGCTAACAGATTCTGACATAAGTGCGCTCGCAAAGCTACCAAACGTTGAAACAGCAGTGCCACTCATGACAATTGAAGGTACGATTCACGCTCAACACGCGACTGGCCCAAATAGTGTTGTACTAGCAACAACGCCTGATTTCGCCAAAGTATCTAACATTACGATGCTATCGGGTAAGTTTCTTGATGATACTGCCGATGATAGTACGGCAGTTATTGGCGTACAGCTCGCAATCTCGCTATTTGATACCGACCACCCTATTGGCGAAGCATTTACCATGCGAGGGCAGCAGTTCACTGTCGTTGGCGTCCTTCGCCAAGATAGTGCACCTATTAACTTCAACAATGTCGACCTCAATAATGCCGTTGTTGTAAGCTTCGAGCAAGGAAAAAACTTCAATCAAGGTCGTTCACAGATTCAGCAGATTGATCTTCTTGCTAAAAAAACATCAGATCTTTCAAATGTCACCAAGCAGGCGAAATCAAAGCTCCTCTCCCAGCATCTTGGCGAAGAAGACTTCTCGATCACTAGCGGCAAAGCAATCACCCAACCAACGGGTCAGTTATTCCAAGCAATGACCGGAGTTATGACGGCAATCGCCGCCATATCGCTCATTGTTGGCGGCATCGGCATTATGAACATTATGCTCGTTAGTGTTGCCGAGCGAACTCGCGAAATTGGCATCCGTAAAGCCGTCGGCGCCAGCCAACGTGCGATAATCGCTCAGTTTCTTATTGAGTCACTAATCATGAGCGGCTTTGGCGGACTCATTGGTTATGGATTCGGTTACCTCTCGGCCTTCATCGTCAGTATTTTCCTCTACTTCACCCCTTCATTCAGTTGGCAAACAGCCATAGTTGCCCTTGCTATGATGATTGCAGTTGGCTTATTCTTCGGCCTCTACCCCGCCCTCAAGGCAGCTCGCAAAGACACTATCGAGTCATTGCGGCAGTACCACTAGATAAACGAGCGCGTATAACTAAGAAAGTTCTTTCTTAAGTTTATCAACAATCTCAAGTCCAGTTGGATCGACATTGTTAAGAACCGCCACATACACACTCACGAACTCACCCAAAATACACCCCCACAATAACTGTTCCATTACACTCTTACCGGCAATCGGCACGACTGTTGCTTTTGGTCGACGACCAGAAAGTAATCGATCACCAATATCAAATCGTTTTAGTACGCGAGGATTTTCAAGTTCACTCACCAAATCAAACACAGCAAACGGTTTCTCAACCGGATGACTCGTCCAACCAGCAAACTCATTATGGCTGAATTCTGGCAACGTATTCCACAAAGCCACGTTCTTTGCATTTTCATTCCAACTGATCTTCCACTTATATGCCACAGGTGCCATAAGTGGCCCAGAGTAAAACACTGGTGTCTTACCCACAGCAAGCAGCGCTAATTGCTTTGCATAGTTGCGTTCAATCGGCACATCTTTCTCCCATAACTCACTCTCTTGATGCAGCCATGTTTCACATTTTGCCATATCTTCATATACAGTCTTAGGCGCAAGCCCAAATTCAACAAGGACGCGCAGCAAAATACGCAAATTATAAATCATCCCATAACGCGCTTCGGATTCGGCGGGAATCAACCCAAGCATAGCGTGACTACTCGCTGCAAGATCCTTCAACTTACCACCGCTGGTAATCGCAACTACCTGGCAGGACTTTTTGATCGCCTCTTCCACGCAAGCGACCGTCTCTTCAGTGTTACCTGAAAAGCTGCTGGCAATTACGAGCGTATTTTCATGTGCATAGTTTGGCAACTCATACCCACGCACAATTTCGAACGGCACCGTAAGACTATCGTGCAAAATCACTTTAGCCATTTCGGCGGCTAGTGCAGAGCCACCCATACCCGCTACAACAATATTATTAATTACCCGTTCATCGTGCTCACTATCAAGCAAATTTACGTCAAGCGCTGTCTGGCGATATATATCAGCCACCACTCCGAGCGCCCCTGATCGGTCGCGCTGTTTCAATACATTTACATCATCCAACATCGTTACCACTCCCCTTGCGAAATATTCTCTTACTATGATACAGTATTGTGTAAGTAAGCATAACTACTAAATATTCAAGAGGTGGGGCATGGATATTCAACCGCAATCAACACAACCAATTAGTGACGACCAAGAACTTGCGAAAGTTCTCGCAGGGGTAAACGCAGACGCAAGCGAGGCCGAAGCAGCACCAGCAGTTGCCGAAGTGCAGCCGCCTGTTCCACCAATGGAACCTCCTGTTGCAGCACCTGTACCAGACCCTATTATCCCAGCTGCACCTGCACCGCTTTCATCACCTGTAGCAATCCCTGTTGCCGGTGAACTTGATGGCGTTAAGCAAGCTGCGATCACCGAGCTCCGCCCTCTCGTTGATAAACTCACCCTTCCTCCGGAAGAAAAGTTCGATACATACCTCTTGCTTATCCGTTCTACCGACGATAAATCACTTATCGGTCCGGCACACGAAGCAGCGAAGATGATTACCGACGAAACCCGCCGTGCTCAAGCGCTTCTCGATGTAATCAAGGAAATTGACTTCCTCTCTGGCTCGCAAGCAGCGTAGTTATATAGATCACTCCACACAAAAACTACCTCAATCGCTGAGGTAGTTTTAATATACAGTGCATATGCCGCGTCGCACTCCTCGACAGAAGAGCGCGACGCGACGTCGGGGTTCAAGCAGCCATCTCCCATGTGTCGTGGTAGTAGATGGTGATGTAGCCCACACCGCCGTACTTTCGGGTGAATCGAATGACCGCCAGGCGACGACCCCAGCCACGGGTGTTGATGTA
>Ga0157370_10008079_pt1 | contig 11390 bp, 10 predicted proteins | sample C35metaG_FD_113463 | JGI IMG/M metagenome (GOLD analysis project Ga0157370, IMG submission 113463) | Corn rhizosphere microbial communities from Kellogg Biological Station, Michigan, USA - C3-5 metaG | ecosystem: Host-associated > Plants > Roots > Rhizosphere > Soil | place: USA: Michigan... | reverse complement strand
TCGCCAGAGCGAACCATGGAGCGGAAGAGGCGGTCGAAGACCTTGGGATGTCGCTCCATTGCCTGCTCGAGCGTGCTGCCCGCCTCGACGTCGGCGCGTACACCGGCGACAGCGGCCTTGATTTGTTCGTCCAGTGTCTGCTCTTCGAGCGTGTGCAGGGTGCGCAGCATCGGCATCCCCGAGGCGACCAGGGTCGCGAACTGGCGCGAGAAGACCGCCAGCTCGCGCACGTCGACTTTCTTCCAGCGCTTGAACAGGTCCTCGATCGCGAACGGCGCCTTTTTCTCGGTCACGTCGAGGACGATCAGGCCGCGCTGGCGCAGCTGCTCGGTGACCTGGGCCTTGGACTCGGCCTCGAGCTCGCCGGCCGAGGTGGCGCCGGCGACGTCCAATGCGCGGAAGGCGAAGGTGCTTGCGCCCGCCATCGGCTACGCGCCTCCGCTGTAGATGGGCTGCGAGGGCGGAGCCGGGGCGAGTCCGTCGCCCTGCATCGAAGCGGTCGGGACCGGCTGGGAGCCGAGCAGTCGCTTGAGCTCCTCGGGCACCGAGGCCTGCTGTTCGGCCAGGGCGCGGGTGATCGTCCCCGCCCGCACGAGCCGCGCCAGGTCGGCGTCCATCGTCTGCATGCCGACCGCGCCCGAGGTCTGCACGGCGGCGTAGATCTGGTGCGTCTTGCCCTCGCGGATCAGGTTGCGGATCGCCGGGGTCGGCACCAGCACCTCGGTGGCGACGGTGCGCCCGGTCCCGTTGGCGGTCGGCAACAGCTGCTGGGTGACGATGCCCTGCAGGGCGATCGAGAGCTGCGTGCGCACCTGACCTTGCTGCTGAGGCGGGAAGACGTCGATGATCCGGTCGACCGTCTGCGCGGTCGACTGCGTGTGCAGCGTGGCGAAGACCAAGTGGCCGGTCTCGGCTGCGGTCAGCGCGGTGGAGATCGTCTCCAGGTCGCGCATCTCGCCGACGAGGATCACGTCGGGGTCCTCTCGCAGGGCGGCGCGCAAGCCGAGCGAGAAGTCCTCGGCGTCGGAGCCGACCTCGCGCTGGTTGACGATCGAGCGTTTGTGCTGGTGCAGGAACTCGATCGGGTCCTCGATCGTGAGGATGTGGTCCTGCTTCTCTTCGTTGATCACGTCGAGCATCGCCGCCAGGGTCGTGCTCTTGCCCGAGCCGGTAGGGCCGGTGACGAGGACGAAGCCGCGCGGTTTGGCGCAGAGCTCGCGCAGGACCTGCGGCACGCCGAGCGAGTCGAGCGAGGGGATGTCCTGCGGCACGAGGCGGAAGGCGGCGCTGACCGAGCCGCGCTGGAAGAAGCAGTTGACGCGGAAGCGGGCGACGCCCGGGATCGCGTAAGCGAAATCGAGCTGTTTGCCGGTCTCGAAGCGCTTGCGCTGGTCGTCGTTGAGGATGCTGTAGACGACCTCGCGGGTCTCCTGGCCGGAGAGGACGTCGAACCCCTCCATGTGCACGATCTTGCCCTTGTCGCGCATCGCCGGCGGCACCCCCGGCGTGATGTGCACGTCGGAGGCACGGCTCTCGACCATGCGGCGCAGGACCTCTGAGAAATCGAAGGCCATGGTCACCTAGATCGGCCGCGGGGCCGACTTTCTGAAGCGCGGGCGGTGCCGGCCGGCGCAAAATGAAGGCTGGCGACCCTGCAAAGTGAAGGCTCGTGGCCCTCGTAGGGGCTAAGAACGTTCATCTGGCGGGGAGGGGGAGGGAGTTAGGCGGTGACACGGACCACCTCTTCCAGGCTCGTGAGGCCGGCGCGGACCTTGCCGAGGCCGTCCTCGCGCAGGGTCAGCATCCCTTCTTCGCGCGCCATCGCGGCGATCTCGGCCTCCGGCGCCTGGGCGACGACCATCTCCTTGATGGCCTCGCTCAGCGCCATCACCGAGTAGATCCCGACGCGACCGCGATAGCCGCTCTGGTTGCAGCGCGAGCAGCCGACCGGCTCGTATGCCTCGACCTCTCCGCCGACCCGGATCTCGGCTTCGGCGAGGACGTGGGGCGGGAGGATCGTGCGCTTCTTACAGTGACTGCAGAGCTTGCGGGCCAGCCGCTGGGCGACGACGCAGTCGACCGCCGAGGCGATCAGGAAGGCCTCGATCCCCATCTTGGTCAGGCGGGTGATCGCGCCGGGGGCGTCGTTGGTGTGCAGCGTGGTCAGCATCATGTGGCCGGTCAGCGCCGCCTCGATCGCGATCCGCGCCGTCTCGCCGTCGCGGATCTCGCCGACCATCACGATGTCGGGGTCGGCGCGCAGGATCGAACGCAGCCCGGTGGCGAAGTCGAGGCCGGCCTTGCGGTTGACGTTGATCTGGTTGACGCCGGCCAGCCGGTACTCGACCGGGTCCTCGATCGTGATGATGTTGCGCTCGACTTCGTTGATCTCCTGCAGCGCCGCGTAGAGGGTCGTCGACTTACCGGAGCCGGTCGGGCCGGTGACGATCACCGCGCCGTAGGACTGGTGAAAGGCGTCCTCGAAGCGCGTCCGCCCCTCCCCGTCCATGCCGAGGTCGTCGAGCGAGCGCTGGGCGTTCTCTTTGTCGAGGATGCGGATCGTCGCCCCCTCGCCGCGCTGGGTCGGCAGGGTCGTGATACGCAGGTCGACGCGGCGATCCTCGACCGTGACGCTGACGCGGCCGTCCTGCGGAACGCGCTTCTCGGCGATGTTGAGATCGCTCATGATCTTCACCCGCGAGACGACCGCGGTGACCATCCGCTTGGGTACGTGCGCGGCCTCGCGCAACACGCCATCGACGCGGAAGCGGACCCGCATCTCGTCCTCTCCCGGCTCGAAGTGGACGTCTGAGGCCCCCTCCCCCACCGCCTGGCCGAGGATGCTGTAGACGAGCTTGATCACCGGCGCGTCCTCGGCGCTGACTTCCATGTCGGCGACCTCGGCCAGCTCGCCCTCTTCGGCCTCGGCCTCGCCCTCGGTGACCGCCTCGCTGACCGCGCTCTGCAGCGTGTTGAGGCGGCCGATCAGCGCTTCGATGTCTTCCTCGGCGGCGACGGCGACGCGACAGTCGAGCGCCGTGGCAATCTGGATGTCGTCGACCGCGAGCACGTTGGTCGGGTCGGCCATCGCCACCAGCAGCGTCTCTTTGTCGACGAAGCCGACCGGCAGCGCCCGGTAGCGGCGCGCCGTGTTGACCGAGATCAGGTTGGCCGCGGCCATGTCGACCTGGTAGGCGGAGAGGTCGATGTGGTCGAGGCCGTAGCGCTCGGCGACGGCACGCGAGAGCTGGTCGGCGGTGATCGCGCCCTGCTCGATCAGCAGCCGCTCCGGCGGGCGCCCCGCCGTGCGCGCCGCCTCGATCGCCGTGCGGGCGACGTCGTCGGAGACGTAGCCGAGGTCGACGATGACATCGGTGACGAAGCCGCTGTGGCGGCCGCGGGCCTGCGGGGCCGTCAGGCCGGGAGTGCCGCCCGCCGCCGGATCGAGCGCCGGTGCGGTGGAGTCGCCGGAATCGGGGACCGGCCGCAGGTGGCTCGGGAATTCCCGCGAGTCCATGTCAGCTCATCTCACGGGTGATAGTCGAGGGTCTTGCCCTTGTAGCCGGCGTCGATGACGGCCTGGGCGACGCTCTGCGGGCTCTGGAAGCCGTAGAGGACCGACGCGGTCGGGACGGTCTTCTTCAGGTGCTTGGGCGTGACCACGACCAGGGCCGGCACGCGGTCGACCCCGACGCCCTCGGTGATCGCCGCGTAGTGGGCGATCTTTGCCGCGGGGATGACGAAGATCGCGGCGTCGCGGAAACCGGCCAGGCCGTCGGTGGCGGTCTTGACCAGGCGGTCGTCGATGCCGCCGTCGCGGACGAAGAGCAGGACGAGGGTTCGGTTCGCCTTCCAGGCGTCGAGGACGGGGCGGGGCAGCGGCGGTGCCGTGGTCGCTGCCTGACCGGCGGAGAGCGCCGCCGAGAGCGATTCCGCGCCGGCCGCTTCGGTCGCGCCTTCGACAGCTCCACCCGGCGTCGCCGCGGTGGCGGTTCCGCTGGCGCTCGAGCCGGCCACGCCGGCCGTTGCTTCGGTGGAGCCGGCCGATTCTTCTTCCTTGCCGCCGCCGCTCGAGGAGAGCAGGAAGAAACCGACAGCGACGATCAGCACGCCGACGACGCCGAGCTGCGCGAGCGGGTTGTTGTTGAGCTGCTCTCTCATATGTCCGCTTACTAGCTCGACAACATCGCGATGAGGCTTGAGTCCCCGCACGTTCTCGTGCGGGGGATATGCCCAGGCGACCGGTGCTCCGTGCGAGGCGACACACCCAGCCGAGCGGTTCTCATGCCGGTAGACATGCCCGACACGACGCTGGCAAACTTGCTCTGTTCCCAAAAAAGGCCGATACGTGTCACAATCGACGCTGTAAGCGGGAGGTGAATTCGGGTTGAGCAAGAGGAAAATGCGCGCCGGTGCGCGGCTGCTGATGATGGCCACGGATCCGATCAACCGTGGGATCCTGCGGACCGCACTGGAGCATCCGGTCGAGATGGAACCCGGTCGCGTCTTCCGGGTAAGCAACGGCGGCCGCGAGGCGCTTTTCGTCGCCTTCGTCGTCGAGCGCTGGCTGCAGGATTCTCCGCGTGGCCCGGTGTCCTTCGACGGGCCCGAAGCGGAGGGAACCGTCGCCGCGCTCGCCGAGAGCTGGTCGGCGACCGTGGTGCACATGCTCGCCCGCGAACCGATGACGCTCCCCGAGCTGGACGCCGCGATCGACGGCCTGGGACGCCGTGCGGTGAAGCGCCACCTCGAGGCGATGCAGCGCACCGGGCAGGTCTCGGCGCTTACCGAGAGCGGCGAGGCGATCTACGCCTTGACCGACTGGGCTCGCGCCGGGATCGCTCCGCTGATCGCTTCCGCCCGGCTGGAGCGCCGCAACCCGATGGAGGGGATGGCGCCGATCGACGCCCTCGACGTCGACGCCGGCTTCCGGCTCAGCCTGCCGCTGCTCACCATGCCGAGGGAGCTCTCCGGGGTTTGCCGGCTCGGATTGAACCTCGACGAGTCAGAGAGATCGGCGATGACCGGCGTCACCGCGCGGATCGAGGAAGGGCGGGTCGTCTCCTGCGAGGACGGCCTGGACATCAAGGCCAACGCCTGGGCGGCCGCGACCGCAGCCGACTGGCTCGACACCGTGGTCGAGCCAGACGCGAAGCGGGTCCGCACCGGCGGCGACGGCTGGCTCTCGGGCGCTGTGCTCGACGCCCTGCACAAGACCCTGTTTGGCGTGCAGGTCAGCTGAGCCATGACCGACATGACTGAGAACGGCGCCGGCGAAGGCGGGTTCAAAGCGCGCGCCGGTGCGCTGACACTCCTCTACCTCGCCAGCCCGATGGAGCGCAGCGTCCTGCTGACGCTTCTGGCCGAAGCGACCACCGGGGTCCGGGTCCTGGACGAGCTGGAGGCCCCCGACCTCAACGATCCGGACACGGTGCTCGGCATCTTCAACGACCCATACCTGCTCGAACCGGCCGATCCGGACCACCCGCCCGGCGCCCCGATCGAGTCGGACACGATGCTGCAGCCGACCCCGGCGGGCCGCGAAGTCCCGTTCGTCGGCATGGTCCTCCAGCATTGGCTGGACAACTGCCCCGGCGGGCCGGTCGAGCTCGGTCCCGATGCGGGCCCGGTGCTCTCACCGCTGCTGACCGGGTGGTGCTCGATGGTCACCCACGCCCTCGCAGCCGAGCCGCTCACGGCGGTCGAGGTACACGACGCGATTCAGGTCCTCGACCTCGACGCGATCGAAGCCCGTATCGAGTCGATGGAGGAGGCGGGGCAGCTCGAGGCCCTCCCCGGCCCGGAAGGCGAGCCACGCTACCGCGTGACCGAGTGGCTCCGCACGGGGATGGCCCCGCTCGCCGCGGCGGCGAGGATGGAGCTCCGCCACCCGCCCGGCGACACCGCGGCGATCGCCGCCCTCGACGTCGAAGCCTCCTTCCTGCTGACGCTGCCGCTGCTCGAGCTGCCGGCCGACTTCTCCGGCTCATGCTCGCTGGCCGTGGAACTCGACGAGGGCATCGACAGCAGCCCGGCCGGGGTCACCGCGCAGGTCGAGAACGGCCGGATCGTCTCCTGCGAGAAGCGCCTCGACGAGGACGCCGACGCCTGGGCCACCGGCTCGGCCGGCGAGTGGCTCGACACGCTGATCGAGCCCGACGCCAAGCGCGTGCGCTCCGGCGGCGAGCGCGCCCTGGCCCGCCGCCTGCTCTACGAGCTGCACAAGACCCTGTTCGGCGCGACCGCCGGCTGAGCGGCCAGCGGGTTCGAGGCCGCTTGCTCGTGCGCGGGTCCGGGCCCGCCCTCAGCCGAAGCGATCGGAGTTCCGGAGCACCCTGACCTGGCGGGCGCTCCACCACCGCTGCAGCTCGTCCAGGTCGACCGGAAGCAGATCAGATCGTCAGCTCGACATCGCTCAGATCGCCCATCGTCCGGTAGAGGTGGGGAAGCGCATCGCTACTGGAGTCGATGCCGTGGCGCCTCATGTAGAGCCCGACCCCCTCCTCGACGGAAATCGCCCCCCGCTCGTCGATCATCCTGACGTCGAAGTAGTCGCGCATTTCCCCGCGCTCGGCCATGACCTTGATCTTCAGCGCCATCAAATCCTGAAGACCGGCGACGCCGATCCCAGCCACGACCACCGATGGAAGAAGAAGTCCGGATCGCGGCTTTCGCGGTGCCCGAGGTGCACGGCGACCGCCGGGCCGCCACCGAGATGAAGCTCTCGCGGAAGCCGTGTAGGGAGGGGGAGCCAGGCCGCCGAGCGAGCGCGCCAGAGCCGCCGCGGAGACCCTGTCCATATCGTTAATTCCATCTGCTGGCCAATGGTGCGAAGTCCAGGAGTCAGGCTCATTCGTCGCGCAGTTCGCTGACCAACTGGACGACGGTCTCGCCGACGGCGTCGAGACTCTGCCGCGAGAGCTTGCCCAGGCGGTCGGCGAGCGTGTGGCCGGGGTAGCTCCAGTCGATCAGGTCGACGGCCGGGACTCCCGCGCGCAGGAAGGGGGTGTGGTCGTCTTCGATCGCGGTGCCGGTTTCCCGCGAGAAGAAGCGTTCGTCGCCCACCTCGTTGGCGGCGACGACGAGCCGGCTCCAGAGCGCTTCGGTTGAGGTCCCCTCGCGCGGTAGGAAGAGGCCGCGGTTGCCGACGTAGTCGAGCAGGATCATGTCGCCGGTGCGTCCGGGATTATCGGCGACATAGGCGCGCGAGCCGCGCAGGCCTTCCTGGTAGAAGTCCGCCGTTTCCTCCGGCAGGACCTTGGCCGGCTCCTCGCCGTCGAAGAGGACGAAGCGGACCTCGCGTGCTCGCGGACCAGCGTGCATCCGCGCCAGGGCCCGCGCAGCCTCGATCACGATCGCGCTGCCGGCGGCGCCGTTGTTGGCGCCGACGAAGCCACGCGGCGAGGCCAGCGTGTCGTAGTGGGCGCCGACGACGATCCCCGGCTTGCGGCCCGGCAGGGTGCCGACGACGTTGCGTAGGCCGGGTTCGCCTGGGAGCGCTTCGAAGCGCCCAGCAGGGAGAAGCTTGCGCAGCTTCACAGCCAGCCGGCGCAGCTGAGGAGAGCCCGCCGGCCGCTGGCCGCTGGCAAGCTGCAGCTCGACCAGGCGCCACGCGCGGTTGGCGTCGAAGCGGCTCCGTGGACCCCCTTCGCCCGAGTCGCCGCCACATCCGCCCACGATCAGAACTGCCGCCGAACCGGCAAGCAGGAGGAAGCGTCGAACCGAGCTGATTCTCGCTTGACTGATCCTTCCCGCCACCACCCATCGAACTCTACGCAATTCCCAGATAAAACTGATTAATGTCATAATAGCTCTGCTTGACTGGGACTACGGTGAACGGGAGCCGAAATGAGGCGCGCGCCGGAGCGCAGACGCTTGTCCTGCTCTCAGCGCCAGTCAACGTCCTGCTCCTCGAAGCGCTCGCCGGCGGGCCAAAGCAGCAGTCCGAGCTGCGCCGCGACACCGGCTCTCCCGCGCAGACCACCCTACGCGGCCACCTGAAGGCGCTAATGCGGGTCGGCGCGCTCGAGAGGCGCCGGCGGAACAGCTTCCCGGGCATGCTCGAGTGCGAATTGACCCCGTCGGGCAAAGAGCTGCTCCTCGTCCTCGACGTCCTCCGGCGCTGGCTCGAGAGGGCGCCCGACGGGGCCCTGGCGCCGGGCAGCAACGAAGCCAAGGCCGCGATCAAGGCACTTGCGGAAGGCTGGTCGACCACCATGCTACGTGCCCTCGCCGCGACGCCACTGTCCCTCACCGAGCTTGACAGCGTGATCGGCGCGCTCAGCTATCCGGCGCTGGAGCGCAGGCTGGCGACGATGCGGCTCGCCGGCCTGGTCGCGCCGCGACCCACGAACGGAAGGGGGACGCCGTACGCGGTCACCGACTGGCAACGCCTCGGAGTCGCGCCCGTCGCCGCGGCGGCGCGCTGGGAGAGCCGCAACCTCGCCGCACATTCGGCGGCGATAACCCCGCTCGATGTCGAGGCTGCCTTTCTTCTCGCCGTGCCACGCCTGCGCCTGCCGGGTGAACTGTCCGGCGCCTGCCGGATCGCTGCCGAGATCCGCAACGGCGGCAAGCGGCGCCTGGCCGGAGTGAGGGTGGCGGTCGAGGACGACGGCTCGATAGCGTCATGCACGACCAGCCTCGAGGGAAGCGTCGACGCATGGGCCCTTGGTTCGCCCGACGCATGGTTCAGGGCCGTGATCGAAAGCGACCTCACCGAGCTCGAACTGGGCGGCGACTGCTCCCTCTCCCGCGCTCTCGTCGAGGGTCTGCACGATTCGCTGTTTGGAACGCCCGTCCAAAGCTGCCCTTGACGTGAGCGCTCTGATCAGAGATGATCGAGCAGATTGGTCTATTCGATAGATCAGGAACTACGATGTTTATTGGGAGGATGACTATATGATCCAGTCCAAGACGCTTGCCCGCCTGCTTACCATGGCTGGGCTGGCGATCCTTGCGGTTGCGCTGTTTGCGCCAATCGCACAGGCAAAAGAAGAACCGCAGCCCGGCTTCACGCAGTTCAGGGGCTGCCCGCGTCCTGAAGAAAAAGTAATGAGGTTCTGTGTCCGCTCCGATGTCACTGGCGGTCACCTCAAGATGGGCAAAAAGGACGTTCCGATCGAAAATCCACTCAAGCTCACGGGTGGAACGAATGATTTCTTTGAAGAATTCACCGCCAACTCTGAAGGTGGCTTGACCAAAGTCAAACAAAAAGTCCCCGGTGGAGTCATCGGCCTCACCGGTCTGACCTGGCTGCTCGAATTCTTCGGAAGTGAAGCACTCACCCTGTACGCGGTGACCGAACTGGCCGGCATCCCGAGCAACTTCACCTTCAACACGGTGACGTTGCCGATCAAAGTTCACCTCGAAACCCCCTCTGGGGTTCTCGGGAGCACCTGCTACATCGGTTCGGTAAGCAGTCCGATCGTGCTCAACAACACCACCGGCACGACCAGCCCACCGCCGCCGAATGAACCGATCACCGGCAAAGAAGGCGAATTCAGCGAAGAAAATGAAATCGTCAAATTCGAGAACGGCATCTACGTGGATAACGCGTTCGCCGTGCCGGGCGCCAGCGGTTGCACGCTGAAATTGTTCGGATTCATTCCGATCAGCCTCAACGGCTTCGTCAATGAACAGGCCGGGCTGCCGTCCGCCGCAGGCCACAACGAAGCGGTACAGGACATCAACATCGAAATCGCCGAACAGGCGTCTGTTTACTAGTAGGTATTTCTCCGTTCGATTCGAAGGGGCCGGGCACTATGCCCGGCCCTTTCCTTTCACGTGTAGGGAAGCTCGCCGGTGTCGTGCAGCTCGTGGCGCAGTGAGTTGATCGTCGCCCCGGCCAGCAGCGCCAGGCTGAGCAGGTAGAACCAGAGCAGGGCGATGAGGACGAAGCCCAGGGTCGAGCCGAAGCGCGAGAGGCTGGAGACGTTGGCGAGGTAGAAGGGGAACGCCCAGTTGGCGGCGCCAGCGGCGACGGTGACGAAGGCGGCTCCCGGCCAGACGTCGCGCCAGGGCATGTGACCTTTCGGCACCGCCCAGTAGATCACGCAGCAGATCGCGAAGACGATCAGCACCGCCAGGCCGAGCAGCAGCGCCGTGTCGATCGCCTTGATGTCAGAGAGGCCGAGCGGCAGGCGGTCGGTGCTGGAGACCAACGCCGCCTCGATCGCGGGCAGCAGGATGCTCGCGGCGATGAACAGCAGCACCACGCCCAACATCGTGAAGGAAAAGCGCTTCTGCTCGACCCAGCCGCGGTTGGGCACGTGGTAGATGCGGCCGAAGGCGGTGTCCATCGCCCCCCAGAAGGAGGCGCCGATCCACAACGAGCCGAGGAAGGCGGCGATCCCGATCGTCGTCGAGTTGTCCTCGATCCGTTCCAGCACGTCGCTGAGCGTCTTCTGCTCCGCGTTGGGGAAGAGCCGCTGCAGGTCGTCCAGCACCCCCGTTTCGACCCCCTTGATCTTCAGCACCTGGCCGAAGACGAAAAGGACGAGCAGGGCGAAGGGGAAGACGGCGAGCATCAGGTTGTAGGCGACCATCGCCGAGAGCCCGGTGACGTTCTCGCGGTAGGCGCGCTGCCAGAAGGCGCGCAGCCAGGGACGTGGATTTGCCGTGAGCTTGGACACAGACAGCCTTGACTTCAAAAACTGAAGCACCTATCATGCGAACAGACGTTTGAGGCCTTTCAGACGTGCCAGGCCCTATTCCTACTTCGCGGACCACCTTCCCGGTCCGCTTTTTTGACGCAGAAAGACGGGTGCAGATTAATGCTGGTTGCAGAGCTTCAGGAGCTCGAGGAGGTCAAAGGGCTGATCCACAGGGGTCAGCAGCTGGGCGTGCTCACCTTCGGCGACATCGCCACGGCGGTGTCTGAGGTCGATCTCGACGAGTCCGACGTCGAGGACCTCTACGGCCACATCGAGAAGCAGGGGATCGAGCTCGTCGAGGACATGGACCCGGCCCAGAAAGCGGCCGCCGACGCGATGCCCGCCGACACCGGCCGCAAAGGCCGGCGCCGTGCCAAAGCCGCAATCGACCTGAAACCGGACATGACCACGGACAGCCTGCAGCTGTTCCTCAAGGACATCGGCAAAGTCCGCCTGCTGACCGCCCAGGAGGAGGTCGAACTCGCCAAGCGGATCGAGCGCGGCGACCTCGACGCGAAGCAGAAAATGGTCGAGTCCAACCTGCGCCTGGTCGTCTCGATCGCGAAGAACTACCGCAACCAGGGCCTCCCCTTCCTCGACCTGATCCAGGAGGGGACGCTGGGCCTGGTCCGCGCGGCGGAGAAGTTCGACTACCGCAAGGGCTTCAAGTTCTCCACCTACGCGACCTGGTGGATCCGCCAGGCGATCGCCCGTGCCCTCGCCGACAAGGCGCGC
>Ga0157370_10008078_pt1 | contig 11391 bp, 9 predicted proteins | sample C35metaG_FD_113463 | JGI IMG/M metagenome (GOLD analysis project Ga0157370, IMG submission 113463) | Corn rhizosphere microbial communities from Kellogg Biological Station, Michigan, USA - C3-5 metaG | ecosystem: Host-associated > Plants > Roots > Rhizosphere > Soil | place: USA: Michigan... | reverse complement strand
GAAATTTCAAGATTAAATTTTTGCTCACTTTTCTTATTCCATTTGTTATCAACAGAATTCATGATGACTTCTCCTCCTGAGGAAGAGTTGCAGCTAAAGAAAAGGATAAGTGACAGTAATCCTAAAATTTTATGCATTGTTATCTTTTTTTGGAGGATATTTCTTTTTGAATTTCTTCTTGTTTGGATTGTTTTGAGGCTTTTTGTCAGCATCAGCACTTCCTTCTACTTTTTCCACCGCTGGTTTTTGCTGTGGATGTTGTCTTTGAGGTCTTGGCTGATTTCCGGATTGAGCATTAGCATTCGGGTTTTCGGGTTTTTCAGATCTTTCTGGTCTTTCCTGCCTTTCTGGTCTGTTTCTTTTTTGCCCCTGTGGCTGTCCCTGTTGTCCCTGCTGATTGTTATTTTGCTTATTCTGGCTATTGTTTCTGTTCTTGTTTCCTCTGTTTTTCTTTTCAAAACGATCCATATTGTTTTCCTGGATCAAATCAATAGTGTGGGTAGAGGTTTCCGGCTGTTTCAAGTCTTCAAGAGGAAGTGTTTTTTCTCCTCTTTTGTTTTTTGAAATCAGTTTTTTAACAAGATCAATATCGAAATCATACCATGCCATAGAACTATCTACGTAAGCAAACCACATTTTCTTTTTGAAAACATCAATTTTGATACAGAAAGCTCTTCCTTTTTCTGTGTCTAAAATAGTTGACGAAGAAGGAAAATTGCTTAATGCATCCAGATAGCTGTCAAGTTCATAGTTAAGGCAGCATTTAAGTTTACCACATTGTCCGGCCAGTTTCTGAGGGTTAATACTCAGCTGCTGATATCTTGCCACATTGGTGTTTACAGATCTGAAATCCGTAAGCCATGTAGAACAGCAAAGCTCGCGTCCACAAGATCCGATTCCTCCTACTTTTGCCGCTTCCTGTCTGAAACCGATTTGCTTCATGTCGATCTTTGTGCGGAATGCTCCAGCATAATCCTTGATCAACTGTCTGAAATCTACTCTGTTTTCAGCGGTGTAGTAAAATGTGATTTTTGAAGAGTCACCCTGGTATTCCACATCGGTAACTTTCATTTCAAGACCTATTCTTTGAGCAATTTTTCTTGCTTCAAGTTTTACGCCGTCTTCTTTTTTTCTTGCTTCCTGCCATACCTCAAGGTCTTTTTGGTTGGCCTGTCTGTATATTTTGAGTGCCGATTCTTCAGAAAATTTTTTCTTTTTCATCTGAATCTTTACTAATTCTCCCGTAAGGCTTACAACGCCTACATCGTGTCCCGGACTTGATTCTACTGTAATTACGCTACCTATATGTAAAGGAATATTATTTACATTCTTATAAAACGATTTTCTGTCATTTTTAAACCTAACTTCTACAAAATCACACCTGTTTGGTGCCGGATTGTTGATGTTAGAAAGCCAGTCAAAAACACTTAATTTATAACTATTCCCGCAGGTATTTACATTTTCACAGCCATTTGCGGTTTTCTTAGGGCCGCAAGAATGTGCAGAATCGCCGGATGTTTTACATCCACAACTCATATTTCTATTATTTATAATCTGCAAATTTATGTATTTTTATCTTTATGCAATTCTAAAATACTTAAATTACCTGAATTCGGGACAAAACATTTATTTATTTTAAGCAAGAATGAATGCCAGAGACTGGGATAATGATGTTTTAAAGAAAATAAAAGAGGGCGCTTTTTTTTAATTTAACATTTTTAATCACCACTTATTTAATTTAACATTCATTATTATTTTACTTCCTTGTTCTGGTTTTTACCTTAAGATAACTTTTAAGTTAAACATTTGTTTAAAATTAAACAGCTTGATTTTTATTTATTTTAAATCCTCTTAAGTAGTTATGAATGTTCGTTTTATCTTTTATTTATACAAAGGTGTTATTTTAAACATAGTTTTCTTTTAATATATTGTTTAAAATATTGGCAAATATTAACAGACGTATTCAAAATAATTTTATATTTGGCTTATATAATAACAGTCTATGAAAAAAATATTAGTATCAACTGCTTTATTGGCGGGAGTTCTATCTTACGCAGGAGGCTTCAGAGTTTCCCTGCAGGGGGTAAAACAATTGGCAATGGCGCATACTAGTGCTCATGCCGAAGACGCGAGTGTGACATTCTTTAACCCGGCGGGTATGTCATTTATCCCTTCCAAACTGAGCGTAGTGGCAGGAGGGTTTGCTGCAAGTAACAAAGTTACTTTTCAAAACTTCAATACTTTACAAAGTACAGAAACAGATAACCCTGTAGGAACTCCTTTCTACGCTGCGATTACTTATAGACCAATAGAAAAACTAACAGTAGGTCTTAGTGTTACAACACCTTTTGGAAGCACAATTAAGTGGCCAAATGACTGGGAGGGTAAAGAAATGGTTCAGAAACTTGAACTGAAAAGTTTCTACTTCCAGCCAATGATTTCTGTGAAACTTGCTCCATGGGTATCATTTGGTGCGAGCTATATCTATGCAAAAGGAGTTGTAGATTGGGATAAAGCTGTAACACAGTTTGGAGGACAGGTAAATATCAACGATAAAAAAGCAAGCGGACATGGATATGGTTTCGGTTTCTATTTCAGGCCTGATCCAAAATTAGATGTGAGTATTGCCTACCGTTCAGCAATAGATATGAAAGCTAAAAACGGTACAGCTACATTCCAGTTCCCGTCTCAGTCTATTTATACACAGCTGAAGCTGAATGCAGCAGGGCAGGATGGCTTCTCGGCAGTTCTACCGCTAGTGGAAGAATATACAATCGGTTTAACGTACAAAGTGACACCGAAATGGCAGGTTTCTGCAGACTTTAACTATCATGGATGGGAGAGATACAGCAAGCTTACTTTAGATTTCGAGAATGCTCCTATTGGGAATAACCCAACAGATCCGACTATTCTTACAAGTCCTAAGAACTTCAAAAATTCCAAAACATTCAGATTGGGAACTCAATATGCGTTCACCAACATGATTTACGGACGTTTGGGAGCTTATTATGATGAAGCACCTTATACTACAGATAACTTTATTCCGGAAACACCTTCATATGACACCTATGTGGTAACAGGAGGGATCGGTATTAAGCTGAAACAATTCGGAGTTGATATTGCAGGAGGATATGCAATGCCTCAATACAGAAATGTAAATAACGCTACTCTAGGTTTCTACGGACAATCGAAAGCAACAGCGTTTTACTTAGGTCTAGGTTTATCGTATAATCCTTTTTAATTTTAGAAGACTATGAAAAAAATTATAATATCGACAATTGCAGTTTCTGCACTTCTTTTTACGCTAACAAGCTGTAATACAGATTTCGATACGGATGTAAAAGATATCCAGGTAACAAAAGGTGATGCAGATTTTACAAAATATATTTCACTGGGAAATTCACTTACTTCCGGATATCGTGATGGAGCATTGTACAGTAGTGGCCAAAATGAATCTTACCCAAGTATGATTGCAGGACAAATGAGACTTGCAGGAGGAGGTGATTTTAAACAGCCGTTAATGCCTAATGATGTAGGAGGTTTCAATAATCTTCCGGGATTTCCTGGAAAATTAAATCTTCAGGTGGTTAATGGATCTTTAACTCCGGTGGCAAGTGCTCCGGCAGGGGCATTAGATGTCTTATCTGGTGGAGGAACTTATAATAATATGGGTGTGCCTGGTGCAAAATCTTTCCACTTGGTGGCTCCTGGATATGGCAGTCAGGCAGGTCTTGCTACAGGAACGGCTAATCCTTATTTTGTGAGGTTTGCTTCTTCTGCTACAACAAGTGTATTGGCTGATGCCATGGCTCAGAAGGCAACATTCTTTTCTCTTTGGATAGGAAATAATGATGTATTATCATATGCTACCAATGGAGGAACAAACTCTCAGACGGTAGGAGGGGTTACAACATACACAGCCGCTACAGTTCAGACTGGAAATACGAATCCTACTACTTATAAATCAAATGATATTTCTGATCCTGCACTTTTGGCCGGATCTATTAAAGCTGTTTTAGATGGCCTTAAAAGTGTAGGAACAACAAAAGGTGTTATTGCTAATATTCCTTCTGTTACTTCAGTTCCTTTCTTTACTACGGTACCTTATAACCCTTTAACACCAGCTCTTTTAGGTTCGAACCTGACAACTCTTAATACAAGTTTATATGGTCCTTTGAAGCAGGCGCTTACCGCTTTTGGAGCTGGAGATAGAATTAATTTACTTTCTGCATCCGGACCAAATCCGGTTTTAATTAAAGATGTTGCTCTTACAGATTTGTCAGCTCAGCTTACTGCTGCCCTTACACCTTCTTTAGGATTGCCTACAGCAACGGCTTTTGGGCAAATCTTTGGACAGGCCAGACAGGCTACTGCAGATGATTATATCTTGCTTACTACGAGTTCTGTGATTGGAAGCACTGCAGCAGGGGTTCCGGCTCCGGTAAATATTTATGGTATTTCTTATCCATTGCAAAACCAACATGTTTTAACAAAAACAGAAGCAGGCTATGTGAAAACGGCTACTACTGCATATAATACATCTATAAAATCACTTGCTGACTCTTATGGATTGGCTTTTGTAGATGCTGGTGCTAAAATGCTGGAGCTGAACGCACAATCTGGTATCTCATATGACGGTGTGAAATATACTGCGAAATTTGTAACAGGTGGAGCTTTCTCTTTAGATGGAGTTCACCTTACAGGACGTGGATATGGTATTGTTGCTAATGAATTTATTAAGTCTATCAATGCTAAATATAAATCTACACTTCCACAGGTAGATCCGAACAAATATTCAGGAGTTAAGTTCCCTTAATAATTGATAAAATAAAAACTTAGAAACCACAAGAGTAAATCTTGTGGTTTTTTTTTAAATTTGCAAAATCTTTTAAAAAGTAAAAATGGCCGATCAGTTAAGTTATCTATTTTGTACAAGAACCAGCAAGGTCTTGGCGGAAAAAATTGCCCAGAATTATGGGAAAGAATTAGGGAAAATCAACTTTCAGGAGTTCAGCGACGGGGAATTTGAGCCTGTTTTGGATGAATCCGTAAGAGGAGGAAGAGTTTTTCTAATTGGATCTACATTCCCTCCTGCAGACAATCTTTTGGAACTTCTTCTAATGATTGATGCTGCGAAAAGAGCTTCTGCAAAGAGCATTACCGTAGTAATCCCTTACTTCGGACTTGCCAGACAGGACAGAAAAGACAAACCGAGAGCACCGATCGGTGCAAAATTAGTTGCTAATCTTCTTACTGCAGCGGGAGCAACAAGAATCATGACAATGGATCTTCACGCAGATCAAATTCAGGGATTCTTCGAAATTCCGGTAGATCATCTGTATGCTTCTACTATTTTCGTTGATTATATCAAATCTTTGAATCTTGATAATCTTACTATTGCTTCTCCAGATATGGGAGGCGCAAAAAGAGCGAAGAACTATGCTGGCCACCTGGGTGCAGAAGTGGTAATTGCCTATAAAGAAAGAAAGAAGGCAAACGTGGTGGAAGAAATGTTCCTTATTGGTGATGTTACAGGTAAAAACGTTATCCTTATTGATGACATGATTGACACTGCGGGTACACTTTGCAAGGCTGCTGATATCTTAATTGAAAAAGGAGCAAGAACGGTAAGAGCTATGGCAACGCATGGTGTGCTTTCAGGAAAAGCTTATGATAATATTGAGAATTCAAAAATCCTGGAAGTTATTGTAACTGATTCAATTCCTGTTAAAGATAATATGTCATCTAAAATTAAAGTGCTATCGTGTGCTCCATTATTTGCAGATGTGATGAAGAGCGTTCATGAACATCAGTCAATCAGCGATAAGTTTATTATTTAGATAAAAAAATACTGATCGTTAAGGTTTTTATAAAATATATTTGAATTTTTTCTTCACTTGAATTAAAAACCAAGATAGGATTAAAGATAGGATAAACACAAAAATAATACGTGGTGTGCCTTGTAACTTAAAAATGTTTACAATAGGTAATTTAAGAATATACCAATGAACTAAATAAACACCTGTAGAATATAATGCTAAAGTTTTCTTATTCGAGTAAATATTTATGTTTAAAGCTATTAAGAATAATAACGGACAAATAAAATAAAGACTCACGAGTATATCAAAACTTCCTTTCCCAAATATATAATTCAAGGAAACCTCAACGATTAGTATAATAATACTTAATAAAAACAGCATATTCCATTTCATTTTTTTTTCTTGAACTGAAAATTTATTAAGGCTATAGCCTATAAAAATAAAAGGAAAGCAAAAGAAAAGAAAATTTCGATAGGTTATCATTGTTATTTTTTGTAAGCTATAAATATCCATATATTGAAGACAGATGCCTGTTATAGAGCATATAACGAATATTGAAAATAATATTTTATAATTCAATCTTCTTATAACCCAAAGCATGATAAATGCAAATAAGGATTCTATGAGATACCATAAATGAAGAGGGCCGATTAATAATTGTTTTACAGTTTTCAAGATATTGGATCCAGGTGAATGCCATAAGGAATAATATAGAAAAACCCAAATTAAGTATAGGATAAAGAGTCTTTTTATCAAATTGAAAAATTGTTTTTTTGATTTGATGTCAAAAAAATAAAAACCATTAATCAATAAAAACATTGGAACGGCAATGCGGCCTATTCCTTCCCGGAAAAAATAAAACAAAAGTGGACTAATATCTGCTAAAAAGTTATTGCCGTGCAGCCCAACAACTAAAAAAGCCATAACTATTTTCAATATATCTATTGAAACTTTTCTTTGTTCAGATGGTTTTTCCTTTATTTCTTCTTGCATAAATTTTATTCATTAATTGTGTATAAAGCACTGAAGGCTAAAGGTAACAAAAAAACAGAATTCCATTTCTGATTTTTTAAAAAATATTGCTTTATTTAAAATAATAATACATACCTTTGCACTCTTAAATTTTTTATAAATGAAATCTATTACAATTCAAGGTACAAAAAGAGAAAGCGTGGGCAAAAAGTCTACAAAAGCTTTACGTGATGCTGAATTAGTTCCTTGTGTTGTTTATGGAGGTGAAGCACCTTTGAACTTCTCTGCTGAAGAGAGAGCTTTCAAAGGATTAGTATACACTCCTGAAGCACACACGGTATCTATTGAAGTTGACGGAAAAACAATTCCAGCTGTTCTTCAGGATATTCAGTTTCACCCGATCACGGACAAAATTCTTCACATCGACTTCTATCAATTATCTGACGACAAGCCAGTGGTTATGGAGGTTCCTGTAAGAATTACTGGACGTTCTAAAGGTGTTGTTGCTGGTGGTGTTTTACGTCAGTCTTTCAGAAAACTAAAAGTAAAAGCTATTCCTGCTAACCTACCTGACGAAATCGTTGTAGATGTTACTCCATTAAGAATTGGTAACAAACTTTACATTGGTAGCATCAAAACAGAAGGTTACTCTTTCGTACACCCAGACAATGCAGTAGTAGTTGCTGTTAAGATGTCTAGAAATGCAATGAAAGGTGGTGCAGCTGCAATGGATGATGAAGATGAAGAAGAAGTTGCAACTGAAGAAGGTGCGGCTCCTGAAGCAGCAGAATCTGCAGCAGAATAAGAATTGCTTATTTAAACAATATAAGACCCGTCAATTTTTGACGGGTTTTTTGTTTTCCTTTATCTTCATATATATTCTTTGTTTATACCATCGAATATTTCTATCAACTGACAACTATCAGCTTGTAACGCTATGCTTCCTTTCGGAAAAAAAGACGTAAATTTGAAGTGTTCTAAATAAGAACGTTTTAATTTAAAAAATAAATAAATGTTTGACATTCAGGAAATAAGAAGCCAGTTTTCTATATTGGACAGAGAAGTGAACGGTAAGCCATTGGTTTACCTGGATAATGCAGCTACATCTCAAAAGCCAAATTCGGTTTTGGAAGTCTGTCACGCATATTATACAGAACTTAATGCGAATGTTCACAGAGGAATTCATACCCTGAGCCAGCTTGCAACAGAAGAAATGGAGCTTTCAAGAAGAAAAATCCAAAAGTTCATTAATGCTGAGCACGATTTTGAAGTGATCTTTACAAAAGGAACTACAGAAGGACTGAATCTCATCGCTTATATTTTAACACAGAAACTGCAGAAGGATGATGAAATCATTATTTCATATCTGGAGCACCATTCTAACATTGTTCCATGGCAGATGCTTTGCGAAAGAACAGGGGCAAAACTTCGTGTGATCCCGATTGATGAAAACGGAATTCTTCAGATGGATCATTTTGATCAGTTTTTAAGTGAAAAAACAAAGGTTGTTTCTGTAAACCAGGTTTCTAATGCGTTAGGAATTGTGAATCCTATTGAAGAGATTATAGCCAAAACAAGAAAGAATACTGATGCTTACATTGTAATAGACGGTGCTCAGTCTGCTCCGCATTTCAATATTGATGTTCAGAAGCTGGATTGCGATTTCTTTGTTTTTTCAGGTCATAAAATGTATGCTCCGATGGGAACAGGTATTTTATACGGAAAACGTGAAATATTAGAAGCTTTACCACCATTTCATGGAGGAGGGGAGATGATTGCAACATGTTCTTTCGAAGGAACTACTTATGCAGGTCTTCCATTTAAATATGAAGCAGGAACACCCAATGTAGGGGGAAATATTGCTTTAGGGGCAGCTGTTGATTTCATGAATAAAGTAGGTCATGCCAATATTCAGAATCATGAAAATGCGTTGCTGGAGTATGCTCAAAGACAACTTCTGGAAATTGAAGGGATTAAAATTTATGGTGAAAAAGCAAAGAGAACGGGTGTTGTTTCCTTTAATTTAGAGGGAGTGGGAATTGCTTCTGACGTAGGGATGATTCTTGATAAAATGGGTATCGCTGTAAGAACAGGACATCACTGTACACAACCTATTATGAACTTCTTTAATATTGCAGGAACCGTAAGAGCAAGTTTTGCAGTGTATAATACTTTTGCAGAAATTGATATTCTTGTAGAAGGAGTGAAAAAAGCACAAAGAATGTTGAGTTAATCAATATCTTTATTATATGAATTAAAAAGCAGCTTAATAGCTGCTTTTTTTATTAGTCCATTGGAACGCAGTAGCACCGGCCATCAATAATGACCTGATAATATCCGATGGCACACTCAAGGCAGATTTCTCCTCCTGCTATAATGCTTTTCATTTTTTCTTTGTTTAGTTTTTTCATGATTATGATTTAAAGTGTTAGTAATCAAATATAAACATAAATAGTTAATAGTTTACAGGAAAAATAATTATACTAAAAAAGCCCTGTTAATTGATAACAAGGCTTTTGTATTTTCTTAAGAGGATAATCTTATAAATTCGGTTTCCAGTCAACCACTGCTCTGATGAATGCCTCAGCATTTTCAACAGGAACATTCGGTAGAATTCCGTGACCTAAATTAGCAATATATCTGTCCTTTCCAAAACGGTTGATCATTTCATTCACCATCTTCTTAATAGTTTCAGGTGTTGAATGAAGTCTTGCAGGATCAAAGTTCCCCTGTAGGGTCATTGTATGATTCGTTAAAGTTCTTGCAAATTCCGGCTTAATAGTCCAGTCTACACCAAGAGCAGAAGCTTTAGACATGGTCATATCTTCCAATGCAAACCAACATCCTTTTCCGAATACCACCACATGGGTAAGCGGGCTTAACGCTTCAACAATCTGATTGATATACTGCCATGAGAATTCCTGATAATCTGTAGGAGAAAGCATTCCTCCCCAGGAATCAAAAACCTGTACTGCAGAAACTCCTTTTTCTACTTTTCTCTTTAAATAAGCAATCGTAGTATCTGTAATTTTCTGTAGTAATAAATGAGCAGCTTCAGGCTGTTGGAAGCAGAAAGATTTTGCAATATCAAATGCTTTACTTCCTTTCCCTTCTACACAATAGCAAAGAATAGTCCATGGAGAACCTGCGAAACCGATCAATGGAATCTCATTGTCCAGTTTCTGAAGAGTAAGTTCAATAGCATCAAAAACGTAGCCTAAAGTATCATTCACGTCCGGAGTTTCAATATTCTGAACCTGTTCCATTGTTCTGATGGGAGTATCTAACCATGGACCAACAGATTCTTTCATTTTGAAATCAATTCCCATTGCCTGTGGAACTACCAGAATATCAGAAAACAGAATCGCTGCATCCAAAGGAAATCTTCGGATAGGCTGTAAAGTGATTTCAGCCGCAAGCTCAGGGGTCTGACATCTTGTAAAGAAATCATATTGGTCTCTTAAAGCAATGAATTCCGGCAGATATCTTCCAGCCTGCCTCATCATCCAGACAGGAGGTCTTTCAACGGTTTCTCCGCGAAGTGCTTTTAAATATAGGTCGTTTTTAATCATAATCTATTTAAACTAATATTATCGGTTATATCCCGATAACAGATATTCTAAATTCTACTTCTGATTTCTTTTCTGATCAGTTCAAAGATAGAAGTCAGCGTATTTTCTTCAGAAGTAAAAATGTCTTCCTTTGTATAATTTCTCAACTCACCGGAAGTGGTTTCGCCAATCGAAAAAAGCTTCATACCTTCCAGAGAATTTCGCTTTGCAAAACTACGAACTCCGCTCGGACTAAAAAATACTGCGGCATGATATTTTTCATTTATTACAGGATGAGTTTCCTCAGTATTGTATATCGTAACTTTTTTGTACTTAATGTTTTGTAAAGGAAGTTCCTTGTCTAGAACGTTGATGGCAAGATTACCGCAGAAATGAAGAAACTGCTCATGCTGGCATTTTCCGATAATGAATCTGGAAAGAGTCTCCGCATTTTTCAGCACTTTAAAAGTTCCGAAACCATGCTTTCTTAACTCCCTTTTTGTTTTTTCACCTACACAATAGATCTTGTTATAATTTTTGGCTGTAAAATTTTCATTGGGTTTAAACCTGTTTTTAAAAAATGAAATAACTCCATTCGAGCTGGTGAAGATCAGAGAATAGTTTTTCAGATCAAAAGGACTGATCATAATAGGCTTGGTCTTAATCACCTCCAAACAGTCAACCAGAATATCCTCTCCTAATTCTTTGGATATAATGGTTTGGTCTATATTTTTGGTAAATAAGATTTTCATGTTTTGGGGCTTAAAGCTAGAAGCTGGATGATGGAAATTTTTTAAATCTGACTTTTAATTTCTGCCATTAGTTCTTTACCGCCATTTTCAAGAACAACTTTTGCAAACTTTTCCCCGAAATTCTCAGTTGGAGTATACACAAAGCTTTCATCCACAGCAATGCAGTTTTTCCCATCCAAAGAACAAAGTGCTGCCTTGAAGCGGATCTGATCTGCAATAATCTCTGCATAAGCTCCAATCGGTGCAGTACAGCCCCCTTCTAAAGTACTCAGGAAGTTTCTTTCAATCTCTACACAG
>Ga0157370_10008077_pt1 | contig 11391 bp, 11 predicted proteins | sample C35metaG_FD_113463 | JGI IMG/M metagenome (GOLD analysis project Ga0157370, IMG submission 113463) | Corn rhizosphere microbial communities from Kellogg Biological Station, Michigan, USA - C3-5 metaG | ecosystem: Host-associated > Plants > Roots > Rhizosphere > Soil | place: USA: Michigan... | reverse complement strand
TGCGGCTTAAATAATTAATTTTGTAATTTGTAAAAGTACTATGTTTTTAAATTATATAAAGGAATTTTTTGTAAAAAAATCATTAAAAAATAACTTGAATATTGTCAAAAACGAAGTCTTTACAAGCAATATACAAACAATTGGTTTACTTGTAGATGAGAGTAAATTTCGTTATTCTAAGGAGTTAATACAAGAACTTGTTTCAAACGGAATTGCTCCGGAGAACATAAAAATTGTTGCGTACAGGCAGAAATTCAAAAAGAAAAAAATCTATTCTAAACCTACTTTTGGTAAAAAACATATCGATTGGAGAGGACAGATTACAGAAGTTTTTTTAGATGAATTTATAGATACAGAATTTGATCTTTTGATAAGTTATTATGATGTTGAAAGTGTTATTTTAATGATGATAACCAGTAAATCAAAAGCAAGATTTAAAGTAGGGTTTTCGTCTGTCAATGCAAAATTGAACCGATGGATGATAGATACTGCGATGGCAGAGTATAAACTTTTCATTTCTGAATTGTTTAAGTATTTAAAAAGTATAAAATAAAATTATAAATTAAAATATGCAATCATTAATAGGAACTGGTGTTGCGCTTGTAACCCCATTTAAAAAAGACTTTTCAGTAGATATCGAAGCATTGCAGCGTATCGTTAACTTTTCTATAGACGGAGGAGTTGAATATCTTGTCGTTATGGGTACAACTGCAGAAAATGCAACCTTAACAGAAAGCGAAAAAGAGCTGGTTATTAACACCGTTATTGATGTTAATAAAGGAAGACTTCCTTTGGTTCTTGGAGTGGGAGGTAACAATACCATGCAGATTGTTGAGGAATTAAAAACAAGAGATTTTTCGGCATTCGAAGCCATACTTTCAGTTTCTCCTTATTATAATAAACCAACACAGGAAGGAATTTATCAGCATTTTAAAGCGATTGCTGAAGCTTCTCCAATTCCGGTGATTCTATATAACGTTCCGGGAAGAACTTCAAGCAATATGCTTCCTTCAACAGTAATTCGTTTAGCAAACGATTTTGATAATGTTGTTGCGATAAAAGAAGCAGCAGGAGATATGGCACAAGCTTTACAGCTTATTAAAAATGCGCCAAAAGATTTTCTTATCATTTCTGGAGACGATATGATCGCTTTACCAATAGTTTTAGCCGGCGGTGCAGGTGTAATTTCGGTAATTGGACAAGGTTTTCCTAAAGAATTTACAGAAATGATTCGTTTAGGATTGAATAAAAAAGTAACAGAAGCCTTTAAAACACAATACTTTTTATCAGATTGTATCGATATGATTTTTGAGCAGGGAAATCCGGCAGGAATAAAACAAGTGTTTCAAGCCCTTGGTATTGCTGAAAACACTGTTCGTTTACCATTAGTTTCAGTTGATGAATCTTTAGCAGAGAGACTAAATGACTTTGTAAAAAAGAGCATTAAATAATTGTTAAAGTGTTAGTATTTTAAGATACTAAAAAATTATTTTGCAGTCGCTAAATTAATAACTAAATTTGCCACCGAAACTTCGGTGTGGTTTTGCTTTGGCATAGTGTCGAAAGAAATCATAATAAAAGTAAGAAAATTAAAAAAATAGTATCTCTATTAATTGTTGTTGCCCTTTTTTGTTCTTGTAGTGAGTATCAAAAAGCATTAAAAAATGAAGATGTTGCAGCAAAATTTGAAGTAGCGACAAAAATGTATGATGCTGGTAAATATTCAAAAGCGATTCGTCTTTTTGAGCAATTGGCCCCTACATATAGAGGTAAGCCTCAGGCCGAAAAACTTTTTTATATGTTTTCGCAGTCTTACTATAAAACAAAACAATACTATTTAGCTGGTTATCAGTTTGAAAGTTTTGTTTCGGGTTATCCAAGAAGTGAAAAAGTGCAGGAAGCAGCATTTTTAGGAGCTTTCAGTTATTCAAAATTAGCACCGGTTTACAGTTTAGATCAAGCCGATACTGTAAAAGCTTTAGATAAATTACAAACATTTATCGATAATTATCCAAACTCAGAATATCTTGCTCAGGCAAACGAGGCAGTGAAAATTCTAAACGGAAAATTAGAGAAAAAAGCATACGAAAATGCTAAAGGATACAATACAATTTCAGATTATAAATCGGCTCTAGTGGCTTTTGATAATTTTATAGCTGATTTTCCAGGTACACCTTTTAAAGAAGACGCTTTGTTTTACAAATACGATTCAGCATATCAATTAGCAATAAACAGTATTCCTTCAAAAATGGAAGAGCGTTTAAAAGTAGCGCAGACAGCTTATGCTAATTTGATGAAATTTAAAAGCGATACAAAATACAAAGTGAAGGCAGACGAAATGAATGCCAGAGTTGAAACAGATTTACAAAAATTTACTAAATAAATAAAGTCATGGATTTAAAAAAGACGAATGCTCCTGTTAATACAATAACTTACAACAAAACAGTTATTGAAGAGCCAACAGGAAATGTGTATGAGGCAATTACCATTATGGCTAAAAGAGCAAACCAAATTAATTCTGAAATTAAAAAAGAATTAACTGAGAAATTAGAAGAGTTTGCTACTTATAATGACAGTCTTGAGGAAGTTTTTGAAAATAAAGAGCAAATTGAAGTTTCTAAATTTTACGAAAAATTACCAAAACCACACGCTTTAGCTGTTCAAGAATGGTTAGACGGTAAAACTTACCACAGAGGTTCAAACAAATAATATAGTATAATGTCAGTTTTAAACGGGAAAAAAGTTTTACTGGGAGTTTCTGGTGGAATTGCCGCGTATAAAACAGCCTCATTAGTACGACTTTTTATAAAAGCAGGTGCACATGTCCAAGTGATAATGACACCTGCTTCTAAGGATTTTGTAACGCCGCTTACGCTGTCGACCTTATCTAAAAATCCTGTACACTCCAGTTTCTTTAATGAAGACGATGCAGATGCTGTATGGAACAACCACGTTGATTTAGCGCTTTGGGCTGATTTAATGCTGATTGCACCGGCTACAGCTAATACGTTGTCTAAAATGACGACTGGAAACTCCGACAATCTTTTAATTGCGGCCTACTTATCAGCCAAATGTCCTGTCTATTTTGCTCCGGCAATGGACTTGGATATGTACAAACATCCCTCTACAATTTCTAGTTTTAATGCTTTAAAACAGTTTGGAAACATTATGATTCCGGCTGAAAATGGCGAATTGGCCAGTGGTTTGTCCGGAGAAGGACGAATGGCTGAGCCTGAGAATATTATAGCTTTTCTTGAAGCCGATTTAGAGAGTAAATTACCTTTAAGAGGAAAAAAAATACTAATTACTGCAGGTCCCACATACGAAGCAATAGATCCCGTACGTTTTATAGGAAATCATTCTTCAGGGAAAATGGGATTTGATATTGCGAATGAAGCGGCTAATCTGGGAGCAGAAGTTATTTTAGTTTCGGGGCCTACACATTTCAAAGTTAAAAATTCGTCTATTGAAGTTGTAAATGTAATTTCTGCACAAGAAATGTATGACGCATGTCATCTATATTTTAACGATGTTGACGCAGCGATTGCAGCCGCAGCAGTAGCAGATTACAGACCTAAAGAAGTTGCTTTACAGAAAATTAAGAAAAATGCCAGTGAATTTTCTATAGAATTAGAAAAGACAAAAGACATTTTATCTTCTTTGGGAGCAATCAAAAAAAATCAGTTTTTAATTGGTTTTGCTTTAGAAACTGAAAATGAAATTGAAAATGCTAAGTTGAAAATTCAGAAAAAAAACTTAGATTTGATTGTTCTAAATTCTTTGCAGGACGAAGGCGCCGGTTTTAAAAAAGAAACCAATAAAGTAACATTTATTGATAAAGATTTTAAAATTGAGCCAATGGAATTAAAAGCAAAAGAATTTGTAGCAGAAGATATTTTGAAGAAAGTGATTTTACATTTTTCAAAATTGTAGAAGTTAATGATGTAGTCGCGGCAAGAAATAGAAAAACTATTTATGCTGATTAAAAAATAATATTTTATTTGTATGAAGAGGATAGTTACTTTTTTAGTGTTTTTATTTTTTGGAATAACTCAGGCACAGCAATTAAATTGTACCGTAACAGTGAATACGGAAAGGCTTCCTAATGCTAATCAGCAAGTATTTAAAACACTTCAGACTTCTATATCTGAGTTTGTTAATAAAACAGACTGGACAGGTGCCGTGCTAAAACAAAACGAAAGAATTAACTGTTCTATCTATATTACACTCTCATCAGGCGGTTCAGATCAATTTACAGGGACGATACAAGTGCAATCTTCAAGATTGATCTTTAATTCTACTTATTCATCACCGGTTTTTAACTTTAACGATAAAGATTTCAATTTTAAATATACAGAATACGAACCATTATTGTTTAATCCGTCTGTTTACGAATCAAATTTAGTATCTGTACTTTCTTTCTACTGTTATGTAATTTTAGGTATGGATTCTGATACTTTTCAAATGGGAGCAGGAAATCAATGGCTTGAAACCGCGCAGAATATTGCAAACGTAGCGCAGCAGGGAGGATTTAAAGGCTGGACACAGTCTGACGGACTTAATAATCGTTACTATTTAATCAACGATATGCTTTCGCCGATGTTCAGCGATCTGCGTCAAACTAGTTTCTTGTATCACACAGGTTTAGATACAATGAGTGATGATTTAAAAGGAGCTAAAGAAAAAATAAAATCTTCGGTAATACTTATTGGGAAATTAAATTCAGTTAAACCCAATGCATTTTTAACGAGAGTATTTTTTGATGCAAAATCAGATGAAATAGTTTCTATATTTTCTGGAGGTCCCAGCATTCCGGTTACAGACCTAACCGATGTTCTAAATAAAGTTTCGCCATTAAACACAACCAAATGGTCTCAAATTAGGTTCTAAAACTTAATTTTTTATTTTCTTAACTAACCTTTATATTTATAAAAAACCTTTATGATAACTTCACTGTCGATTAAAAATTATGCACTTATTGAAAAACTTTCAATTGATTTTTCAAAAGGGTTTTCTATAATTACAGGAGAAACGGGTGCAGGTAAATCGATTATTTTAGGGGCTATTGGCCTTGTTTTAGGAAAAAGAGCAGATCTTACCTCATTAAAAAATAAAGAAGAAAAATGTGTCATCGAAGCACAGTTTGAAATCTCTAAATACAATTTAAAAGATTTCTTTGAGGCAAACGATCTCGATTATGAAGACGAAACCATTATAAGACGCGAAATCCTGCCTTCAGGAAAATCACGTGCTTTTATAAATGACAGTCCCGTAAATCTTCAGGAATTACAAGATTTAAGTTTGTTTTTAATTGATATTCATTCGCAGCAGCAAACTCAGGAACTGTCTGATGAAAATGTTCAGTTTAAAATAATTGATGCCATTGCAAATAATTCAGATACGATTTTATCTTACCAAAACGTATTAAAAAGTTATAAATCAGAAAAATCAAAACTGAATGCTTTGTTGAAAAAGCAAAGCGATTCAGGAAAAGAGCAGGAATACAATACCTTTTTATTAAATGAATTAGTTTCGGCTAAATTAAAAGCAGGCGAACAGGCAGAATTAGAAGCCGATTTTGAGAAACTGAATAATGTTGAAATAATAAAAGAATCTCTTGATAAATCGCTTGTAATTGCAAACGAAGAACAGTTTGGTGTATTTCATAGTTTAAATGAAATAAAAAATGCTTTACAGAAAATCGCACCATTTTCGGCAGAATATCAAAACGTATTCGAAAGAATAACAAGTATTTCAATTGAGTTTGATGATATTTCAAAAGAATTGCAAAACGCTTCTGAAAAACTGTTAAACGATCCGGAGCAATTAGAATTGGTAAGTCAAAAATTGCAGTTGATTTTCAATTTACAAAAGAAACATCACGTAACATCTGTAGAAGAACTGCTTCAAATACAGTCCGATTTAGGAAATACACTTCTTGAATTAGATAATATGGGTGATGAAATTGAAGAGCTTTCGAAATCAATCGAAGAAAAAGCCAATGAATTAGATGCTTTGGCTAATGCTATTCATGAAAATAGAATAAAAGCTATTCCGGTTTTATCCAATCAGTTAATTTCGATTTTAGAAACATTAGGAATGCCAAATGTTCGTTTTCAAATGGAATTGCTGCCATCAGAAACCTATTTCCAAAACGGAAAAGACGAATTACAATTTTTATTTTCAGCCAATAAAGGAACAGATTTCGGATTACTGAAAAAAGTAGCTTCGGGAGGAGAAATGTCTCGTATTATGCTGGCTGTAAAAGCAATTTTAGCTCAATATTCAAAACTGCCTACTTTAATTTTTGATGAAATTGATACTGGAGTTTCAGGAGAAATTGCCATTAGAATGGGAGAGATCATGAAAGAAATGAGTACTAAAATGCAGATTTTTGCCATTACACATTTACCTCAAATTGCAGCAAAAGGCGATTCGCATTTCAAAGTTTCTAAAGCAACAATTGACGATGATACACAGTCAGAATTAAGGCTGTTGTCTCAGGATGAAAGAGTTATAGAAATTGCTCAAATGTTATCCGGAGCAGTCGTTTCTGATTCGGCTTTAAATCACGCCAAAGCCTTGTTGAACTAAAGAAATACTTTATATTTGTCATCGAAAAATAATTAAACAAACATAAATTAGTCCCTCAATTATTGTAAAGAATAAGTTGCTGATTTATGAGTAAATAGAAAAAGTATGATTATAGAACCTAGAATGAGAGGATTTATTTGTTTGACTGCCCACCCAAAGGGAGCTGAGCAAAATGTAAAAAATCAAATAGAATATATCAAATCAAAAGGTGCAATTGCCGGAGCAAAAAAAGTATTAGTTATTGGTGCTTCAACAGGTTTCGGATTAGCTTCAAGAATTACAAGTGCTTTCGGATCTGACGCTGCTACAATTGGAGTGTTTTTTGAAAAACCGCCAGTTGAAGGAAAAACAGCTTCTCCAGGATGGTATAATTCTGCAGCATTTGAAAAAGAAGCTCATAAAGCAGGTTTATATGCAAAAAGTATCAATGGAGATGCTTTTTCAAACGAAATAAAAAGAGAAACATTAGATTTAATTAAAGCTGATTTAGGACAAGTAGACCTTGTAATCTATAGTTTAGCTTCACCGGTACGTACAAATCCTAATACAGGAGTTTTACACCGTTCAGTTCTAAAGCCAATCGGACAAACTTTTACAAACAAAACAGTTGACTTTCATACAGGAAATGTAACCGAAGTTTCAATCGCTCCAGCAAACGAGGAAGATATTGAAAATACAGTTGCTGTAATGGGAGGTGAAGACTGGGCAATGTGGATAGATGCTTTAAAAAATGAAAATTTATTATCAGACGGCGCTACAACAATTGCATATTCATACATTGGGCCAGAATTAACAGAAGCAGTTTACCGTAAAGGTACAATTGGTCGTGCAAAAGACCACTTAGAAGCTACTGCATTTACAATTACAGACAGTTTAAAATCTCTAGGAGGAAAAGCGTATGTATCAGTAAATAAAGCTTTAGTTACACAAGCAAGTTCTGCAATTCCGGTTATTCCGTTATATATCTCGCTTTTATATAAAATTATGAAAGAAGAAGGTATTCACGAAGGATGTATCGAGCAGATTCAGCGTTTATTCCAAGATAGATTATACACAGGTTCTGAAGTTCCTGTTGATGAAAAAGGAAGAATTAGAATTGACGACTGGGAAATGCGTGAAGATGTTCAGGCAAAAGTTGCGGCACTTTGGAAAGAAGCAACAACTGAAACGTTGCCGGCTATTGGAGATTTGGCAGGTTACAGAAATGATTTCCTAAACTTATTCGGATTTGAATTTGAAGGAGTTGATTACAAAGCAGAAGCTGATGAAGTAGTGAATATCGAGAGTATCAAATAAAAATATAAATAATACACTAAAAAACCATCAACCAAAAGTTGGTGGTTTTTTTATGAATATAACCTATCTTTGCTGAAATTTTTAAAGTTTAAAATATTCCACTTAAAACCGCATTCCCGCTATGATTTTTTCTTTAATTATACCAGTGTATAATCGTCCAGATGAAGTTGATGAACTTTTAGAAAGCCTGACAAAATCGGACTACAATGAACCCTTTGAAATTGTTCTTGTTGAAGATGGGTCTTCTATACCTTGTAAAGATGTAGTGATGACGTACCAAGGAAAATTGAATATATCGTATTATTTTAAACCAAATTCCGGTCCGGGAGATTCAAGGAATTTTGGTATGCAGAAGGCGAGAGGGGATTATTTTATCATTTTTGATTCAGATTGTATTATTCCGCCAAACTATTTAACAGAAGTTCGTAAAGCTTTAAATGAGAAATACGTAGACTGTTTTGGAGGTCCTGATAGAGCGTTAAAAAGTTTTTCGAGCATTCAGAAAGCAATTAATTTTGCTATGACATCATTCCTTACAACGGGTGGAATTCGCGGCGGATCTGAAAAAATTAACAAGTTTCAGCCTCGCAGCTTTAATATGGGAATTTCGAAAAAAGCATTCGAAGCTTCAAAAGGATTTGGTAATATTCATCCGGGAGAAGATCCGGATTTATCCATTCGTTTATGGAATCTGGGATTCGAAACCAGACTGTTTTCTGAGGCTTTTGTGTATCATAAGCGCAGAATTGACTGGGAAAAATTCTCTATTCAGGTGAAAAAGTTTGGAATCGCAAGACCAATATTAAACAGCTGGTATCCAGAACATAATAAATTCACTTTTTTCTTTCCTACCGTATTTATCTTAGGATTATTGATAGCTTTTTTACTATTAATATTTAATATTGATATTTTATTACAATTATATTTTGTATATTTCGTTATTATTTTTCTTACATCGAGTATTCAGAATAGAAGTATCAAAATTGGGTATTTATCAGTAATTGCTGTTTGGAAACAATTTTACGGTTACGGAACAGGATTTTTGGAATCTTTTGTAAAAGTGATTTTATTAAAGAAAAAACCACAAGAAGCTTTTCCTCGTATGTTTTTTAAGATATAGTATGACAAAAATTATCGGCTTAACGGGCGGAATAGGAAGCGGTAAAACATCAATCGCAGCCTTTTTTAAAGAAATGGGCATTCCTGTTTACATTGCAGACGATGAGGCCAAAAAGGTAATGCAGTCAGCAGAAATTGTAAATGACATAAAAAATACTTTTGGAGAATCACTCTTTGAAAACAATATTTTGAATCGGGCAAAACTGGCTGAAATTGTATTTAATAACGCAGATGAATTAGCTAAATTAAATGCAATTGTACATCCGGCGGTTAAAAAAGATTTTCAATCCTGGCTTTTGCAGCATAAAAATGAAGAATTAGTAGTGTATGAAGCTGCTATTTTATTTGAAAGCGGCAAGTATAAAGAATTTGATTATATCGTTACAGTAACCGCGCCGGAGGAAGTAAGAATTGAAAGAGTAATGAAGCGCGACAACACTACACGGGAGCATGTTTTAAACAGAATGCAAATGCAGTGGAATGACGAAAAACGAATTTCTTTGAGCAATTTTGTTATTAATAACGCTAATCTTAAAATTGCTAGAGAAGAAGTTGTTAAAATTCTTAAAATTTTAAATATAAAACAAAAACAGTCTTAAATGTTAATATTTGGTTAATGTATTATTTAGTATATTGTTAAAATATTAATTTTGTTTCGATGAATAAATTATTTTTTAGAATACTTGTTTTACTGATGAGTCTGTCCTTGATAGGGATAATTCTGGTGCAGGTATTTTGGTTTAATTCTTCGTTTAAAAACAACGAAGAACAGTTTAAATACCACGTTACTCAAGTTATCGGAAACGTTGCAGACAAGCTCGAACAGCAAGAAGAATACAGTTTTTACGATAAATACAACCGCATAAAAGACAGTACGGGTAAAATTCCTAAAAAAGAAGATTTACTTCAGGTTTTTTATGTACAAAGAAATACAAAAACAAATAAAACAATTGTATACTCAAATACGTTAACTTCTGAAGATTACGATGTAAGCGGATCGCTTTTTAATAAAAAATTCAGCAGTGAACGATTTAAGAATTTCAGCTCTAAAAGAGTAACCGAAGTTTACAATAATAATAACGGAATCGATAATAATAGTTTAGGACAAAGTATCATTCCAGATCTTACAATTGAAAAATCAGGAAGCTTAGACATTTTAAATAAAGTTCAGCAGCAAATTCAGTATAAAGATATTGCATCATTAACTCCAATTGAAGGCAGAATTACTAAAGACAAGCTTTCAAAACTTTTAAAGAAAGAATTACAAGAGTACGGAGTTAAGACCAAGTTTGAATTTGGAATTTATAGCAGCGGTGTTCCAACTAAAATTAAATCAGATGGATTTCACTACGATAAAGAAGCAACATATAATATTCCGATATATACTGATAATGAAGGGAATAGCAGATATGAATTGTCAGTTACTTTTCCTCATAAAAAGAAATTTTTACTATCAGAGTTGTTAAGTATCACTATTCTGTCAATAGTTTTTACTTTAATTATAATAGTAGCTTATACAAGTGCTTTAAATCAATTATTGCGTCAGAAACATATTTCTGAAATCAAAACAGATTTTATTAATAATATGACGCATGAGTTTAAAACTCCAATTGCAACAATAAATTTAGCACTTGACGCAATTAGAAATCCTAAGATTATTGAAGATAAAGAAAAAGTTTTTCGATACCTTCAAATGATTAGAGATGAGAATAAAAGAATGCATGCACAGGTTGAAAATGTATTGCGAATTTCTAAATTAGAAAAAAGAGAACTCGATATTACAAAAGAACCTACTGTTGTTCATGAAATTATTGACGATGCAATTGAGCACGTTAATTTGATTTTAGAAGACAGAAAAGGAACAGTTGTAAAACATTATAATGCAGCGAGAACAACATGTTTAATTAATGAAGTTCACTTTACTAACGTTCTGGTAAATATTTTAGAGAACGCTATAAAATATACACCTGGCATTCCTGAAATTGAAATTTTTACAGAAAATGTAAAAGACATGATTCTAATAAAAGTAAAAGACAATGGATTGGGAATGAGTAAGATAGCTCAGAAACGAGTATTCGAGAAATTTTACAGAGAGCATACAGGAGACCTTCATAATGTAAAAGGACACGGTTTAGGTCTGGCGTATGTAAAAAGAATTGTCGAGGATCACAATGGACAAGTATATGTTGAAAGCGAAAAAGGAAAAGGTAGCACCTTTATAATAAAAATACCATTAATAAATTAAAATATGGAAAATAATAACAAAAGAATACTTTTAGTAGAAGATGACCTAAATTTTGGGGCGGTTCTTAAAGATTATCTAATGTTAAATGACTTTGAAGTTACTTTAGCTAAAAACGGTATGGAAGGTTTCGAGAAATT
>Ga0157370_10008075_pt1 | contig 11392 bp, 9 predicted proteins | sample C35metaG_FD_113463 | JGI IMG/M metagenome (GOLD analysis project Ga0157370, IMG submission 113463) | Corn rhizosphere microbial communities from Kellogg Biological Station, Michigan, USA - C3-5 metaG | ecosystem: Host-associated > Plants > Roots > Rhizosphere > Soil | place: USA: Michigan... | reverse complement strand
GTGATTTCTTTCCTGCCCGTCTTCCTGCTCGAAGCGCAGGAAGGCCGTATGTTCCGTCCGCTCGCCTGGACGAAATCCCTTGCCGTGGGCTTCTCATCGCTGCTTGCTATCACGCTCGTTCCCGTGCTCATGCTCGTTTTCATCCGCGGCAAGTTGCGTCCCGAGGCGCGCAATCCGCTTTCGCGCATCACGCAGGCGATTTACCTTCCCATTCTTCGGCTGTGCTTGCGTTTTAGGAAGACAACCCTGCTGCTCAACCTGCTCTTTCTCGTTTTTACACTGCCGCTCGCGCTCAAGATCGGCAGCCAGTTCATGCCGCCGCTGTTTGAGGGCTCCTCGCTTTATATGCCCACAGCTCTTCCCGGCATTTCTATTACGCAGGCATCACAGCTCATGCAGGAGCAGGACCGCGTCATCCGCTCATTTCCGGAAGTGGAGAGCGTTTTCGGCACGGTAGGCCGCTCCGAGAGCGCAACCGACAATGCTCCGCTCGATATGTACGACACCACGGTCATGCTGAAGCCGCGCGAGCAATGGCGCGCGGGCATGACGTACGAAAAGCTCATCCAGGAAATGGACGCCAGGCTCCAATTTCCCGGGCTATCGAACACCTGGACGATGCCCGTCGAGAACCGGCTTGATATGGAGCTGACAGGCATCAATACGCCGCTGGGAATGAAAATCCAGGGGCCTAACCTTGAAGGCATCCAGCAGGCGGGCGCGCAAGTGCAGCGCATTCTCTCTTCAGTTCCGGGCGTGCGGTCCGTTTTCGCCGAGCGCGTCAGCCAAGGGTTTTACGTAAACATAGAAGTCAACCGCACCGAAGCTGCACGATACGGCCTGACCGTGGCGGACGTGCAGCAGGTCGTCACATCCGGCATTGGCGGCAAGAACATCGCCGAAAATATCGAGGGCCGGCAGCGTTATCCGATCAGCGTCAGATATAGCCGTGATTTTCGCGACAACGTTGAGGCATTAAGCCGCCTTCTGATCGCGACGCCGGGCGGCGCTCAAATTCCCATTGGCGAAGTCGCGAAGGTGTCGTTTTCGCGCGGGCCGTCGATGATCCGCGATGAAGACGCAGCGCTGACCGGCTACGTCTACATCGACCTCAACACGACCGATTACGGCAGCTTCGTCACGCAGGCGGACAATGTGCTCCGGCAGCAGCTCGCGCTTCCCGCCAGCTACACCTACAAATGGTCCGGCGAATACGAATTCGAGCTGCGCGCCAAGGAACGGCTGGAGCTGATCGTCCCCGTCGTCTTCCTCGTGATTTTTGTCCTGCTCTACATGATCTTTCACTCCGTGGCTGAGGCCGCGGTCCTCATATTTCCCACGATCTACGCTCTCACGGGCGGTCTCATCCTGCAGCGGTATCTCGGGTACAACTTCAGCGTTGCGGTTTGGGTGGGCTACATCGCGCTTTTCGGCATCGCTGTCGAGACGGGCGTGGTGATGGTCGTCTATCTCCATGAGGCCTTGCAGCGCCGTCTTGCAACCGGCGCCCCGCTCACCGAAAGGGATCTGGAGGCCGCAGTCATCGAGGGCGCCGTGCACCGGCTCCGGCCGAAACTGATGACCGTCGCAGTCGTGTTCGCGAGCCTCATTCCAATCCTTCGCGAAACCGGCGTCGGTTCCGATGTGATGAAACCAATTGCCGCGCCCATTGTGGGCGGAATGATTACCTCGACGATCCACGTTCTTATCCTCGTCCCGGTGTTCTTCGCCATGATGAAAGGCCGCGACATCCGGCGCAACGCGGATACCGAGACTACCCCTTCGAAAGGAGCCACAGATGAAACATTAGCCGAGCAACCGCACTAGGAAGGTAGTTCAGCAGTCGAATTCTCTCATTCAGAAAGGGAAAACAATGATGAGCTCTCGAAGACATATTCTTGCGGCGGCACTCGCCCTCACGGGCTTGCTCGCGGTCAACACAAATGCCCAGGACAAGACCAAGGGCAAACCGATGACCTTCCATGGCAAGGTGGAGGCCGTCACCGACAAGGGACTGACAGTGAACGGGGAAAAGCTCGAAGGCTGGATGGATGCGATGACGATGAGCTATCCAGTGGATAAGCCGGAGGTCCTGAAGAAGGTCAAGGTTGGCGATACGATCATGGCGACCGTTTATAAGGGAGACATCACGCTTCACGACGTGATGGTGATGCCGGCCGGAAAATCGGACAAGAAGAAATGATGCACTCGGAGCGATGCCCCGCGTCGCGCATCGCTCTCAGCCTTGTTCATAGTCCAGGATTCGATTTTCTGAAGTCGTCAAAAGCATCAAAAGCAGGCTCGCGGTACAAAATCGGTACAAACCAATTGCGAGGCAAATCTCCCGGCGTCTAATAGATCACGTTCCAGATGATCTGAAATTTCGTATTCACTAGGTCGTCTTGGAAGGATGGGTGATTCTTGAACTGATAAGCCGCGCCCACTCTTGAATGGTCCCCGAGGCGGCGGAAGTAGCCGAAGTTGAATGCCCGGATGTCCAACCCCGAAACCAGGTCGCGATTGAATTGGTCATAGCGGGCGTACACTTGATCGTGGTCGGTGAGCTTGAATATCGGCGAAATGGAGCCGCCTGCTGCGTGGGCTCCGGGACGGAAAGCTGGCGCGAATTCTGGGGTGAGGCTAAGCAGAGTGGAAGGCATGTTTCCGCCGGCAAATTCAGCCCGGATACCTAGCCTTTTCCAGGCCCATTGCAAGTCCGCTCCATAAATGTTTTCTCGATCATTACCGCGGAAGCCTTCAGGCAGCAGTTGATGTCCGATTTGCGCGGAGAAGCCAACCGCAAGCGATAGACGCTCGAAGTGCTTTCGGACTCTAATGTCATAGTTCAATTGCCGATTGTTGTCCGCGAAGAATCGGTTCCCATTGAATGCCCCGGCAAATACCTCGGTCCCCTTCCATGCACTTCCGAGAGGATCGAGTTTGGCTGCGAACATGAAACCACGGTCCCGTTCTCCGGGAAAGAAGTATTCAGCGAATATTCCGCGCTCAGGGGATTCTCGGACCGTGCTGGATTGCTGAATATCGAAACCGAATGGTTTCACAAACTGGCCTGCACGCAAAGTGACCGAATTGGAGGGGTAGTACTCGACGAATGCGTCGTTTACGAGCTGCTCCGGCATTCCGTCCGGTGCGGGTTCGTATTGGACTTCAAAGCCCATACCAACCTTGTCTGAAAGCGCGCCGGACCATCTTGATTCAATACGGGTCAATTCGAAGTTCGTTGGCGCTGTCGAAACATCGGTCCCTCGTAGCGGGAGTGCCGAGTAGCGGGTCTGGACAAACAACTCCGGCCGCGCCGTTAATCGCGTCGAGCGCTCGTCGCCACCAAGGTCAGGGACGAGGATTTGATCTTTGAAATCGTTTTTACTGGATTCGGCTTTTGTCTGTGAAGCGCTGACCAGGGCTTGTGATGGTGTGGCTTTTCCCGACTTTCGCAAACTCTCAAGTTCGTCCGTGAGCGAATCGATCGTCTTCTGAAGACCGACGGCAACTTCCCGGGCCTCCTTAAGTTTTTGGTCCAATTCCGCAATACGTGCATCTTGTTCCTGCGCGCGAAGAGAAACATTCATTGCCCCAAACAGTAGTCCTAAGAAGATTGTTTGCCTCATATTGCTTTTCTCCTCCTCAAGAATCGGTCCCAGAAGACCAGCCACGGCCGGTCAGGTAAACACTTGCGAAACGATGCTCGCGCGGTTTGACCTGATTGAAAATGGCGCTGGTCCGGCCAAGCCAGCATCGAATTGTTGTGCCACCTGCATCGCGCTCGTGCAAAGCGAAAACAGCACAACCAGGCGGCCGAACCCCGTGTTTCCTATTCGATCCGCCACGGAGAGCGCTCGCTCCAGTGGCGCATCGCATCAGTTGCCCACGCCGTGCCCTTATCGGAATGACACGAAGTGCACGGGTTAGGAATCTTGTACTTGTCCGTCATCACCGGAGTGATGAACTTGAAGGTATGCGCGTGAACGAAGGTGTCCGGCGGACCCTCGGTCTCGATTGCCGGCATGTGGCAGGCGATGCATTGGCTGCCCGGGCTGCCATCCTTGTGGTGCGTGTGCTCTTCGATCGTCGCCGTGCGCGGACCGTTCGGTGAAGACGGACCATGACAGTTCAGGCAGAGCTGATCGGCGGGCTTCCGGAGTTGCGCGTAATTTCCGGTGCCATGCACGTCATGACAGTCGAAACAGCTTACTCCGCGCCTATACATGACGCTTTGAACGAAATCGTTGCCCTGCATGCGGTTCTTATGCGCCGTGCCATCGGGATAGTACAAGAAATTGGTCGGCGCACCGAGCGTGCGTTCCTCCAACTTCCAATGGTCCTGCAGCTTCATCCCGACGTTATAGCCGACGGGCCAATCGTAGTACTTGCCTTCGATGGGGTTCGAAAGCGGCTGCCCCTGGGAGTGGCATTGAATGCAGGTGTCGCTGGCCGCCACGTAATCCATATGGGCAGGATTTAGAATGTTTCCCCGCGCGGGATGTGTCGCGTGTTCGCTACCGGGGCCATGGCAGCGTTCACAGCCAACATTCCACTCGGCTACCTGCTTCGTGTGAATGTCATAGCCTACCGAATGACAGCCATCGCAAAGAGGGCCAGTGGGGCGATGCATATTGTCCGGCGGATAGAAGGCCGCCCACCAGTCGCCTCCTGACGGAGGCACTACGTACTTGCTCCATTTGTGATTCAGAACCTCCCACTGCACCGGCAGAGGGAAATAGTCGTCGCCGACTTTTGTGAAATACCGCTGCTTCCAAATGCTGCCGTAGACGAAAGCGACCTGGTCCTTTGAAAACTTCGATACGTTGTTGGTGGCGAGATCCGGAATGATCGCATCCGGATGCTGGCGAGGATCGCGAACGATGTTCGCCATCGGTGTTTTTTGCCAGTGCTCATAGATTTGCTCGTGACACTTGGCGCACGATTGAGACCCGACGTAATGGGCTGACGCGGAGGTTTGCGCCTGTTGAGTTTGCTCCTGGCTTGAGAGCGGTCGAAGGCTCCGGATGTAGAGAACCAGTTTCCAACTGTCATCATCCGGCATTTGATGCAGGTTGCCCCAAGCGGGCATTCCAGTGAGGGCGACGCCGTTTTCGATGATGTAATGAAGTTCGCCGTCGGTGAGGTCCTGAGATTTCGAGGCGCGCAGGTCCGGCACACGTGGATAGAGGGATTGTCCAGACGGTGTCACCGCGCTACCGTCGCGTCCATGGCAAGTCGAGCATTTCGCCAGGAAATTCTCGCGGCCATCTTCCAGATTCTGCGAACTGGCTTCGAGAGGGTTTTTCTGATCTCGTTCCCTACCTGGAATTGCAAGGTTGCGCACGGTCCGCGCAATAGCCGCTTCAAACCCGGATGGCTGGGTGGTGGCGCGAAAACCCCGGTGAATCAATAGCGCGAATCCGACGGCCCCTGCGATCACGATCACAACAACCGCGAGAAGCAGCACCTTCCATGCTTTCATGGTCAATCCTTTCCGTGACTTGTCACGAGTCCGAGGCGGCTTAATTTTCAGTTTCCATTCACTGAAAAATCGTCGAAGTAGGTAACGCTATCCGCCTTGGTCCACATACCCGTCCTTCCCGCATTTCTGAAGGTCTGATCTTCCGTCTCGAACACCTGTTCTCGGTTGAAGTACACGCTGAAGTGAGAGTCGTTGAAGACAATCCGCAGCGTATTCCATTGTCCCTTCGGCACGTCGTGCTTGACGCCGTACGAGCGCGGTGGTTTTCCCTTTGGCGCGATAGAAAGACGGACTCCTTTCTCGACCTTATAGAGAACTATGTTGTTCTCCAGGGCATTCGCGCGCACGATGTAATAGTTGTTGTGATCTTGATATCGCCAGACGATTCCGGCGGCCTGATCAACGGTTCCGGAAACCGTCTTAAACGCGACGCTTACCTCGCCGTTGCGGATCGCGGCTCCGGTCCAGATCGCCAAAGGAAATCGTCCAGCGGTGCGATCCTGCGATAGCTGGGCCAGAACATACGGCGGGCTCGGCGCACCCGAATCGCTCACAATCTGCCATCGCGGCTCCCCGCCCGCATGGGTCATCGCCACGGCCCAACCGGAAGGCAAAGCTCCCGGCTTGCTGCCGTCGAAGCGGATCGTTTCGGCTGAGGCAACCGAACAGGTCAGAAACCCCAAGAGCAAATACGCCTGCGCACCCATCGCAAAGTACTATCCTGCAACGCCAATCTGATGATTGGGTGAGGACATCGCTCAGGCGATCATCAGAATTCTGGCTTCATACTAGTCTTGGATAGACGATGCAGATTCTCATTGTCGAAGACGACCAGCGCCTCGCCCGTCAATTGAAGAAAGGGCTCGACGAGAACGGGCACACGGTAAACCTTGCTTTCGACGGGATTGAAGGCCTGGAGGCCGCGCGGCAGGGCCATTTCGATGTGCTCGTTTTGGACGTGATGCTTCCGCGGCTAGATGGATTCGGCGTCGTGAAGAAGCTTCGGAGCACGGGAAGCAAGAGCCCCATTTTGATGCTCACAGCAAGAGATTCCGCTGAGGATATCGTCACGGGACTGGACGCCGGGGCAGACGACTACCTCACAAAACCCTTCGCCCTGAAGGTGCTTCTGGCAAGACTTCGCGCGCTCGCGCGACGCAAGGAAGTCGAACCGCGAGTCCAACTGCAGATTAACAATCTCAGGCTCGACCCGGCCCAGCACGTTGTCACGCGCGCTGGCGCCCCAGTTACCCTCACGCGCACGGAATTCCTTCTTCTGGAAACCCTTCTACGCAATTTAGGGCGGGTAATGACGCGAGCCCGCCTGATCGAAGCTGTCTGGGGGAGCGATCGGGAAGTCGAAAGCAATACGCTCGACGTGTACGTCGGCCAATTGCGCTCGAAAATAGAACCCGCAGGAAGCAAAAAACTAATCCAGACGATTCGCGGCGTTGGATTCGCTATACGCGAAGAGGACATTGCGTGAAAGGACCGTCCATCGGATTTCGACTGTCGGCCTGGTACTTCGCCGTGTTTACATGCGGTCTCGCGGCATTCGGCATAACGTCCTGGTTCGGAATGCGGGCCAGCGTGTTCCACGCAATCGACGATGAATTGCGCGACAGGGTGCGCGGTGTCTCCCAATTCATGGAGAACCAGATCTCGGCGTTATCGCTCCCGGAGATCCGTGACGAATTTCGTGAGCACTCGGTTCTGGGTCCGGGCGGTGATCTTTTTCAGGTTTGCGACGACCAGGGCCAGTGGCTTTACCGGTCGGTCCCACTGGAGAATGCGAACGTCGCGATTGCCCTTCCGGCATCGCTCCCGAGTCCTCAATTCCAGGACCTTCGCGTCGAGCATCATTGGCTACGTTTCTATTCACAACGAATCGTAGTCAACGGACAGTCTTACACCGTTCAGGTCGCCTCTTTAATGAATGAAACCTACGAAGCATTGGAGCGATTTCGATTGATGCTTCTACTCGCAGCGCCGCTCCTGCTGATTTTGGCGAGCGTGGGAGGATATTGGCTCAGCAGTCGTGCCTTAGCGCCGGTCGACGGTATTTCGCAGGCCGCACAGCGCATCAGCATCGAAAATCTGGATGACCGGCTAAACGTGCCGGAGACCGGCGATCAACTGCAAAGGCTCTCCGAAACCCTCAACGCGATGCTATCGCGCCTCGCGATGTCTGTTCGGCAGATGAAGCAATTTACGGCAGATGCTTCACACGAGCTGCGGGCACCCGTATCCCTCATAAGGACCACAGCTGAAGTGGCAGTGCAAAAACGTGACCGGCCCGCGAGTGAATATTTGGAGGCGCTTGATGAAATCCTGCAAGAATCCGAGCGAACATCACAGGTCGTTGACAGCCTGATGTTGCTTGCCAGAGCCGACTCTGGAAAAGTAGCCGCAGAGTTTAGCGCGGCGGATATGTGCGCCATTGTTCGCGGCGCCGCTGAACAAGGCGAGAAACTATTGAGACTTCGCGGGCTTCAGTTCGCCGCAGGTGTGCCGAATGCTCCGATCTGGATTCAAGCTGACGCGGACGCTCTGCGGCGGGCCTTCCTCATTCTGATCGACAACGCCGCAAAATATACACCCCGCGCCGGCACCGTAACTGTGGCTCTGGAGGCCCGCGATGGTGTTGCGTTCGCGTCGGTATCCGACACCGGCATCGGGATCGCAGAAGAAGATGTCGGCCACATCTTTGACCGCTTTTGGCGGGCCGACAAGGCGCGCTCTCGTGAGCAAGGCGGAGCCGGGCTGGGGCTGTCCATCGCGAAATGGATTGTCAAAATGCACAACGGCTCAATCGGCGTAGAAAGCAAGCTCGGAGAGGGCTCCAGGTTCTGGATTCGCGTTCCTCTGGATCACGTTTGATGAGCCGTCTATGATTACCCCAAGCCACAGTATGGGCATCGCAATATTTCAGTGATTTCAGTGTTTCAAGAAAGTGAGGCTAAGCTATGACGAATTTGACAAGATGCATCTTCATCCTTATCGCGCTGGTGACGGGCACTGGCGCTTTTGCGCAGAACATGCCCGCCGATTACGCGGGCGTTCTCAAGACGGTCGGTAAACAAGGGGATTTCAAGGACGACGTTTTGAAAATCAACATCCCTAGGAACGATGTGAAAGTCACCATTGATGGGATTGCCACTCCCACGCCTTTTGGATTTGGCGGCTGGCTGGCTTTTACCAAGGGAGATGGTGGAAACGACGTGATGATGGGCGACTTGGTGCTGCTCGAAGACGAGGTGAATCCGGTGATGTCCGCGCTTCTGGACAACGGGCTTGAAGTCACCGCTCTGCACAACCACTTCTTTTTTGACAGCCCGCGCATGTTCTTCATGCATGTCCATGGTCACGGCAGGGCCGGCGATTTGGCAAACCGCGTGAAACCAGCCGTGGATCTAATCGGCAAGGCCGCACCACAGCACCAGTACACTGTCTCCGGCGGAAAAGCGCATGTCGCCGGCGGGCAGCTCGATACTGCCAAGATTGCGAGCATCGTCGGCCATCCAGGTGAGCAGAACGGCCAGGTTTACAAAATCACCGTCGGACGGGATGATCTCCACCTGAAGGAAATGGGCGCGAATATCAATTCCCGAATGGGATTGAACACCTGGGCAGCATTCTACGGAACGGATTCGAATGCGGAAATCGCTGGCGACGTTGCCATGCTCGGGAAGGAGGTGACACCCGTTCTCAAAGCGCTGCGCGCCAACGGTCTGGAGATAGTTGCAATACATAACCATATGATCGGAAGTCAGCCAGCTATCTTCTTCCTGCACTACTGGGGCACTGGACCGGCGGACAAACTGGCTGCGGGCTTCAAAAACGCTCTCGGTGAACTCGGTCACAGCGCCACTCACTGATCGGCCGCGGGCCAAGAGCGGGCGGCCGACGGAAGCGGCACCGCCGTTTCATTGGAGATAAGGAGGGAACATGCGATTACCTCAGATACTCGCGCTCGCGCTCTTTGGGTTATCCGTAGCCTGGATCGTAGCTGCGTCTGCCTCTGAACCGCTCGTATTTGTTGCCGATGTGCCGTTGCCAGGCTCGGCAGTGCGCTTCGATTATCAAAGTCTTGACGTTGCCAACAACCGGCTGTACATCGCGCATATGAATGCCGACCAGTTGGTGGTCTTCGATACGAAGAACCGTTCCGTCATTGCGACCCTGGCCGGATTTCCCGACGTTCATGGGGTGATCGTCGTGCCGGAACTGAATAAGGTCTACGCCTCCGCGACTGGGGACCACAAGGTCTACGCCGTCGATGCGGAGACGTTGAAGATCATTGCCAAGGCAGGCCGATCCATTATCCCGATGGATTGGCCTATGCACCCGGAGTTAAGCGGGTTTTCGTATCCGACGAACACGGGAATGCAGATGCTGTAATCGACGCCACAACCAACGCGCTCGTGAAGACGATTCCACTGGGCGGCAATGCGGGTAATACCGTGTATGATCCCAGCTCTGGCAAAATCCTTGTTGCGGTTAGCCATAGGGATGAACTGGCGATGATTGACCCCGCATCCGAAAGCATCATCGGCCGTTACTCCTTACCGGGTATCGAAGGAGCACATGGGGTCGCCCTAGACGTGAACGCAAGGCTCGCCTTTATTGCCGGAGAGGACAATAACAAAATTGCCGTCTTCGATCTCTCAAGTATGCGCGTCTTGGGAACTTACCCTGTTGGTCGCGATCCCGATGTGCTGGCCTTCGATCCCGGAGTGAGGACACTATACGTCGCGGCCGAGTCAGGACAGGTGACTGTCTTCCAGGAAAACGGAAGCGCTCTGGTCCTCAAGGGCACGATTAAAATGCCGCATGCGCATACCGTCTCAGTCGATCCGCAAACCCATTTTGTGTACTTCCCCCTCCAGAATCTCAACGGTCATCCCGTCTTGAGGATCATGACTCCCGCCGAAAAATGATGAAGACTTCGGAGTGCGCCCTGGAAGTCGGCGCAAAACCGTGCATGCATTTCTCATGGATTCGATTTTCAAATCCATGCCCTGTGGGCTATGTACAAACACTACAGTAATTTACGCGCAATGCGCCTTGTACAAAATCGGTACAGCGTCGCGAAAAATACCTTATAAACTGTTGATAATAAAGGTGTGGCTCCCCGGCATGGGCTCGAACCACGATTCACGGCTCCAAAGGCCGCTGTCCTACCATTAGACGACCGGGGAAAACTCTCTGCAGGCTTGCTGTGGATCATTTTAACACGCTGCCTTGTATCACGACTTTGAGACGGACCTGCCGCTCAGTCAGATCCGGACGGTCTATTGCCGACGCTAGCTTCGCGCAATCTGGAAGGCTCGATTGCATTCGAAATCGCTTCCCCTGCAGGCACTGCTGGAAACTTGTGTCCACATTTCGCCGCCAAGGAACTGCTGATTGATAATCCCTCGGCCATGATTCAAGGCGCGGAAGAACTCAGCCGGCAACCTCCCAAATCCGCAGCCTTCGACCACGCGCACGACTGGAATCGAAGCGGTGCCGCCCCAGTTCGACGCAGAGATTGTCGCCATCGCCTTAGCGCAGCGCGAAAGTGATCAAGGAATCGCCTGCGGCTACCGCCACATATTGCTTTCCATTGAGCAGATAGGTGATCGGCGGCGCAATCACCACTCCGCCGGTGCGGAACTTCCACAATGGTTTTCCTGTTCGCGCATCCAGTGCCATCAGGTAACCTTCCCGGTTACCGCTGAAGATCAATCCTCCGGCAGTCGCCAGCAGGCCGCTCGACGGAGGACTCACCATTTCGAATTTCCATTTGGTTTCGCCGGTTGCCGGGTCGATCGCCTGTACCGCGCCAGTGGTCGGATCGAGCGCGATCGGAGTTCCTGTACTTCCCGTATAGAGCAGCCCTTCGCGATACTCTTGCGCGGTCTT
>Ga0157370_10008074_pt1 | contig 11392 bp, 9 predicted proteins | sample C35metaG_FD_113463 | JGI IMG/M metagenome (GOLD analysis project Ga0157370, IMG submission 113463) | Corn rhizosphere microbial communities from Kellogg Biological Station, Michigan, USA - C3-5 metaG | ecosystem: Host-associated > Plants > Roots > Rhizosphere > Soil | place: USA: Michigan... | reverse complement strand
GGCGGGGCAGGGGCCGATGGCCGCCGCCCTGGCCAATGCGATCGCGCATGCCGGCGGGCGGCGCCTTCGCGACCTTCCGCTCGCCCGGCGCTAGGAGAGCTCCCTACGTGTGCACGCAGATGTCGTAATGCCCGGGTTCCCCCGGACTATCGGCCGCGCCTGGCGAGGATCGCCTCGATCTGGTCCATGATCCGGTTCATGCGCGCGGCGAGCGCCTGGTACGGCGCGGGCGTGGCGAGGTCCACCCCGGCGCGCTTCACGAGGTCGTAGGGGTAATCGGAGCCGCCGGCCTTGAGGAGACCGAGGTAGCGCTCGCGCGCGCCGGGCTCGCCCTTGAGGATCGCCTCGGCGAACAGGGAGCTCGCCGCGATCGAGGTCGCGTACTGGTACACGTAGAACGAGTTGTAGAAGTGCGGGATGTACGCCCATTCCACGGCGTACTTGTCGTCGATCTTCATCACGCCCTGCGCGTCGCCCGAATAGTCCTTCAGGATCCGGTCGTAGATCTGCGTGATCTTCTCGCCGGTGAGCGACTCGCCGCGGTCGACCCGTGCGTGCACGTCGCGCTCGAACTCGGCGAACATGGCCTGGCGGAAGAAGGTGCCGCGCAGGTTCTCGAGCGCCGAGCCGAGGTAGTAGAGGCGCTCGTCGTCGTCCTTCGCGATCTTCAGCATGTGGTCGAGCAGGAGCGCTTCGTTGAGCGTCGAGGCGATCTCGGCGACGAAGATCGGATACTGCGACGTGGGATACGGCTGCGCCCGGTCCGCGAGGTGCGTGTGCATCGCATGGCCCCACTCGTGCGCGATGGTGGAGACGGACTCGTAGTTGCCGGTGTAGTTGATGAGGAGGTACGGGTGCACGTCGTATGCCGCGCCCGCCATGTGGGCGCCCGCGAGCTTGCGTGGACGAGGGTAGACGTCCATCCAGCGGTGCTCGAGGCCTTCGCGCATCGCCTTCACGTAGTCGGCGCCGAGCGGCTTCACCGCGGCGAGCATCAGCTTCTCGCCTTCCTCGATGGGGTACTCGCGGTCGCTCTTCACGAGCGGCGGGTAGATGTCGTAGTAGCGCATCTCCTTTACGCCGAGCATGCGCGCGCGCAGGCGGAAATAGCGGTAGAGCGTGGGCAGGTTCGCGCGCGTCTGCGCGATCAGCGTGTCGTACACCGCCTCAGGGACGTTGTTGCGGTCGAGCGCGCGATGCAGCGAATCGGGATAGTGGCGCACCTTGGCGTAGACCGTATCCTCCTTGAGGTTCGAGTAGAAGGTCACGCCGAAGGTGCGCTCGAACTCGTGGAAGGAGCCCCAGAACGCGTCGAACACCTTCTTGCGGTCCTCGCGATTCGCGACCTCGCGATACTTGGTGTAGCCCGCCTGGTCGAGCTTCGCCCGCGTGCCGTCGGAGAGCGTGATCGTCGGCCACGGCATGTCGGCGTTGGACAGGATCGAGTAGGCGTCGCCGCCGGCACCCGAGGCGAGGTCGAAGGCCGCGACCAGGTCCTCGCTCTCGGCATCGAGCGTGTGCGGCGCCGCGCGCAGGATGTTGTCGACGGGATGCCGGAACATCGCGAGGTTCGGATCCTCGGCGAAGAACGCGTCGAGCTTCGCCTTGCCGAGGTGCAGGATCTCGGGCCGCACGAAGGCGGTCGCCTCGCCGAGTTTGGTGCCGAGCACCTGGACGCGCTGCGAGAGCTCGAGGCCGGAAGCCGCTCCCGTGTCCTCGTCGTGCAGCTCGTTCGCGTAGACCGCGAGCCGCGCGAAGTGCCTCGCCGCGGCGGATTGCAGGTACAGGCAATGGGCCAGCTCCTTGGCGGAATCGCCGAGGTGGCCCTGGCAGGAGGAGACCGCCGATAGCGCCTCTTCGACCTTCTGCGCGTCGGCGTCCCATGCCGCCGTATCGGCATAAAGATCCGCGAGGTTCCAGCGGTAGCGCGCATCCTCGTGGTCGACGGCGCGCGCGGTGCCCGCCACGACGAGAAGCGCGGCGAAGGCGAACGGCAGGGCCTGGGATTTTTTCATGGCGTGCGGGCCGGGAAGGGAAAGGCGAAAGGGTACCAAAGCTTCGGCGTGCGCCGAAGCGGGGCGGCTCCGGCATCGGGTACGATGATGCTGACCCGAACGACGAGGAGGCCCCATGGTGGTCGTGATCTTCGAGGTGTGGCCGGCGCCCGGCCGCAAGCCCGAGTACCTGGACATCGCCGCGCGCCTGAAGCCCGAGCTCGAGGAGATCGACGGCTTCATCTCGGTGGAGCGCTTCCAGAGCCTCACCGACGAGGGAAAGATCCTTTCGATCTCGTTCTGGCGCGACGAGCAGGCGGTCCAGGCGTGGCGCAATGCGGAGAACCATCGCCGTGCGCAAGCCAAGGGGCGGGCCAGCACCTTCTCCGACTACCGGATCCGCGTCGCAACGGTCGTACGCGATTACGGCATGCGCAGCCGCGAGGAGGTGCCGAAGGACAGCCGCGCGGTGCACGAGTGACCGAACGGGCGCGCAAGCTGCCGCGCTCGTTCTACGACCGCGACACGGTCGTGGTCGCGCGCGAGCTCCTCGGCAAGCACCTCGTGCACAAGGTAGCCGGGGTCGAGCGTGTCGGGCGCATCGTCGAGGTGGAAGCATACCTCGGCCCCCATGACCTCGCCGCCCACTCCGCTCGCGGTCTCACGCCGAGGACCCGCGTCATGTTCGGCCCGCCCGGCCATGCGTACGTGTACCTGGTCTACGGCATGCATTGGTGCATGAACGTGGTGACGCAGGCCGAAGGCATCGCGTCCGCGGTCCTGCTGCGCGCGCTCGAGCCGGTGAGGAACGTCGAGGGCCGCACGCAGGGGCCGGCGCTCCTGTGCAAGGCGATGGGGATCGACGGGCGCTACCATGGCCACGACCTGCTGGGCGACGACCTCTTCGTCGCGCGCCCGGTCGAGGAGCCGCCGATCCGGATCGTCAGGCGCCCGCGCATCGGCGTCGACTACGCCGGTCATTGGGCGCGCCGCCTCCTGCGCTTCTACATCCGGGGCAACGCGTTCGTCTCGCGCGCCTAGCGCCGCTCGACTAGAATCGCTCCACCATGCGGCCCGCCTTCCTCCTCGCCACCGCCTTTTTCCTGGGATCCTGCGCCATGCCCGACGTCTCGCCTTCGCTCGTCCACGAGTTCGCGCCGAGCGGCACGCTGCGCATCGGAGTGAACTACGGCAACCCGGTGATCGCGCAGAAGGACCCGGCGGGCGGCGCGCCGCGCGGCGTGGGCCCCGAGCTCGGGCGCGAGCTCGCGCGGCGGCTCGGCGTCCCGGTGGCCTACGTGACGTACGACACCGCGGGCAAGATGGCCGACGGCGTGAGGTCCGACGCGTGGGATGTCGCCTTCCTCGCGAACGACCCGGCGCGCGCGGAGGAGATCGCGTTCTCCAAGCCGTATGTGCAGATCGAAGGCACGTACATGGTGCGAAGCGATTCCCCGCTGCGCACCATTGCCGATGTGGATCGCAAGGGAACGCGGGTCGCGGTGGGCGACAAGACCGCCTACGATCTGTTCCTCAGCCGCCATCTCAAGCAGGCGACGCTCGTCAAGGCGCCGACCTCGAAGGCCGCGATCGCGCTCTTCCTCTCCGAGAACCTCGACGCGGTCGCCGGCGTGAAGAATCCGCTCGCGGCCGCGGCCGCGCGCGATCCCGGGCTGCGCGTGATCGAGGGCAACTTCATGGTCATCGGGCAGGCCGCGGGCGTGCCGCGTGCGCGCAGCGACGCGGCGCGCTACCTCGGCCACTTCATCGAGGACTCGAAGAAGTCGGGCTTCGTCGCGGCGGCGCTGCGCGATAGCGGCGTCACCGACGCGACCGTCGCGCCGTAGGGCTCACGCGCGCCGCGGCAGGTTCGCGTCGATCAGCGCGCGCGAGATGGATTGGCGCGGCGAGAGCTCGGGAAGCGGATCGCCCGGGCCGAACCAGCGCGCCTCGGCGATCTCCGTGCGGTCGGGGGCGAGCTCGCCGCCCGCGTACTCGGCGGTGAACGCGAGCATCAGCGATCCGGGAAATGGCCACGACTGGCTCGCGAAGTAGCGCAGGTCCTTCACCGCGATGCCGACTTCCTCGCGCACTTCGCGATGGATCGCCTCCTCCACCGATTCGCCCGGCTCGAGGAACCCGGCGAGCGCGCTCATCCGGCCCGGCGGGGCGGCGACATTGCGCGCGAGGAGGATGGAGTCGCCGCGCTTCACCAGCACCATCATCGCCGGCGAGATGCGCGGGTAGGCGAGGTGGCCGCACTCGCACGTCATCGCGCGCTCGCCCGGGGCGCGCTGCATCGGCCTTCCGCAAACGCCGCAGTAGCGATGGGTGCGCGCCCAGTCGGCGATCTGGAACGCGCGCCCCGCGACCGCGAGGAGCGCCTCGTCCATGCGGCCGAAGAGCGAGCGCAGGCCGCGAAAGGAGTAGCCGGCGGGCGCCTGCGCGTCCTGCTCCACCCAGGCGGCCTCGCAGTAGGCGCCGTCGTAGAGTCCCACCGGAAGCACGCGCGATTCCTCGATCGCGAGCGATTCGCGGATCGACGCGACGGGAATCTCGAGTGCGGGATCGGTGAGCAGCAGCTCGTTGGCGCGGAATGCGAAGGTGCGCGCATTCGCCGCCTCGGGGGGAGGATGGGCGAGCGGCGTGAAGGAAGGCGGCGTCGCGATCAAGCCGCGATTCTATAACGCGCGCCCGGCCTCCCGCGCCACGTAGCACGCCTCCGGCACGTACAGGTCGGCCCACGGCACCGAGTCCGCGCCCTCGACGAAGTCCTTGATCACGAGGCCCGCGATCGTCCCCCGGGTGAGCGCCGTGCCCCAATCGCTCGTCGCGACGTACACGCTCTCCGAATCGCAGTCGCCGCGCGTCGCGAGGGCGAACACGTCGGCCGTCTGCACGATCTGCCCGGTGAAGCGCTGCACGACCTCGCGCGCGCAGGGAAAGCGCTCGCGCGCCCATTCCTCGAGCGCGAGGTAGCGATACGCCGTATGGTCGTCGTCGCCCGGCGGGTCCTCGGCGGCGACGAGCAGCACCTCGCCGGCGCCGGTACCCTGCGAGCGCAGCCGCGCCCAGCGCGCGGGCTCGACGCACTCCCAGTAGAGCGCGTGCGGCACCGATCCGCGCGGGACGCGAAGCCCGAGCATGTGCGCCATGCGCGGCGCCGGCGCGGCGAGGAAGCCGCCGTCGCGAGTGAGCGGACGCGAGCCCACGACGGTATCGGCCTCGATGCGATGGCCGCCGCCGGTGACGATCGCCGCGGGCTTGCCGGCCTCGATCGACTTGCAACGCACGCCGCAGTGGATGCGCCCGCCGTCGCGCTGGATCGCGCGCGCGAGCCCGGCGAGGAAGCGGGTCGGATGAAAATGCGCCTGCCCCGGATAGCGCACGCACGGACCCCAACGCGCCGCTTCCATCGGCGACGCGTCGAGCAGCTCGACGTCCGCCACGCCCGCGCGGCGCGCCGCTTCGAACTCGCGCTCGATGCACGCTGCCGGCGACGAGGGCCCCGCGATGAGGTAGCCGTCGACGCGCTCGAACTCGCATGCGATGCGCTCGCGCAGCGCGATCGCCTCGAGCGCGTCGATCGCGGCGGCGCTCGCCTGCGCCGCCACGCGTGCGGCCGATCGTCCCTGGCGCGCCTCGATCGCCGCATAGGGCCTCTCGATCACGCTCGCGAGGTGCGCGGCCTCGAAGCCGCCCTGCAGCCCTCCGATGGGCCCTTCGTCGAGCACCATGACGCGCCGGCCGCCGCGCGCCAGCAGGTACGCCGCGATCATCCCGGCGAGGCCGGCACCGACGATGCACACGTCCACGCGGGCGCCCCCGCTCAGGGGATGCAGCGCGGGCTGGGACGACGATCTGCGCAGGGATCGGGTGTCGGCGGCGACGATCATGAAGGGGTCCTCTTTCGCGGATGAAGCCTAGGGTTACGCAACGTCCATGCCGCCTGTCGGACGAACGGAAATCCGTTGTCGGTCAAGGACCCTGCGGATTCGCCGGCCCGGGCAATGTCGGGAGAAGGGAACGTTTTTCCGCAGCGCCGCGGAAAACGCTTCCCCTTGCCTCGACCGGGGCGAACGAACAGAATTCGCGGCCATGCCCCGCGTCTTGTCGCACTGACCATGGCCGGCGCGGATTCCGCGCGCGCGGTCTTCCTCGCCCTCGGCGCGAACGCCGCCATCGCCGTCGCGAAGTACGCCGCCGCGGCCGTGACGGGCTCCGGGTCGATGGCGGCGGAAGCGGTGCACTCGACCGCCGACTGCGGCAACCAGCTCCTGCTCCTCCTCGGCCTCAAGCGCTCGCGCCGCGCGCCGGACCGCGAGCATCCGCTCGGCTTCGGCAAGGAGACCTACTTCTGGTCGTTCATCGTCGCGATCATGCTCTTCAGCATGGGCGGGCTCTTCTCGATCTACGAGGGTGCGCACAAGCTCTTCGCGCGCGAGCCGCTCTCGCACCCGTACATCGCCGTGGGCGTGCTCCTCTTCTCGATCGCGATGGAGGCGGCCTCGATGGCGGGAGCGCTGCGCGAGGTGAACAAGGTGCGCGGCGCGGCGGCCCTCTGGTCGTGGTTCCGGGCGACCCGCAACTCCGAGCTGGCCGTGGTATTCGCGGAGGATCTCGCCGCCCTCGCCGGGCTGGTCTTCGCTCTCCTCGCCGTGCTCGCCGCGTGGCTTCTCGACGATCCGCTCTACGACGCGCTCGGCAGCCTCGCGATCGGGGCGCTCCTCATGGTCGTCGCGCTCGCGGTCGGCGCGCAGGTGATGCAGCTCCTGGTGGGCCAGGGCGTGGAGGCGCCCGTGCGGCAGGCGATGGTGGAGCACTTCGAGGCCGATCCCGCGGTCGAGGCGGTGCTCGAGCTTCTCACGCTGCACATGGGTGCCGACGTCATGGTCGCGGTCAAGGCGAAGATGCGCGAGCATCCGACCCAGGCCGCCCTCGTCGATGCGATCAACGACGCGGAAGCCTCCTTCAAGGCGCGTTTTCCCCAGGTCCGCTGGATCTTCTTCGAGCCGGACGTGCGCGACTGACCGCGCGCGCGAGAAATCGCTTCCGGTACGCGTCGCATGGCCCGCGGGAACTATTTTCTGCGCTCCTGCTCAGTACGCACGGATTCGGGCGCCCGCGAAAGGACGGGCGTCCTTCACTCGACCCTATCGCCCATGGATCCCGTGACCACGCCCCGGACCGCGAACCGCGCGGCCTACCACGATGCCTGCGCCACCGGCGTCGCCGGACTCGACGACATCCTCTACGGCGGGCTCACCCCGCACCGCCTCTACCTCATCGAAGGCGTGCCCGGCTCCGGCAAGACCACGCTCGCGATGCAGTACCTGCTCGAGGGCGCGAAGCAGGGCGAGCCGGTGCTCTATGTCACGCTCTCCGAGACGGAGGAAGAGCTTCGCGCGATGGCGCAGTCGCACGGCTGGCCGCTCGACGGCGTGATCATCCGCGAGCTCGTGCCGCCCGAGGAATCGCTGCAGCCGGCGGAGCAGTACACGATGTTCCATCCCGCGGAGGTGGAGCTCTCGGAGACGACGCGGACGATCCTCGCCGACGTGGAGCGCCTGAAGCCCGCCCGCCTCGTGTTCGACTCGCTCTCGGAGCTGCGGCTCCTCGCGGGCGACGCGCTGCGCTACCGCCGCCAGCTTCTCGCGCTCAAGCAGTTCTTCCGCGGCCGGCGCTGCACGGTGCTGCTGCTCGACGATCTCACCAGCGCCGGCCGCGACCTGCAGGTGCAGAGCATCGCGCACGGCGTGATGCTGCTCGAGCAGCTGACGCCGGAGTACGGCAGCGACCGCAGGCGCCTTCGCATCCTCAAGCATCGCGGGCGGCGCTTCCGCGGCGGCTACCACGACTACCTCATCGGCACGGGTGGGCTGCGGGTCTTCCCGCGGCTCGTGGCCGCGGAGCATCGCGCGGGCCTCGAGGAAAGCAAGCTTGCCAGCGGCTTTCCCGCCATGGACGTCCTGCTCGGGGGAGGCCTCGAGCGCGGCACGAGCACGCTGATCGTGGGCGCGGCCGGGACCGGCAAGTCCTCGCTCGCCGCGCAGTTCGTCGCGGCGAACGCGGCGCGCGGCGAGCGCAGCGCCATGTTCGTCTTCGACGAGAGCATCCATACGCTCTTCAGCCGGATGCGCGGCATGGGCGTGGACCTCGGCAAGCCCCGCGATAGCGGCCTGCTCGCCATCCGGCAGGTGGATCCGGCGGAGCTCACGCCCGGCGAGTTCGCGCACCTCATCCGCCACGAGGTCGAGACGAATCGGGTGAGCGTGCTGGTGATCGACAGCCTGAACGGCTACCTCAACGCCATGCCCGGCGAGCGCTACCTGTCGATCCACCTGCACGAGCTGCTGATGTACCTCGGCGAGCACGCCGTCGCCACGCTCCTCATCGGCGCGCACCAGGGCATCATCGGCACGCAGATGCGCACGCCCGTGGACGCGAGCTACCTCGCGGACGCGGTGGTGATGCTGCGCTACTACGAGGACCGCGGCGAAGTGCGCCAGGCGATCTCGGTGATGAAGAAGCGCGGCGGCGAGCACGAGCGCACGATCCGCGAGTTCTCCCTCGGCCCCGGCGGCATCCGCGTGGGCGAGCCGCTGCGCGACTTTCGCGGCGTGCTCACCGGAGTTCCCGAGCTGGAGCCGGCGGGCGAGGAGCGACGGCGCGAAAGGGACGCGGTCGCGTGATCGATGCCGAAAGGCCCTCGAACGAGCGGCGGCTGCTGATCCTCACGCCCACCGGCCGGGACGCCGCGCTCACGCGCACGGTGCTCGCCGAATCGGGCGTGCGCTGCACGATCTGCGCGGATCTCGCGCAACTCGTGCGCGAGATCTCGCACGGCGCCGGCGCCGTGCTGGTTTCCGAGGAGGCGCTCGCGGACGAGTCCCAGCTGTACCACCTCGGCGAGCGCTTCTCGCGCCAGCCGCCGTGGTCCGACCTGCCCGTGCTGCTGCTCTCGCATCCCGGCGCCGATTCGGCGGTGGTGCGCCAGGCGGTGCGCTCGCTCGGCAACGTCACGGTGCTCGAGCGGCCCGTGCGCGTCGCCGCGCTCATGACCGCGGCGCAGGCGGCGCTTCGCGCGAGGCAGCGCCAGTACAACGCGCGCGAGCATCTCGCCGAGCTCGACCACGTCGCGAAGGCATTGCGCGAGAGCCAGGCGCGCCTCGAGGCGCTGTTCGCGAACGCCGCGGTGGGCATCGCGGAGCTCGACGCCGACGGCCGCTTCACGCTGGTGAACGATTCGCTTTGCCGCTTGCTGGGCGAGACGCGCGGGCACCTCCAGTCCCTGCCGCTTTCGGCGATCGCCCACGAGGAGGACCGGGAGGACGTCGCCGGCCTCGTGCCGCGCATCGCGAATGGCGAGATCGAGACCTTCGTCGGCGAGCGCCGCTTCGTGCGCCGCGACGGCGAGACCGCGTGGTTGAGGCTCGCGCTCGCCGTGGCGCGGGAGCGGCACGGCGAGGGCGTGCGCTGCGTGGCGGTGATCGAGGACGTCACCGAGCGCAAGCACGCGGAAGAGGACCTGCGCGAGGCCGACCGGCGCAAGGACGAGTTCCTCGCGACGCTCGCGCACGAGCTGCGCAACCCGCTCGCGCCGATCCGCAACTCGCTGCACATCTTCCGCCTGGCGGGCGTGCAGGATGCGGCCGTCTCGCGCGTCGCCGACATGATGGAGCGGCAGGTGGCCCACATGGTGCGAATGGTGGACGACCTGCTCGAGGTGTCGCGCGTGAGCCGCGGCAAGATCGAGCTTCGCAAGGAGCGCGTCGAGCTCGCGGCCGTGCTGAGGAACGCGGTGGACACGAGCCTGCCGCTGATCGAGAACGCGAAGCACAAGCTCGCGATCGACATGCCGGGCGAGGCGCTGATGCTCGATGCCGATCCGGTGCGCCTCGCCCAAGTGTTCGCGAACCTGCTCAACAACTCGGCGAAGTACACGCCGCCCGGCGGCGAGATCGGCGTGCGCGTGAGCGTCGAGGACGGCATGGCGGTGGTGTGCGTGAAGGACAACGGCGAGGGAATCCCGCGAGCGATGCTCGGCCGCGTCTTCAACATGTTCACGCAGGTCAATACCGGCTCGCGCGCGCAGGGCGGCCTCGGAATCGGGCTCACGCTCGCGAAGACGCTCGTGCACCTGCACGGCGGGACCATCGAGGGGCGCAGCGACGGGCCGGGACGCGGCTGCGAGTTCGTCGTCCGGCTGCCGCTCGCGCTCGAAGCGGCCGCCGTGCAGGCGCCTCCCCTGGAGCCGGCACGCGCCGTGGCGGTCCCGCGCATGCAACGCGTGCTCGTCGTCGACGACAACCACGACGCCGCCGACAGCCTCGGCATGCTGCTGAAGTTCCTCGGCGCCGAGGTGATGGCGGTGCACGACGGGCGCTCCGCGCTCGCCGCGATGAAGACGTTCCGGCCCACGGTCGTGCTGCTCGACCTCGGCATGCCGGAGATGAACGGCCTGGAGGTCGCGCGGCGCATGCGCGAGGACCCCGAAACGCAGCGCACGACGCTGGTCGCGCTCACCGGCTGGGGCCAGCGCGAGGATCGCCGTCGGACCCACGAAGCGGGATTCGATTACCATCTCGTGAAGCCGGCCGACGTAGGAGCCCTGCAATCGATCCTGTCGCTCCAGCAAACGGACGAATCGCGCCTCGTGCGGCATTGAGGCCGGACGCGCGATCGATCCGCGCGGCCGCCGCGCGCATCGCGCCGTACGTGCGCCGCACTCCCGTGATGGAGGTGGAGGGCGCCGATTTCGGGCTCGAGGGCGTGAAGCTCGTCTTCAAGCTCGAGTACCTGCAGCACGCCGGATCGTTCAAGACGCGCGGCGCGTTCAACGGCCTGCTCTCGCGCGAGCTGCCGGTCGCCGGTGTGGTGGCGGCATCGGGCGGAAACCACGGCGCGGCGGTCGCCTACGCGGCGATGAAGCTCGGCGTGCCGGCGACGATCTTCGTTCCCGTCGTCGCGTCCCCCGCGAAGATCGAGCAGATCCGCAGCTACGGCGCGCGCCTCGAGATCGGCGGGGAGCGCTATGCCGACGCGCTCGCCGCGAGCGAGCGTTTCGTCGAGCGCTCGGGCGCCGAGCCGATCCACGCGTACGACCAGTATCCGACGCTCGAGGGGCAGGGCACCGTGGCGCTCGAACTCGAGTCGCAGGCGCCGTCGCTCGACGCGCTGCTCGTCGCGGTGGGCGGGGGCGGCCTCCTCGGCGGCATCGCGGCATGGTATGCCGGGCGCGTTCCGGTGATCGGCGTGGAGCCTGAATCGGCGCCCACGCTCACGCGCGCGCTCGAGGCGGGCGAGCCCGTCGACGCGCCCGCGGGCGGCATCGCCGCCGATTCGCTCGCGCCGCGCCGCGTGGGCGAGCTCATGTTCCCGATCGCGCAGCGTCACGC
>Ga0157370_10008072_pt1 | contig 11393 bp, 9 predicted proteins | sample C35metaG_FD_113463 | JGI IMG/M metagenome (GOLD analysis project Ga0157370, IMG submission 113463) | Corn rhizosphere microbial communities from Kellogg Biological Station, Michigan, USA - C3-5 metaG | ecosystem: Host-associated > Plants > Roots > Rhizosphere > Soil | place: USA: Michigan... | reverse complement strand
GATCGTGGCCACCGTCGGGAAGCCCGAAGTGGTGACGGCGAAGGTACCGGACGTGTTGATCACGAAGGTCGCCGTCGCCCCGCTGGTGAAGCCCGGCGGCTGGGTGACGGTGACGGTGAGCGTCTGGGTCGCGTTCGGCGCGACGCCGTTGTTCGCGGTCAGGTTCAGCGTGTAGATGCCACCGCTGCCGGCCGACGGAGTGCCGTTCAGCGTCGCGGTGCCGTTGCCGTTGTCGGTGAAGGTCAGGCCCGCCGGCAGCGTGCCGGTCCTGGAGATCGCCGGGGCCGGGTAGCCGGTGGTGGTCACCGTGAACGCGGGGCCCGCCGTGCCGACCTTGAAGGCGGCGGTGTTGGCGCTGGTGATCGCCGGCGGCCGGTTGACCGTGACGGTCGCGGTGGCGGTGCCGTTGTCCAGGGTGGCCAGCACGTGGCCGGGACCGCTGGTGTTCTGCGAGTTGTAGGTGGTGCCGGCCGAGCCGGAGGCCAGGTTCGCCGAGGCGGCCGTCAGGGTGGCGCCGCTGGGCAGCGGGTCGCTGAAGGCGAACGGCAGACCGGCGAAGGCGCCGAGGTGCGAGGTGCCGATGGCTCCCCCGAGCGAGTCGGTGGTGAGCGCGGCGGTGATGCTCGAGGTCGCGTTGGGGCCCACCACGGTGGCCGGGCTGGCGGCGGCGGTCAGCACGAGCCGCGGTGAAACGGTCGCGCTGCCGGCCACGCTGTCACAGCCGGCGGTGCCGGGGCCGGTGTTGCAGCCCCACCAGTTGTCGGTGGCGTTCACGGAACCGGATTCCACGGACAACGCCTGGCCGCTGGCGCCGGTGTTTCCGGTGAACCGGTTGTAGTGCAGGGTGACCGTCGCGCCGGCGACGTCGATGGCACCGCCGGCCGGACTGGTGCCGCCTGCCACCGAGTTACCGGTGAAGGTCGATTCGGTCACGCTGATGGCGCCGGACGGCGCCCAGATGGCGCCGCCCACCGGGGTGCCGGCTCCGCTGCCGGTGACGGTGTTGCCGATGAATTGGGAATTGCTGACGCTGAAGGGGGCCGAATACGTCGTCTGCGCGCCACGCGTCGCTTCCGCCTCAAGCGCACCGCCGACCTTGACGCTCGAGGTGGTGACGGAGTTGCCGCTGAAGGTCGTCCCGCTGATCGTCAGGCCCTCACCAGGCCCCGTGCCCTCGGCGCGGTACCACACGCCGGAGCCCTGGGCGCCGTTCGAGGTGTTGTTGCTGATGGTCGAGTTCGTGATCGAGAGGTTGCCGCCGGAGAAGGCGATGCCGCCGCCGGTGTTGCTGCCGCCGGAGGCGTGGTTGCCGGTGATCATCGAGTTGCTGACGGTCAGCACGTCCAGCGGGGCACCGTTCGGCTGCGCGTCGGAACCGGCGATGATGCCGCCGCCGCCGAAGGTGCTGTCGGAACCGCCGGTGATGGTTATGCCGGAGATGTGCGTGGTCACATTGCCGACGAGGTTGGGGTCAAGGTTGAACACCCGGTTCAGGCCGCCGGCGTCGATGATCGTGCTGGCCGCGCCGGCACCGTTCAGGGTGATGTTGCTGCCGGCGACCTTGCCCATCTGCAACTCACCGTTGGTGAGGTGATAGGTACCCGCCGCCACGGTGATGGTGGACGAGGTGGCGCCCGCGTTGTTGGCGGCGCAGACCGCCTCGCGGAGGCTGCCGCTGGACGTGGTCTGGGCAGAGTTGCCACAGGCACCGAAGTTGGCGGCCACGTCAGCCGTCGAGGTGACCGACAAGGTCGCCGCCGACACCTCGCCCGGCCACAGCACCACTTGGCCGAACAGCACCATGGCCAGTACCACGCCGATCCGGACAAGAGCCGAACGGGGCTGAAGCCGCCGACCTCGAACCTCAGCGTGCCGGTGCCCCCGTGAACCGATCCCACTCATGAGCTCTCGTCCTTCTGCGCAGCCCAGTGCCGCGTACCGGGCTCGTGCGGTTTAGATTTCTGGAGTCCCCTCGGCGTGCCTTCCGGACTGGCGCGTTTGGTCGAGGTGAACTAGCGTCCAAACTGTATCTAGCAACGTCGGATACACCAACATCCCCGACCACATTGTTAGCCGGTGGGTGCTGCTTCGGGGGAGGATCGACGTTCTTGGTGCAAAACGCCCAGGGGTTTGAAGGTGCCGCAAGCCATTTCCCGGCTTGGCCGGAGAGCATACAGCGTTACGGCCGATTGTCCCAACGCCCAGCAGAACCCACTGATAACGATTTCCTCCTCGCCCTGTTCGCCCAGTCACGACCAGACCTGGCCCTGTTACCAGAGCAGGTACGTGCCTCTTTGATACGTATGCAGTTCGACAGCCAGCTGAGCCAGTACCGGGCCAGCGCGCCGGATGCCGTGGACCGGATCCTGGAGATCGACACCGGTTCCGGTCCGGAGCCGGTGGGCCGCTGCTACCTGCGGCAGGCAGCCCAGGAGCACCACCTGCTGGATCTGGCGATCCGTGCCGACTGGCGAGGCCGCGGCCTGGGCAGCGCGGTGCTCGAGCGCCTGTGCGCCGACGCCGCCCGAGCCGGGGTGCCGCTGCGGCTGAGCGTCTGGCAGGGCAACGACGGCGCCATCCGGCTGTACCGGCGGCTCGGCTTCGTCGAGGACGGTTCGGCCGGCGGTCATCTGCAACTGCACTGGACACCGTCGGAGGCGAAGGAATGACCGAAGGTCAAATAGGTGATCAGCCAAGCACTCCTAGCTATCGGGATTACGCCGATCGGCTCGACACCGAGTTCTCGATGCTGCTGCCGAATGGTGGCGAGGCCTCGCTGGTGCTCATTGAGTGCACAGCAACGAGCCCGACATCCTTCGCCCTCACCTTCAAAGCAGACCCGCAGGCCCCCATCGAGCAGGCCAGTTATTCCATAACTGCAGACGACTTCGGCCCGGAACTGGTATTCCTTGTTCCGCTCCGGCTGCGTCCGAGTGATTTGGACTATCCGCTGGAATACCACGCGATTTTCAATTTCACGCCCGTCCCCGGTGGGTCAGCCTGACCCACCGGTCGTCCACCCCGCTCGAGGAAGAAGCGCGATGAGTACTCCGTACATCGGCGAGATCCGAATGTTTGGCGGCAATTTCGCCCCCGTCGGCTGGTTGTTCTGCCAAGGGCAGCTACTGCCCATCTCCCAGTACGACGTCCTGTTCAACCTGATTGGCACCACCTACGGGGGCGACGGCCAGGAAACCTTCGCGCTGCCGAACCTGGCCTCCAGGTTCCCGGTGCACCAGGGCAGCGGCTACGTGATCGGGCAGACGGGCGGAGTGGAGTCGGTGACGCTGACCACCAATCAGCTGCCGGTGCACACGCACAATGCGCTGGGTTCGACCACCTCCAACAACACCTCGCCCAACGGGGCGTTCTGGGGCGCCTACGCCAGTACGAGTTACAGCACCTCGACACCCGTGACGCCGATGGCGAACAACGCGCTGAACCTGTCCGGCGGCAGCCAGCCGCACGACAACATGTCGCCCTACCTGGTGATCAACTTCATCCTCGCGACCGAAGGCATCTACCCGTCCCCGAACTGACCAGCTGACCAAATTCGGAGCCAACACATGAGCGAACCGTACATCGGCGAGGTCAAGCTGATCTCGTTCAACTATGCACCCAAGGGCTGGGCGTTCTGCAACGGCCAACTGTTGCCGATCAACCAGAACCAGGCGCTGTTCTCGATCCTGGGCACCATGTACGGCGGCAACGGCCAGACGAACTTCGCGCTGCCCAACCTGCAGGGCCGGATCCCGCTGCACCAGGGCCAGGGGTTCAACGTCGGCCAGGCCGGCGGCGAGTACGCGCACACCCTGACCATCAATGAGATGCCGACACACACCCACCCGGGGGCGGCCCAGTCGACCGCCTCGAACCCGGGCTTCAGCCCGGCCGGCGCGATCTGGGCGACCTCTCCCACGCCGCTCTACGCGCCGGCCCCGAACGCCCAACTGAATGCAGCCGCGGTATCCAACAACGGTGGCAGCCAGCCGCATGAGAACCAGGCGCCGTACCTGGTGCTGAACTTCGTCATCGCCCTCGTGGGCATCTTCCCGAGTCGGAACTAGCAGCGGAGCCATAACGTGACCGATCCATTCCTCGCGGAGATCCGGACGTTCGCCGGCAACTTCGCACCGACCGGCTGGGCGCTGTGCAACGGCCAGCTGATGTCCATCTCGCAGAACACCGCGCTCTTCGCGCTGCTCGGCACGACCTACGGCGGCGACGGCCGGGTCACCTTCGGCCTGCCCAACCTGCAGGGCAGCACGCCGATGCAGCAGGGCCAGGGCCCCGGGCTGTCCGACCGCTACCTCGGCGAGATAGGCGGCGAACAGTACGTCACCCTTCTCCAGTCGGAGATGGCGCAGCACACCCATACCGCGCTGGCGGTGGATGCCGGTGGCGACAAGGCCGATCCCACCGGCAACACCTGGGCGTCGGCACGTACCGGCCGGTCCGGTGATCCCCTCTACTCGGTCGGCCAAGCGCCCAACCTCACCATGGCGACCCAGTCGACGAACGTGACGGGCGGCAGCCAGCCGCACAACAACATGCAGCCCTACCTGACCCTTACCTTCATCATCGCGCTGCAAGGCATCTTCCCGCAGCGACCGTAGGCGCCCAGTCGCAACGGCCGGAGGTTGGCTTGCCACCTCCGGCCGTTGCCATGTCCGCTCCTCACTCCGGCGCGCCGGTGCCTACCCGCCAAGCGGCCGGGTGGCGCCGATTCGGGAACCTTCCGACCAGATCTGGCGAGTGCCCCCGGTAGCGTCGGTAAGCCCCCCATCCGGACCAGAATGACCTTCGGCCCAAAGCCGATTCCCGAACCGGCAATTAACGCGGCGCTGGCTAGTTTTGCGACGGGTCAGGGGGAACCCAACACAACTTCACGGGGGGACTTATGCGTCGACGGCATGTTGCGCTGACCGGGCTTGCGATCTCGGCAGTGATCGCGTCCGGAGTAGTCGGGAGCGAGGCCGCCTCGGCCAGCTCTCAAACGCCGAAACCGACGATCGTGGTGCACGGGTTGAACAATCCGCGCCAGCTCTACCTGGACGGCAACGTGCTGCTGGTCGCCGAGGCCGGCAAGGGCGGCACGCTGGCCAGCGTCCCGGATCCGGAAGGCGGCGCCCCGCAGGGCATCGGGCGCACCGGTTCCATCACCGCCGTCGCCTACCCGGCCGCGGCACGCAACGTCAGCCCGAACCGGATCATCACCGGGCTGCTGTCGGCGGCCGGCCAGGACGGCTCGGGCGCGGTCGGCTCGGACGGCGTTTCGGTCTGGGGCCACACGATCCTGGTGCAGGAGACGTTCTTCCCGGCACCGGCCATCCCGGCCGCCCGGGACGCCCAGCGCAACGGCAAGCTGCTGGCCAGCCGGCCGTACAGAGACGAGTTCAGGGTGGTCGCCGACATCAGCGGCTCCGAGGCCAGCAAGAACCCCGATCACCAGGCGATCGACTCCGACCCGTACGCGGTGCTGCGGGTGCATGACTACACGCTGGTCGCCGACGCTGCCGGCAATGACGTGCTGAAGGTTGACAAGTGGGGTCACCTCTCGACCTTCCACGTCTTTCCCAACATCGTGAACGCGACCTGCCTGGACCCGAGCCTGCAGCAGCCGCCGCCGGCCAAGCCCGGTTGCCAGTTCGTGCCCACCTCGCTGGCCACCGACCGGCACGGCAACGTCTACGTCGGTGGGCTCGGCGGCCTGGTGCCCGGCCAGGGCCGGGTGGTCAAGCTGTCGGCCGACGGCAAGCACGTGCTCAAGACCTGGGGTGGCCTGACCAGCGTGACCGGCGTGGCGGTCAACAAGTGGGGTGACGTCTACGCCAGCCAGCTGTTCGCACCGGAAGCGGCACCGGCCAACCCGGCCATCCAGGGTGTGCTGACCAAGATCAGCTCCGCCGGCCACCGCAGCAACGTCGACGTGCCGTTCCCGGCCGGCGTGGTGACCGACAACCGGGGCAACGTCTACGTCTCGGCGTTCTCGATCGCGCCGGCGGGCGGGCTCAACGACCCGAGCACCGGCCAGCACGTGCCCGGCACGTCCGGCCAGGTGTGGCGCCTGCACTGGTAGCGACCCCGCAGGAAGCGAAACAGCCCCGGCCGGGCGGCCGGGGCTGTTTCTGCGTTTCGATCGTTCAGGAAAGCCGAAGCTTCAACGACTCCAGCTCGTCGCGCAACGACGAGGGCACCTTGTCGCCGATCTTGTCGAACCACTCCTGGATGCCCGGCACCTCGGACCGCCACTCCTCCGGGTCCACGGTGAGCGCGAACGCCAACTGATCGGTGCCCAGCTCCAGGCCGGACAGGTCCAGCGACTCCGGCGTCGGCACCCGGCCGATCGGGGTGTCCACCGCGGCGGCCGTGCCCTCGATCCGCTCGATGGCCCACTTCAGCACCCGGATGTTCTCGCCGAAGCCGGGCCAGATGAACTTGCCCTCGGCATCCCGGCGGAACCAGTTCACGTAGAAGACCTTGGGCAACTTGACGGCATCGCCGCTCTTGCCGACCTCGATCCAGTGCTGGAAGTAGTCACCGGCGTGGTAGCCGATGAACGGCAGCATCGCCATCGGATCGCGGCGCACGACGCCGACCTGGCCGACCGCGGCTGCCGTGGTCTCGGACGACAGGGTGGCGCCCATGAACACGCCGTGCTGCCAGTCGCGGGCCTCGGTCACCAGCGGGACGGTGTCCCGACGCCGGCCACCGAAGAAGATCGCGTCCAGCGGCACGCCCTTCGGGTCGTCCCACTCCGGCGCCTTGGTCTCGCACTGTTCCAGCGGGGTGCAGTAGCGGCTGTTCGGGTGTGAGGACAGCACGTCGGACTCGGGCGTCCAGTCCTTGCCCTTCCAGTCGATCAGGTGGGCCGGCGGCTGGCCCATGCCCTCCCACCAGATGTCGCCGTCATCGGTGAGCGCGACGTTGGTGAAGATGGAGTTGCCCTTGGCGATGGTGCGCATCGCGTTCGGGTTGGTGTGCCAGTCGGTGCCCGGCGCCACCCCGAAGAAACCGTTCTCCGGGTTCACCGCGTACATCCGGCCGTCCTCGCCGAACCGGATCCAGGCGATGTCGTCGCCGATCGTCTCGACCTTCCAGCCGGGCAGGGTCGGCTCCAGCATGGCCAGGTTGGTCTTGCCGCACGCCGACGGGAAGGCCGCCGCGATGTAGTAGGTCTTCCGCTCCGGGTTGGTCAGCTTCAGGATCAGCATGTGCTCGGCCAGCCAGCCCTCGTTCCGGCCCTTGACCGAGGCGATCCGCAGCGAGTGGCACTTCTTGCCCAGCAGGGCGTTGCCGCCATAGCCGGAGCCGTAGGACCAGATCAACTGCTCCTCGGGGAAGTGCACGATGTACTTGGTGTCGTCGCACGGCCACGGGACATCGGCCTCGCCCGGCTCGAGCGGGGCGCCCACCGAGTGCAGGCCGGCAACGTAGGGCTGGTCGACGCCGTCGAGCACGAACTTGGCCAGCGCCTTGCTGCCCATCCGGGTCATGATGTGCATCGAGGCCACCACGTACGGCGAGTCGGTCAGCTCGACGCCGAGCATCGGCTTGTCCGCCGTCAGCGGTCCCATGCAGTAGGGAATGACGTACATGGTCCGGCCGCGCATCGAGCCGCGGAAGCGCTCGGTGAGCACCGCCTTCATGTCGTCCGGATCCATCCAGTTGTTGGTCGGGCCGCAGTCGCCCGGATCCCGCGAGCAGATGAACGTCCGGTCCTCGACCCGCGCCACGTCCGTCGGGTCGGAGGCGCAGTAGAACGAGTTCGGCTTCTTGTCCTCGTTGAGCCGGACGAAGGTGCCGGCGGCGACCAGCAGGTCGGTGACCTGCCGCCACTCCTGCTGGCTCCCGTCGCACCAGACGACCTTGTCCGGTTGGGTCAGTTCGGCGGTCTCCCGCACCCAGCGCAGCAGCTCGGCGTGGTCGGTGGGAGCGGTGGCTAAGCCTTCGGTGGTGATGGTCATGGCGTGCACTCCTTGTCAGTCAGCGTCGACTGGCGATAAAGCCCGAGCAGACGCCGGGATACGGCGTCACAAGTCCCGGGGGATAGGTAAAAGGTAACCAACGGCAGCGCTTTCACGCCCGGCGTGACGATGCGGCAACGGTCACAGGCAGTGATCTTGTGCGCGAAGACGCCGCAATAGGCGTGCTTGCGCGCAGGAACGCGCAAGAAGGCCGAAATCAGGTGGCGCGGGTCACAGCCGTTGCTATGAGGCTTGGCTCACACTGGACAGGTTGAAATCGGGCACCCGCAGCGTCGGCATAACGGTCCGGGTGAAGAAGTCAGACCATTCCCGGGGCATCGTCGGCACCGCCGCGCTGGCCTCGGTCGCCCGGCCCAGCACGTCGACCGGCGACTCGTTGAACCGGAAGTTGTTGACCACCCCGCGCACCTCGCCGTCCTCTATCAGGTAGACGCCGTCGCGGGTCAGCCCGGTCAACAGCAGGGATTGCGGATCCACCTCGCGGATGTACCACAGGCAGCTGATCAGCAGGCCCCGCTCGGTGCTGGCGATCATCTCGTCCAGGCTCTTGCCGCCCACCGCCTCCGGCGCGAACAGGATCAGGTTGTCGATGGCTGCCTGGAACTCGGCTCCGGTGCGCGCCGCCCAGTTCCGGTTGCGGGACAGGTTGCGCAGCGTGCCGTCGGCGATCCAGTCGGTGGCCGCCACCGGCATGCCGTTGTCGAACACCGACGCCTCGCCGCTGGCGGCCACCAGCTGGAACGGCGGGCACTGCAGGCCCGGCCAGGACGGATCCGAGCGCAGCGTGAGCGGCAGGTCGCACAGCCGCTCCCCGATCCGGCTGCCGCCGTCCTTGGCGGAGAACACGCTGCGGCCCTCGTCGGCATCGCGCGAGCCCATCGTCCAGTAGGTGTAAACCATCAGGTCGGCGACGGCGGACGGCGACAGCAGGGTTTCGTACCGGCCGGCCGGCAGCTCGATCCGGTTCTGGGCCCAGTCCAGCCGGCGGCGCAACTCGGCCACCAGGTCGGCCACTCGCACGTCGGTGAAGTCCCGGGTGTGCTGGCCGAGGAACGCCGAGCGCTGCAGGTCGCCGCTCTTGGCATTCAGCTCTATCCGGCCGCCGGGCTGATCGTATCGGCGGCGCAGGCCGGTGGAGGAGGCCAGGTACACCGAGCTCATCCGGTGCTCGGCGTAGCCGTAGAGCAGCAAGCCCTGCTCGCGCGCCTGGCCGAAGGCATCGCCGAGGGCGTCCGCGAGTTCGGCGAACACCTCGATGCCGGTGCGGGCCGGCGGCGCCGCCCAGTCGTCCTCGTGCGGATAGGACGCCACCAGCTCGGCGGCATCGTCGGCCGGCGGGGCGTGCCGGGCGGCCTGCTCGGACGCCGCGACCATGGCGGCGAGCTCGTCCTCGGCACCGGTCAGCGGGATGGGGCGGGAGACCACACCGGAGGCATCCCCATCCGGCGTGCGCACGATCGAGATCACCGACAGCTTGATCGAGTGCGACTGTCCGTTCGTGGTGAGGTTGTTGCCGGCCCAGCGCAGGTTGGCCTCGGTCACCTGCTCGCCGAGCACGATGCAGCCGTCCACGCTGGACAGGCTCAGCGCCCGTTCGACCAGCTGCTGGATCGTGTTCATCGCCCGCCCTCCGCAACCGTGTTCAGCACGTTGATGTCGCGGAACAGCGCCGATGGGCAACCGTGCGAGACCGCGGCCACCTGGGCCGGCTGCCCCTTGCCGCAGTTGAAAGCCCCACCCAGCAGGTAGGTCTGCGGGCCGCCGACCGCTTCCAGCGCGGCCCAGAAGTCGGTGGTGGTGGCCTGGTAGGCCACGTCGCGCAACTGGCCGGCCAGCCTGCCGTTGGAAATCCGGAAGAAGCGCTGGCCGGTGAACTGGAAGTTGTAGCGCTGCATGTCGATCGACCAGGACTTGTCGCCGACGACGTAGATGCCGCGCTGCACCCCGGCGATCAGATCCTCGGTCGAGCCGCCGTCGGGCGCCGGCTGGAGCGAGACGTTCGCCATTCGCTGCAACGGAATGTGGCCGGGCGAGTCGGCGAACGCACAGCCGTTGGAGCGCCCCAAATGCTGCGCGCTGGCCATCTGCCGGTTCAGCTGATAGCCGACCAGCACGCCCTCGGAGATGATGTCGAAGCTCTGCGCCTCGACCCCCTCGTCGTCGTAGCCGACGGTGGCCAGCCCGTGCTCGACCACCCGGTCGCCGGTCACGTTCATCACCGGGCTGCCGTAGCGCAGGGTGTTCAGCTTGTCCGGAGTGGCGAAGGACGTTCCGGCGTAGGCGGCCTCGTAGCCGAGGGCCCGGTCGAGCTCGGTGGCATGCCCGATCGACTCGTGGATGGTCAGCCACAGGTTGGACGGGTCGATCACCAGGTCGTACCGGCCGGCCTCGGCTGAGGGCGCCTTCACGTGCTCGGCCAGCAGCTCCGGAAGCTCGGCGATCTCGGCGTCGAAGTCCCAGCCGGTGCCGGTCAGGTACTCCCAGCCCCGGCCGGCCGGCGGCGCGATGGTGCGCATGGTGGCGAACCTGCCCTCGGCCGGATCCACCTGCACCGCGGTGAACTCGGGAAACATCCGGACCCGCTGCTGGTTGGTGACGGTGCCAGCCAGGTCGGCGTAGTACTTGTTCTCCTGTACCTGCATCAGCATGGTGTTGACGTGGTCCACCCCGTCGGCGGCCAGCAGTCGCTCGGTCAGATCGGCCAGCCGGCCGATCCGCTCGTCCTGCGGCACCTCGAACGGGTTCAGCTCATAGGCCGAGATCCAGGACGCGCCGGGGTACACCGGCTCGGGCGCCAGCTCCACCGGATCCGAGCTGAGCACCCGGCTGAGCCGGGCGGTGGCGACCGCCTGTTCGGCCAGCTCGGCCGCGGCCTGTGGCGTTCGCTCGATGCCGCTGGCGAAACCCCAGGCCCCGTTGTGCACCACCCGCACCGACAGTCCCAGCTCCACGTCGTCGGCGATGCTGTCCAACTGGCCGTCGCGCAGCGAGATCAGGCCGGCCCGGACCCGTTCCAGCCGGAAGTCGGCGTGCTCGGCACCCAGCTGCCGGGCCCGGCTGAGCGCGGCGTCGGCCAGGGTAGCCGCGGGCAGGGCCAGAAAACTGGCATCGAGGCTTGGCATAACGCCTGATACTAGAGGCTGGCCGGGTGGCAGGGACGGCGCGTTCGAGGCGCCGGCCGATCTACCCCGACGAGGGGCATTTGCCGCTACGCTGACGCGCAAGATGAAGAGAGCCTGGGCTGAGAAGCTGAGCCGGATTCTCATCGCGGGGGATGGCACGCTGCTGGTGGCGGACCAGGCGCTGATCGAGCCGCAAGGGGTCGGTGAGGCGCTGTCCGAAGACCACCCGCTGCGGCGAGCCGCCGAGGCGATGTTGGCCGGCGCTGCCGTGTCCGTCCCCGGT
>Ga0157370_10008070_pt1 | contig 11395 bp, 3 predicted proteins | sample C35metaG_FD_113463 | JGI IMG/M metagenome (GOLD analysis project Ga0157370, IMG submission 113463) | Corn rhizosphere microbial communities from Kellogg Biological Station, Michigan, USA - C3-5 metaG | ecosystem: Host-associated > Plants > Roots > Rhizosphere > Soil | place: USA: Michigan... | reverse complement strand
GGGGGGGTGAGATTAAGAATATTGTATATCTGTGTTTAACACAGGATCGACTTACCTTTTCGCGGTAGATTCTATAAGTACCATGCTAAGTGGGAAACTAAACAGTCGATTAATATTGTACCTCAAGGGTACAGGGGGCGAAGCCCTTCGAGAATCTAACCAAAAGGTAATAAAGGCCCCTGGGCTGGACTCGGCCCCAGGCTTAAGTAAATACCTTTATCTATATATATATCGTTTGATATATTTGATGATATGTTATTACCAAGTTACTTGAGAATTTAGTATTGCCCAGCTTAACATATTACTATGCTTACACCTGCAACCTATTAAGACTGTGATCTACAGTCACTCTAATAAAGAATCGTGTCAAGATGGGCTTCCCGCTTAAGACGCTATCAGCAGTTATCCTTTCTGAACGTAGCTTTCCTGCCGTACTGTAACAGACCTAATAATAGGTAGTAAACAATAACAGGTATACCAGAGGTTCATATCACTCGGTCCTCTCGTACTAGAGTAATGTTCTTGTCCGATTCTAATTCCATTAGTAGATAGGAACCGTACTGTCTCACGACGTACTTAACCCAACTCACGTACCACTTTACTCGGCGAACAGCCGAACCCTTGGGAGCGCCTACACCCCCAGGATGTGATGAGTCGACATCGAGGTGCCAAACCAATCTGTCAATATGGACTCTCGAGATTGATCAGCCTGTTATCCCTAGCGTAGCTTTTATTCGTTGAGCGATGGCCATTCCATGATGGACCACCGGATCACTATGACCTACTTACGTATCTGTATGACTTGTCAGTCTTACAGTTAAGCCGGCTTATGCCATTACACTTAATTAGGCTATCTTTAGCCCATTGGTTTCCATCCAATTTAAGCCGACCTTTGTACTTCTCCGGTACTATATGGGAGAAATCCGCCCCAGATAAACTGCCCATTAATCACTGTCCCAAATTTTGGTATAGCGTGCTCCTAATCAAGTCAAGGTATTTCACTGATGTCTAATCGACTCCCTTGTATTCTACACCTTAATTATAAGCACACAATGACTAACTACAGTAAAGCTGCATAGGGTCTTCCCGTCTAGCTAATGGTAATCCGCATCTGCACGGATAATTCAATTTCACTGAGCTCATCTTGGAGACAGTAAGAGTATCGTTAAACCATTCATGCGCGACCATAATTAGTGGCCAAGGTATTTCGCTACCTGAGGATCGTTATAGTTACAACCGCTGTTTACTGGAGGTTCAATCAGCACCGTATTAGTGCCTCTCTTGACTTACCAGCACTGAGCAGGTATCAGTCTTTATACATCTAGTTTCCTATTAGCAAAGACCGGTGTTTTAAGTAAACAGTCGTACTCTTCTATTCTGTGCCACGATCATAAAAATCGTACTCCTTCTCCCGAAGTTACGGAGTCATTTTGCCGAGTTCCTTCAAGATGATTCGCTCAACGCCTTGGTATATTCTACCAGCAGACCAGTGTCGGTTTAGGGTACGGTTAAATAATTAGATCATTTCCTGAATTTTAAATTAATATGACACCATTACTGATATATATTAATATTAAAACTGTTATCTAAATTAGTTTTTCTCATCGATCACTCCTATCGGAGTTCATTAAATTAATTTTAAAAATCTTAGAGGCCGTTACTTTACTCATGGAGGTTGAGCCTAGCCATGAAACCCTTCTGCTTTCGGCGAGTGGGATTTTATCCACTTTTACGTTACTCATGTCAGCATTCTCTCCTCAGTTATGTCCAGATAAGGAAACCCTATCCTTCAATCATGTCCTGAGTGTTCCGCTACCCTCCAACATTCTTTATAATGTTGGGACAAGATCTCGGTATACTACTTAGACCCGATACATTGTCGGTGCCCTTGAAACTTATAAATACAGACCATTGAGCTATTACGCTTTCATTAACGGATGGCTGCTTCCAAGCCCACCGAATGGTTGTGTAATTTCATGGACTACCTTAATTTCACTTAGTAGTATTTAGGGACCTTAATTCTTGTTCTGGGCTGTTTCCCTCTCGACTAAAGACCTTAGCACCTATAGTCTGACCGTCCTTTATTAACTGTAAACCATTCCGAGGTTAGATTCCCAAACAATAAATGTTTGGGAATCGGTTAAATAACCGATTCTATTGATAGAGCCATCACGACCCCCCAATCAAGTCCACAAGGGACATAGTATCCAGTGCTGTACCAGTTTACAGATACGAAGGACAACATACCAAAATATGTTTCGCGGAATACCAGCTATCTCCAGGTTAGATTGGCCTTTCACCCCTTACCACAACTCATCCAAGCCTATTGCCACAGGCACTGGTTCGGTCCTTAATGACCTGGTCATGGTAAGATCACCTGGTTTCGGGTCTAATCCATGGTACTTACCCATTTAACGTAGTCGCTTTCGCTAAGTATTTCTACTTGCACCACAGATTAACTCGCTGACCCATTATGCAAAAGGTACGCAGTTATCTTGTATTTAAACTCAGATTCCTGCTGCTTATAGAACTACCGGTTCAGGATCTTTTCACCAGTTACCTACTTACTTTTCAACTTTCCCTCACGGTACTCTTCACTATCGCTCAATACATCATATTTAGCCTTAGAGGATGGTTCCCCTATATTCAGACAAGTTATCTCTCATCTTACTTACTACTTTTCTAATTTATCTTATCACGGGACTTTCACCCTCTATGGTTTGTCATTCCAAACAAATTATAATTTAATTTTAATTCCCGGGCCGTAGGCCCGGGGAATTCACCATATGGTATAAACCATATGGTTAGAAAATAGGCTAACCCGCTTTCGCTCACCACTACTAACGGGATCTCGGTTGATTTCTTTTCCTTCTACTACTTAGATGTTTCAGTTCGTAGAGTTATTATTATATTGGTTTCCCTTAGGATTATCGTAATTATCAAATCATTCATTACGATTTTTGGTATAAACTACCTCCTTTGGATGTATTGGCTAGTCATCCCCGATAGTCCCTTTTTCATCTTGGTAATACATTACATATCATTATTGGATACTTATTTTATTAATCAATTTATTAAAAATAACCGATGTTTATTTTTAATTTACATACAATTATTAAATTATACCACGTATATAACTAAAACCCTTTATTCTCTTTTTTATCGGCTTAAATTTAAGGTCCCGCACCACGTGCGGGACCAGCCAGGGAAATAAGCCCGGGGGTCGTCCCCCGACCCCCGGGTCCTGGCGGACGCCGGGGGCCTAATAAAACAACTCCTGCCCCCCCGCGGGCGGCCCCCCAACCAAATGGGGGGGGGTGCCACCGCGGGGGGGACGAAGGAATACCCAGCTGCTAATTAAAATTAAATGAAGCGCCACCGCGCTTCAAATTTAGCAAAATCGCCTTATAGAGTCCATTGAGTTATAAACATATACCCCTTTTTTATAATAAAGGACTGGGCTGGGAAGGCTCGAACTCCCATTAGCCGACATCAAAAGTCGGTGACTTACCAATTAGTCAACAGCCCAATTAAATCCCCGGGGCGGACGCCCCGGACCCCCAGGTACGGGGTGAACCCGCCCCGCCCAAAAATTAATTATGAATTTTTTATAAATTTAGTTCGTCGAACTAAATTTAAACCTCGCGGGCGGCCCCCCAACCAAATGGGGAGGATGCCACCGCGGGAAGGAAGGGGGTTATTATAGATCCCATATGGCACGGCGCGGCCTGACCCGATGGGCCTAATGGGTCCGGGGCTTCGCCCCGGGACCCATCAAGTTATTATTAAAACTGGCCAGCCCTCTTTATGGGAATACCTTAGAAGCCCTGGGGCTGGACTCGGCCCCCCCGATTTATGAATCATAGGGGGCTTGCCACCTCAGAATATTTCTGAGTTTCTCGATTCCCTCGTTTGAAGGACGAGGGACGGCGCAGTCGAGGCGAAGCGCTAAGCTCCATCAACGGAATGTCATCATTAATACGAAAAGACCAATTGCTTGCTAGTAGACTTGAACTACCATTACCTCGATTACAAATCGAGTGCATTACCAATTATGCTAAACAAACTTATTACTTTTATTTAATTTATATTAATCCGTAAAGGCCCGGCCGAGAGGATCATACACCTGGCTAAAATAATATCCCGCCCCCCCCAACCAAATGGGGGGGTGCCACCGCGGGGGAGATAGAGTTATTATTACCCCGGGGCGGACGCACCGGACCCCCAGGTACGGAGGGTGAATCCGACCCGGGGGCAGGCGGGCGGCGAAGCCGCCCGACGCCCCCGTTTTAAAAAACGGGGGCTTATTTAGATATAAGTATAATAGGACCCCGCACCACGTGCGGGGCCAGCCAGGGGTATAGTTCAAGGGTAGAATTATTGTTTCCTAAACAATTAATACAGGTTCGACTCTTGTTATCTCTATATTAATGGATTTATACTTACTTTAAGTCCCGGGGCCGCTACGCGGCCCCGGTGACATAAGACCCACGCGCCCTGCGCGTGGGAATTAAGGTTAATAAGGGGTTTAATAGAGGGCCCCGCACCACGTGCGGGACCAGCCAGGGGTGGTTATTAATATAAATTAAAAAATTTGTTTTAGGCCCTAAACCCTAAAGCCCAGGGGCTTTTGCCCCTTGGGTTTTCGCCCGTTCAAAAATTAATTATGAATTTTTTATAAATTTAGTTCGTCGAACTAAATTTAAACCCCGCGGGCGGCCCCCCCAACCAAATGGGGGGGGTGCCACCGCGGGAAGGACGAGGGCTAAAGTTTTACGATTAATTAAGCGATTTCAAACGCCATTAAGATACAAGGAACTAAGATAATAAATCCTAGAGTTAATGGTAACATTCCAGTCCAAGTAAATGACATTAGTTGATCGTATCGTAATCGAGGGAAGGATGCTCTTACCCAAATATAAATAAATAGGATTAAACAAGTTTTAAGACCTAATGCTAATCCCTCAAACGAGAAGAATGTAGGGTTTTCAAAAGATACAAAAGGAACTAAATATCCACCTAAGAATAACATAGCTACAAATGTAGACATTAAAATAATAGAAGCATATTCAGCTAAGAAGAACATTACAAAAGGCACAGAAGAATGTTCAGTAAAGAATCCGGCTACTAGCTCAGACTCCGCCTCAGGTAAATCAAAAGGAGCTCTATTAGTTTCAGCAATAACTGAAATTAAGAACATTAAAGAAAGTGGTAATAATGGAATAATGTACCAAACATTAATTTGAGCTTGGATAATATTAGTTAGATTTAATGATCCTACTAATAATACAACAGTAAGGATAATTAATCCCATTACAACTTCGTAACTAACCATTTGGGCAGTACTTCGTAGCCCTCCTAAGAAAGCATATTTAGAGTTGGCTGACCATCCGGCAAAAATTACTCCGTATACTCCTAAAGAACCTACAGCTAATAGATATAAAATACCTAAACTTAAGTCTGACAATGTCAATCCGGCACCAAAAGGAACTACTCCCCATGCTAATAAACTAGTAATTAAAGAAATAATTGGAGCAAATAAGAATAAGGCTTTATTCGAATGAGCAGGGATTACTGATTCTTTAACAAATAATTTTAATGCATCGGCAAATGGTTGTAATAAACCATAATATCCTACTCGGTTAGGTCCTAACCGTCTTTGCATTGATCCCATAGCTTTTCGTTCCGCAATAGTCATGAAAGCTACAGATAGTAATAATGGTACAATAACAATAAGTACCTCAATAAATGATAATAACATGAGTAAATTATAATACATGAATAATCAATAAATCATAGGACCAGCAGGCCAAGGTTTAATTGATTATTAATTCTATCGTCATCAAGCTATTAGAGCTTAGTAGATTAATTTAGGACCGCCGGAGCGGCGAGCGGCCCCAATGATTCATAAATCATGGGGGCCGAGCCTTGCTCCGGGGACTAATTTTGGGCCCGGCCGGTTACACCGTACGCCTTGCCCAAAATAAAGATTCGATCTCCCCTTTCGGGGTGGGGGCGGCTACGCCGCCCCCAATGGAACAAATATTAACTAATTCGTTTAGTAGGTTTTAGACATAGAACAATAGGTCCAACCATTGCTAAACATAAAATCATACTCGCAATAATTAAGAATAATGCATGAGATGTATATAATACTTGACCAACACTGTTGATTTGATCCATAGATACAAACACATTATCCCAATTTGAATGGTTAACTGTTAATGTTTCTAAAGTATCAGATTTAAATGAGAATAAGTTAATAGAGTCAAAAATTGTAGGTAAATCAAATTTAGAAATATTTGAATTAGCTAAACTTAAACCACTTACAAATAAAGTACCTAATACAAAAGCTAATGGATATGGGTTAGAATAATCTTCTGAAGAATCTTGTAATTCAACTAGTTTAATATTTAACATCATAATTACAAATAGGAATAAAATAGCAATTGCTCCTACATATACAATTAAGTATGTAAGACCAATAAAGTTGATACCTAATAAAATTAAATAACAAGCTACATTAACAAAAGTAGAAATTAAGAATAAAACAGAAATTACGGGATTTCGTGATGTAATTACTAAAATACCTGATAATACTGCACCAAAAGCCAATAGATCTAATAGAATTGCGTTCATGTAAACTAAAAAATCCCTATTAAATTAGGGCTTATTAATAATTTTGTAGCCCAGACATGCTTAGCATGTCTGGGTAAATATTCTATACGAGTAATACCCGTTTTTAGATTATTTACCCGGCAGGGCATACGATGTTGCCTGACGGGCCCGAATTATTAAATTCACTCCCCGAGGCCTCCCGGTAGTTTAAACAATAACCCATGGGGTTATTATTTATAACTACTCGGCTGGGCGTACTATGTCTCCAGCAAGGGCCAATAAAATTAATTTTTATCCGGAATCCCCCGTTTTAACGAGAAGCTTATGCCTGGGGTAATTAATTAAACACCCTGGGGTCGGGCCCCAGTACCTTAGGTCTGGCTGCGCCTGCCCTGAGGCCCCCTTTAGGGTGGTGGGAGGCGTAGCCGCCCCCCAATAATGATATTTAATTAATTTAATATATTATAAGACTGTTCAGAAATATTCGGTCAAGTTTTCTTGATCCGAGGGCTTACTTAATCTATACCACATAAAATATGGACCATATTGTGAAATAAAAATAATATATGCTGCGGGCGAAGCCCGCTGCCACGGCCCCCCGGGCCGAGGCTGTGAACAATGTTCACTGCCACGCCAAGCCAAAAATTAATTTTTGGAGTCTGGCGTGGCTAATGCTTTGAGTATAATTATTAAGATACGCAAAACACACAGGGTATTTATAATTTTATATAGCCGTTAAGAGGAATCGAACCTCTATACATAAATTAACAGTTTACCGTTCTACCTTTGAACTATAACAGCATTGTATCTTGAACCCAACCTGGGGTTTATTACAAATAATGTTTACCTTTATGTTACCCCGGAGCGGACGCACCGGACCCCCAGGTACGGGGTGAACCCGACCCGGGGACTATTATATAAGTAACAATAAACTTTGGGCTCCGGGGCGAGAAAGAGGCAAAGCCTCTTTCTCATCATGATCGTGTAACGGTCTTAGCTCACAGGGGTTATCCCTTAAATGGTAGAGGGCTCGTTTTGCATACGAGTAGTCCGAGTTCGAGTCTCGGTAACTCCAATTTTTAACTGGGCTTATGTAACACCCGGTCGGAACTAAATTTTATTGGGCTGTTGACTAATTAATAGATCACCAGCTTTTTAATAATTAAAAACGGTACAGCAATTATATTAACCCCCCGGGGCGTCCGCCCCGGGGATATATTATCGGAGCGATAAAAATTAAATAATCAGGTTGTAGCCTAATCTGGTAAGGCATTTACTTTGGGTGTAAAATAGTGTAAGTTCAAATCTTACCAACCTGATATCTTTATAGGGGGCGGCCTAGCCACCCCCGCCCCAGAGGGAGTCCAGGGGCGATTGAAATCGCTCCGATGTTATAAGACCGGAGGGCTTTGGCCCCTTGGATTTTTACCCTGCCCCCCGAGGGGCGTCACCCCACCAAATGGGGGGTGCCACCGCGGGAAGGAGTGGGTAAATTTTTATTACTCACCCCAGGTTTCGATCCTGGATTTGGGTATTAGAAGTACCCTGTTCTTCCTTTGAACTAGGCAAGCTATAAATAAATTATTACTTATCTTATAGCTTAGCCCAATAGGGCTGATTAAATAGTCCCGAGTCAGGTTCATCCTTTGATCAAGGTATTAGGGTATACACCCGGCTGGGTCCATAAATTTTCGTCCCCCCCTCGCGGTGACACCGCCTCCAATGTTAAATAAAAGGAAGATTTCCTTTCCTACCCGTGTGCCTTAAATTAGTTTAATATACCCGGGTTGAGTTCGAATAAGGGGCAGCTATACTGCCCCTCAACTAGGAAATAAATTATTCTAATTTATTTCCATGGATAAATAACTCTTGGGATCAAGAGTTATTTATCCATGCCCCGCGGGGCGTAACCCCGCGGGGCTAGAGCCCCCCTCCAGGGTGGGGGCGGCTAGGCCGCCCCAATTAGGTTATATTTTTGACGATTGTGATGAAATTGGCAAACATGGTTGATTTAGGTTCAGCTGGTAGTAATACCTTGCAGGTTCAAGTCCTGCCAATCGTAGTCTTAGCCCTCAGGTATGGGATTAACCCAACCTGGGGGCTCCGGGTAATTATTTTTATCGCCGCCCGTAAAATTTTGGCGTACCATACCACAAAATTTTAAACCTATCCCGGGGAGTTACCCTAACTCCAAGGGGCACAGGGTGTCCGCAGTTTATGAATTTATACCCCAGGGGCAGTAGCTTAATTGGTAGAGTCCTTACTTGTCACGTAAGTGAATGTCGATTCGAATTCGACCTGCCTCGTTCTCTCTATAAATAGAGAGCCCTCACAATAAAGGGTATAATATAATAAAGTCCCGAGGTAATTGGCATAAACCCATGTGTACACCATTTTATTCGTCCTGCCTTGTAATATCTAGATAATCATATAAATTATTTTTGCCTAACCCTATAAAGGATGTAGTAGTAAGTTGCAAGTGGCGAGACTCGAACTCGCAGTAGTCTACTTGGAAGGTAGGGGCATTAGCCAATTATGCTACACTTGCTTTCTTTTATTATTTTATCCCCGGAGCGGACACCCCGGACCTCCAGGTACGGGGTGAACCCGACCCGGGGGCAGGCGGGCGGCGAAGCCGCCCGACGCCCCCGTTTTTAAAAACGGGGGCTATATAATAATTTTCATATATTCGACCAATAAAATTTTAATCTAGCTGTGCTGTCTCACGGGGCCTAAAAGGGGCTTCTCTTTTAAATTGGGGGCGGCTATGCCGCCCCCACCCGCGGAGTATCCAGATATCTTCTATTTCCGGGGGGGCTCGGCCCCAATGATTAAAAAATTAAGGGGCCGAGCCTTGTGTCGAGGCAAAATATCCCCGGGGCGGATGAACCCCGGACCTGGGGTCCGGGGTGTCCGCCCCGGGGGCTAATGGTAAAGCGGTTCTTAGACCAAGGTTGTTTATATAAATATTACTAGGTATCCTATATTTATAAGTAATAAATATGCGTTTCTAGAAAAACCCTACGGGTTTATTCTTGAAACGCGCCGCGATGCGTTTCTAGGACGCGAGCAATTGCTCGCGATCCAGGAAACGCGTATATTATACGCGTTTCTAGTAAATAATATGACATATTATTATACATGAAACGCAGGGGCCGCGAGGCGGCCCCCGCGTTTCTAGCGGGGCCCACATAGTGGGCCTTCCGCACGAAACGCGAGAGCTCTCGCGTTTCTAGCTTAATTGGTAGAGTACAGGATTTCGGCTCTTGTTGGTAGAGGTTCAACTCCTCTGAAACGCTAAATATCTTGGTCCGGCGGGCAATTTAAATAATTACCCGTCAGGCCGCGCCGTGCCCGACGGGTAATTTATGAAAATCCCCGGGTCGGGTTCACCCCGTACCTGGGGGTCCGGGGCGTCCGCCCCCGGGGATTAATTTTATTTTTAGCCTGCCGGCCGCCCCATACCCACGCGGCGGCTTCGCCGCCGCGGAGCTTGGAGGATCTAAATAATAAGGTGGGAATAGTTCAATCGGCAGAACATTAGTTTGTGGTACTAACGGTTCCCGGTTCGATTCCGGGTTTTCACCCTTAGGGGATTAGCTTAATCCCTATATACCCCCTTTATATTAACATTTAGTCATAAAATTACTCTGTATCCATAGTGATGAGCGTGACGACTAATTAAATAAATAGTGGGCTAATATTACTTTGGGGATACAGAGTCACCAAGTTACAATCATATAAGTAATATAATTGCACAATTAAAAAAAATAGGGGATTAGCTCAGGGGTTAGAGTGTTTATCTTACACATAAAATGTCAGTAGTTCGAATCTACTATTCCCTATCTTAATTGCATAATTTAAAACTCAAAGGCCCCGCACTACGTGCGGGGCCAGCCAGGAAATAGTTCTATGGTAATGGTAGAATGGTTATCTTACACATAACTGGCAGTAGTTCTATTCTACTATTACCGAGGCCCGCTGGCGGCCCCTTGTATATTAGGGCGAAGGATCACCTGGCGGGACTAATAATTGTATTAATTAATAATATAAGTCCACCAGAACCAGCCTTGCTGGCTTAGGTCAGGGCCGAGCCCAGCCCCATAAAAGGATAGATGACCGAATCGGTAAGGAAGTAGTTTGCTAAACTATGGATATAATAATCCTTGTGGGTTCGAGTCCCACTCTATTCATTTAAGTTAATCCCCTCGGAGCCTTTAGGCCTCGTGGGGCGGCACAGCCGAGAAGAAGCCGGATACTTCGTTTTGGTCAGCCGTGCCGTTGGCGCGGCGATTATCCCGCCAATTAGGGCGAGATAACCGCGGAATCGAAGAGATAACCTAAGCCCGGAGGGGCAGAAGCCCCGAAGGGGGCGAAGCCCCCTTTGGGGCCAAGAAAAGTTTAACCTTTTCTCGGCCCCTCCGTACCACTTGGGCTGCGATGGGCGCAGCCCGGCGTGGTTATTATTTTTTTATAAAATCCTATATTAAAACAATACAAAAAACCTTTTTGTATTAATATATCCAAAGGTGGTCCCAATGGTTCATAAATCATAGGGACCGAGCTTAGCCCCGGGAATTTAATATTTAAAATTATCATGTATGATAATTTTAAACTCTAGCCCCGGGGGCCTGTCCCCGGGGTTTTCGCCCCCGGTGAAAGGATAAATTACCCCTTTGGGGGTAATTTCTCCATGCCATCGCGGGGCGTAGCCCCGCGAGGCTAGCCCGCGGGCCGTAGGCCCGTTGGTCTGACCTGCGCGCGCTCTGCGCGCGGG